>Ga0307470_10001082_pt1 | contig 11196 bp, 8 predicted proteins | sample atmos_gasesAM3C__FD_204565 | JGI IMG/M metagenome (GOLD analysis project Ga0307470, IMG submission 204565) | Hardwood forest soil microbial communities from Morgan-Monroe State Forest, Indiana, United States - atmos_gasesAM3C_05 | ecosystem: Environmental > Terrestrial > Soil > Temperate forest... | reverse complement strand
GTGACGCTACCTTCATGGCGACATCCCGTCCTAGATCCTCCTCAACGAGCGCGAGCGCCAAATCCAATCCCGCCGTGACGCCGGCCGCGGTGCGCAAAGGGCCGTCCCGAACATGGATGGCGTCCTCGTCGACGGTGACGGCAGGATAGCGAAGGGCGAGCTGCTGAGCGGCCGCCCAGTGTGTGGTGACACGACGACCATCGATCAAACCGGTTGCAGCCAGAAGAAAGGCGCCGCTGCACACGGAACCGTAGCGACGCGCGCGCGGAGCGATGCGGCGCAGCCACGCGACGACCGACGCATCAGGTAGGACATCCGCCGCGTTTGGACATCCGGCTACGAGCAACGTGTCGATTCTTACTTCCGTGACGTCGCCGATGACGAGATCCGGCACAAGTCGTACTCCCGACGAACTGCGGATATGGCCGGCATTCTTTGCCACGATTAGGAGCCGATAGGCGCTTTTTTGCGCCTGCACATTGGCCTCGGCAAATACGTCGAGGGGTCCCGACACATCCAGCAGTTGCACACCGGGCATGGCTACTATCGCAATAGTCCTAGGCTCCTTCATCGTGCGCTCCACGTCTGTTTGAGGCAGGGTTTGGCAGAAAACGCCGTTAAACGGCGATTGCCGCCAGACTAGGCCGCTCCTACCATTTTGTCTACCTACCTCATGACAGGAGATTCCGATGACATTGACCGTACAAGGAGTGGGAATTCCCGACAGCGGGCTCGCCCGCGAGATCACCGAGTTAGTCCGCGATACGGAATCGCCGCTGCTCTTCCATCACTCGAGTCGGGTTTATTATTTCGGCGCGCTGGCTGGGAAACACCGTGATCTGAGCTTTGATCCCGAACTCCTCTATGCTGGCGCGATGTTTCATGACCTGGGACTAACCCCGCGGTACAGCACGGCGCAAGAGCGTTTCGAGGTCGACGGCGCGAACGCCGCCCGAGATTTCCTGCGCAGCCATCGCATCTCGCAAGCGGACATCGACACGGTGTGGACGGCGATTGCCTTGCACACGACGCCGGGTATCCCTCAACACATGCATCCCGTTGTCGCTCTAGTTACAGCCGGCGTCGAAATGGACGTGCTCGGCCTGACCTACCCCGAATACAGCGATGCCGAGCGAAAGGCGGTTGTCAACGCCCATCCGCGCAGCGCTCACTTCAAGGAAGATATCATCCAGGCCTTCTATGATGGGATCAAGCACAAGCCTGAGACGACCTTCGGCAACGTCAAAGCCGACGTTCTTGCCGACAAGGACCCGGCCTTCAAGCGCGGCAATTTCTGCCAAGTGATCCGCGGATCGGCGTGGCCCGCATGACGCGGGCCTTTGCGTGAGCCTGAGTGCCGGTCGCTTCGCGGATGGTCGTTATCCGTGGCCCGCTGCAGTAACCGGCGTTGCGAGAACGCCTCCCGCAAGATTCGTCGACGTCTTCGCGCGGAAGGAGAGTATGAACTCCGCCCCGTGTCCGGCGCTCCGTGCGGCGAGTTCCCACCTGTGTGCCGCGGCAATCTCCTTGCAAATCGACAGTCCGAGCCCCGCACCTTCATTTCGACGCATGGGGCCCCGCCAGAATCGTGTGAACAGTTTCGGCAGATCACCGGCGCTAATCCCCGGTCCTTCATCGCGGATGAATAAATGATCGGCGTCGACAGTCATCGCGACAACGCCGCCGACGGGTGAGTGCTGGATGGCGTTTTCCACCAGGTTCTTGAGGAGCATGAACAATGCTCCTCTGTCGGCCCTCAAGGCTGGAATCCCCGGCGCGCAGCGAATGTCCACATACACCCCGCGGAGTTCCCCGAGGCGTCTCAGATGATCGACGACATCTTCTGCCACCGCGGCGACGTCAACGGATTCGAATACGTAGTTCTGAGTTTCGCTCGCTTCGGCCAAATGCAAAAGCTGATTGACCTGGCGTGCCATGAGGTCAAGATCGCGAAGCAGAACCTCACGGTCGGTGACGCCTTCCATGTCGATTTGCGCGCGGATCAAAGCCAGGGGAGTCTTCAATTCATGGGCCGCGCCGGCAAGGAACGCCCGCTGTACGAGGTACCCCTTCTCCAGACGGTCGAGCGTGAGATTGAACGCGTCGACGACCGGAAGGAATTCGATCGGAAGATTGCGAGTCGACAGCCGCTTCGATATGTTATCTGCATCGATGCGCGCCGCCGCGGCGGAGGTCTCGCGCAGCGGCGTCAGTACTCTACGCAAAGTGAAATAAACGGCGATCGTGAACAGCACTACCGAAGCAAGTGCGAATCGCAGCATGTCGTTGACCACCAAATGCGAAATGAGCGACCGCGCGAGCGTCCCGAGCCGCTCGGTAATCGCGACCTGGATGTAGTATGTCTTCGTGCCATGCACCATCGGTTCCGTTCTTACGTGCATCGGCACGCCGCCGGAGATGAGCGTGAACGAGCCCAGCGCCCTATCGAACGGCTGACCGGAGGGAGCGAGCGCGGCCGTGTCATGGTCAGAACTGAGAACTACATCGCCGGACACGTCGAGAACTCGATATTTCAGATCGGCGGGGAAGTCGTGATAGACCCATGAAACCCATGATAAATCGGGGGGAAACACCACCATGGACGGGAGTCCGGCCGAGTCGAACCGGAGACTTCGGCGGATCAGATCGGCGGCTTTTCCCAATTGTGCTTGGTTCGCGACGCTGACATCCTGATGGAAACTGAACCATAGGGGAAACGCGATGAAGCACATCGTCAACATCAGCGCCGCCACATAGGTGCACAGGAGCTTGGCGGCCAAGCTATGTAGCCAGCGGAAGGAAACGAAGCGCATAGCCATACCCTCGCGCGTTGACGATCTGCAGGGCGGAGTTAATCGCCGTCAGTTTTCTTTTGAGTCGGTGCATTGCAACATCGAGTGCATTCGGTGTGACGGCTTCGCTCAGACCCCATGCCGCTACCTCGAGGGCTGAGCGTCGCACCGTCGTACCGTCCGCTCGAATTAGAACAACCATGATCTGCAATTCGGCCGGCGCGAGCGTCACTGTTTCCGTTCCACAGGTCATGCATCCTTCGGCCGGGCGAATGACAATGTCGCCGAATTCCGGCGTCAGACTCTGCAGCGATGGCGGCCGGCGCATCAATGCACGAACGCGCGCCACGAATTCGTCCATGGAAAACGGCTTGGTCAAATAATCGTCGGCACCCGATTCGAGTCCTTCGACCCGATCATGCAGGGCATCTCGGGCCGTCAGCATCAGGCAGGGAGTTCGAACGGCAGCCGCGCGCAGTCGCCGCACCAGATCAAGTCCATCGCCGTCGGGCAAACCACGGTCGATTACGAGCACGGCGTAGGCGTTGTCTCGGGCAGCGAGCGATGCCGGCTCCATCCGGTCGAAAATGTCGGTCTCGATGCCGGCATTGAGCAGTGCCTTGCCTAGCAGCACCGACAAGCGCTGGTGGTCCTCAACTAATGCGATTCGGTTCATATCAATGCGTGTGGAAACCGGGGATCAGCAGAATTGAGCATTGTAGGCCGCACCCAGTGGTGAATTCCAAGAACAGACCATATTAGCGCCGAACCCTTACGGGCGACTTACCAGAAACTGCACGGCAAAAAATCTGAACACCCGACGGGCGCGCAGAAAGAATGCTTTCGGTAAGCGAGCAGTAAGTCGTGGTCTCCTAGGATGACCGGGTGCTTTCGCACTGACGCCGTAAACACCTTGTCCATGGAGTCGACCAGATGAATGATTTTCGCTTGCCCCAACACGGTCGCCGCTCGGCGATGAGCATGGCCTTCGGATTGATCTTGAAGTTGGCCATGGTGGGCGCCGCTGTGCGGCCCGCCGCAGCGCAGACCAGCGTCGATGCCGGCAATATGCCCTCCGTCGCCGCGCAAGAAGAGGACGAGTCCGGCGTACCCGACCCGTTCAGCGACAAATGGAAATTCGCATTGGGCGGCGGCGTCCTCAATGGGCCGCGATATCCCGGAAGCCGCTACGATTTCACGCGTGGCCTTCCTCTCGTGAGCGTGAGCTATGGCCGTTTTTTCCTCGGCGCAGTCCCGGGCGGCGGCGCGCCGGCCGGAGCCGGCGCATACCTCCTGCATACCGAACATTGGGCGATCGGTCTCGACATTGGCGGAGATGCCCGTAAACCGCGACGGGCGGCCGACGATCCGATCCTCCGCGGCTGGGGCGATATTCCCGGAACTGCGCGTGGAGGGATGTTTGCCAGCTATACTATAGGCTGGCTGTCGGTTCGCGGATCCGTTTCCGACGCCGTAGCGCACCACGAAGGCGTGTTGGCATCGCTAGCCGTCGAGGCGAAGTACCATGCGACGCAGCGTCTGACGTTATCCATCGGACCGGAGATGACCTGGGCCAACAACCAGTACGCGCAGACTTTCTTCGGCATCAGCGCCGCTCAAAGCGAGATCGCCGGGATTGCACCGTATCGAGCGAAGAGCGGGGTCAACACAGTGGGCGGGTCCGCGGGTGCCGCGTACATGCTGACAGATCATTGGTCACTTGGAGCACACGTGAGCTATGGAAGGCTACAAGGAGACGCCGCAAACAGCCCCGTGACCACCGACAAGACTCAGAGGACGTATGGCGCGTTCGTCATGTATCGATTTTGAGTGCGACGCGAGATTATGAAAACTAAAGCAATCATAACCGGAGCGACGGGGATGGTCGGGGAGGGTGTTCTGCTCGAGTGCCTGAACCATCCCGATGTGGAACAGGTTCTGGTCATCAACCGGAGGCCGGGAGGAGTATCGCACCCGAAATTGCGCGAAATCATCCATGCCGATTTTTTCAACCTGGCATCCATAGAGCAGCGAGTGATTGGATTCAACGCTTGTTTCTTTTGTCTGGGCGTATCGTCCGTCGGCATGAGCAAGGAGGAATACACGCACATTACGTACGGCCTCACGTTGAGCGTGGCGCAGCTATTGGCGAAATTGAATCCAGAGATGACCTTTTGCTATGTGACGGGTGCGGGTACCGACAGCAGTGAACGCGGACGCACTGCCTGGGCGCGCGTAAAAGGCGCTACCGAAAATGGCTTGATGCGGCTGTTCAAACAGGCCTATATGTTCCGCCCCGCCTTTATGAAACCTACGTCGGGCCAGAAAAACGTAAAGAGTTTCTACAAGTATATTGCCTGGATCTATCCCATCGGCAGGGCGCTGTACCCTGCGGGTTTTTGTACTTTGCGGGAGGTGGGGCTCGCTATGATCAATGCAGCGGGCAAGGGCTATCCCAAGCAAATTCTGGTCGTATCGGACATCGTTGAGCTGGCAAAACCTTGACCTGAGGGCGGGGGGTCACTCGATCACCGCTTCTATAAAGCTCGGACCCGCCTCTGCCATCGACCGCGCGAACACGGAGTCGAACGATTCCGCAGTCTCGCAGCGCGCCGCCGCCATCCCAAACCCCGAGGCGATCGCCACCCAATCCAGGGTCGGATCGGTGAGAGCAAGGAGGCTGCGGCCTCGACGGCCCGCTGCACCGGCTTGTGTGCGGGCCAATTCCATATTCAAGATGCGATACCCACGGTTGGCAAAGACGACGACGGTAACGTCCAGGTTTTCCCGGACCAGAGTCCAAAGCCCCTGCACGGTGTAGGCCGCCGCTCCATCGCCGGTTAGACAGAGCACTTTGCGTCGTGGCTGCGCGATCGCGGCGCCGATTGCGGCCGGTATTCCCTGACCGATGGCACCCCCCGTAAGAAAGAGCCAGTCGTGCGCGCGGGCCGCATAGGTCTGCGCATAGATGGGGAGCCCGGATGTGACCGCATCTTCCGACACGATTGCGTTGTCCGGCATATGCCTCGCGAGGGAGGCGCCGATAGCGGCCGGGCTCAGACTCCCCGTGGGTGTCGAATCGCCGATTTTGAGTTCAACGACTCCCGGTGACTCGGATGCCGCGACGGCATCTGCGAGAGCCCGAAGCGCATATTCACCATCCTCTTCGGGCAGCGCCAGAGTCTCGACAGCGCATCCTTCCGGCACCAACACACTCGGCATTCCTGGGTAGGCGAAGAACGCGACGGGCTTCTTCGTCGAAGCGAGAACCATCAGATCGACACCCTGCATGCTGGCCAGCGCCTTTTCGCCGAAGTACTCCATTCGTTGGGGCGCAAAGCGGCCTGCGCCGCGGGGCTGACGGGCGACGAAGGTGTCGATGATCACGCGCACGCCGGCGCCTGCGAGGCACCCAGCGGCAATGAGCCCTTCTTCGGTGATAGCCCTCGATCCCATGAGAAGGGTCGGCTTCTTGGCGGCCTTCAGCGCCTTCGCGACGGCCGAAATGCGTGCGGAATCGGGACGGGAACGGATCGGGGCAGCAAGCACCGGACCGGTGTCGCCGCACTCGGACCACGCACAGTCTGCAGGCAGGATCAACGTTGCCGGCCCGCCCGCACCAACCTTGCTTTGTCGCACAGCTTCGGAGGTCAAGGCGACCGCATCTCGTGCGGTCTCGGCGGTCGCCACCCAAACAGAGACAGGGCCCGCGAGCGCGGCAATATCAGAACTCAGGGGCGCATCCAGAGAACGATGATAGGTCGCATGATCGCCCACGATATTGACGATGGGCGAACAGGCCCGCCGCGCATTGTGAAGATTCGCCGACCCATTGGACAGTCCGGCTCCAAGGTGCAGCAAGGTTGCCGCGGGCTTGCCTGCGATTCTGGCATAACCATCTGCCGCACCGGTGGCCACACCCTCGTACAGACAAAGCACCGGCCGTACCCTCGGTTCGTGATCAAAGGCCGCGACCAGCTGCATCTCGCTGGTGCCCGGGTTGGAAAAGCAGGCCTCGACGCCGTTGTCGGCGAGGGTCCTCAAAATGATCTCGGCACCATTCATATTTGCATCCTAGAGTACTCGATCGCTGCCGGCGACCGGGGCAGCCTCACATAGGCGAGGGCATTTATTGGTGCGTCGGGCGTAAGTATCGGAAAACATGGAGACTTTCTTGATCAAACGATCCGCGGTGGTCCCTTGGGCAGCCGGAGCGACGCCGGCAGCCATGTATGGCGACGGTCGGAGAAAAGCAGCAGAGGGCATCCCCACTTTCCTCCCCGAAGCGCTCTAATACCAAGGAACCTCAAATGGGTGGCTTGGACCTCAAATGGGTGGCTTGGCGTGGGGGTACCTGACAATCGCAGTTTCGTCGCGAGCATCGCCGCTCGGTATGGGCGGCGGTTACGCCGCTTTCTGTCCGTACGCCTGCGCAATGCCTCCGATGTACCTGACTTGGCTCAAGAGGTCTTCTTGCGCTTGTTGCGCGTCGAGGGCTACGAAAGCATCCGCAGCCCCGAAGCCTATCTTTTTACCATCGCCAGCCACGTCATTCACCAGCACGCGGTGCGGCGCTCGAGCGAGCCCGTTTCGGTCGACATTGCGGATGTATTTTCGCAACTGAGAGCCCCCTCGAGCGAAGACCCGCCCGATCAGGTCGCCCACGCTCAGCGGCTCGACGAACTCGAACGGATCCTCGCGCGTCTGCCTGCGCGCGTGGCGACTGCGCTCGTTCTACACCGAATTGCAGGCTATTCCGTCCAGGAGGTCGGCGATGAACTTGGCGTGTCGCGGGAAACCGCAAAGAAATACCTGGCGCGCGCAGTCGAATACTGCCGAAATCAACGGGCGGCGGCCGAGAGGGCCACGACGCCATGAAGATCGCCCCCTCGACCGGTAAACCTCATCCCGCGATCGTTGCCGAGGCGTCGGCGTGGTTTATCGAGTTTCGTGCCGGCGACATGAACGATGAGGCGCGCCAACATTTCCTCGAGTGGCTGCGCCGATCACCGGAACATATCCAAGCCTACCTCGAGGTTTCCGGTGTGTGGGCCGAACTGCCTACATCGGACCCCGAAGGCAAGATTGACCTCACGTCCCTGATCGCGCGGGCCCGAAACGAAGCCGACGTCATTGCGCTCGCACCCGGTAGCCCCGCTCTCCCGCATGTCCGGTCTCCCGCAGACCCGCGTATGTTGTGGTACACGCCCCGGCGAGCCGTGCTGGCCATTGCGGTTCTTGCGCTACTTGCTTCCATCGCGATTCGATTATGGGACGTCATAAATTTCGGCAGCTCCTACGCCACTGGAATCGGTGAGCAGCGCACCATCCAGCTCATGGATGGATCGACGGTCGAGCTCAATGCGCGATCGAGAATTCAAGTTCGTCTCACTGACCATCGCCGCGATGTGACCCTGCTCGAAGGCCAGGCATTGTTTCGCGTTGCGAAGGATGCCCAACGGCCCTTTGTGGTGCGCGCGGGTGATGCTGAAGTACGCGCAGTCGGGACCGAATTCGATGTCTACCGGAAGGAGAACGCAACGGTCGTGACCGTTGTCGAAGGCCGGGTTGAGACCTACGAGGGATCCGAAGGCACAGGCACCACGAGCATCGTTCTGTCTGCGGGCGAGCAGCTCACCGTCCTGCCGCACACAGTGACAAAACCAAGGCGGACCGACACCGTCGTCGCCACGGCCTGGGTGCAGAAACGGCTGATATTCGAAGAGACGCCTCTGCGCGACGTCGCAGAAGAATTCAACCGGTACAACCGACGGCCGCTGACCATTGACGACCGCAAACTACAGCAGGTCAAGATCAGCGGCGTTTACTCGTCAACCGATCCCGCATCGCTCATCAATTTCCTGCGCAGCCAGTCATCGATTCAGGTGATCGAAACGGAGAACCAAGTTCGCGTCATTCGCCGCGAAGCAAACTGATCATACCCATTTCTGACGTGACGACGCTCTACTGTCATCAGAGCTGGCGGCCACCTTGGCCGGCCGGCAAGAAAAGCCTCTCGAGAGGCATGGGAGCGTATATGCGTATGGCGGTCGTCGCGACGGCTATTTGTCTTTCCATCGTCGGCCTGGCCACGGCCGATGATGCGGACGCCTCCGTCCGAAAACCCACTCACATCGCGGCGCAAGGTCTCGGACCTGCGCTCAAGGAACTCGCGCAAAGCCGCGGACTGCAGGTTCTCTACCTGTCTACGACAGTTCGCGGCGTGCGCACGCGCGGTGCGATCGGGGATGTCACTGCCAACGAAGCCTTCGACCAGTTGCTCGACGGCACGGGATTGACTTACCGTTACCTGGACAAGAACACGGTGACCGTCATTCCGCTGAGCGACGTCACTCTGTCAGAGGGTGCCGGGGCGTCGCTGCAAGTGCCCGGTGCCGATACGATTGCCGCAGGTTCGTCCGGCAGGGCGGCGACAACGAATGTGTCCGAGAGATTGCTGCTGGCTCAGGCGGTGCCGGCCTCCGCGCAACGCGAGATTCCCACTGAGGCGGAATCTCAACCTATTCAAGAGATCATCGTCACCGGATCGCGCATCGCCTCTCCGAATGAAGTGAGCACGAGCCCGATACAGGTCATCTCGTCGAAATCCATTCAGGTGTCCGGAAAAACCGATATCACCGATATCATCAGCCAGCTTCCGCAAATCTTTACCAACGATCTGGGCCAGGATCTCGGCAACGGCACATCCGGCTTGACTACCCCCGGCGGCGTCGCCACCGCAGACTTGCGGGGCTTGGGTCCCGCCCGCACGCTCGTGCTAGTCGACGGCCGCCGGCTAGGGGTGGGCTCTCCGAACACGGCCATCGCGGAGCCGGCCCCTGACCTCGACCAAATTCCGGCGGGCCTCGTCGAGCGCATCGAAGTCGTCACGGGCGGTGCGTCCGCGGCCTACGGTTCGGACGCCATCGCCGGCGTCGTCAATTTCATCATGAAGCGAAACTTCGAAGGCTTCCAAGTGGACGGCCAAGTGGGCGAGAACTGGCACGACAACGGCAACACGTTCGTTCAGGGCTTGGTGCGGCAGTTTGGCGGCGCGCCGCCCACGGGCACGGCCAAGGACGGGCGTAACCGCACCTTCGACATGCTGATGGGCACGAATTTTGCGGACGGCAAAGGCAATGTCACCGCCTACCTGAGCTACCGGCACGCCGATCCGGTCGAGAGCAGTCAACGCGACTACGGCGCATGTCAATTGGGTGTCCCATTTCCCCCGACCGACTCCAACGGCAATATCATCGGCACGGTCTGCGGCGGGTCGTCAAATTCCAACTGGTTCCAACCGACGGCCGGACCCAACGCAGGCAATGTGTATAGCGTGTACGGACATAGCTTCGTGCCTCGAGGGTCGGTTGCGACGACGCCCCCGGCGGATTACAACTCCCAGGCCTTCATCTCCATGACCCGCGAAAACGACCGCTACAACGCCGCCTTAATGGCCCATGAGGAGATCACCGATGCTTTCCAACCGTATGCCGAGTTCTTCTTCATGGACGACAAGACGCACCAGCAAACCGCGCCTGCGGCCTTGTTCAAGGACAGCGATCCGCTCGATCCGACGGGTGCGGGCGACTATTACGTCAATTGCAGCAACCCATTGTTGAGCGCACAGCAGCAGGGGGTCCTCTGCACGCCGGCGCAGATTGCGGCCGATGCCGCGAAGCCGGGGTCGGCCACCGTGCAAGTGAGGATCGGCCGCCGCAACATCGAGGGCGGCGACCGCTTCGTCGATTTCGAGCATACCAACTATCGTGCCGTTTTCGGCACCAAGGGAAATTTCGCGGACGCGTGGAGCTATGACGTATATGGACAGTACTTCTACACGAAGTTTACCGACTCCAATCAAAAGTACTTGGGTTACGAGGGGATAGGCAACGCTCTCCTGGTGACGGGCACTGCCGCGAACCCAACGTGCATCAACACCAACGCTCGCGGATGCGTTCCGTACAACATCTTCTCGGACGGCGGCGTGACCCAGGCGGCGCTCAATTACCTGTATCAGTTGGGCACCGCGCAAGGATCCTCGACATTGCGAACGCTGCATGCCGACGTCACCGGAAAACTGGGCAACTATGGCATCACGTCTCCGCTCGCTACCGAGGGCGTCGCCGTGAACATTGGATTCGAGCATCGGAATGATCATGAATTTTTGCAGCCGGACTCTGCCGAGGAGAGCGGCTTGCTGTCCGGATTCGGCAGCGCCGTGGCGCCGATCGACAACAGTATCTCAGTCAAGGAGGAATTCATCGAGCTGCGGGCACCTCTCGTTCAGGATAAGCCGGGCGCCAAGGAACTCCTTTTCGATACCGGCTACCGCCGTTCGGATTACACGACGGCCGGCGTGACCAATACCTATAAGTTCGAGGTGCAATACGCGCCGATCGCG
>Ga0307470_10001081_pt1 | contig 11196 bp, 12 predicted proteins | sample atmos_gasesAM3C__FD_204565 | JGI IMG/M metagenome (GOLD analysis project Ga0307470, IMG submission 204565) | Hardwood forest soil microbial communities from Morgan-Monroe State Forest, Indiana, United States - atmos_gasesAM3C_05 | ecosystem: Environmental > Terrestrial > Soil > Temperate forest... | reverse complement strand
CCGGCCCGCCGATTCGAGCAATGCCCGAATGCCGGGCACGCAGCGGCCGGCGCGAATGCGGCGCAGCCCCTGAGCCACCAAGATCCGGTTATTGCGGTCGAGCGGCACCACGTCCGCGACCGTGCCAAGCGCGACCAAGTCCAGCAGCTGCGCGGCGCGAAAATCATCTTGAACCAGAGCCCGTGCGAGAGCCGCGATGACGTAAAAATCCACACCCACGCCGGCCAGCGCCGGACTCGCAAATCGGCCATCGGCGAGGTTCGGATTGACGATGACCTCCGCGCGCGGCAATTCGGCGCCGGGCAGATGATGATCGGTCACCAATACGGGCACGCCCAATTCGCGCGCCGCCTCCACCCCGGCTACGCTCGACACGCCGTTGTCGACGGTCACTATGAGAGAGGGCCGGCGGGTTGCCGCCAGCGCCACGATTTCAGGGGTGAGCCCATAGCCGAAACGGAATCGATTGGGCACCAAGAAATCGACATGTGCAAAACGCATGGCGCGCAGGCCGCGCACCACCAGCGCCGTGCTGGTGGCGCCGTCCGCGTCAAAATCGCCGATGACCAATACTCGGCCCGCCGCGCGATGCGCAGCCAGGAGTTGGGCCGCCGCATCGACTCCTTCGAGCGAACCGACCGGCAGAAGACGATCCAGCGATAGGTCCAAGTCCGCATTGCTCTGCAGGCCGCGCGCCGCGTACACGCGCCGCAGTATGGGATGAACATCCGTGGTGAAGTCGCACGCCGCCGCCGGGCGCCGCCGGATCTCGGGGGAGTTCAAGCGAAGTACTCCCACCAGGGCCGACGGCGGCGCCATGCTCGCCAGTTCCAGCGTGCGCCGACGCTGAAGCAGCGCCCGCCCGCCGACAAGTCGAGCCGCTCGATCCGGCCGGAGCGTAAATCAGCGAGCGAACGCTCGAGCCGACTCGACTGCGGATCGGCTGTCACCACGACTCCCGAGGCCGCGTCCGAGGACGAATCGGGCCGCGCAGGGAACGCGCTGAAGAAGGGGTCATCGCCCGCGGTCCAGCCGTCCACCGGCGGCAACGACGTGAGCGCCGGACCGCCTCCCCACAGCCAGAGGCCATTGACCGCAGCCGCCGCGTTCGACGTCCGCGACCGGTTCACGGCATGCTCGAACAGCCACATTTCGATTTCACTCATGAGCCGGCGCAGGCGCTGGGCGTCGGCACCGGCCGGCAGATGTTCGTCGATTCGTTGATCGCGTACATCCTCTGGATCGTGAGTCGTTGCGTCGAGAACCCGGTCAACGACGCAGTAGAGCGCGCGCCGGCCGGCGAGCAGCCGGATGCCGGCGTCGTGCCAAACGCGATTGAAATCGGCGGTCAACTCCTCGGCTTCCGCTGGGTCGAGGAACAGGATACCGTCGGCGGGCAACCGCACGCTGCTCATGTCGGCGACATAGTGCACCGGGGTCGCCAGGAACACCGAGCCGGCATCCACGGCGCCGAATTCGGCGCACAAGGCAGCGGCGGCCACACCCGGCATGGGGGTCACCCGCGGCGCAATGAGGCGAAACCCATCGGCGCGCCAATCGGTGACCGCGCTGGCCGCATCCGCGCGCGCCAACAATCGCTCCAACAACTGGAGGCGTTGCCGGTCGACTGCGCCGCAACAGGTAAAACGAAAGTAATGGGTGGACACGAACGCTCCGGCGCCAATTTCAGTATCTTACGCATATGCGCTTCACCCAAGACTCTACTTCAGCCGCCAATCTCATCCGCGCCTACGGGAACGGTGAACTGCGCGTCAACGACGAGGTCTATCGCAGCGCCATCATCGTCAGCGCCTCCGCAGTCCAGGCGGCGCCCGACATTCGCGAGATTGAAGATCTCTCCCGCATCGACCCGTCGCGCATCCTCGAGCTCGAACCTGAACTCGTTTTGTTGGGAACCGGTCCGCGCCAGATCTTCCCGGGCGCATCCTTCCGCGCTCAGTTTCTAAGTGCGGGCATCGGTGTCGAAATCATGGATACGGGTGCAGCCTGCCGCACATTCAACGTGCTCGTTGCGGAGCAGCGCCGCGTGGTGGCGTTGCTGATGGTGTGATAAACAAAATGGCAGGGCGCTTACGGAATGCACGATCAATACGGTATCGAGAATTGTTATTGTTCTTCTTGATCTTGTTACTCTTTTATCCCTCTGACCCCGTGTAAGCCTACAGCGCCCCGCAAATGGACTTTACCGATCAGCGCACAGTTAAACACACGGGATCAGCGCTCGCAAGCAGTGCAGCACTGCTTTATTAACCAATAAGTTATAGAAACATATTAGAATTTACTTTATCTTGGAAGAAACGCCAGCGGATCGACCGGCCTGCCATTCTGGCGTATTTCGAAATACAGCACCGGCAACCGGTGAGCGCTCTCACCCTCGCCCATGTGCGCGATCACCTGACCGGCGGCGACTTCCTGCCCGTCGCGCACGAGCATCTCGCGGTTGTGGGCATACGCGGATAACAGGCTGTCGGCATGTTTGATGATGACTAAGTTTCCGTAACCGCGCAGACCGCTTCCCGTGTACACCACGCGTCCTGCACTCGCGGCGCGCACGTCCTGCCCCAATCTTCCCGACAACAGAATCCCGCCGCCCGGTACAGCCCGCGGTACTGCTGCGCGGTCGGTAGGCCAAACCCATTTCGATCCACCATTGGCCGACGCGGCATTGGCCGACGCGCCACGGGCGCCGCCAAGCGGCGACGGTGCGCCTCGCGCGTTCGGTGCGGCCCCCGCCGCAGACTCTGGCAGCGGCCGCGGCTTGCTCACCTGCGGCGGCACCACAGGCGGCGGCACAGCCGGCGGCGGAACCGCCGGCGCGGGCTTGGCCGCGGCCCGCGGCGCCCTACGCTCGGGTGATGGTTCGCGGCCGGGGCCCAACACCAAGACCTGCCCCACCGAGATGTGAAAATCGGCCCCGATGTTGTTCCATCGCGCCAAATCACGAAAGTCGAGATCGTGGCGCCAGGCGATGCTGTAGAGCGTGTCGTCCGGACGCACGACGTAGCTTTCCGGACCGTACCCCCCGGTATCGGCACACCCGCCCAGCAACAGGCAACACAGCCCAACAGTGCAAATCGAGCGCGAGACGCGCAACGCCGGGGAGGGTCCTATCGCTGCAAACCCGATAACAAGGGCACAAAACTCACGGGGCCGAGCGACTGACGCTCGATCCGCGTCTCACCCTTGGTGTAGCGATAGAGTTCTTGGCGGCCCTCCGGCCCCACCGGTGCGATCAGCCGGCCGCCGACGCCCAACTGCTCGAACAGGGCAGGCGGCACGGCGTGCGGCGCCGCCGTCAACAAGATCCCGTCATACGGCGCACGCGCCGCCCAACCGACATTGCCGTCGTCGTGCCGGAAATTGACGTTACGGATCTTGAGCTCGCGCAGCGTGCGCCGCGCGCGCCCCAACAGACTCGCGATGCGCTCGATGGTGTAGATTTTCTCGACCAGGGGCGAGAGCACCGCCGTTTGATAACCGCAGCCCGTGCCGATCTCGAGCACCTTGCGGATCTCCCCGGCGGAGAGCAGCGCCTCGGTCATGCGAGCCACGACATACGGTTGGGAGATGGTCTGCCCGAACCCGATCGGGAGCGCCGTGTCCTCGTAGGCCCGGCTGGCCAGCGCCTCGTCCATGAACAAATGCCGCGGTACATTGCGAATCCGATCGAGCACGCGCCGATCGTTGATGCCCTGTTCTTGCAAGCGCTGCACGAGGCGCTCCCGGGTCCGCGCCGAGGTCATGCCGATACCGCTGAGCCGCGGACCTTCCATGAAGCTACTCAAGCTTGAGCCACTTCTGCAGTTCGGGCAGAGCGGCATGACGTGTCAAATCGATCTGCAAGGGAGTGATGGACGCAAAGCCTTCGGCCACGGCATGAAAATCCGTGCCCGGTCCGGCGTCCTGGCCGGTGCCGGCGTTGCCCACCCAGTAGACATTGCGGCCCCGCGGATCTTTCGTCTTCACGATCGGCTTGCTGCGGTGGCGGCTGCCGAGCCGCGTCACCTTGATACCCCGCAATTGACCATCGGGGAGATCCGGCACATTGACGTTGAGGATGATCGGTCCCGCATCCGGACCCGGCAACCGGTCTTGCGATATCTTCTGCACGAGCTGCGCCGCCACGCCCGCGGCAGCGGCGAAGTTGCGCGGACTTCCCGGCTCGATGCAGAGCGACACCGCAACGGCGGGAAGGCCGAGGAACCGGCCTTCGACGGCGGCGGCCACCGTGCCCGAGTACAGGGTATCGTCGCCCAGATTGGCGCCGTCATTCACCCCCGACACCACGATGTCGTGCTCAAAGTCGAACAGGCCGGAAATCGCCAGATGCACGCAATCGGTCGGCGTTCCATTGACATAGTAGGCGTCGGTGTCATAACGCGCGGCGCGCACCGGCACATCGAGAGTGAGAGAGTTGCTCGCGCCGCTGCGATTCCGGTCCGGAGCCACGATGGTCACGCTGCCCAACGGTCTGATCGCCGCCGCAAGCGCGATCAGGCCCTCGGCACGGTAGCCGTCATCATTCGAAAGAAGAATTTTCACGAGATCTAACAGCCTGCCCCAAGCTGGCGGGTGTCGCCGTGCGGACTATACTGTAACGCCGGAAACCCCGATAGCCGATCGAGTCCACTATTCATGGTCAAGCAACGGTCCACTGAGTCTGAAGCATTTCGCGCGGCAGTGCGTGATGTCACGCCTTTGGCGCAAGCGCCGCCGGCAAAAGGCCTCGCCAAACCCAAACCGCGCGCGCGGGCGCACAATAGCGCCGCGCCTGCAGCCGGCAGCCTGCCGGCCGACGAAGCGGCTGCGATGGCGGAAATCGTCGCCGGCGACGAGGCGCTGTCCTTTCAGCGCGGCGGCGTGCGCACCCAAGTGATGCGCCGGCTGCGCCGCGGCCTCTACCCGATCGACGATGAACTGGATCTTCACGGGCTCGGTCAAACGGCGGCGCGCAACGAGCTCGCCGATTTCGTCGCGCGCAGCCGCGGCCGCGGCTGCCGCTGCGTCAGAATCATCCACGGCAAGGGCTATCGCTCGGGTGCGCGCGGCCCGGTCCTCAAGACGGCCGTGAACCTCTGGCTGCGCCTGCACCTGGACGTCATGGCATTCGTCTCCGCGCGCGCAATCGACGGCGGAACCGGCGCGCTGTACGTGTTGCTCCGATGAGAGCTTACCCGTGGGTGATCGTCGCCGCGATCTTGGCAAGCGTGTCAGCGGCCGCCGACACTTTCGATCTGGTGACCGAGAGCGAGGCGGCGGCTTGGAACGCCGCTCAGTCGAAGGAGCCGAAGGATTTCAGCACGCGCGACTTGCGTGAGGACAACTCGGCGCCGACGTGCCACTCCACTCCCAATAACGACGCGGACAATCCGCAAGTCAGGATTCTCGCGCCGCCGCTGGGACGATCCTTGATGGCTCCGCTGGACATCGACGTGCAGTTCGTGCCGACCAGCAGCGCCGCACCCATCCGTCCCGATACCTTTCGCGTCTGCTACGTCGGGCTGGTGACGATGGACGTGACCAAGCGGATCACCGATCGGGTCACGGTGTCGGAAAAGGGAGTGCATGTGGCCGGCGCCCAGCTGCCGCGCGGCCGCCACCGCCTATTGCTGCTCATCGCGGACCAGCGGGGCCGGCTGGGCCGGCGCGAGGCGGTGTTCGATATCTACTGAAGCGGCCGCCGTCGTCTTGCTGCCGGGACTCGACGGCACGGGCAAATTATTCGCCGAGTTCGTGCAGCATCTGCCGCCGAGCATCGACCCCGTGATTATTTCCTATCCGCGGGATCAGCCCTTGGGATATGACGAGCTCGAAGCGCTGGTGTTGGCGGCGTTGCCGCACGATCGGCCGTTCGTTCTGTTGGGCGAATCCTTCTCCGGTCCCATCGCCATGCGGATCGGCGCACGATCGCCGGCGGGGCTGGTCGCCGTCATCCTGTGCGGGACATTCGCCAAGAACCCCTTCCCCTGGCTTGGGTGGGCGCGGCCGTTGGTGGCCCGCCTGCCCTTGAAGTCGCTGCCGCGCTGGGTGCGCGCCCCGTTGATGTGGGGATCCGCCTCGCCGCGGCGGGCGCCCGCACAGAGTGAACGCGCCATGGCGGGCGTGTCGCCGGCCGTGATTCGGCACCGCATCGCGGCGTTGCTGGCGGTGGACGAGAGCGCCGCGCTTCGCGCAATCAGGTTGCCGACGCTGGTGCTGCGAGGCCGGCGCGACCGCGTGATTTCGTGGGCGGCAACCCGATGGATCGTGAGAACGCTGTCCGCCGCTCGATTGGTGGAGATCGATGGACCGCATCTATTGCTGCAGACGTGTCCCGCCGAATGCGCGGCCGCCGTGCTCGAGTTCATGCGCGGACGGCCGAGCTAGTCCTCGTCCGCGTCGAGTTCGGGGACCCCTTCGAATTCGCATATTTCGCGCAGCACCGCGGTGGCGAACTGGCCCCGCCCGAGCGAAAAACTCAAGGTCAGAGTACTGGCATCGCGCTCGGCGGATAGGTCTCGAATCGCGCAGCGCAGCGCGCGCCGCTCCTGCGTCAACCCTTCGGCGGCCAGCAACTCGGCGACCGCCGCCAATTCGCGCGACACGGCGAGTTCATGCTGCAACGCCTGGCCACCGCTCTCCGGGGAGCCGCGCCCCCAGAGAGGCCCGGAAGGATGGACATCGAACTTGGCGAGGCGTCGGCGCAATTCGTCGTCGACGGCGGTAACCGAGAAGTGGCTGCCGCTGCCGTCGAGACTCGCGAGATCTCCGGGAGCGAGCTGCGACCAATCGCCCGCCTCCACGCGCCGCGCCAGCAGCGCATTGAACATGAGCGATCGCGCAGCCGACAGCGCAAAGCTGCGCTCGGCGCGGCCGCGCGGCGCAACTCCGCTCTGCACCCATGCAGCGACGCGATCGAGATTGTAGCCGTCGCGCCCGAAGCGCTGCGGTCCGAAATAATTGGGCGCCCCATGCGCGCGCAAGGCATCGAGCTTCAGCTCCAATTGCTCGCGCGACCACGTCGCATTGCGCAGGCGGATGCGGAATCGGTTCCCCGACAGCGCGCCGCGCCGCAGCTTGCGCGAATTGGCGCGTACCTCGAGTACCTTGAATTCAGCCGTACGCACATTGATCCAGAATTCGGCCGGCGCGGCGAGGCCGGGCACGCTGAACCATTGCACGGCAACGGCATGGCGATCCTTGAGCCCCGCGTAGCCGACGTCGCCGGCCGGCACTCCGGCCAGCCGCGCAATCTCGGCCGCCACCCAGCGGGTGTTGGCGGTGCGCTTCTCCACGCGCAGCAGCCAGTGAGGTCCCGTCCCCGACGGCTCGAAGGACAGCTGTTCCTCGACGTGAAAGTCTTCGGGAGTGGCTTTGAGCTCCGCCGGCGGCAACGGCGCACCATGTGCTCTCGGCGGGTGCAGCGCGGCCCGCGTCCACGCATTCATGGCCCGAGCAGGACCGATGCCAGCGCGGCCAACCCCTCGCCGCGGCCGATGAACCCCAAGCGCTCCGTGGTCGTGGCCTTGATATTGATCAGCTGCGCCGAAACGCCGAGATCGGCGGACAGATTCGCGGCCATTGCGGCTCGATGCGCGGCGATGCGCGGCGCTTCGGCGAGCACCGTCACGTCCGCGTTGATCAATTTGAGGCCGGCGGCCTGCATGCGCGCCGCCACCACCCGCAGGAACACGCGGCTGTCCGCGCCGCGGTACTGCGGATCGCTGTCGGGAAAATGCCGGCCGATGTCGCCGTCGCCCATCGCCCCGAGGACGGCGTCGCACAGGGCGTGGATGACGACGTCGCCGTCGGAATGCGCCACCACACCCTTCGGATGGGCGATTCGCACGCCGCCGAGAACGACATGGTCGCCCTCGCCGAACGCGTGCACATCGAAGCCTTGTCCGACTCGCATCGCCGTATCCTCCGTCATTTTCAGTATGTTCGACGCCAGCGCGAGATCCGCCGGGCGCGTAATCTTGACGTTGAACGGCGAGCCATGCACCAGAATCGGCCGCAAACCCATGCGCTCGACGGCCTGCGCCTCATCGGTCACCGCGATGCCGGCGAGCGCTGCTTCCTTCAGCGCGTGGCGCAATTGCGCAAATGCAAACACCTGCGGCGTCAGCGCACGCCACAACCCCTGGCGATCCACGGTCGCAACGTGATCGCCCAATTCGCGCTTGACGGTGTCGACGATGGGGGCCGCGAGCACGGCGCCTTCGCCGGCCGCTGGCTGCACGCCGCCGGCGCCGACTGCATCCAGCAAGGCGCCGAGATCGGCCGCATTCAGGCAGGGCCGCGCCGCATCGTGCACCAGAACCCAATCATCCGCGGCGGCCTGCGACGCCAGCGCTTCCAGGCCGTTCAATACCGTGTCCTGCCGGTTGACGCCGCCGATCGTTGTACGGAGCTTGGAGCTTTGCAGCTTCGCCGCGACGCCGGGCCACTCAGCATCCTCTGCCGCGAGCGCCACCACCACCGCGTGCACCCGCGGCTCGGCCAGGAGCGCGCGCAGCGACCATTCCAGCACGGTGGCTCCGAGCAGCGGTGCATATTGTTTCGGAGCCGGCTGCGGCGCCGAGGCGCTAAAGCGTGAGCCGCGGCCCGCCGCAGGAACGATCGCCCAGACGCGCCGCGTCGCGGAGACCGGCATCACTGCGCGCGGGCGGTGACGGCGGCTGCGGGGGCGGCGGGGGCTTGGGTGGCCGCGGTCACGACTTGGTAGAAGGTTTCGCTGTTGCCGACCATGCCCAGTTCGCTGCGGGCTCGCTCTTCGAGCGCGGTCAGACCGACTTTGAGATCGGTCACCTCGGCAACCAATTGCCGGTTGCGCTCACTTTGTTCGCGATTGGCGACGGCCTGCGCGTCCACGGCAGCCTGCAGGCGAGACACCTCGCGCAATCCCTGGTCCGACAACCACAACCGATATTGCAGCAGTATCAATGCGAGCCCAAGGATGGCGGCGAAAATCCTCATGGGGACAGGAGCTTAGCATGAACTCTTAAGAGATTGGTACCGATAATGCGCGCGCGCCGGCGAAGGCGGCCCTCCCCTTGAGTTCAGCCTCGATCCGCAGCAGCTGGTTGTACTTGGCAATGCGATCCGAGCGCGACATCGAACCGGTCTTGATTTGGGTGGCGGTGGTCGCGGCCGCGATATCGGCGATGGTGGAGTCCTCGGTTTCACCCGAGCGATGCGACACCACGGCGGCATACTTGGCCTCCTCCGCCATGTCGATGGCAGCCAGAGTTTCGGTCAGCGTGCCGATCTGATTCGGTTTGACCAGAATCGCATTGGCGATTTTCTTGGCGATGCCTTCGGCGAATATCTTGGTGTTGGTGACGAACAAATCGTCGCCAACCAGCTGAACTTTGGATCCGAGCTTGCGGGTGAGAATCGCCCAGCCGTCCCAGTCGCCTTCGCTCATGCCATCCTCGATGGTCACGATGGGATACTTGGCCGCAAGATTCGCCAAATAATCGGCGAATTCGGAGGACGTGAAATGACGCCCTTCGGATTCGAGCGTGTACACGCCGTCCTTGAAGAACTCCGTGCTCGCGACGTCGAGGCCCAGATAAATGTCCTTGCCCGCCCGATACCCTGCCCGGTCGATGGCTTCCAATATCGTCGTGAGAGCGGCTTCATTCGACGGCAGGTCGGGCGCGAAGCCGCCCTCATCGCCGACCGCAGTGTTGAGCCCCTGGGCGTGCAGCACCTTCTTGAGCATGTGGAACACTTCGGCGCCGTAGCGCACCGCCTCCGAGAACGACGGCGCGCCGAGGGGGAGAATCATGAACTCTTGAATGTCCACGCTGTTGTCGGCATGAGCGCCGCCGTTGATGATGTTCATCATCGGCACGGGCAGCGTGAGATCTCCCGGCCCGCTCAAGTGCCGATACAGCGGCAGGCCCTTGTCGCGCGCAGCCGCGTGCGCCGCCGCCAAAGACACGGCCAAAATGGCATTCGCCCCCAAGTTGGATTTGAATTCCGTGCCGTCCGCCTTGATCATCTTGGCATCGAGACCGGCTTGATCCTGCGCGTCGTAGCCGGTCAAGAGATCGCGCAGCGCTCCGTTGATGTGCGCGGCCGCTTTGAGCACGCCCTTGCCGCCATAGCGTTTGGCGTCGCCGTCGCGCAATTCCACGGCCTCGCGCGAACCGGTGGAAGCGCCGGAAGGAACCGCCGCCCGGCCGACCACGCCGGAATGCAGCATCACGTCCGCCTCGACGGTGGGGTTGCCGCGCGAATCGATGATTTCGCGGCCGCGGATATCGATGATACGACTCATAACGAGGATTCCTCGAAGGGTTGCTTTTTAACCGTCCGGTCCAATTCCTTGAGCGTGGCCAGCAGCGAGGCCATGCGGTCCAGGGGCCAGGCATTCGGGCCGTCCGACAAGGCCTTGGCCGGATCGGGATGGGTCTCCATGAACAGTCCGGCGACGCCCGCGGCGACCGCGGCGCGCGCCAATACCGGCACGAATTCGCGCTGGCCGCCGGACACGTCGCCCCTGCCGCCGGGCAGCTGCACCGAGTGCGTGGCGTCGAACACGACGGGACAGCCGGTGCCGCGCATGATGGCGAGGGAGCGCATGTCCGACACCAGATTGTTGTAGCCGAAGGAGAAGCCGCGCTCGCACACCATGATGCCGGCGTTGCCGGTGGAACGCGCCTTGTCGACCACGTTCTGCATTTCCCAGGGCGACAGGAACTGCCCCTTCTTGATGTTCACCGGCCTGCCCTGCGAACACACGCCGACGATGAAGTTGGTCTGCCGGCATAGGAACGCCGGCGTCTGCAGAACGTCGACGACGGCCGCCACGTCGGCGAGCGGCGTGTCCTCATGCACGTCCGTCAAGACCGCAACGCCGATCTCGGCGCGCACGCGCGACAACGCCTTCAGACCCGCATCGATGCCGGGTCCGCGGAAGCTGGCGCGGGAGGAACGATTCGCCTTGTCGAACGAGGCCTTGAATATGAACGGCACGCCGAGCTTGGCGGTGATTTCCTTCAATCGGCCCGCGACGTCGAGCACCAGCCCTTCGCTTTCGATGACGCAGGGACCGGCGATCAGGAAAAACGGGCGCTCGGGTCCGACCTCGAACGAGGCCAATTTCATGCGGTGGCGCGCCCGGGCTGCAGTGCGGCGCGGTACTGGCGCGCCGCTCGAACGAATCCCGTGAACAGGGGGTGC
>Ga0307470_10001080_pt1 | contig 11200 bp, 10 predicted proteins | sample atmos_gasesAM3C__FD_204565 | JGI IMG/M metagenome (GOLD analysis project Ga0307470, IMG submission 204565) | Hardwood forest soil microbial communities from Morgan-Monroe State Forest, Indiana, United States - atmos_gasesAM3C_05 | ecosystem: Environmental > Terrestrial > Soil > Temperate forest... | reverse complement strand
CAATTCTGACGATGAATCATTACACCGCGTCCGGCGCTCAAGTACGCCATGATGGGATCGTTCGGGATGGGGAAGCAGCAGCGTGCGTAGGTGACGAGGAGACCTTCGGTGCCCGCGATCATCAGCGGACCGCTGTGAACCCCGGCGTGCTCCCCGCCGTCCTTCGCAGGTTGCAGACGGCGCGCGACCAAGGGGGCCAGGCGCTCGCCCAAGCCGATTTTCTCGTACAACTCGTTGGCGTCCTTCAAATTGAGCTCTTTGACCACCGCATCGATGTCCGCCGGCGGAATCTTCTTCAGATTGAGCGAAAATTCTTCGAGCGCCAGCCCCAGCAACCGCCGGCCGAGCTCCAGAGCCTCGCCGCGCTTGAGGTTCTTCAGGTACGCTCTGATCGCGGCACGCGCCTTCGCCGTCACCAAGAAGCTCGACCAGGAGGGATTGGGCGTCGCGCCCTTCGCGGTGATGATTTCCACGGTCTGTCCGTTGCGCAGAGGCGTGCGCAGCGGAACCAGGCGCCGGTCGACCTTGGCGGCCACGCAGCGATTGCCCACGTCGGTGTGAATGGCGTAGGCAAAATCCACGGCGGTGGCGCCGCTCGGCAGCCGCAGTATCTTCCCCTTGGGCGTGAACACGTAGACCTTGTCCGGGAACAAATCGACCTTGACGCTCTCGAGGAATTCCTCGGAGCTGCCGCCCTCTTGAATCTGCACCAGGCTCGCCAGCCACTCGCGCGCGCGGTCGTGTTCGATGCCGCCGAAGGTATCGCCGCCTGATTTGTACTTCCAATGCGCGGCGATTCCCGACTCCGCGACGCGATGCATCTGCTCGGAGCGGATCTGCACTTCGATGGGTATGCCGTTGGGTCCGAACAATGTCGTGTGCAGCGACTGATAGCCGTTGACGCGGGGTATGGCGATGTAGTCCTTGAAGCGTCCCGGCATGGGTTTGTAGACGCTGTGCACCAGGCCCAATGTCCGGTAGCAGGTATCGGCGCTGTCGACGATGATGCGAAAGCCGTACACGTCGACCATTTCGTTGAGGGAGATCTTCTTGTTCTGCATCTTCTTGTAGATGCTGTAGAGATGCTTCTCGCGGCCCTCGACTTCTCCGGCAATCAGCGCCTTTTTCAGCGTGGTCTTGAAGGTTTCGGCGATCTTGCCGATGAATTCTTTTTGGTTGCCGCGCGCGCGCTTCAATTCGCGTTCGAGAACCTTGTAGCGGTAGGGGTACAGCGCTCTGAAGCCCAAGTCCTCGAGCTCGAGCTTGACCGCGTAAAGGCCGAGGCGCTCGGCGATCGGCGCGTAGATCTCGAGGGTTTCCCGGGCGCTGCGGCGGCGCTTGACCGGCGGCATCACCCCGAGGGTGCGCATGTTGTGCATGCGGTCCGCGAGCTTGACCATGATGACGCGGATATCGCGCACCATCGCCAGCAGCATCTTGCGGAAGCTTTCGGCCTGGGCTTCCTGGCGATTCTTGAATTGAATCTGATCCAGCTTGCTGACGCCGTCGACCAACTCCGCCACGACCTGGCCGAAGATCGACGCTATCTCGGCCTTGGCGGTCGGCGTGTCTTCGATGACATCGTGCAGGATGGCCGCGACCAGAGTGTCGGCATCCAAACGCAGATCGGCGAGGATATCGGCCACCGCCACCGGGTGGGTGATGTAGGGCTCGCCCGAGACGCGTTTCTGGCCGCGGTGCTTCTCCGCGCCGAATTCATAGGCTTCGCGCACCCGCTCGACTTGAGCGGGCGACAGGTAAGCTTCGAGCTTGTCTAAGAGCTGACTGATCCCGGTGGAGCGTCTTCCACCGGGTAGGAAACCGAGTATGGAAGACGCATAGTCCATCGTCGCTCTTAGGTGAGGCCGGTCTTGGCTAGTCCCCTAGGCCGAGTTGCGGCGCGCGGAAATCCGACGGCATGTCGAGCTCGCTCACCGGCTGCTGCACCGGCTCCTCGGGCTCTTCCAACATCTCGAGCGTGATATTTCCGGCGGCAATCTCGCGCAGCGCCACCACAGTCGGCTTGTCGTTCTCCCATTCCACGGTGGCTTCGGCCCCGTTGGCCAGGCGCCTGGCGCGCTTCGCGGCCAACAACACCAGGTTGAACAGGTTGGGTTCGTTTTGCAGGCAGTCTTCGACTGTGATTCGCGCCATGATCTAGGGTTCCAATAAAGGGATTGTAAGGATAGCAGAAAGGACCGGCATCCGGCCAATTCCGACCGAAGCTCGATCCCGGCGCCCTCCAGGCTTGATTCGGCCGCTATCGAAGGCCGAGCGCGGCTCTAGACCGACTGTAGCAGTCCTTGCGCCAGGCGCACCACTTCGGGTCGTTGCGTGACCAAGTGGCTGCCGCGGTCCTCGACGATGGCCAGCAAGTCATCGAGTGCCTGTTCAAAGCGGTCGTTGATCACCACATAGTCGAATTCGGACCACTGGGCGATATCCCGCGCGGCGTCCTGAAGCCTGCGCTGAATCACCGTATCCGCATCGGTGCTGCGCGCTTTCAATCTCTGCTCCAGCGACTCGCGTGAAGGCGGCAGTATGAAAATGCTGCGCGCTTCCGGCAGGCGGGCGCGCACCTGTGCCGCGCCCTGCCAATCGATCTCCAATAACAGCTGCTCGCCGATCGCAAGCGCTTCCTCGACGGCTCGCACGCCGGTTCCGTAGCAATTGTCGAACACCTGCGCGTGCTCCAGAAACTCGCCGTGCGCGGCCATCTCGGCGAAGCGCTCCGTGCTCACGAAGTGGTAGTCGCGCCCGGGGATCTCGTTCGGCCGCGGCTTGCGCGTGGTGTAGGACACGGAGAAACGAATGCGCGGCTCGATCTCCATGAGCGCCTTCACCAGGCTGGTCTTGCCCGCGCCGGACGGCGCCGAAACCACGTAAAGACGACCGCGGTCCATCTCTCACCCATCTGTGGCTCAAACGATAGATCAAACTGACTTTTTGCAGGATAGCTGGCCCGCGGTCAATGAGCCACATCAAGGCTCACGACTACGACACGATTTGCGTCGCCTGTGGAATGGATCTACGTGTTCCAGAGGTAGACGACGGTCAAGAAGCTCGCAATGGTCAGCACGAAATAGCGCAGTGCCTGTTTGCTGAACCCCTTCGCGAACCTTCTGCCCAGATAACCGCCGAGGATCGCGCTGAGGCTTATTGCGATCGCACACGACGACGCGTCGCGGCGAGCGCATGAGCCTCGCGCTTGTACACGATGGCAGCGAGAGCGTGGCCGGGTGCGACGCAGACGGCATTGGTCGCATTGCCGAGAATCGCGGGAACGCCAAGCGCCATGAGCGCCGGGAAGCTAAAGAAGGTTTCCGCCGCTGGCGAGCGCATTCATGCCGCCTGCGAACATCGCTCCCACAAAGAGAATCCCTAGGTGAAACACTGTAAATCTGCAGCACCTAGATAACGCCATACACGCGGTGCTGCCCATGAAAGTCGGCGCATCGCACAACACGCCAGCGGGAGGCCAGTTTGTATCTTCATTCCACACTCCCGGGGCCCAAGAGCAGTGAGCGTGGAGTTGGAGCGTTACAGCTCAGTTTCACCGCACCACGGGAGTATTACGATCTTACGCAAGCCCTCGCCAGACGAGGCCAAACGGCCCGGACGCTACTCGACGTTCTGCTGAATCACCATTCGGAGAAATAACGTGTGTTTTGAGCGAATTCAGTCACTTAGTCCCTGCGAGGGACATGATGGGATACATACATACTCTCATGTAAAAATGGTAAGGAATCGCGCCAATAAGCCGTCTTTCCCCAACAGCCCCTTGCCTTCTTTTTGACCGACGGGTCACGTCCCATCCACAGTGCTATAAGCCATCTATCTAAGAGCCCAATTATCGGAGCAATGGCCAAGGAGCACAGCACCGACCCTTGGAGTCGCGTATAGACGCTCGCCGCAGACAATATTTTCTTTACTGTGCTCTCATCCACTTCGCGGTCAATAGCTCCGGCGATAACAACACCAACTGCATATAAAAACAGGGCGAACCCCAATAAATGTAGGGCAAAGCGGTCTGTCCGCAGGTGCTCGGACCTGTAGCGGCGAAATGGAGACACTCGAAGGAAGATGTAACCCGCAAAAAGGGTCGCGCTTACACCGAAACCTTTTAAAACCGCCTCATCCATGTCGGCGGACAACCCTTAATTCAAACTACGCAAAAAGACTATTTGCGGTTTGCTTTCGGTTGGCCCTGCGGTGAACGATTCGGCCCGAACACGATGTCCCGAACGTTCCAATACATAGAGCCGGAACTAGTAACCGTGGGTGTGTCCGAAATTTTCGGTGCCGGTGAGGAACGAGTTTCAACCGGTTTCGACATGGTACGGGATTGTTTGCTCACTTCACTACTCCTGCTCGCAGGGAGAAACCACGTCCATAGGCTGCGGATGGTAAACGTTTTGTTTACAAAGGTGTAGGGATTCTTCACGGTAGAGGTTCTCACATGTCTGTAGGCCAAAACTGAGGCGCACCTCTCGGATGTGGCGCTTCCCTTACTAAATGGGGCCAGCGGGCCCGATTTCCAGCTTTCCGCGACTTGTCATACAACGGCAGCGGACGCGGCTCAGCGACTCATACAGTGTCGGCCCCGCTTCCGTACTGTATGGACGGTGCCCTGCGCGATGGTGTGCAACAATCCCTTGGGCAAGCCAAAGCATTGTTCAGAGCGGTCAAACGCTTCGTCCAACTCCGCTATTGCCCAATCGCGGTGTGCCGCCGCGTTCAACGCTTCGAGGGAAAATACCCGCGTGGATACAAGCAGTGTAATTCTGCGGTTCGGCCGGCTCACGCAGCGAACTTACCACCCGCCACCGGCCGGTTCTTCGTAGCCAAGGTCAATCTGCCCGCGCTCGATGGCCAACGTTTGAAATCCCTGCGTCGGAACAGTGGTGCATCTGTCCACGGGGTCAGAGGTGCGGGGGCTGGTTTGAATTGGTTTCTCATGGGCTTGTCTCAATGGGTGGTAGCGCAGTCGGCAGCCGCGAGCAGGGGCATGTATGTGTTCGCAATTCCGTAGCCGCGCCCGCCATGTAGGAACGCTATGGCGGCGAGGGAGCGTCGCTGTCACTGTGGCGCATGACTTCCTGTTCGAAGCCCACCTTTGCTTCAATAACCTTGATGATGTCCTCGGGTGAAACGTCCAGGTCTGCGGGCATCTTGGGGTGTGTAAGTCGGTCTCTGATTTTGATCGCCTCGCGCAGACAGCCCCACCACTTAACGGATGCATCAAACGGCTCCGCAACCTTATGTGCCCTTCGATTCAAAGACAGCGCAAATCTGATATTGCGAGCAAGGGAAATTTTGGCGATTGCCTCAATGACTTTGCCTTTCTCGTCTAGCTCATACTCGGTATCCGTTGCGAAGTACCGTTCCTGCGGCGTGATTTCAATGTCATTTTCCATGCAGTAACCTGCCGACCACGCTTTCACGGAGTAGGTTGTTGCCTCTAGGTAGGCGAACACTGCTCGAATGAATTGTCTCGCATAGAACTCGTAATCCGCTTCAATATTCCCTTCGGAATCCCGCGTTCCTGCATCGATGCAAGCCATGAGATGTTCGTGGCAACGGTCGCAGTCGTCGCCAAGCTTCTGCATCACTTCCTGCGTGGTGCGTTCCTTGTCCATGGGTTCGGAGTATACGAAACGCGAGGCGCGGCGGACCGCCAATACCTTCACGCCCCCCACGCCGGGATGATTCCCGGACCCACCGTTATTGCGTTGGGCGGCAGACGCCAGAAGACTTTCGATCCCTTGCCGAACCCTTCGCACCGGAGGACAACGCCAAATCGCTTACGGGCAATTCGGATGACCTTCACCGTATGCCCCTCCGACTTCAATAGCTCTTGTACCTCGTTGCCTAACATTCCACTGCGCATTGGACAGCAATCCGGCCCGGTAGTCGGCCTCCATGCCTTTGGTGGTCCGGACGTTGCTGATGACCCCCTTCCATTCCTGTATTTCTCGGTCTAATCAGTTCATTGCCTCGTCCCCGAGCTCGCACCCTTCAACGAAGGTCGCCCACTTGGCCAACGCGTCGCGCCGTTCATCGAAATAATCGTGGCGTCGTATGTGCCCGCCGCGCCTTTGGTCTTGTGGTTGAGGCATTTCTCGCGATTTGCGGGGCAACGTTGAGCTTGCCAAGATGCGGGCGGGGCACGCTCGAAAAAGTGGTGGCGCGCGGCACCCGCACCGGGGGACACATGCACTATGCGCTAGGGTGCTTCGGGGCGCTACGGGGTGAAATGGGGAAAACAGGCAAATTATCGATTCGGAACGCTATTTGTAGGGTTTTGCGCATTGCATCCCATTTCAACCAGAATCACTCGACGTTCTGCACTTGCTCGCGCATCTGCTCGATCAGCACCTTCATGTCGACGGCCGCACGGGTGGTTTCGATGTCCTGAGACTTCGACGACAAGGTGTTGGCTTCGCGATTCAGCTCCTGCATCAAGAAATCCAGGCGCCGCCCGGCAGGCTCCTGTCCGACGAAGGTCTTGCGCACTTCGGTCACGTGGCCGCGCAGGCGATCGATCTCCTCGTCCACGTCCAGGCGCTGCGCCAGAATCGCCAGTTCTTGTTCCAGCCGTTCGTGGTCCACGTCGGCGGCCAGCTGCGCGATGCGTTCGAGCAATTTCGCGCGAATGCGCGCCCGCACTTCCGGCAGGCGGTCCGTCACGCGAGCGGCGAATTCGATCAGTCCCGAACAGCGCTGCTCCAGAGCATCGCGGAGGCGCCCGCCCTCGCTGTCGCGAAAGTGCGCAAGCTCCGCCAGAGCATCGGCGAGCAGCGCGTGGGCGGCGGCGATCATCGGGGCGAAGTCGCGGGTTCCGTCCCGGATCACGCCGGGCCAGCGCAGCAATTCCAGGGCATCGATGCGGGCGGCGGGTCCTGCCTGTGCGGCGATCGTCTGCGCCCGCTGCGTGAGCGACGCCAGGAGATCGGCGTCGACCTCGAGTGCGGCCGCGGTCACGGCGGGGCGAAAATGCAGGGAACACTCGACTTTGCCGCGGCGCACGGAGGCGGCTACACCCTGGCGGAATTCCGCTTCGCCGACCCGGAATTCCTCGGGCAGCCTCATGCCGATTTCGAGAAAACGATGATTGACCGTCTTCAATTCCCAGGCCAACAACCCCTGTGGGAACTGGCGCTCGCGCCGCGCAAAGCCGGTCATGCTACGAATCATAGGGGTCTGCGCTAAAATCGGCCATAATCCTTGCCCACCAGTTTATCAGAAGCCCAGGAGCAGTCGTTGCAGATCGAGACCGCGGATGTCAGCCTCATCGGACACCGCGAAGAGAATCAGGACCGGGTCGCAGTGGCGGCCGCCGATCACGCGGTGCTCTTGGTCGTGATCGACGGCATGGGCGGCCATGCGGAAGGCGCGCGCGCGGCCGAAACTGCGCTCGCGACGCTGCTCGAGGCTTTCTGGCAGACGCCGCATCCGATCTTCGATCCGCTGGGTTTTTTGCATTTATCGCTGGGCCGCGCGCACGAGGAAGTCGTGAAGCTCGGGGTGGGTTTGAGCGTCGAAGCGCGTCCGCGCGCCACCTGCGCGCTGTGCCTGGTCCAGGACTCCGCGGCCTATTGGGCGCACGTGGGCGACAGCCGCGTCTATCAATTGCGCCAGTCCCAGGTGCTGGAGCGCACCCGCGACCACAGCCACGTCGAAGTGCTGTTGCGCGAGGGCTTGATCACCGAGGCCGAGGTTCACGGGCATCCCATGCGAAATTATGTTGAATGCTGTCTCGGCGGAGACGCGGCCCTGCCTGAGATGAGCATATCGACTCGGCGCAAGCTCAAATCCGGCGATGTGCTGCTGCTCTGTACGGACGGCTTGTGGGCGAACCTGCGCGATCAGGATTTCGTGCGCTTTGCGCAGGCCGTTGCCAAGCCGTTGCGCGAGACGCTCACCGATCTTGGAACGCAGGCGGTGGAAGCCTCCGCTCCCTACAGCGACAACACCAGTGCGGCCGCGCTGCGCTGGCGGGCCGCGTGAGCATCAGGCCCAGCGGCCGCGCACCCGACGAGTTGCGCGAATTGAGCTTCGAGCGCGGCTACACCAAGCACGCGGAAGGCTCGGTGCTGGTCGGATTCGGAGCGACGCGGGTCCTGTGCACCGCCAGCATCGAGGATAGTGTGCCGTCATTCCTGCGCGGCCAGGCTCAGGGCTGGGTGACCGCCGAATACGGCATGCTGCCGCGGGCGACGCACACGCGTTCCGCCCGCGAGGCGGCCCGCGGCAAACAGACCGGCCGGACACAGGAAATCCAGCGCCTGATCGGACGCGCACTGCGGGCGGTGGTCGACCTCAAGGGTTTGGGGGAGCGCACCGTGACCATCGATTGCGATGTGCTGCAGGCGGATGGCGGGACGCGAACGGCGGCCATCACCGGCGGGTTCGTGGCCCTGGCGGATGCCATCGACACACTGCTCAGGCGACGTGCCATCGCTGCAAACCCGCTGCACGGCCAAGTCGCGGCAGTGTCCGTGGGCATCTACCGCGGAACGCCGGTGCTCGACTTGGATTACGCCGAGGACTCGAACGCGGAAACCGACATGAACGTGGTCATGAACAGCGGCGGCGGATTCGTCGAGGTGCAGGGAACCGCCGAAGGCCACGCGTTCCGCCGCCATGAGCTCGACCAATTATTGGACCTCGCGGCGTCAGGGATAGCTCGCTTGCATGAGGCCCAGCAAAGCGCTCGTGCCGAGTAGGCCGCTCATTGTCGCCACCGGCAACCCGGGCAAGCTGCGAGAGTTCGGCGCGTTGCTCTCGGATCTGCCCTTCGAGCTCCACAGCCTCGCGGACTTAAGGATAGCTTCGCCCGAGGAGTCGGGTGCGAGCTTTCTCGAGAACGCCCTGCTGAAGGCGCGGCATGCCGCGGCGGCGGCGTTGGCCGTGGGATTCGGTGGGGCGTCGGCGGGCGTTGCCGCCATCGCAGACGACTCGGGGCTCGAAGTCGACGCCCTTGGCGGCGCCCCGGGCATTTTCTCGGCTCGCTACGCAGGGGTGGGTGCGGATGACGCGGCCAATAACGCGAAGCTTCTGAGCGCTCTCGCGGGCACCGCGCCGCACTGTCGCGGCGCGCGCTATCGATGCGCTTTGGTGATGGTGTTTGCGCCTTCGGATGCGGCACCGTTGATTGCCGAGGGGATTTGGGAGGGTTCCATTCTCGAGTCGCCGCAGGGCTCGGGGGGCTTTGGCTACGATCCTTATTTCTGGCTCCCGCACCTGGGAGTGACTGCGGCGCAACTCGACCCTTCGGATAAGAATCGGCTCAGTCATCGCGGCATTGCCATGCGTGCGCTACGCAATCAATTGTTGGCGCGCGAGGAGTTGGCGAGCGAAGGGTGGGTACTCGATCGGCGGGCGCAGCCGTGACGGCGGCATCGGGCGAGCGCTCGTTGGCCTTGTACGTGCACATGCCTTGGTGCGTGCGCAAGTGTCCGTATTGCGATTTCAATTCGCATCAATTGAAGTCGGCCGCGCCCGACAGCTCGTATATCGACGCGCTGATTCGCGATTTCGACCTGGAACTGCCTTCCGTCAGCGGCCGCAGGATCGACACGGTGTTCTTCGGCGGCGGCACGCCGAGCTTGTTCCGGCCCGAGGACTTCGGCCGGCTGCTCGGCGCGTTCCGGCAGAGGATCGCGTTCGCGGAAGATGTTGAAATCACGCTGGAAGCCAACCCGGGGACCATTGAGCGCGGCCGATTTGCGGGATACCGGGATGCGGGCATCAATCGTGTGTCGCTGGGCGCACAGACCTTCGCTCCGCGGGCGCTCGAAGCATTGGGCCGCATTCATTCGGCGGACGACACGCGCCGCGCGGTGGCCGAATTGCGCGCGGCGAAGCTCGACGATTTCAATCTCGATCTGATGTATGCCCTTCCGCAGCAGACGCCGGAGGAAGCGCTCGAGGATGTCCGAATCGCGTGTGCGCTCGAACCTGTGCACATTTCCTACTACCAGCTCACGCTCGAGCCCGGGACCGTGTTTCATGCTCGGCCTCCGGAGCTGCCGGACGAGGATGCTGCCTGGCGGATCCAAACCGCGGGCCAGAAGCTGTTGGCGGATGCAGGGTACGTGCAGTACGAAGTCTCGGCCTACGCGCGCCCGGGCAAGCGCTGCAGGCACAACCTCAACTATTGGCTGTTCGGCGATTACCTTGGGATCGGCGCCGGCGCGCACGGAAAGCTCAGCTTCGAGCTCCCACAACGCATCGTGCGCACCGTCAAGCCGAAGCAACCGCGCGAATATCTGGAACAGATACGGCGCGCAGGTTCGGGCGAGAGTTCGCCGATCGCGGCTTCGGACCTTCCGTTCGAGTTCATGCTGAATGCGCTGCGGCTCAACGAGGGCTTTACGGTCAGGGACTTTCGGCGGCGAACGGGGCTGGAAATGGCCTCCGTGGAGCGCACGCTGGCTGAAGGGGAGGCGCGCGGGCTGCTCGTGCGCCGGGCGGACGGCTGGCATCCCTCGGAGCTTGGCCGGCGCTTCCTCAATGATCTGCAGCTAAGTTTTCTCGCCTGAGCTTATGCACACCGGGGTGCGGACCTCGCACAAAGGGGTACCTACAGCACATTGCACCTGAAGTAGGTCAGATGCGTCTTCTAAGCGATTGAAATATAATAATAAAGTGACCTGTCTATTTTTTGACCAAGTTAACAATTACTCGAATTTTCGCTGTCTGCATCAAGCGACCTGAGAGGAGTCCACAGACTTATCCACAGTTATTGTGGACAAACGGGGAAGCGGCGGCCGAGCCAGGAGTTATCCGTGGGTTATGTCAAAGACCCTGTTGGTCGTCGGACTCAAAGCTCGTGACAGCAGGACTCCTTGTGACAACAGAACTCAAGGAATATGATGGTCGGCCCAGCTTTGGGTGCTGAGTACACGGCGCCCAAGACTTAGGGGATTTCAGGCGTGGCGGCGCACCTTTTGAAGGTTCGTCGATTCTGCCGCTACCGACAAATCGAGGTTCCCATGAAAGCCGGCATTCATCCCGAATACAAAGTCATCAACGTTACCTGTACCTGCGGCAACCAATTCGAGACTCGCTCGACCATTGGCCATGATCTGCAGGTCGAAGTTTGCTCCAATTGCCATCCGTTCTATACCGGCAAGCAGAAAATTGTGGATACCGGCGGCCGCGTCGATAAATTCCGCAAGAAGTATGCGGCAGC
>Ga0307470_10001079_pt1 | contig 11207 bp, 8 predicted proteins | sample atmos_gasesAM3C__FD_204565 | JGI IMG/M metagenome (GOLD analysis project Ga0307470, IMG submission 204565) | Hardwood forest soil microbial communities from Morgan-Monroe State Forest, Indiana, United States - atmos_gasesAM3C_05 | ecosystem: Environmental > Terrestrial > Soil > Temperate forest... | reverse complement strand
GCGGCTCGGCGGCGGTGGCCGGGGCGAGCCGTGCCTGCGCCATGGCGTCGCGCACCGCGTTCTCGAGCTCGGACGGCTCGACACCGCCGGTGCGGTGCAGGCCGGTGCGGCCGCTCTGCCGGACGCGGACCAGGAGGTTGCGCTCGCACGGCGCACGCCCGCCGGGGCCGGCGGCGGCGCGGGCCGCGTCGCGCCGTCCGCGCCCCGCGGTCACCTGCGTCCGTCGTGTCTCGATCCAGACGAGCTCGGTGCTGTCCGCGGGCGAGGCCGCGAGCGCCCGCTCCAGGCGAGCCGTCATCTCGTCGAGGGAAGCCAGCTCGGCGCGCGACATGGGCGGCAGTTTAATGCAGGCCCGGGGCTACTCGATGGTGAGGTGCGAGAAGTAGCCCTCGGTGCCGAGACCGATCCAGAGGGCGATGCGGCCGCGCCTGTCGCCGAGCTTGAGGTCGTGAACGAGCAGGCAGGGCTGGTCGCCGCCGCGCACGTAGAGGCGGGCGTCGGTGCCGGCAACCACGATCTTGAGATGGGTCCAGGCGCCGGCCTCGAGGTCCACGTAGGATTCGTAGACGCCGGGTTGCTCCGTGCGCAGGCGCTCCCACGGGTAATCGGGCTCGGAGGCGTACTGCGTGGTGTGGTTGCGGCGGAGCTGATCCTCCGCCCGCCCGTTGGTCGGCCGCAGATAGAAGTACTCGTAGGCGGCCGCGCGGGGCTGTACCCGGAAAGCGATGCCGATGAAGCCGCGCGCTCCCTCGAAGGCGCCCTGGCGCGGCGCGCCCGCGACGTCCACCTCGATCGTCCCATCCTTGAAATCGCTGCCGGCGAGAACCGCCATCGCATCGCCGCCGTCCGGAGCGCCCGCGGGCGCCTCGACCAGGCGCAGCGCACGGCGGCCGCGGTAGGTCTGCACGTCGGCCGTCACGTTCAGCAGCTCCAGGCCGGCGGTGGAGTCCAGGGGAAACGTGCGCACCTTCACCGGCGCGCTGAGCACCGCGCCGGGAGCCGCGCCCGGGACCGGGCCGGAAGCCGTGCCGGAAGCCGCCGCGGCGCTCGCCGCCGCGGGTGGCGGAGGCCCGGTGACGAGCTCGAGAGTCACGGTCTTGCCGCCGGCGCTCAGCAGCGCCTGCCGCGAGCCGTCCGGCGAGGTGACGAAGCGGAGGTCGTCGTACCGGCCGAGCGCCGGGTTCCATGCCCCGAAATGGTCGCCGCCAAAAGTGATCAATCCCATCGGCGCGGGGTTGGGGTGCGCGCCGCCGCCGCGCGCGACCAGCGTCGCGCCTCGCCAGTACAGGCGGAACACCGTCGTCTGCCTCTCGCGCGCGACGCGGACGAAGACCAGCGTGCCGCCCAGGCTGTCAGCCCAGTTCGGAGTCGCTCCCAGGACGGTCACCTCCTTCACCGCGCCGCTCTCGCTCCCGGCTTCGCGCCAGGCCGTCACCAGATGGCCGATCGGGTCGTCCGGCGCCGCGCCGCCCGCGGCGGCCGCTCTGGCGACGTCGTCGAGCAGCCGCCGCGTCTGGCGCACGTAGCCGTCGAGCTCCTCCTGCTCCCGCGCCGAACGGGCGAGCAGGAACGAGGTCGAGGCGGCGTCCTCCGGCAAGAGCCGGGCGGCACCGGCGCCGGAGTCGATGGTGAACCGCAGCCCTTCTCCGGCCAGCGTCATCGGCGCCGCGAACCCGGTCGCGGGATGGCCGGTCAGTGCCGGCGGCGCCTCGGCCGCCCCTTCGCCGAAGAGCGCCTTGCCCAGACCGGACGCGACCTGCGATACCAGGTCCTCGTAGTCGAGACCCAGGACCACGACGACGACCTTGCCGTCCGGGTAGTAGAAGAGCTTCGAATAATGACCGTCCGCGGTGTCGGCGCCGCCATGGCTCCACTCCGCGCCGCGGCCCGGGAGATCCGCCAGGCGGAAGACCCTCGAGTACTGCAGAAGATCGCCGGGCGGAGCGTACGACTTCCCGATCTCCGCGGCTCCGCCGGGGCCGAGCAAGGCGCCGGAGGCCGCGGCGTTCATGAAGCGCATCAGGTCCTCGGCGGTCGAGAAGATGCCGGCGCCCCCCTTCCGGCCCCAGTCGGCCTTCCTGCCAGAGGAATTGCCGGCGGCCTGCGGTGCGTCCACGACGGCGGCCTGCGCCACGGCACGGGGACCGTTCGGCCATGGCTCGCCGGCGAAGAAGGTGTGGTCCATGCCGGCCGGCCACAGCACCTCCTCGCGCACGGCGGCTTCCCAGGTCGTGGATCGCGCCACCTCGAGGATGGCGGCGAGCAGGGTGTAGCCGTCGTTCGAGTAGCTGTAGCCCTTCCCCGGCGGGCCGACCAGCGGCGTCGCCAGGATCATGCGCACCGCCTCGCTGCGATCCCTGACTCCCGACGCCGTATCGTCGGTGGAGTTGCCGATGCCTCCGGTATGGGTCAAGAGCTGATGCACGGTGATCGCGCGCTTGTCCGCCGGCGCATCGGGGAAGAAGCGGCTGAGCGGGTCTTCCAGCCCGAGCGCGCCGCGCCGGGCCACGCGCAGCACGGCGACCGCGGTCAGCGGCTTGGCGATCGATGCGACGTCGAAGGTGGCCCGGGGCGAGAGCCCGCCCGAGCCCTCGAGCAGCAGGACCCTGCCGCCTCGCGCGACGAGGCCGACGCCGCGGAATCCGACCGCGGCGAGCGACTGCCAGTACCTGCCGGCGGCCTCGACCTGGACGTCGCGGACCGGTGGGGCGCCGCTCCCGGACACCGCTCCGGCGGCCGCGGCCAGATGGCAAGAGCTCAGCACGGCGAGAGCGGCGCCGATACGTCTGCGGTAGGGGTCCATGGGCCCTCCTCCTCTTGGCCTCATGGCCTGGCGAGCCGATCTCCCTCACCGACCGTGGCCCGAGCCGGTATCGAGGTAGATACGGCACCCGGGGGACCAGGTTGCGCACGAGCTCGACACCCCACGATCCGCACTGCCGATGGAGTACGGCCAATGGCTTGGACTTTGCAGCCTGGGGCTGGCAGAATGGGCGAGCTCGACCGAGGTCAAATGGAATGATTTCAAAGCTTTCCCTCGGGTTCGCCTTGGCCGGAGCGCTGCTCGCCGCCGTGCATCCATCCCATTCCGAGGACAGCGCCGACCTCATCCTGGTGCACGGCGTCTTCTACCCGGTGGCTCGCCCCGGACGCGTCTCGGGCAGCCTCGCGGTCCGCGGCGGCCGCATCGTCTATCTCGGCGACGACGCCGGCGCCCTCGCCCTGCGCGGTCCGGCGACCCAGGTGATCGAGCTGGCCGGACGTGCCGTCACCCCGGGGCTGATCGACGCCCACTCGCACCTGAAGGGGCTGGGCGCGGCCCTCGATCAGGTCGACCTGCGCGGAGCGGCGAGCTATGACGAGGTGGTGCGGCGGGTCCGCGACGCCGCCGCGGCCGGCCGCCAGGCCGGAGATCATCCGCCGGGATCCTGGGTGCTTGGCCGCGGCTGGGACCAGAACCTCTGGCCGGACAAGCGCTTCCCGGACCACCACGCGCTGTCGCAGGCGGTCCCCGATCACCCGGTCTGGCTCACCCGCGTCGACGGCCATGCGGCGCTGCTCAACGCCCGCGCCATGGCCGCCCTGGGCATCGACGCGGCCACCCGCGACCCGCAGGGCGGCCGCTTGCTGCGCGACGCGGCGGGGCAGCCCACCGGGGTGTTGATCGACCGCGCCATGGACCTCCCCCGGCTGCCCGCGCCGACCCGCGCCGACCGCGAGCGCCAGCTCGCCGCGGCGGCCCGCCACTGCGTGGCTTTCGGCCTGACGACGGTGACCGACATGGGCATCGGCGAAGCGGACTACGAGGCCTACGGCGCCCTGCGCCGCGCCGGCCGTCTGCCGCTGCGCGCGGCGCTCTTCGTCGCCGACGACGAGGCGCTGCTGGCCCGCTGGTTCGAGCGCGGCCCCGAGATCGATCCCGCGGCCCGGATCACCGTGCGCGGGGTCAAGATGTATGCCGACGGCGCGCTCGGCAGCCGCGGCGCCGCGCTGGTCGAGCCGTACAGCGACGATCCCGGCAACCTCGGCCTGCTGGTGTCGACCGGCGCCCATCTCGAGGCGGTGGCGCGGCAGGCGGCGGCCCATGGTTTCCAGGTGGCGATCCACGCCATCGGCGACCGCGGCGGGCTGGTGGCGCTCGACGCCATGGAGCGGGCGCTCGGCGGGCCGCGTCCGGAGCTGCGCTTCCGGCTCGAGCACGCGCAGGTCTTGCGGCAGCGGGACATCGAGCGCCTGGCCAGGCTCGGCATCATCGCCTCCATGCAGCCGACCCATGCCACCTCCGACATGCCCTGGGCGCAGGACCGTCTCGGCGCGGCGCGCCTCGCGGGCGCCTATGCCTGGCGCAAGGTGCTGGCCGCCGGCGGCCGCCTCGCCCTGGGGAGCGACTTCCCGGTCGAGTCGGCCGATCCCCGCCTGGGCATTTACGCGGCGATCACCCGGCAGGACCTGGCCGGCCAACCGCCCGGCGGCTGGCTGCCGGGCGAGCGTCTGAGCCGCGAGGAGGCGCTGCGCGGCTTCACCCTCGACGCCGCCTGGTCGCTGTTCCTGGAGCCCGAGGTGGGATCGCTCGAGGTCGGCAAGCGCGCCGACCTGGCGGTGTTCGCCGCCGACCCGATGACCGTGCCGGCGGCGGAGATCCCGAGGGCGCCGGTGGACCTGACGCTGGTCGATGGACAGGTGGTGTACCAGCGGGCGGCGGCCCCGGCGGCCTCGGCGGCCCCGGCGGCCGGCGCGGCTGGCCCGGCCGGTCCAGCCGGTCCGGCCCGGGAAGGCGCGCGATGAAGGCGCCCGCGGCCCTCGCGGCCCTCGCCGCCCTGGCGCTGGCCCTGGCGCTGGCCGGCGGGGTCTCGCGCGCCGCCGCGCAGCGGCCGGACCACGCCGCTCGCGTCGTCCGGGGAGGCGTCGTCCATCGTCAGGCGCCGACGCTTCGCGGCTCCGGCCCCGGCCGCCATGTGAGAAGCTTCGCCGCCGCCCGGCAGGTGCCGCCGCCGCCCCCAGGGTTCGTGGTGCCCGGGCCGCCGCCGCCTCTCCGCCCTCTGGGGCCGCCGCGACCGGCGCGGCCGCCGGGGATGCCCGGGATGGGCGGCCGGGACTACTACCGCATCCTCAGGCGCGACATGGTCAACCTGCAGCTGCGCCAGCGCGGCATCAGCCAGCCGGAGGTGCTCGCCGCGATGGACCAGGTGCCGCGGCACATGTTCCTGCCCGAGCGGATGCGCCCCGAGGCCTATGCCGACCGCGCCCTGCAGGTGGGGCCGAACCGGACCATCTACCAGCCCTACGTGGTGGCGCTGATGACCTCGCTGCTCGACCTCAAGCACGGCGACACCGTGCTGGAGGTCGGCACCGGCACCGGGTATCACGCCGCCGTGCTGTCGCGCATCGCGCGCCAGGTGTACTCGATCGAGATCGACCCGGTGGCCGCCAGCCAGGCCGGGAAGGCGCTGTCGGTGATGGGCTATCACAACGTCGAGGTGTGGGCCGGCGACGGCTACCGCGGGCTGCCGGAGCGGGCGCCCTTCAACGCCATCCTGCTGTCGGCGGCGGCGCCGCGCATCCCGGCGCCGCTCATCGACCAGCTGCGGGTGGGGGGTAAGATGGTGGTGCCGGTCGGCGGCGGCGTCCAGGACCTGCTGGTCATCACCAGGACCCCGCAAGGCTTCGAGAAGCGGACCGTGGCCCCGGTGCGGGTCTCGCCCATGACCGGCCAGGTGCAGGATGGCCATTGATCCGCGTCGCCCGCGGCCACCGCGGTCCCCGAGGCAGAAGGCCGCGCATGCCGCGCGGGTCGTCCTGGCCGCCCTGGCGATCGTCGTCGCCGTCTCGGGCAGCCCGTGGACCCGGGGGGGGCCGCGCGGCGCGGGGAGCGGCGGGAATTCGAGGTCCGGGAGCTTCTCGGCGCCGAGCTTTGGAGGGATCGCCCAAGCCATGGCCGCGACCGCCAAGCAGGACACCCACGCGGGCGATCCGCCACGCGAGCGTCGGCTGCGCCAGCGCATGGTGGAGCAGCAGATCCGCTCCCGCGGGGTGACCTCGGCGCGGGTGCTGGCGGCGATGGAGCAGGTGCCCCGCCACCTCTTCGTGCCGGCCGCGGAACGCGGCCAGGCCTATGAAGACCACCCGCTGCCCATCGGCGGCGGCCAGACCATCTCGCAGCCCTACATCGTGGCCCTGATGACCGCGCTGCTCCGCCTGCCGGAGCAGTCGCGGGTGCTCGAGATCGGCACCGGCTCGGGCTACCAGGCCGCGGTGCTGTCGCGCGTGGGCGCCCAGGTCTACAGCGTCGAGATCGTGGCGGAGCTGGGAACTCGGGCGCGCGAGACGCTCACCCGTCTCGGTTACGAGAACGTCCAGGTGCGCATCGGCGACGGCTACCGCGGCTGGCCCGAGGCGGCGCCGTTCGACGGCATCCTGCTCACCGCCGCGCCGCACGCCGTGCCGCCGCCGCTCGTCGCCCAGCTCAAGCCCGGCGGCCGCATGGTGCTGCCGATCGGCGGCTTCGACCAGGACCTGATCGTGCTGACCAAGCAGCCCGACGGCACGGTGAAAGAGGAGAAGGTCATCCCGGTCCGCTTCGTGCCGATGACCGGGGAAGCCGAAGGCAGGCCGTAGCTACCTCAGCTCGTCCCCGCGCCACGCCCCCGCTAGAGACCCCTCCCGCCCGCTGGCCCTCATGGTGCTCGCGTTGACGGCTCCCGGTGCCTGCACGTAGGCTGATCGCGGGCTCGAGTCGAATGGGGGATTGGCGCGCCGTGGCGGACTTCGACCGTGAGAGCATCCTTGCGCTGGACAACATCCGGCTCGAGCTGCCGGTGGCGAACATCGGCAGCCGTTGCCTGGCCGGAGTGATCGACAGCTGCGCCGTCGCCGTGCTGCTGGTGCTCTGGCTCCTGTTCTGCTCGGTGCTCGCGCTCTGGGTGAGCGGCGCCTGGGGGCTGGCGGCGGGTGTGGCGGGCGTCTTCCTCGTCGAGTGGGGGTACTTCGCGGGCATGGAGATCGCGACCGGCGGGCGCACCCTCGGCAAGATGGCGCTGCGGCTGCGGGCGGTCTCCACCGCGGGAGCGGAGGCCGGCGCGGGCTCGCTCCTCGTCCGCAACCTGGTGCGTGACGTCGACTACCTCGCCGGCGTGCCGCTGATGGCCGCCGATCCGCTGGCGCGGCGGCTCGGCGACCGCCTGGCCGGCACGCTGGTGGTGCACGAGGGCCGGGCGCCCGCGGTGCTGCTCGGCAGGGTACCGCCGGGCTGGAGCGCGCGGGAGGTGGCGATCGTCGAGAGCTTCCTGCTCCGCGCCGCAGAGCTGCGCGACGCGGCCGCCCGCGACGAGCTGGCGCGGCGGCTGCTCGCGCGGGTCGAGCGCGACGCGCCGGAGCTGCTGGCCGGGCTCGGCCGCCCCACGACGGAGGGTCCGGTGGGCATGCTGCGGCTGGCCCTGGCCGCCGAGGAGCGGTGATGGACTACGCCCGCTTCCTGCGCCTGCGGCGGCCGCTCTGGGAGGACTTCGGGCGCCGCCTCGCGTCGCTTGGGCAGATGCGCGAGACCGGCGGCCGCCGCCGCCGCCGCGGCCGGCGCCGGCCCGCGGTCCCGGGCTACGGCGAGGTCGAGGAGCTGGCGTTCGCCTACCGCCAGGTGCTCCACGACCACGCGCTGGCGGCCACCCGCTTCCCCGGCACCGGCGCCGCCCGGCAGCTGGCGGCGCTGGCCCTCGCGGGCACCCACCGGCTGACCCGGCGGAGCGCTCCCTGGCGCGGCCTGCGGCACTTCGTCTTCCACGCCTTTCCCGCCGCCTTCCAGCGCCAGCTCGGCCTGCTGGGCCTGGCGGCCGCGGTGTTCGGCGGCTCGTGCCTGCTCGGGCTGGTCCTCGCGGCCGTGCAGCCGGGCCTGGGCAACCTGCTGCTCGGCCCCAGGGCCGTCGCCGGTCTCGCCGAGGGGCGGCTCTGGACCGAGAGCCTGACCACCACCGTGCCGCCGGCCGTCGCCTCGTCCGGCATCGCCGCCAACAACCTCTCCGTGGCGCTGGCGGCCTGGGGCGGCGGCGTGCTGGCCGGCGTCGTGCCGCTGTACATGCTGGTCCTGAACGGTCTGCTGCTGGGCGGCGTGATCGGCATCGCCCTGCGCTACTCGATGGCCGGCGAGCTGCTGAGCTTCGTGGCGGCGCACGGTCCGCTCGAGCTCACCCTGGTCATGGTCGCGGCGGCGGCGGGCCTGGCGCTCGGCCGCGCCCTGGTGCAGGCGGGCGACCTGCCGCGCGCCGAGGCGATGCGCCGGGCAGGCCACGACTCGCTGCAGGTGGTGCTCGGCTGCCTGCCCTGGTTCGTGGTGCTGGCGGTGGTCGAGGCGCGGATCTCGCCCGACCCGTCGGTGCCGGTGGCGTTCAAGGCGGCCCTGGGGCTGGGCCTCGTGCTGCTCTTTTTCGGGGCGGGGCTGGCCCCGAGCCGTGCCGGAGACGATGCCGATGCCGGGTCCTCCTGAGCGGGCCGACGGCGGGGATCGCGCTGACGGCGGGCATCGCGCGGCGCCGCTGCCGTTCGCGCCGGTGCCGTTCACGGTCCTGCTCGACGACGCCGTGCGCTGGACACGGCGCTTCCTGCGGGTGATCTATCCGCCGATCGCGATCCCGGCGGCGGTCCTCGCCGGCCTGGTCGCGGCGGCGCAGGTGGCCTGGCAGCCCTCCCAGCCGATGGCGGCCGCCGATCCCTGGCAGTCGCTGGTGCGCGTCTACACCATGCTGGCGGCGCTGCTGCCGTACATGCTGCTGATCGGTCTGCTCTACGCGGCGATGACGGTGGCCGCGGTCGACGCGGTGGCCGGCCGCGCCGTCGACGCCCGCCGCGCCCTGCGCTTCGTGGTGGGGCACCGGGCGCTCGGGACGCTGCTGCTGGCGTTCCTGTGCGAGGGCGCCGCCCTGATCGCATGCGGACTGCCGGCGCTCTACGTCTGGCCCTTGCTCCGCATGACGTTGCCGGCGATGGCCGCCGAGGGGGTGACCGGCGCCGCGGCGCTGCGCCGCAGCGCCGAGCTGGCACGCCACAACCCGCGGCGCCGGTTCCTCACCAGCCCGCTGGTCAAGATCCTGGCGCTCATGCTGGTCGTGCCGGTCATCTCGCTGCTGGCCACCGCGGTGCTGCAGCTGCCGATGATGCTGGTGCAGACCCTGGTGTTCATGCGCAGGGCGGCGAGCGGCGAGGACTTCCCGGGCTGGTTCTCGAGCTTCCTCTGGCTGCAGGTGCCGCTGCGCTGCCTGGCCTCGCTCATCGTCTCGGCGGTCTACCTCTACGCGAGCTTCGCCACGGCGCTGCTGTTCTTCGATCTGCGGGCGCGCCGCGAAGGCGACGACCTGCGGCTGGCCATCGCCGGCATGACCGGCGCCGGCCCGGAGCCGCCGCCGCCGTCGCCGCTGCCGCCGCTGCCGCCGCTCGGCCAGCCGCCGCCGTTGCCGCCGTCGCCGTTGCCGCCGCTCGGTCCGGGGCCGGCCGGGAGGCCCCCGCGGTGATGCCGGCGGCCGGTGTGGTCTTCCAGCCCGCTCTGGCCGATCGCGCGCTGCTCGGGCGGGTGCTGGCCGCGAGCCGGGTCGAGCGGCGCCCGGAGCCGCCCGACGCCTCCTATCTGCGCGACCTGATCGCCAGCCTCTACGTGGCGCTGGCGAAGCTGATCGAGCGCGCGACCGGCCGGCTGGGCCTGCCGGGATGGCTGCTGACGGGCATCGCGGCGGCCCTGGCGGCGGTGGCGGCGGCGCTGCTGGTCCGGGCCTGGTGGGTGCGCCGGCGCCGCGCCCGCGGCAGTGCTCCGCCGGCCGAGGCGCCGGCGGCCGCCGAAGGCGCGGCCGGCGGTGGACGGGCCGGCGCGGCCGAGGTCTGGGATGCCGCGGCCTGGCGGCTCGAGCTCGAGCGGCGGCTCGCGGAGCAGCGGCTGCCCGAGGCGCTGCGCGCCACCTGGTGGTGGCTGGCGCGGTCGCTGGCCGGGGCGAGGGCGGAGGCGACCTGGACCGGGCGCGAGCTGCTGCGCTGGTCGCGCCGCGAGGACCTGCGAGACCTGGTGCGCCAGCTCGACCGCATGACCTACGGAGCGCGCCCGCCGGTGGTAGAGGACGTGCGGCGGCTCGCGGCGCGCCTGGAGGCAGCCCTGGCATGACGAGTCCGGCCTCCGGGGCAAGCCCGCAAGGGAATGCCGCATGGCCGTCCTCGCCGGCCGGCGGCGGCCGCGTGTCGGCCCTGGACGAGCGGCGTCCCGGCGAACCCTCCTCGGCGCCCGGCGAACCCTCCTCGGCGCCGGACCCGCCGGCGCCCAGGCGGCGGTGGCTGGCGGCGGGGGTCATCCTCGTGGCTGCGGCAGCGGTGACGATCGCCCTGCTCGGCGGCAGCGGCGGCCGCGGCGGCAGCCGCGGCAGCACGATCTCGCGCGGTCCAGGCGGCTGGCTGGCGGCGCGCCGTTACCTCCAGGCGCGCGGTGCGCGGGTGACGCTGATCTCCGAGCCGCTCGCTCGTTACGTCCTGACCGAGGAGCCGGTCCGGCCGGTCAGGCCGCTCCCACCAGGCGCCGGCGCGCGGCGGGGCGGTCCCGGGGTGCTGGCGCTGGTCTTCCCCTGGCAGGGGCAGCCGGAAGGCGATCTCGAGGAGTCGATCGACGCCCATCTCGGCCGCGGCGGCGACGTGGTGCTTGCCTACTCCGGCGAGGAGGCGGTCGCCGAGCTCCTGCTCGACGTCTGGCGATGGGGCCAGGCCGGCGAGGTCCCGCTGGCGCCTTGGCGGTGGTGGTCGTTCACCCATCGCGAGTGGCAGCTGCGGCCGGCGGCCGGGCCTGGCGAAGCCGCCGCCGAGGCCGGCGGCAGACGGCCGTTGCGGGTCTGGGCGCCGCGCGCGCTGCCGCAGCTCGGCCCCGCGGCCACGGTGCTGTTCACCACCCCCGGGGGGCAGCCGGCGGTGGCCGTCTACCGTTATCGCGGCGGACGGGTGGTGGTGCTGCCCGCGGACGCCTTCTCGAACGCCCGGCTGGCCGAGCCCGGCAACGCCGACCTGCTCGAAAGCCTGCTGCGCAGCCTCGGTCCTCGCTGGGCCTTCGACGAGTACCATCATGGCCTGGTCACCGCGCCGGCGGCCAATCCCGCGCTCGGCCGCGCCGCGGACCTGCTGCTCGCGCACCTGGTCCTGCTCTACCTGCTGGCGGTGCTGGCGCTTGCCCGGCGGCAGGGCCCGCCGTGGCGCGAGCC
>Ga0307470_10001078_pt1 | contig 11208 bp, 11 predicted proteins | sample atmos_gasesAM3C__FD_204565 | JGI IMG/M metagenome (GOLD analysis project Ga0307470, IMG submission 204565) | Hardwood forest soil microbial communities from Morgan-Monroe State Forest, Indiana, United States - atmos_gasesAM3C_05 | ecosystem: Environmental > Terrestrial > Soil > Temperate forest... | reverse complement strand
GGCCTCGCAAACCAGCGGTCCGATGGTCAGGTTGGGGACGTAGTGATTGTCCATCACGTCGAAATGGATCCAGTCGGCGCCGGCGGCGAGCACCGCATTCACTTCTTCCCCCAAGCGGGCGAAATCGGCGGACAGAATCGAGGGCGAAATAATAATCGTCATCGTCGCTCCTTCACCGCATGCCGCGCGCCGCGCGTATCCCTTCATAGGCTTCCTGGATGCGCTGAGTTTTCTCCTTCGCCATTTGCGCCATCGACTCGGGCAGGCCGTTGGCCACCAGTTTATCAGGATGATGACGGCTCATTTGGCGCCGATATGCCTTGGTCACCTCTTGATCGGTGATATTGGCGTCGACTTCCAGTTCCGCGTAGCACGCCGCCAGCGACCCGGCGCCGGCGGCGTGGCGGGCGGCGCCGGGAGAGGCGCCGTGCATGCGTTGCCGCGCCCGCAACGCCGCCTCCATGTACGCGAATTCGAGACCGGACATACCCAGTCGCTCGGACACCCGCGCCAAAATCACTCGCGCGGGCGGAGACATGCCGTTGCCCGCCAGCGCCGCACGCAACTGCAATTCCATGAAGGCACGCAAAAGGTCATGGCGCTGCCCACACGCCTCACGCAGCCGCTCGACGCCAAGCTCGGCGTCATAAGTGGCCGATTTACCGGCCCTGAAGCAGGCGATGGCAATGCCGATCTCGCGGGGGCCCAGCTTGAGCTCGTCCATCAGGCCCCGGGCCGCGTCGATCTCCGCCTCGGTCACTCGGCCGTCGGATTTGGCGACGTGGCCCATGAGCTCGAAAGTCGTGCGGAAGAATTCGTCGGATATCGACATTGAATGGGTCGCGCGCGCATCCGCAGCGGCTCCGTGCGGCGCACGCCACGCCTCGGACGGAGTGCCAAAGCCCAGACTGTGCTCGATCAGATAGCCGATAAGGGCCCCCATCGCGGCTCCCCACACGGTGCGGGTGGCCAGCAGGCCGATCACACCCCCAAAAAAAGCGCCTCTCCAGCTCATTCGCGTTGACCTATCCACCGTGTCCCGCCACAATCGCCGACCTTCCAACCCTTAATGGTAGCAGTCCGCAGGCCGCGCACGCATGCAACAGGTTTCGCAATCGGCACCGCTCTTCGAGTCGCATCTGCGCGGCCTGAAGAAAATTCATCAAGGCAAGGTGCGCGATATCTACGATGTGGATGCGGAGCATCTGCTGATCGTCACCACCGATCGCCTGTCGGCTTTCGACGTGGTGCTGCCGGATCCGATCCCGTTCAAAGGCGAGGTGCTGACGCAAATCTCCTTGTTCTGGTTTGCAAAAACCCGGCACATGGTACCCAACCATCTCTCCGCGCTGAAGGTGGAGGATGTCGTCGCCGACAGCCAGGAGCGCGCGCAACTGGCCGGCCGGGCCATGGTGGTGAAAAAGCTCAGGGCCCTGCCCATCGAAGCGGTGGTGCGAGGCTATCTGATCGGCTCAGGCTACAAGGACTACAAGCTTCATGGCTCGGTATGCGGCATCGCCCTGCCCGACGGATTGCGGATGGCGGACCCGTTGCCTGAACCGTTGTTTACTCCGGCTTCCAAAGCACCCGCGGGACAGCACGACGAAAATATCGACTTCGACGCGATGGTGGACCTGGTCGGACGTGAATACGCCGCCGATGTGCGGCGCATCGCGCTCGACATCTATCGATTCGCGGCGGAGCACGCCCGCGCACGCCGCATCATCATCGCCGACACCAAATTCGAATTCGGCGTCGACAAGACGGGACGCCTCATGCTCATCGACGAGGCGCTCACCCCGGATTCTTCGCGTTTCTGGCCGATGGCGTCATACAAGCCGGGCATCAGTCCGCCGAGTTTCGACAAGCAATTCGTGCGCGATTACCTCGAGTCCCTGCACTGGAACAAGAAACCGCCGGCACCGCATCTACCTGCGGATGTTCTGACACGCACCAGCGATAACTATCGCGAGGCGCTCCGGCTGCTGACCGCGTAAAGTCCCCGCATGCTCCACTGGTTGGAACGCCTGGAAGACGGATTGTTTCAAAAGTCACGCAGCATGGGCCCGCCCTGGGGAGCCACACTGCGCTGGCTGCGCTATCCGGCGGCGCTGATCCGCGACTGGTTGAGCGGCGACACCAGCATTCGCGCGATGAGCCTCGCCTACACGACTCTGCTGTCTCTCGTCCCGCTGATGGTGTTCAGCTTTGCGATACTCAAGGGTCTCGGCGCGCACGCGGACCTCCGGCTCATCGTGCATGAATTCTTCCGTCCCGTCGGCAGCGCGGCGACGCAGCTGACCGAGAGCGTCATGCAATTCGTCGCCAACATGCGCGGCGAACTGCTCGGCTCCATCGGTCTGGCATTTCTCGTATACACGGTGATGACCACGATTCAAAAAGTCGAAACGAGTTTTAATTTCGTGTGGCGAGTCGGGCGCCGGCGAAGTCTCGGCCGCCGGTTCACGGAATACCTCACCATCATGATTTTGGGGCCCATCCTGCTTGCCGTTGCACTAGGACTCTTGGGGTCCGCAGAGAACAGTCCCGTAGCGCGCTGGCTGTACGCCGTTGCGCCGTTCGCCGCGATCTTGGGCGTACTCGGCCGCATCCTGCCGTATGCCATCGTCACCCTGGTGTTCACGTGCATGTATGCGTTCATCCCCAATACTCGTGTGCAGTTCCGCGCCGCGCTCATCGGCGGCGTGACCGCGGGCATCATTTGGGCTCTGGTCGGCAAGGTGTTCACGGCCGTCATCGTCTATTCCTCTCAGTTGGTGGCGGTTTACTCCGGTTTCGCCATCGTGCTGACGACGCTGATCTGGGTCTACCTGAGCTGGCTCATACTGCTCATCGGCGCGCAGCTCGCGTTCTACGTGCAATTCCCGCAGTACTTGCGCCATGGTCAGCAGACCATCGAACTCACCGGCAGCGACCGCGAGCAGGTGGGACTCTCTATCATGTATCTGATCGGGCGCGACTACGCAGCGGGCAAGAGATATTGGAACGCCGGCCGGCTCGCGGCCGAACTGGACATCCCGGGCATCGCGCTCGCACCCGTGCTCGCGCGTCTGGAGCGCGCGGGTTTGATCGTGGCAACCGAAGACGAACTGTTCGTCCCCGGCCGCGATCCCGAAGGCATCCTGCTTGCCGACATCGTGGATGCCGTGCGTACGCTGCAAATCGGCCGATTGACGATCGAGGTACGTCGAGTGGCCAGGGCAGCCCAAGCGATGCGCGAAGTGGAAGCGGCGGTGCGCGAGCGGCTGGGCACGCGAACGCTGAAGGATCTGATCGCGGCGAAATAAGGATCCGTTCGCCGGAGAGCTCACTGCACGAGTGCTTCATTCCCCGGCGATGGTCATTTCCTCCAATAAGATCGACCCCACCCGGGTGCCGCCGCGCACATCCACATCATCGCCCACGGCCACTATGCCTTTGAGCATTTCGCGCAAGTTTCCGGCAATGGTGATCTCAGCCACGGGGTACTGAATCGAGCCATTCTCGACCCAGAATCCGGCCGCGCCGCGCGAGTAGTCGCCGGTCACCATGTTGACGCCCTGTCCCATGAGCTCGGTCACCAAGAGCCCCGTGCCGAGCCGGGACAGGAGGGCATCCGCACCGCCCGCGAGGGTTGGGGCGACCAGAAGATTGTGGGCGCCTCCGGCGTTCCCGGTGGTCTTGAGCCCCAGCTTGCGCGCCGAATAGCTGGAAAGGATGTAGCCGGTGAGGATCCCATCGGCCACCAGCTCACGGTCGTGGGTCGCGACACCTTCGTCATCGAAGGGCGCGCTGCCCGCGGCCTTCGGTATGTGCGGCCGCTCGGCAATCGAGAATCCGGCGGGAAACACTTGTTGACCCACGGAGTTCAGGAGAAACGAAGATTGCCGGTACTGGCTGCTGCCGCGAATCGCGGCCACGAAATGCCCGATGAGGCCGCGCGCAATTTCCGGCACGAACAGGACTGGTGCGCGGCGCGTGGCCAAGCGACGGGGGCCGAGACGGGCAATCGTGCGCCGCGCACTCTCTCGGCCGATGGCTTCGGCCGAGTCCAACTCACGCCAGTCGCGCGAGCTGCTGTACCAGTAGTCGCGCTGCATGTCTTCTCCGGCGCCCGCAAGCACCACACAACTCAGGGTATGCGATGTGGTCGGATAGCCGCCCACGAAACCATGGGTATTCCCGTAAACATGCAGGCCCTGATGCGTGCCGAGCGATGCGCCTTCGGAATTGTTGATCCGCGCATCGAATTGGAGCGCCGCGGCCTCGCAGGCCTTGGCAATTTCGATCGCACGGTCGGCGCCGACATTCCATGGATGGGAAAGATCCAGGTCCAGCGGCGTACGCGTCATCAGCTCGGCGTCGGCGAGCCCCGAAGCCGCATCTTCCGCCGTGAATCGGGCGATACTGCAGGCCTTGGCCACCGTCGCCCGGACGGCATCCGGCGAGAAATCCGCCGTGCTCGCCGAACCCTTGCGCTGCCCAAAATAGACCGTGATTCCCATGCTGCGGTCGCGCTGGTGTTCCAGGGTCTCGACCTCTCCGAGTCGCACGCCGACCGAAAGACCCGTATCCTGGCTGACGGCCGCCTCGGCTTGCGAGGCGCCCCGAGCGCGCGCCTCTTCCAGAGCACGCTCGATAATCGATTCCAGGTCTTCTTCAGAAAGGCGAACAGTGTTGCTAGATACGGCCATCGACATCTCCAAAACGCGCTGCATGGATTCCGAGCGGCGATTCTACCGGGCTCCGGTGATAGCATGGGCAATATGACGAGAGAGAACGAACCCGACGCTTCCGGCGAGTCCGAGGAGCAGCGCCAGAGCAAGAGCGCGCGCAAACGCGACGCCGCCTCCCTGCAGGAGCTGGGCGTAAAACTCTCGGCCCTTCCCGACCAGGAAATCAAGGCGCTCGACTTGCCGGACAGCCTGTTCGTTGCACTGCGTGACCTGCGCCGCCTCCCCTCTCACGGGGCGCAGATCCGGCAGCGGCAGTATATCGGGAAGTTGATGCGGGAAATCGATCCGGAACCCGTGCTCGCCAAGCTCGCCGAGCGCAAACAGCGCCACGACCTCGAGATTCGGCACTTCCAACAAATCGAGCGCTGGCGCGATCGGCTGCTGTCGGAGCCTGGCTCAGGGTTGGATGAGCTTCTCCGGGAATATCCGCAAGCGGACCGGGCCGCGCTGACCAAACTGCTGGAAAAGGCGGAGAAAGAGCGCCGGGAGCAGCGCTCGCCCGTCGGTGCTCGGGAGCTTTTCGCGTTTCTGCGCCAGTTGCTCGGGTAGGCTTTGGTAAACTACCGCAAATGAAAGCCTTGGTCGGAATCATTATGGGATCGTCTTCCGACTGGGAAACGATGCAGGCGGCTGCCGTGGTGCTCGACTCCCTCGGCATCGCGCACGAGGTGCGCGTGGTATCGGCCCATCGCACGCCCGACCTTCTGTTCGAATACGCGGCAACGGCGCGTGAGCGCGGCCTGAAGGCCATCATAGCGGGTGCAGGCGGCGCCGCACACTTGGCGGGCATGACCGCCGCCAAGACGTCGGTTCCCGTGCTGGGCGTGCCGGTCCAATCCAAGACGCTGAATGGCATCGACTCACTGCTGTCGATCGCCCAGATGCCGAGCGGCGTCCCGGTTGCGACCTTTGCCATCGGCGTCGCGGGAGCCAAGAATGCGGCGCTGTTCGCGGCGGCGATTCTCGCCAATGAATCCGTCGACATCCGCGCGGCCTTGGACGCCTTTCGCCGGGCACAGACCGCTGCCGTGCTCGCCAAGCCCGATCCGCGCGGCCCTTGAAGTTATCCCGCGTCGGCATAGTCGGTGCCGGTCAATTGGGGCGCATGCTTGCGCTGGCCGGATATCCCCTAGGCATCCGCTGCGTATTTCTCGACCGCAGCGCCGCATCGCCGGGCGCACAAGTAGCGCCGATTCTGACCGGCGACCTCGAGGACGAGGTACGGCTGGCCGCGTTGGCCTCATGCAGCGATGTCCTCACTTTCGACTGGGAAAATATCTCCGGGCGCGCGCTTGCGCCGCTCGAGAAATTGACGCAAGTTCGCCCGCCCCGCGCGGCGCTCGAAGTGTCCCAGGACCGCATGGCGGAAAAAGCGCTGTTTTCCAAGTTGCGTATCCCTGTTGCGGCACATGCCGCGATCGATGACAGAGAGCAGCTGCTTCGCGCGGTTCGCAGACTCGGACTTCCGGGGGTGCTCAAGACACGGCGCTTGGGTTATGACGGCAAGGGCCAATTCGTTCTGCGCGACCGGGGCCAGATCGACGAGGCTTGGGCCGCGATCGGCGGCCCGGGATTGATCTACGAAAAATTTCAGAAGTTTTCGCGCGAAGTGTCCATCGTAGGCGCACGTTCCGCGTCGGGTCACGCCGTGTTCTATCCGCTCTCGGCCAATAGTCACGGCGGCGGTATCCTGCAGTACAGCATTGCGCCGTTCGCGAACCCCGGGCTCGAGCGCCGCGCCCGCGTCTATTTGAAACGAGTGATGAATGCGCTCGCCTATGTGGGGGTTCTCACCGTCGAGTTCTTCGTGGTCAAGGGCCGATTGATTGCCAATGAAATGGCTCCTCGAGTCCATAATTCCGGGCATTGGACCATCGAGGGCTGCGTGACCAGCCAGTTCGAAAACCATCTGCGCGCCATTTGCGACCTGCCGCTCGGCAGCACGCGCGCCCTGGGGCACACCGCCATGATCAATTTCCTGGGAACGATGCCGGACCGCGAACGGCTTTTGAGCATCGATGGCCTGGCTTTTCACGATTATGGAAAAGAGCCGCGCCCGGGGCGCAAATTGGGCCACTGCACCATCCTCAAGAGCCGCGCAACGGAGCGCGATTCGGCTCTCTCGGAGGCCTTGAAATCGATTCAGTGGACCTAGGAGCCTGCCCGACTGGCGGTCATTTCACGGACAGCGGCCAATCCCGTAGACTGCTTCAAGCCATGTATTTAGAACTCTTCAAACTCCATGAATTGCCGTTCCGCCTGAGTCCGGACCCGCAGTTCCTCTATCTGAGCAAGCAACATGCGCGCGCCAAGGCGTACATGGAGTCGACGATCTGGTTTACCGACGGTTTCGTCGTGATCACCGGCGAAATAGGCGCCGGCAAGACCACCTTGATCGAGACGTTCTTGCGCGAATTGCAAACCGACGCCGTCGTCGCACAGATCAACCAGACCCAACTGTCGCCGACGGCATTCCTGCAGACCGTCCTGGTGCAATTCGGTTTTTCGCCCTTCAACATGAAGAAGCCGGAAGTCCTGGCGACGTTGAATCAATTCCTGGTGGAACAGCATGTCAATGGGCGCAAGGTTTTGCTGATCGTCGACGAAGCCCAGAACTTGAGTCACCGCGTGCTCGAAGAGATACGCTTGCTGTCAGGCATCGAGACCACCAAGGAGAAGGCCCTGCGCATCATTCTCGCAGGGCAACCGGAGCTCAGTGACAAGCTCAATTCGCCTGAACTGGTTCAGCTCACGCAACGCGTACGCCTGCGATTTCACCTTACCGCCCTCACCAAGGCTGAGACAGCGGCGTACATCGACCATCGGCTCGAGGTAGCCGGCTCCCAGGGGCGGCGAATATTCGCGGAAGATACCTACCCCACGATTTACAAATACACCGGCGGCGTGCCGCGCCTGATCAACACTTTGTGCGATACCTGCCTGATGGCTGCCTTCGGACGCGACGCGGATACGGTGACTGCGGAAGATCTCCATGCCGCGGTTCAGGAGCTGCAGTGGGTCGAATTCGTCACCGGCACGAACCGAATGCGCATTCCCAATTTGGACCACGGTCCGCCGCCCCACACCGCCACCGGCCACACGGTCGGGCGAATACTGCTCGCGAGCGAAGGCAAAACCGTGATGGAGCGCGAACTCAAGCCGGGCCGCCTGGTGATCGGTCGAACACCGGACAACGATTTGCAGATCGACAGCAAGTTCATCAGCCGCCATCACTGCCAGATCGTGACGCAGGCGGACTCCTGCCTGATCGAGGATCTGAACAGTACCAACGGTATTTATGTCCAGTCCAAACGCGTTCGCCGCTACAACTTGAACGACGGCGACGTGGTGCAGGTCGGCCAACATGAAATCATGTACATCGACGAACGGATGCCGCGAATGCGCGGCATCGGCGATACGGCCGAAAACGAGTTCCCCGAAAAGCACCGCGCCGACTAACTCGGCCGTCCGGCCGAGTTGAACGCCCGAAGGGGCGAGGCGCGTAGCGCCGAGTACTAACTCGGCCGTGCGCTAACCGTGCAGCGTAGACGGCAACTCGATGGTTTCACCCGAGTATTCGCGGCTCAATGCGCGATAATCCTGGCGGCGCAGCAGCAGCGTCAGCGCCGCTGTCTCGACGATGAGGCCGATGGCAAAGGCCGCGACGGCGCGGGGGCCATCCGGATCAAGGTAGAAAAGCAATATCGCAAGTCCGCCTATCGCCATATACACATAGGGCAGGCTTTCATAAACAGGGCGAGCTAAGCGCATGGATACCACCTCCGTGCGCCATGTTAATGCCGATGCCGCGGGTAAATTCGCCGGATTTAACTTAAAATTCGGTAAATTGCCGCAGGGCGGCGGGCCCCCTGCGGGGTCCCTACCGGCCCGTCCTGACGGCCCGCGTGCCGCGGCGCGATTCCTCGGCCGGGTCCGGCTTTCCTTGCCGTGACCACTACCTACCCTACCGCGCGACTATCTGCCGACCGTCCTATTCCTTGCCCACCAACAGCTCGGAAATGCGCGACAACCAGGAGTTGCGCCAACCCTCGACGTGAAGCTGCTCATTCTCGGGTTTGGGAGCGCGCTTAGACTCCGACAGGAGATCCTTGGGCAGATTGATCTGAAAGGTTCCCGTCATTGAATTGTCGGCCATGGAAGCTCCGTCGTTGAGTCGTTGATACCGTGACTTCAGCGTACCGAGTCCCGCCCAGAGGCAGATGAGATCCGGCGCACGTTATTGTCGTTTCGCGGATGCGGCGGAAGCAACGCGTCGCCACAATGCGACGCGTCATATACTTCTTACAATATGTCGCTCAAGGTTTTGACGCTGCGCGACTTGTCCGGGAATCTACTGTGCGACGTCGCCGCGCAGGCGCACTGATTCGAACTCATCACCCGGCACCCAGCTCACGGTGTCCTTCGCCAGCAGCGCCTGCCAGCCCAGCGCGAAGCCGAATTGGGCGAGCGATGCGTTGCTCGAGAAATCCATTGAGGGCGAATACTCGTCGCTGGGATTGTGATAGTGCTTGGCGGTGTACTCGTCGCGCTGCGCCTTGCCCCACTCCGGCGGATGCCCGGCAAATTTCACGCCCGTGTTGATCGAGAATGCCGGAACCCCGGCACGCGCCAGACTGAAGTGATCGGAGCGATAGAAGTGGCCGGCGCCGGGTTCGGCATCCGGCTGAATGTCGAAGCCGAAGGCCTTGGCTGTTTTCTCGACGGTGGGATAGAACGAGGTGCGTTCCGCACCCGTCACGTTCACGGACTCAGGCACGCCGATCGGCGGTATCGCGTCGAAATTCAACCCGAGCGCGATCCGCGCAGCCGGAATCGGCAGGTGCTTACCGAGATAATTCGACCCCAGCAGCCCCTTCTCCTCGGCGGTCACCGACGCGAACAGCACCGGATGGGGCGGCCGAGCCGGCGACGACGCATAGGCATGCGCCAATTCCAGCAAAATCCCGACACCCGTGCCGTTGTCGACGGCTCCGTTGTAGATGTTGTCGCCGCTCATCGTCGGATCGATTCCGAGATGGTCGTAGTGCGCCGAATAGATGACGCTCTGGGTTCCGGCGTCGGTGCCGGGCAACAGGCCGAGCACATTGTAGGATACGAATTTGCGCACCGTGCTCACGATGTGCGCCTTGAATCGCACCGGTAGCTCCCGCGCCTTGAACCCACGTGTGCCGGCGCCTGCCATCATCTCGTCCAGGCGGAGTCCCGAGGCACCGAACAATTGCCGAGCCACATCGAGCTGTATCCACGACGCCGCCTTGAGCTTCGGGTCCCTGTCGTTGCTCAGGTACACCTGTTCACCGCTCCAGGAACTGCGCACCACACCCCAGCCGTAGCTCGCGAGATCGGTACGATGAATGATCAGAACTCCGACCGCACCCTTGCGCGCCGCCTCCTCGAACTTATAAGTCCAGCGTCCGTAATAGGTCATGGCCTCCGCGTTGAAGAATTTCGGATCCTTCGACGGCGGCTCGTTGACGATCACCAGCAGCACCTTGCCCTTGACGTCCACGCCCTTGAAATCGTTCCAGCGATATTCGGGCGCCTCGATGCCGTAACCGACGAAGACGATGGGCGCATCGATATCGACGCTGTCCGTCTGAGTCTGGTTGCTGGTCACGTAGTCCTCGCCCAGTTTCAAGTCGACAGCCTTTCCGTGCTCCGGTTGCAGGGAGAACCTCGTCGCGGGCAAAGTGTGCACACCGGTGAATTCGACCTTTTGCAGATATCCGCCGTCGTCCCCCGCCGGTTTCAGTCCATCCAACGCAAATTGCGTGGCGATGTACTTGGCCGCAATGTCGCCGCCGCGCGCGCCGGTACCCCGCCCCTCCAGGAGATCGTCCGCCAAGAACCGCACATGCGCGCGGATGCGTTCCGCGTCGATGCTCCGCATCGCGGCGGCCACGTTGACGGGCAGCCGCAGGTCCGCTGCCGGGTCTGATGCGGCGCGTGCGTCGTGCGGCGAGGTGAGAGAAGCCAACCCGGTCGCCACGCCAAGCGCCAGCGCCGCCAGCCTGAAAGATTGCATCGCCTGCTCCTAATTGAAGGGACATCGAAGGTTACCGCAAGTCTGAGCCTTCGGTGATGCGCGCAGTGCGGCGCAGAAACGGGACGATTAAGGGCGGGCCGGACGCTCGTGAATGAACGTCCCGCCCGCGCCGCGGCCGCGCATCCTGACCACCCCTCGGCGAGTAGGGCTTCTTCCTTGAAAGTGCCGCGCGATGATTCTGCATGGACGTCGCCACGCGTGAAATTGCCAATCTTGGCGCAAACGCGCAGATACGAGCGGGCGAACAGCCCGGCGTGGACGTCCTAGCCCGTGCCGCCGACCGTCAGCGCATCGATGCGCAGAGTGGGTTGGCCGACTCCGACAGGCACCGACTGGCCTTCCTTCCCGCACGTCCCTACACCGCCGTCCAGCTTCAGGTCGTTGCCCACCATGCTGACCCGCTGC
>Ga0307470_10001077_pt1 | contig 11213 bp, 10 predicted proteins | sample atmos_gasesAM3C__FD_204565 | JGI IMG/M metagenome (GOLD analysis project Ga0307470, IMG submission 204565) | Hardwood forest soil microbial communities from Morgan-Monroe State Forest, Indiana, United States - atmos_gasesAM3C_05 | ecosystem: Environmental > Terrestrial > Soil > Temperate forest... | reverse complement strand
ACGCAGCTAGCGCATACCCACCGAGCACCAGAGGCAGGATGAGCGTTATAGCCATGGCGATAAGGACGTAATCTCCGAAGTGCAAGGCGCGCAGATGAACTACGGTGGGCAGCAGTGCGACAAAAAAAATCATCGGTTTGGCATTGCCCAGGGTGAGCGACAGGCTGCCCAGGAACAAGCGCCATGGTCTCTGCGGCGCATGGGTATCGCCGGCTTCGAGCGGCTGAACCGGCGCAGTCCAGAGTCGATACGCGAGATATAACAGATAGAGGGCGCCCGCATAACGCACGACCAGGAACACGGTTTGTGCGGTCTGGGCGAGCGCAGCCAGGCCGGCTGAGGCGGCGGCAAACCAGATGAGGTCGCCGATCAAGAATCCCGCGATGAATGCAGGAGCGCCGCGCATGCCGTGAGCGAGCGAACGCGTGAGAACGGCGGCCACCCCGGGTCCGGGCGTGGCGACTGCCAGCAGATAGACGGCGCAGAAGGCGGCAAACCCGTACAGCGACATACCTTATGCCCTTAAATCGATTGGAGGCGGCCGCAGAGAACGCAGACACCGCAGCTCGCAGTGTAAGAAAGGGGCTTATTTTACAGACATTTCTCGGATGGTTGCTACAGATAGCAGCTCGATGATCTAACAATTATGGTATCCATATAGGCTATTACGAATCCGGTGGGATGGAATAGCGGTATCAACACCAGCTTCAACATGACAAGGGATGATTTTGTAAACGCAATGAAAGGACTATCCATAACTCGCCAGCGGAATGCTCGCATGCCAGTGCACACGAGATGCGTCGCAACCCAAAACCGAGAGCAAAAAACAGATGTGAATAAAGTGTTACGGGTTGTAAGAACATACATGACCTTGCCTCAAGTCGCCTCAGCGGTCGCGGCATCGTTGCTGACCTACCTGCCGGGTGCCGCTGATGCCCAAAAAGGAATCGATAGAGATGTGTGTAGCCGCGGAAAACCTCAAGCCGCGATAACCAGTTGCACGTACATTATCAACAGCAAGGAGCCGGACGACATCCGTGCCATGGCATTGCGAAATCGCGGGTCGTTGTTCCTATCTAATGGTGACCTCGATCGGGCTATCGAGGACTACACCTCGGTACTCAAACTTAGTCCCAGTGAAACGAAGATGAACGCTAAGACCTACCTGAACAGGGGGCTCGCGTACGCTAACAAGGGCGACGAGAGCCGCGCCCTGGCTGACTACAACGAGGCTGTCGCGCTCGACGGGACTCTCAGTTCGGCCTATCTGAACCGCGCTACGATCTTTCTGAACCGCGGCGAGGACGATCACGCCTTGGGCGATCTCGATGAGGTCGTGCTGCTCAGTCCCGATGATGCCACTTCCTACGTTAACCGAGGTGTGATTTATCTTCACCGCGGCGACCCAGATCGCGCGATCTCCGATTTTTCCATCGCCACAGGTTTGAATCCACGTGACGCTACGGCCTGGCGCAATCGCAGTTTTGCTTATCGTACCAAGGGCGACAACGTCAGGGCAGCGGCTGACGCTGAACAGGCGATTCGACTGGATCCGAAGATGGCCGCTGCTCATCAGGATCTCGCACTGATTATGCAGGCGACCGGCGACACCCGGAGCGCAACAGAGGAGTTCGCCAAAGCCATCGAGCTCAATCCGCGCGATGCCAAGGCTCTCGTGACCCGAGGCGATGGCTATCTCGCGCGTGGTGACCGCGACCACGCCATCTCAGAGTACAGCCAAGCCATTGCTATCGATGCGAAAGTGGCGGCCGCCTACATTAACCGTGGCGTCGCGTATCTCGGCAACTCTGATTGGGACAGAGCGATAGCCGATTTCACGGCTGTTATAGCTCTCGGCCCCGCCAATCAGGTTGCGGCCTACCTCAATCGGGGCCAAGCGCTTAAGGCCAAGGGTGACACAGACGGCGCCATGGCGGACTTCGAACAGGTAATCAGACTCAAACCTAACTCGAGCGACGCACTGCGCCATCTCGGCTTCTTGAAGCAAGCCAAGGGAGATTCCCGGGCCGCGGCCGCGGACTATGCGCAAGCAATCGCGCTCACTCCCATGGACGCTGAAGCCCGACGAGGCCACGGTTACGCGGAACTTTCCCTGGGTAACTACGACGCGGCGATTTCTGACCTGACTCAGGCGATTACACTCAATCCGCAAGATGCATTGGCCTACCGTTTCCGGGGTCTTGCGTACGCCGGTAAACACGACACTCAACGCGCCACAAGCGACGAGCAGGCATCGCGTCGTCTGCACTGAATCACCCTACCGGGACGGCACTGGGTACGTGATCTTCGCGGCCAACCTGTGCGCTCCGACACCCACGAATTCCCCGTCTAATCAATCACGCCGCGTAGTTAAGTGCGGCTTCGCCGCGATGACTTCGATTTCCAGCAACGCGCCGGGTGCGACCAGGGCAGCGACTTGGACCGCGCTGCGCGCAGGCTTGTTAGGCTGTTCCTTGGTTCCGAAGAACTGGCTGTAGCCGGCCATCAGTCCGGGAAAATTGAGCTTATTGTCATTGGCCGGATCCGCGGCCAGGAATACAGTCATTTTAACGATGTCGCCCATCCCGAGCCCGAGCTTGGCAAGCGTGCCCTTGATCTGAGTGAGCACGCTGACGGTTTGGGCTTCCATATCGCCGTAGACCGGCGGCGTGCCCTTCGGTGCGTCTTTGTTGATGGGGGAGGGCAGTGCTCCGCTGACGTAGACCGTGTCGACGCCGGCGCGGACGGTGACCGCGGCGGAAATCGGAAAAGGATTGCCATCGGGCAGCGGAGTACGCACGACGTCTTCCGCGCCCGCGGCAACGCCGGTGACCGCGGCGGCCAAGAAACCTAAGGCGAGCATCGCGCCGCGTCGACCTTCGATTTTCAGCATTTCCAATCTCCCTAAAGTGGTGACCCCGAGTGTTCCCCGATTATAGGACATCGATCCCCCGAAAAAGCGGGGCGGCGCCGCGGCGTCGCCGCGCCAATGGATGTCGATCTCAAGGACCAGCGGTGGCGGAGGGATGGGGCAGTGCCGCCACTTGATCGGCGGTTATATTGCCCTTCCACTTGTTGCCGAAATGGCTGCGCACATAATTGACCACGTCGGCCACTTGAGCGTCGCTCAAGCGGACGGCGCCGAAAGGGAAAATAGGCGGATCCCCCGGCAGGCCGAAGGCCGGCATACCCTTCTTGCCGTTGAGCACGGTCAACGCCACGTATTGCCAAGAGACCAGCGCGGTATTGCCGGCCAGGTTGGGGTAGTGACCGGCGCCGACGGCGCCCCGTCCCTGCGCCATGTGACAGCCCTGACAAATGTGGGAATAGATGTCCGCGCCGCCGGCGTTGGCGGCGCCGGCGAGCGGTGTGAAGCCGGAATCATCGGCGTGGGCACCCGCTGCGGCCCACGCCGCTGCCAGCAACACCGCGCGCCGTCCCATCATGACGCGACGGAATAGGTCGCTCATGTCTTGACTCCCTGCGCCACGGCGCGCTGGTGCAGCCGGCCGACGGCATCGAGGGCCGACGTGACCGCCCCTTCCTGCCAGCCGCCGATGAACGAGGCATGTTCGCCCGCGAGCGCAATGCGTCCGTCGATCCCGCACAAATCGTCGTAGTGCCTGGCGCGGGTCTGTTCGGTCCACAGGCCGAAACAGCCCATAGTGAACGGCGACCGATGCCAGGCCACGGCCACGCCGTTCTCGAATTCCTGCGGGTATTGGGGATGTATTTGGCTGCCGTACTCCAATGCCTTGCGCACACGCTCGTCCGGCGTCATCGCCGTGAATTCCATCGCATTTGCGCCCCAGATATACGCGCCCAAGAGCACCCCCTTGCCGCCGCCGTGGAACCCCGTGTTCGGATAGCCGATGGTGGTGATGGGCAAGTCGGTGTAGGTGATTCCGCCATAGATGTGTTCGTCTTCCTCCCAGAAGCGCCGTTTGAACTGTAGACCCACCTTGACGGCCGAGGCGTACGGCACCGCCGAGATGGCGGCGGCCAGGGCCGGTCCGACATTCATGGGAATCTGCGCGAGGATGGGCAGCGGAATCGTGCACAGGCACCAATCCGCCCTGGCCTTGAGCTTGGGGCCGGGAGAGCGGGTGTCCTCGTACGCAACACTGACGCCCTCACGGTCTTGATGGATGTCGGTAACCTTGGCGTTGTAGCGAATCAACGGCCCCAACTCGCGGCCGAACGCTTCGCCAACCCGGCCCATGCCGCCCACCGGCTGGAACAAGGCCGTCTGCATGTCGAACACTTCGCCGACCGGTATGGCCTGCCAGAGCCTCGAATCCAGGATGTCGGTGAGAGCGATGGGCTCGGAAGGAATCGGGCGGGCGGCCAAACCGCCGCCGGGCTCCTTCTGATAGCCGCGCCGCTCGCTGCTCGCCACACTGGCGACGTAGGCGTTGGTCTTGTCGAGGGCTCCCCATTCCCGAAGCGATTCGAGCAGTTTTTCTTGATCTTCCTTGCTGACCGACGCATCGAGGGCGTTCTGGCGCGTGGCCTTGGACAGGAGCTCGGCCACATGTCCCTGATAGTCGGCCTTGACCTCCCGAAAGCGCCGCGGCTTGCCGCCGAAGGCGCGGCTGCTGTGCAGATAGGCGTTGTAATTCACCTGCAAGAACGGTTCGAGCGGAACGCCGAGCCGCTTGCAGTAGCTCAGCATGCCGCGGTGGTGATAGGGGATTCGCCAGGGACCGGGATTGATGTACAGGTCCTTGTCGAATCGGCACTGCTGAGTGAGTCCGCCGAGCTCCGTGTAGCCGTCGCCGCCGCGCAAACTCCAATTGCGCCCGCCTGCACGGCCGTTGAATTCCAAGACTTGCACCTGGTAGCCGGCGTTGCGCAGCTCGAAGGCCGCGCTCAACCCGGCCATGCCCGCTCCGAGTATCAGCACTGAGGCGCCCTTGGGCGCGCCTTGCAAATCGATGGGACCGCGATAAGGGGACTCCGCAGCAAAGCCGAGGCTGCTCATCGCCTGGTACATGGCGGTGCTTCCGGCGGTGGCGCCGATCATGCGGAGCAGATCGCGTCGACTGGGAGAAGACACGGCAGAATTCTTTTCCATCCCCTACCTCGCCAGTGAAGAAGCACTCCCGTTCGGGGCGCCATTGATGGTTGGCGAACCCACACCGCATCCGTTATCACACGAAGCGCAGCCGCAATCAAGGCGCAGCCGGCAATCAAGGCGGAGCCCGCCTTCGAGACGGGGCCGGCCCTCAAGGCGAAGGACCAGCGGCAGGCTCGCCTCAGTCCGTGGAAGGCGAGCGCACCACCACCGAATGCGTTCCCGCGGACGCACTTCAATCGATACGGAGCGCACACACCTGCCCCATTTCCGGCTTTTATATTATACTCGTGACATTACAAAGAGCGGACGCTCGCGAGGTTGGCAATCATGCGGAAGGTGAGGACACTCGGGCTTCTCGGCACCGGCGTCATCGGCGGCGGATGGGCGGCGCGGGCGCTGCATTTTGGGATCGACGTCATCGCAGCCGACGTCAAGCCGGAAATGGAAGAGTGGATACGCGGTGCGGTGGCCAACGCCGAGCCTGCCCTGGCGCGGCTGACCTTCGCGCCTTTGCCGCCCAAGGGCAGACTCTCGTTCACCACGGATCTCAAGGTCATGGCGCAGAGCGCCGATTTCATTCAGGAGAACATTCCGGAACAGTTGCCCTTGAAGCAGCGCATGCTTGCCGAGGTCAGCCGCTACGCCGCGGCGGACGTCATCGTGGCGTCGAGCACCTCGGGCCTCACGCCGACCGATCTGCAGCGCGACATGATCTCGCCGGAACGCTTCTGCGTGGCGCATCCATTCAACCCGGTCTACTTGCTGCCCTTGGTCGAGCTGGTCGGCGGGCAGAAGACCGCGCAGAGCACCATCGATGCGGCGGCCAGGTTCTTTGCCTATATCGGCATGCATCCGCTGCACGTGCGTCGCGAAGTGCCGGGGCACCTGACCGATCGCCTGCAGGAAGCGCTGTGGCGCGAAATTCTGCACCTGGTGAACGATGGGGTGGCCACCACGGGCGAACTCGACGAATCCATCATTTACGGACCCGGCCTGCGCTGGGCGGCAATGGGTACGAATCTGATCTACCACCTTGCGGGCGGCGAGAGCGGCATGCGGCACATGCTGGCGCAGTTCGGCCCTTGCCTCAAGTGGCCTTGGACCAAACTCGAAGCGCCCGAGCTCACGGAAGCCTTGATCGATCGCATGGTCGAGGGCACTCAGGCACAGGCCGCCGGCCGCTCGATTCGCGAGCTCGAGCGCCTGCGCGATGATTATCTCGTCGCCATCCAGCAGGTGCTCCGGCAATACAATATCGGCGCCGGCGCCACGCTGCGCGCGCTCGAGGAACGGCTGTATCACGACGCAGCAACCACGCACGCGGCGCGGTCGAGCGAGCCGGGTAAGCCGCTGCGTTTGCTGGACACCGTCGTGAGGCCGGAATGGGTGGACTATAACCGGCATATGTCCGACTTCCGTTACGGCCAGTTGTTCGGCGACGCAACGGATGCGCTCTTCCGCCAAATCGGAGTGGACGAGGCCTATCGCGATACCGGCCGCATGTACTACTCCGTCGAGAGCCACGTCAAGCACCTCGGAGAGGCGAAGGCCGGCGAGCCGCTCTATGTGACGACGCAGCTGATCGGGGTCGACGACAAGCGCTTGCACGTCCTTCATCGAATGCATCGCGGGCGCGACGGTGTGGAGATCGCGACGGCCGAGCAGATGTACCTGCACGTGGACACGGCCGCCGCCAAGGCGGCCCCCGCCGATGCCGTGATCCGCGCCAAGCTCGAGTCGATACGCGACAGGCAATCTGGGTTGCCGATTCCGCCGGAAGCGGGCCGATCGATCGGGCGCGTGCAACGGTAGCCCGACATGCCCAAAATCGTCGATCACGCTCAGCGACGCGACGAAATCGCCCACGTTGCGTGCCAAGTGGTCGCCAACTACGGCTTCGAGCAGGCCACGGTGGCGCGCATCGCGCGCGCCGCGGGCTACACGACGGGCATGGTGGCTCACTACTACGAGTCCAAGCAGGCCATCATCCTCGCCGCCTTGCGCCTGATATTGTTTCGAATCGAGGAGAGGCTGACGCGCGAGCGCGAAGACGGCGAAGCGGATCTGCTGGAGGTGCTGTCGGAGGCGCTGGCCATCGATGCGCAACGGTTCACCGAGTGCGCCTTCTGGATGGCCTTTTGGGGTCAAGTGTCCGCTGACAGGAAACTCAAGCGGCTCAACGTCTGGGTACACCGTGAGTACATGCGCCTCTACGCCCGCTGCTTTACGGAGCATTGGCAGGAATGGTCGGCATGGCCGCGGCCGGTGCGCGACCACGTGCTGCGTTCGGTGGTCACGTTCATCAACGGGCTCACCGCAAGCGCGGTCACGAGCCCGAGCGACTGGCCGGCCCCCGTGCAGGTCGAACAATTGCGGTTGCAGTTGGACTTACTTCGTCAATGGGGAAGACGGGATGCGCGATGCGCGCGGCGGCTCCCGGCTGAAATGAGGAGGTAGCATGGATTTTTCGCTCAACGATGAACAGCAGATGATCGTCAAAACGACGCGTCAATTCGTGGTCAATGAGCTGTACCCCCATGAGAAGGAGGTCGAAGAGACCGGCGCGCTGCGCGAGGATCTGCACCGAGAGCTCAAGGCGAAAGCCATCGAGGCCGGCTTGTACGCGGCCAACATGCCGGCAGACGTGGGCGGGGCGGGATTGGATACCGTCACCTGGGTCATGTACGAAAAGGAGCTGGGACGCACCAGCTATGCCCTGCACTACTCCTGCGTCGGCCGGCCGTCGAATATCCTGCTTGCCTGTGAGGGCGAGCAACGAGAACGATACTTGCTGCCGACCGTGCGCGGCGATCGAGTGGAATGCCTGGCCATGACAGAGCCGGGGGCGGGCTCGGATCTGCGCGGCATGAAAACGGCGGCGGTCGAGACGGGCGGAGATTTCGTCATCAACGGCACGAAGCATTTCATCAGCCACGCCGATCATTCTGATTACGTCATCTTGTTCGCGGCCACCGGCGAAGAGACCGCCGCACACGGCGTGCGCAAGAAAATGACGGCGTTTTTGATCGACATGGGACATCCGGGCTTCGAGGTGCGGCCCGGCTACAAGAATGTGTCGCACCGGGGATATACCAACAGCATTCTCGAGTTCAACAACTGCCGCGTGCCGAAGACGGCGATATTGGGCGAGCTGCACCGAGGCTTCGATGTGGCCAACACGTGGTTGGGGGCGACTCGCTTGCAGGTAGCCGCCACGTGTCTGGGCCGGGCGGAACGCGCTTTGGAACTGGCGACGCAGTGGGCGGTGGATCGAGTGCAATTCGGTCAGCAAATCGGCAAGTTTCAAGGAGTGAGCTTCAAGTTGGCCGACATGGCGGTGGAACTGCGGGCCGCGGAGCTACTGACTCTGGAAGCTGCTTGGAAACGCGATCAAAAGATCGATACCGATATGGACATGGCCATCGCCAAAGTCAAAGCCACGGAAATGCTGGCGATGGTGGCCGACGAAGCGCTGCAAATACACGGCGGTATGGGACTCATGAGCGACTTGCCGCTGGAACGCATCTGGCGCGATGCCCGTATAGAGCGCATCTGGGACGGCACCAGCGAAGTTCAGCGCCACATCATCTCCCGCGGCCTCCTGAGGCCCCTGGGCGGCTGATCGCGGGACGTGCACCGGGATGGGGCACGTCGATTTGACATCATGCGTCGTTTTGCGGGCATATGCCCGCAATGTATTGCGCCCAAGTCCTACAGACTCCATGTCCCCCCACTTGAGAATATACTGATCGTCCCGACGTAGTCCTTGTTGAGCGAAGCGCGTTGAGGATAGGGGCGTAGAACGTAAGTGGAAGCACATGATCGACACTGAAGTCGCACGGTTACGACGGTTGCGCAATACGGCGCTCAGAGCCAGAGCGCTTGCAGCGGCGCTGGACTCTGACCCGGCGCGGCGCGAATCGGTGTTCTCGCGAGGCGCGATGAACTGCTGGCAGATCGCCCGCGTCATCACCGGCTTGCTCCGAGGGCATCCCTACTTGAGTTACCAGCGCGGACCCAGCGAATTGCGCGGCGCCTATGATCGGATCAGCGCAGGTTTGCTGGGCGCTGTCGCCCGCTATCGAGGCCGAACCCACCAAACATTATCCGACGAGTTGCGGCGCGTTGCGCGTGAATTGGACGACGCGCGGGCATTGACCTGGTCTTCGGATCTCAGCGACACCCTGGGTCGTTCGCAGATGCAGATCCGCGGACTCACCAAGGATCTCGACGCCGGTGCGCGCGCCGAATCCGGATCGCGCCATGAAACGGCGCCGCAGGTCGAAACGCGGTCCGCCGCTGTCCGAGATGACGCCGGCAGTGTCGCCGGCAATTGGCCTTATTTAGCCATCTGAGCCCCGGACGGGGTCGCCGGTGCGCCGCGGTCGGTGTCCTACAGACCCTCCGAGAATTTTCCTACACGAGTCGACGCAATGCGCCGACCGCGACGCATCTGTGGCGGCGGGATACTTGTTCAGACCGACTTATGTCATGCAGGAGTCAGTGATGCGCATCGAAACCGCACGCCCCAGCAGGTCTGAATCGCCGCCGCTTGGACCCCACGATCCGCCTGAACCGGCCCCGCAGGCCGCCGCTTGGCGCCAGGCACTCAAAGTGATTGGATGTGCGCCGCCGGTGCGACAGGTCCGCATGGCCAAAACTACCGCGCGCAGAGTCAAATGGGGGTAGCGACCATGGGCAAAAGGCAAGAGATTGCCATCGGCATCGCGCTGCAAACGCAGGTGCTCAAAACCTGCCCCGTTCACAATCAACTGTATTGCAACGACGAGTGGCCCACCGACGATGAAAATATGGCGCGCGCGTTCGCTGTCGCCGTCGAACTGGTGCGCCAGTACGGACCGTATGCCGACGAATTTCACCACGACCCCCACGAATTGACGGATCTACTGAGCTATACGATCGGCGCGGCGCCGGCCTGCTGTCCTGACTGCGTGTCGCAGCGTCATTCCGCGAAAGAGGAAGCGGGCGCCTCGGCGGCGGAGGCTTCGGCCGAGGCCTGAGCCGAGGCCTGAGCCGTTCGTCGAGTGCGAGCCATCGCCTTCAAATGGCGCGCGCCGTCGTTTTCAAATAGGATCCGGGGCTAGATACCTATTGTCCTCGATTGGCCGCGTGCTTCGTACTGCAAAGCACGTCGGTGCCGATCATGAAAAGCGACACTTGCATGAGCGACCGAGTGCCCGATCAGCCGATAGACGGCACCGATGTGTGCGCCATTGTGGTTACCTACGGCCCGGACATCGCATTTCCTGCGCGGCTGCGCGGCGTCGCTCCGCAGGTCGGGACGACCGTGATAGTGGACAACGCCTCATCTGAGGCTGAGCGAAGCATGCTGCAGGAAGCGGCTTCGGATCCCAACATCGACTTGATATTGAATGACGCTAATCTTGGGTTGGCGCGCGCGCTCAATATCGGCGTCCAACGGGCAGCGGCGCTCGGATATTCTTGGGTTTTGCTGCTCGATCAAGATACCCGCGTCGAGCTCGACATGGTCCGCACGCTATTGGCCATCCGCGCGTCTTTCCCCGATCGCGAGCATTTGGCCGTGCTTGGTTCCAACTATAGCGATGCCGCCGAACGAACTAACGACGCGGCAGGCCATGATTCGCCCAGCGAGCATTGGGAAGAGGTTGAGCGCGTAATTACTTCGGGTTCCTTGGTGCCGGTGGAGAGCTACTTCGCCATTGGTCCTTTCAGGGACGAATTCTTCATCGACTACGTCGATGAAGAATATTGCCTCCGAGCAAAGGCAAAGGGCTATCGAATCATCAAGTCCCGAAAGCACCTCATGTCGCATGCCATCGGCTCGCCGACGGCGCACAGGATGCTCGGGACGAGCAAGTGGACGACCAATCATGGGCCGGATCGCCGGTACTACATCGCAAGGAATAACACCGTATTGCTCCGTGAATACGGGAATTACCGCGCCGGCATGTGGGCGTGGAAGAGCTTTCGCCGATGCCTGCGGCAATGCAAACGCATTGCACTGTATGAACAAATGAAGAGCCGCAAAATTGTCGCCGTCATTCACGGCTTGTGGGATGGAATACGCGGCAACATGGGACCGCGTAATCCGCGGCCGCACACATCGACAAGTGTTCCAACCACCACGGCA
>Ga0307470_10001076_pt1 | contig 11231 bp, 12 predicted proteins | sample atmos_gasesAM3C__FD_204565 | JGI IMG/M metagenome (GOLD analysis project Ga0307470, IMG submission 204565) | Hardwood forest soil microbial communities from Morgan-Monroe State Forest, Indiana, United States - atmos_gasesAM3C_05 | ecosystem: Environmental > Terrestrial > Soil > Temperate forest... | reverse complement strand
GTCGAGCTGTGGCTCCTTCAGGATCGTGACCACGCCGGACGACGTCTTCTGATTGCCGTACGACGAGATCTGGATGAAGTCGAGCGCGACGTCGAAGGCGATCTGCCGCATCAAGTCGCTGCAGAAGAACATCGCGCCTTTCAGCACGCACATCGCGATGAGGTCACTGCCTGCCAGGTCTCTCGTGATCTCCGCGCCCATTTCCGCTACACGCCGGTCGATGTCAGCTTTGGTGAACAACGTCGTTTGCGCCATGGTTGCGGATTCTACGATTACAATTCGCCGCTGTGAAAATCTATCGCTTTCTCGACGGGGGCCGTGTCGCCATCGGTGTGGAGGATGGTGAACGGATCGTTCGTTACACGGGCCGTGATGCGGCCGCGCTTGGTCAGGCCACAAGTCACGCGATTTCCCGGGATGCTGCCGAGCTCCTGCCTCCCGTTGTCCCCACGAAGATTGTCGCGGTGGGACGGAACTACGCCGAGCACGCGAAGGAGCTCGGCAACGAAGCGCCTTCCGAGCCGATCATTTTTCTCAAACCGCCGAGCGCTCTTCTGCCGCCGAATGGCACGATCATCCGTCCGCCGCAATCGCAGCGTGTCGACTTCGAAGGGGAACTGGCCATCGTCATCGGCAAGACCGCACGAAACATCGCCGCCGCCAACTGGCGCACCGTCGTCCTCGGCTTCACCTGCGCCAACGACGTAACCGCCCGCGATCTGCAGAAGAAAGATGTGCAGTTCACGCGCGGCAAGAGCTTCGACACCTTCTGCCCCCTCGGGCCCTGCATCGAAACGGATCTCGATCCGTCCGCGCTCTCCCTTCGCACGCGGGTCAACGGCGAGGTCAAACAGAACGGCAACACGCGAGACATGGTCTTCAACTGCGGCGCCATCATCGAGTTCATCACCTCGGTGATGACACTCGAACCGGGCGACGTGATCCTGACCGGCACCCCCGCCGGCGTCGGCCCCCTCGCCCCCGGCGACCGCGTCGAGGTCGAGATCGAAGGGATCGGGGTCCTGCAGAATGTGGTCGCCTAGGAGTGCGGGCGTCTCGCCCGCGGCCATCGGGCGTCCCGCCCGATGGTGCTTTCCAGCCGCCCGATTGTGTTTCGCAGCGGGATAATCGCTTTGCAAACTCTCCGCGCCGATCTCCTCCGCCTCTTTCCGCGCCTTCGCACGCTTCCCGCGGATGCCTATGTCGTCGGCGGTGCGGTCCGCGATCTGATCTTCGGCGCGGCTCCCGCCGACGTCGATGTTGCCTGTCTCGATCCGCTTTCCTGCGCCCGTGGGCTGGGCCGCAACATCATCCGGCTCGGGCGCGAGGATCACCTCAGCGCGTGGCGCGTGGTCGACGGTCCCCACGTTTACGATTTCGCGGCGCTGCTCGATGGCAGCATCGACGCCGATCTTGCCCGCCGCGACTTCACCGTCAACGCCATGGCCGTCGATCTGGGCTCGGGCGCGTTGCTCGATCCGCATGAAGGTCGCGAAGATCTGCGGCGGAATCTCGTCCGCATGGTCGATCCGAGCAACTTCGACGACGATCCGCTCCGGATGGTGAAGGCGGTTCGGATGGCGGTGCGGTTCGCCTTCTCGATCGATGACGCCACGTTGGCTGCGATTCGCGAACGTGCTCCGCGCATTGCCGATGTCGCCGTCGAACGCGTCGCCTACGAGCTGACCGTGATCTTTTCCGCGAGATCCTTCCGTCGCGCCCTCGCCCTGCTGCACGAGACAACGCTCGACGTGCCGCTTTTTGGGCGGGCGCTCGATGGGCGTACGTTCGCTGCGGATGACGTGCCGTTGGCGGCGGCGCTGGCGCTGCTGGTTCCGGACGCCGAGGCGTTTGCGAAGCGGTGGCGGCTTAGCGGGACGCTGTTGCGGGATGTCCTCACGCTGCAACATCTCCGCGATGCGCACTCCCTGCTCGATCTCTACGACGCGGGCGAGGTGGTGGCCAGGCAGTTGACGCCGATGCTTCGGGCACTTGGCCGCGAGGAGCGGATCGAGCTTCCCGACTTCGCGATGCGGCCGCTGCTCACCGGCGACGAGATCGCCTCGCTGGCCGCGATCGCAGCCGGCCCACGCGTCGGTCAATTGAAACGCGCCCTGCTCGAGGAGCAGCTTTCCGGCCGCGTCACCACGCGCGACGACGCCGTCTCCTTCATTACTGCGTCAGCGTGACGTGTACCTCGCCGACGGTCGAGTGGACGTTCACGTCGGATCGACCCGCGGCGTTGTAAAAGTGAGCGGTACGAGGAAAGACGCCCTCGTTCTCGATGTAGTGATCGCCGAAGTAGGTGTGCACCTCGCCGATGAGCACGGAAGCACGCAGGTCGCGGACGTTCACGCGCGGTGTCCGGACGTGAACCTCGCCGGCGCGCAAGTCCGTGTCGATTCTGCCGAATGCGCCGTCGATGTTGACCTCGCCGTAGCGCGTGGAGACATCGACGTCGACTCCCGGAGGCACGTCGACCGTGACATCGACCTCGGTGTGGATGCTCTTCGCGCTCCAACTCTGCGCGCCGGGGCCGTAGTGCCGCCGCACGGTTGCCTCGTCGCCGTCGATCGCGATCTCGGTGCTGATGTCGTCCGCGATCGACTGTTCCTTGGCTCGACGCCGGTAGCCGTCGAAGTGCCGGCGGACTTCACCGCGGACGGCGATGCGGCCGGAGGCGCCGTTGCGGATCTTCACGCTGCCGGCAGGAATGTCGATGACCACGCGGTGGACGTTCGCGCGTGCCGAGGATGTGGAGAAGGAGTGGGTTACCTCGTCGTCGGCCGCTGCGGCTCCGGCCAGGAGCAGCGCCGCCGCCACGAAGAGAAGTTGCTTGCGCATGGGGTGTGTCCTCCACGAGTGAGAACGGCGCGCGAGCGAAAAGGTTATCGAAAAAAACGAGGGGCCCGAAGGCCCCTCGAGTACGACTCCCCAAAAGTCGATGAAGTGCTTACTTCTTCTTCGCTGACTTCTTAGCTGGCTTCTTCGCTGCTGCCTTTTTCTTTGCGGCCATCAAGCTCACCTGCCTTTCATGCCGTACGGGACCTCACGGTCGCGCCTACTTGGCAAAACACGCCGGATTTCTCCGGGCAATCGTTTTTTGGATTGGAGTTGCGGCGGGGTGTGAAGAGACGACGACCTTCGACATTCACCGGAGCTTCGAGGTTGTTCTTCCAGTTCGTGGCGATCATCGTTTTAACTTGTCGTTAATATGCGATCGTTAATCCATATTGTCAAGCAATTGTTTATGAAAATCGTAATCGAGACGCGATGTTCCACGTCCGTTCCACGAAAAAGAGTGCTTTTCAGCGCCTCATCGATGCGCGATACGCGCCGCGCGTGCGCTCCGCGCAGCGCATCCACGTGAAGTTTTTCGCGCGCTCGATACCGCGCCGCGCGAGATCGCCGCGCAACGTCGAGTCGGATGCGACGCGCTGCATCGCATCGGCGAGCGCATCGATCCTTGGCTCGGTGTGCAGCGCTGCATCGCCCGTGATCTCCACGAGCGCCGCCGCGTTCGACGTGATCACCGCGCATCCGCACGCCATCGCTTCGAGCGCGGGAAGTCCGAAGCCCTCTTCGCGGCTCGGCATCACCAGCGCGATCGCGCCGCGGTAGAGCGCCGCCAGCTCGTCATCGCTCACGAATCCGCTGACGACGACGCGCTCGCGGTCGCGGAAGCGCTCGAACGGCGCACCGGTGAGAACGAGCGACGCGCCTGCGATTCTGCCGAATGCTTCAACGAGTACATCGACATTCTTGTGAGGCTTGTCGTTGCCGACATATAGGAAGTAGCGCCCTTCCGCCGCGTTGCCTCCTGCGGCGAAAGGCGGTCTGACGCCGTTCGGGGTAACAACGACGTGCTCGTCGGCGCAACCGAACGTAGCCACGATCTCGCGCTTCACGCTTTCGCTCACCGTCAGCACTCGCCGGCTGCGGCGCACCGCGCGGCCGATCATTTGCCGGGCATACATCCGCGCCAGCGGGTGCGGATGCCGAAGGTGGATGAGGTCGTGAATCGTGACGACGAACGGCACGCTCGTGAACGGAGCGACGTAGTGCGGCGCGTGGAAGACGTCGATCTTCGCGCGGTCGGCGGCGCGTCCGATCGCGACGAGCTCGCGGATCGAGTAATGCGGTGCGTCGAGGACCACGTGCTCGACTCCCTCCGGCAGAAACCGCGTGTGGCTCTCCGGTGCGAAGGCGACGTACGTGTCGCCGTCCTGTTGTGCCACGAGAGCACCCAGCAATCCGCGGATATAGGTGCCGATCCCGAAGTCGGCAATCTTCCTGGCGTCGATCCCGATTCTCACCGCGCCGCCTCCCCAAGAAGTTGTGTCATCAGCGCCGCCGATCGCTCCCACGAGTACGCGCGGGCACGCTCGGTACCGCGGCTGCGCAGCTCATCGCGCAATGTCTGGTCGCCGAGGAGACAGAGGAGCGAGGTGCGGAGGGCGTTGCGGTCGCCCGGATCGATGAGCAGCGCCGCGCCGTCCGCGTATTCGGGAATGGCACCGGTGCGCGTGGCGATCACCGGAGCGCCGCACGCCATCGCCTCGAGCGGCGGAATGCCGAAGCCTTCGTAGCGCGACGGATAGACGAAGGCGCGCGCGCCGCGGTAGAGGTCGCGCAGTTTCGTGCGATCGACATAGCCGGTGACTTCCGCCCCGTTCGGGAGCGGCACGCTGCCCCAGCCAGCGTCGCCGCACAGCACGAGGCGCGGGCGCGGCGGCGGCAGCGAATCCCACACCGCCAGCAGGTCATCGAGCCCTTTGCGCGGCTCGATCGTGCCGACGTAGAGGACGTAATCGGATTCGCAGGCGTCGATCGCTGGCGAGAAGAAGTCGTCGACGCCGTTCGGAACGATCTCGATCCGCTCCCTCGCCACTCCGAACCACCTCACCGCCTCCTCGGCCACCGCACGCGAGACCGCGGCAATGCGCCTGGCCATCTGCAGGCTGCGTCCGATGAAGGCATTGAACGAGAGCACGGTCCTGGCGCGATGGCGAAACGGCATCGTCAGCGAGCTGAAATCGTGCAGCGTCGCCACCGACGGGATCCGCAGCGCGAGCGGGAGCGTACCGTGCGGTCCCCACAGCACGCCGCTCTTCGCGATGCGTGGAAGTACGAGTTGTTGCCAGAGGACGCCGAGTGCCATCGGATCGACGCGAAAGCGGCAGCGCTCGAGTCCCGATCGATCGGCGATCTCCGCATGCGACGCGATGAGCGGGGCGTCGGGTAGACGTTGCGCGATCTCAGCGGTGTGAACGCCGATCCCTGTGCGGTTGCCGACGAGGGCGCGTCCGTCGATCGTGACTGTTAGGTTCAATTAGGAGAAGTGTACGACCACGCGAAGACGCGAAGGCGCGAACTGGTTGACGTTGATGCTCTCCTTCGCGGTCTTCGCGCCTTCGCGTGCTCTGTGGTGTTCAAAACCCAGCAGCCTTCCGCAAGACCGCCAGCGTCTGCTCGGCAGCCACATCCCACCGGAACTGCGTCGCGCGCAGCGGTCCTGCAGTAGCGAGTTGCTCCCGAAGAGCAGCATCCGTCAGCACGCGCCCGATCTGCGCTTCTAACCCTTTGGCATCGTCCGGTTCGAAGTAGAGCGCCGCGTCGCCGCCGATCTCGGGCAGCGACGACGAACGTGCCGCGATCGATGGGACGCCGTACGCCATCGCCTCGAGCAGCGGAAACCCGAAGCCTTCGTAGATCGAGGGGAACACGAAAAGCTCGGCGCCCCGATAAACCGCGGCGAGCTGGCCGGCCGGGAGATAGTCGAGATGATGCACGCCCTCCGCGCGAAGGCGTTCGCGCGTCGCCTCCGCCTTCCATCCCACGCGTCCGACCACGACCAGCGCGCCGTCGTACGCGCCGCCCGCGCGGAGCCGGGCGTAGGCATCGAGCAGCACGTCGAGGTTTTTTCGCGGCTCGATCGTGCTGACGAAAAGAATGTAGCGGGGTGGGAGGGTGGGGAGTGGGGAGTCGGAGGCGGTAGCGGCTGGAAACGCCAGGCCGGAGTGAATCGTGATCGCTCGCGACGGATCCATGGCGTAGAAATGCAGCAGATCCTGCCGCGTCGATTCCGAAACGCAGATCGCCGCGTCGGCGTGGGCCAGTTCGCGTGCCATCTGGTAGTCGAGGTTGGCGAGCGTCTCTTTCTGCAGCAGCTCGGGGAAGCGTTTGAAGGTGAGGTCATGGATCGTGACGACGCGGCGGCGGGCGACGGCGCCGAGGAGGCGGGGGAGGAAGTAGTTGGCCGCGAACATCACGTCCGCGTCGATCAGCTTCATCCACAGCACGTACGCCGCTGCGGTCAGCGCACGCGAGCGGCCGGAAATGATCCCTTTGCCGCGCAGATCGAACCAGCAAAGGTGCGCCGACGGAGGCAGATCGGCGTGAAGGACCGGCCCGTAATCCGTCACGCGTGCGTCGCCGAACAGATAGAGATCCACGTCGTTGCGCTTCCCGATCTCGTGCAGCAGGTAATAGAGGTACCAGCCGATGCCGGTGAGAGGCTCATAGAAAGGGCGGATATCGATACCGATTCTGAGCTTTCGTTCGCGGCGCGTGGCAGACCGAAACGTGGCCGCGACGCGTTCCCGCAGCGCCTGGCTCAGAGTGTGAACGACGCTGCTCGCGATAGACGGGGAGGGTGATGACGGCATCGGAGGCGGATCGTAGCGCATGCGCCTGCGGCGCGTTGTCGGTTGTCGGTTGGGTGCGGCTTCGCCGCGTCTGACACAATGTGGGCTGCACGAACCATGAAAAAGCTTTGCGTCATCGGCGGAATCGTCCTCGCGCTCATCGCGGGCGTCATCATCTATTTGATCGCGACGACGCCGAAGACCTCGGCGGGCGTTCGATTTCCGCTGACCGCCGCGCAGCGTGCGCTTCTCGCGTCCGTCCCGGAGTCGGCGGAGTCGTTCGCACTGATTCCGACGGCCGCCGCGCTCGACGGAAAGCTGCGTGCGAATCCGGTCACGGCGCAGGCGGTCGAGGGGTGGGAGCGCTCGCATTCGATTCCCTCGCCGTGGATGGTTGGCGGCGCGGATCTTCTTGCGTGGCGTGACGCCACCGGAACGCGCTATCTGATCCGGCTCGATCCGATCCGATCCGCGGTCGTCCGTACCTACATGATGCTCGGCGGCGACCTCGGCGACACGCTTCTCCTCAACGCGCCCGCCGCGCAGCCGATCAGTCCCGCCGTGCTGGACGAGGTTCTCAAGCTCGCGGAAAAGCTTCCGCCCGGGGACGCATTCGTCGTCCAGCGCAAGGGCGCGCGCGGCGCATTTCCGCCGATCGCGCGGCCGGCAGTGACCTCTCTTTCTGTCACCTCCGATGAGATTCTTCTGACATCTCGAGCGGCGCGTGAAAATGAGGATCCGTCACCGATCCAGGCGACCCAGCCTGCCCAGTTCGTGCGCGGCGCGTTGCTTTCGGCCACCTTCGCCACGATGCCGCGCATCGTCGAGGACTTGAACCGCGTCTTCGGAACGCGCGTCTCGTCGCTGCTGGAGAATGGCGGATCGATGACGATCTACGACGTCGATACCCACAAGTTCCTCCCCCGGCCGCTCGGCGTCATCGCCGTTCCGGACGATCCCTTGCGCCGCGCGGCGTTCGAGGATTTCGTCGCCCGCGTCCGCCAGGGCGAGTCCCTCGGCATCCACATCCAGACCGCGGAACAGAACGGGCAGCTCCTCCTCTCGTTCGACGACTCCATCAACCAATATAAGAATGATGCGATCGACCCTGGCCGCTGGCCGGCGGGGAAATGGGCTGTGCGCGCCGACTCGAAACGGCTCGTGCCGATTCTGAGCAAGCTGGGCGACAGCATCGGGCTGCGGATTGCCGCCGGACGCGTTTACCGCTCCGCGCGCGATCTGAAGCGCTGGATCGAGGCGTTGCAGGAGGCAACCAGCGTCGAAGCGGCCGACTCCGACGACGGGAATGTAGAGGAGCTAAAGGTAAGAATCGGTGCGAAATAGAAGCCGGGAGGGCGCAGTTACAGCGTCGAACGTCCATGCCCGACAGAGACTTCATCGTCTTCGACGATATCGACAAATACGGCTCGGAGACCTACGAACGGACCTACGAGTTCGCGGTCAGCGAGCTGGACCGCATCGATCTGGCCGCCATCGGCCCGGTATCGCTCGTGGCCACGGCCAGCAAGGGCGACCTTGCGGCCGAATACCTGGCGGACGGCTCGACGACATTTACTGGCGATCTGACCTGTTCCCGCTGTGTCGAGCCGTTCCCATTTGCGAATTCGTCCGAGTTTCACTTAAGATTCCGGCCCCGGCCTGCAGTCCTGACAGAGAATGAGGTCGAAATCACGCCGGACGAGCTCGACATCGAGTTCTACACGGAGCGGTTGATTCCACTGCGGGAGCTTGCCGCCGAGCAGGTCCAGCTTTCCATCCCCATGAAGCCGCTGTGCACGGAGAGTTGTCTCGGGCTCTGTCCGCAGTGCGGGGCGAACCGGAATCTGGAAAGCTGTTCGTGTCAGTCGGCGGCGGGCGACGAGCGCTGGGGCGCGCTGGCCGGGATACGGGCGGAGTTGGCGAAGAAGAACGAGCAGTGAGGCAGTGAGGCAGAGATCAGAGACGAGAGATCAGAGATCAGGCGAAGTTCCTTTCCTGATCTCTGGTCTCTGATCTCAAAATAGTCAGTAATTGCGACCAAGCATCAGAAATGAGAGATGAGAGATCAGGCGGTTGCGGTCCTTTCCTGATCTCTCGTCGCTGATCTCAAAGTAGTCAGTAGTTGCGATCAAACGTCAGAGATGAGAGATCAGAGATGAGGTGAAGTTCTTCCTGATCTCTGATCTCTAGTCTCTGATCTCAAAGTAGTTAATAGTTAGCGATCGAACGTCAGAGAAGAGAACATCAGAGATCAGGCGAAGTTCTTTCCTGATCTCTGATCTCTCGTCCCTGATCTCTCAATTCATAAGGAGCACACCATGCCAAATCCCAAACGGAGACACTCGAAAGCCCGCACGCGCACGCGCCGCGCGCACGACTTCCTCGAAGCGAAGTCGCTCTCGACGTGCCCGCAGTGTCACGAAGCGAAGATGCCGCACCGCGTTTGTCCGAAATGCGGGTTCTACAAAGGCCGCGAAGTCATCGCCGTCAAAGACTCGTTCTAAACTCCACCTGCGATGAGTGACGTCTGTATCGCCCTCGACGCCATGGGCGGCGATCATGCGCCGGCCGAGGTGGTGAAGGGCGCGGTCCTGGCGGCAGCCGAATATGCGGTCGAGATCATTCTCGTCGGCCAGGAAGACGTCGTGCGGCGCGAGCTCGCCGCTGCCGGCGGCATCCCGCCCAACGTCACCGTTTTCGACGCGCGAGAAATCGTCACGATGGAGGACACCGCCCTGGCGCCGTTGCGCAGGAAGCGGAACTCGTCCGTTCGCGTCTGCGCGAATCTGGTCGCCGAGGGGAAGGCCAATGCCTTTGTCTCCGCCGGCAACACCGGCGCGACCTGGACCTCGGCGCGCGCCGTCATGGGCATGATCGAAGGGGTGAGCCGTCCCGCGCTCGCCACAGTCCTGCCGAGCCTGAAGGGTCACACGCTCCTGCTCGACGTCGGCGCGAACGTCGATGCCAAACCGAACCACCTTCGTGAGTTTGCCGTCATGGGGCACTTCTACGCGGAGATGCTTTTCGATATCGAAGGGCCGCGCGTCGGGTTGCTCTCGATCGGCGAAGAGGAAGGCAAAGGCAACGAGCTGACGAAGGAGACGTACCGCGTCCTGAAAGAAACGGGACTCAACTTCATCGGCAACGCCGAAGGGCGTGATGTCTTCAACGGCAACGCCGACGTCGTCGTCTGCGACGGCTTCATCGGCAACGTTGTTCTCAAGGCGTCCGAGGCGCTTGGTGAGTTCATGTCGACGACGCTGCGCCAGGAGATGACGAAGACGCTGCCAAGGAAGATCGGCGGCCTGCTCGCCAAGAGCGCGTTCGTCGGCCTGAAGAAACGGATGGACTACTCCGAGTATGGTGGCGCGCCGCTGCTGGGCGTCAAGGGGGGATGCATCGTTTGTCACGGCCGCTCGAATGCCAAGGCGATCAAGAACGCCATCCGCGTGGCGCGCAACTTCGCCATCAACCGGATCGACGAAAAGATCATGGCGAAGGTCAACGATCTTCACAAACGAGAGCACGACAGCAGCGTTTTGGCCACACAATAGAGATCATGCAAAGCCGATCGGCGTGTCTCCTTCTCTTCGCCATCACGATCGCTGGCTGCGCCACGCACACCGCGAACCTGCCGCCCGAGCCGAACGTGGTCGAGCTGCATACGGTACCGGCGCACGCGTCGGTGAGTCTCGACTGCGGCGCCGGAACGGTCGCCCACGGCACCACGCCGATGAGGGTCGATGTCCCCCGCTACCCGGAGCGCTGCACGATCGACGTCACCGCGGACGGCTATCAAACGCTGAACATGCGCTTCGACCGCGGCCTCGTGCTCAAGGAAGGCGTGCCGCTGCGCGTCGAAGCGAACCACACACTCGATCGGAGCGCCACGACCCTCGACATGATCCTTTTCCCGCTGCGCAACCTCGCCGACCGCGTCGAGAACGCCGCGTCGCGCGCGGGAAGCGCGGACTACCGGCTGGAGATCAAGCTGATGCCGGTGGGTCGGTAAAGCACACGGAACGCGGCGACGTTGCGGCGGAAGCCGGGGGCTACGGATCTCATCATCGGTTGCTTGCCCGAACCTTCGGTGCACGAGATGACGGCGGGTTATTGGCTGGGCATCTGTTCGGCCCGCAATCGTTCTGTCGCCCGCTGAAGCGGGCTTGGGCGGATGGGGACGTTCGCGAAGACCCCCGGCTGAAGCCGTAGGTTCCCTCATCTTGCCCTGCGGTCTCCGCGGAATCCGCAGGCGGACGCCGAGCACGACTTCAGGTTCACCCATCAGGGGAAGAGCACCCAGCGCCTTTTCATGAGCAGTTTAATGCTCTTTGTAGCATTTTCGTGCTACGCGAAGCACTTCTGGTGCTACGCGAAGAACTAAATCTGCTACGCGAAGCAGTTTTTTGCTACGCGAAGCAGTTTTTTGCTACGAGGGAGCAATATAGTGCTCTCGAGGAGCACTTTTTGCTTCTCACCAAGCTGAAAATGACCCATTCGAAGCAGATTCTGCTCATTTGAAGCACTTTTTCTGCTGCGCGTAGCTAAAAACTGCTACGCGAAGCAAAAAACTGCTACGCGTAG
>Ga0307470_10001075_pt1 | contig 11237 bp, 8 predicted proteins | sample atmos_gasesAM3C__FD_204565 | JGI IMG/M metagenome (GOLD analysis project Ga0307470, IMG submission 204565) | Hardwood forest soil microbial communities from Morgan-Monroe State Forest, Indiana, United States - atmos_gasesAM3C_05 | ecosystem: Environmental > Terrestrial > Soil > Temperate forest... | reverse complement strand
CCGGGCCGTCGACGCGGGACGACGAAGGATTTAAGCGGACGGCGGCTCGCCGGGGCCGGAGATCGGCGGATCTCGGCGTTCGCGACTCGACGACGGCTCTTCGAACGCTGCGGCCGGCGTCAGCCGCATCTCGGCAAGCTGGGCGCCAGCAACCGGGTGGAAGCGGCCCTCTACGCCCTGCGGGGCTCGACGGCTACGAGACCTGCCGCCGCAGGCGCGCCGCCGCCGAGGTTCAAGGCACACGTGCCACTACGGCACGAGGGTTGCCGCCCCGCTAGGCATCCGGTCTCCAGGTGTGTCCGGGCGAAGAGGATAGGAGGATTGGCTGGCGACCTGCGAAGTCTGTGGCAACGATTACGAGCCATCCTTCTTCCTGACGTCCATGCCGGTCCAGCGCAGCATGAAACCGCCGGCCACCGGGAGCAGGTTGAAGTTGCTGTTGGTAGAAGATCCCCGGCCGCACCTCGGCGATCTTCTCCGGCCGCCGCTCGGTCGGGTTCCCCAGGCCACTGTCGGCTGCAAACGCGTTATGCAACCTTCAGGGGTTTGATGCGCTTGACCTCCGTCCTCATCGCCTGAGCAGCATCCCACAGATCCACGGCTCGCTGTGCGTTGAGCCAGAATTCCGCCGAGTTGCCAAACAATCGTGCAAGCCGAAGGGCCATCTCAGGACTCACGGCCCTTCGTTCCCGGATCAGCTCGTTGACACTCTGGCGCGACACTCCCAAGGCCTCGGCGAGACCGGACACGGTGAGCCCGTAATCCGGGAGGAAGTCCTCCCGCAGCATCTCGCCCGGATGAGTGGGCCGGATCTTCCTCTGGCCGGTATTCGGAATGCTCATCTCACACCTCGTTCTTAGTGATAGTCGGCTACCTCGACGTCGTACGCGTCCCCTTCGACGAAGCGAAAGCAGATGCGCCACTGGTCGTTGACAGCGATCGCGTGCTGACCCTTGCGGTCTCTTTCAAGTCGATGCAATCTGTTGCCGGGAGGTACCTTCAAATCGTCGAGGCAGGTAGCCAGGTCGACGTACTCCAGCTTTCGCATTGCCTGCTTCGCGATGTCCGGTGGGAGCCGTCTCGACCTCCCAGTCGAGTACAGCTCCTGGGTGTCCTTGTCCGCGAACGTCCTGATCACACGTCAAATGTAACCTGTCTCGTGACGCGTGTCAAAGGTGTCGAGTGGGGGGGTGGCACTCGCGGCTCTGGGGCTCGTACCCGGGTACTGAAGCAGTTGCCGCCCTTCCTTAGCCGCAAATGAAGCAGGCAGATAGGGCGTCCCAGCGGTCCCTTCGGCCTCGGATGGCAGGTTGCTACCCACAAGGAAGACCTGACGAAGGAGGAGATCGAGGCGCGTCAGAGCGAGTTCTTCGCGGAGGTGGCGGGCAAGACCCGCTAGCCCGGCTCGCGGCGTCCACAACGCGGTGGACCCCACCTGCAGTCCTCATGGGGGTGGGTAGAGACGCCCCAGTCCTCCACCACGAACCTCTCTCGGCTTGCAATCCGTCGGGGCGTCTCTTTCTACGCCGACGACGCCCCCCAACGAAAACCGGAGGTGGGATCGCTCCCACCTCCGGCTATGGAGAATCACCCTGGTGGGGAGCTTTACCGCTGGCTCACCACCTCGATCCCCTTCTCCAGCAGCTCGTCGCGGCCCGCGATCACGCCGGCGAGGGTGCGGCCGACCGGGACGGTGGGCAGGATCCCCACTCCGTGGTGGGGCGAGCCATCCTTCTTCCTGACCTCCATGGCGGTCCAGCGCAGCATGTGACCGCCGGCCACCGTGAACGGGTCGACGCCGCCGTTGGTGCCCGCGGTGGGCCCGCCCACGAGGGCGCCGAGCCGTTCACCCTCGACGACCCCCATCAGACTCTCGGCGTAGCTCAGGATCCGGCCGTCGATCAGGAAGGCGATGCGGCCGGTGAGCCGGGGCGCCTGCGGCGTCAGGATCCAGTGATACGCCCGCGTCTCCCAGCCCTGGCGGTCGGGCCGGGTGATGATCGAGAAGTTGAACCAGGCCGAGGTCACCGGCTTGTCGATCAGGTGGTTGAGCGCCACCGGCGAGACGAGGAAGGGATAGCCCCGCATGTCGAAGACCACGCCGTCGGCCGCGGCGAGCTGGTCGATGGCGCCGTTGAAATCGTCATCGCTGATCCGGCTCAAGTCGACGTAGAAGATCCCCGGCCGCAGCTCGGCGATCTTCTCCGGCCGCGGCTCGGTCGGGCTCCCCAGGCCGCCGAAGCCGAAGCTGCTGCCGACCGGCGCGGTGTAGGCGACGGTCACGGTGCGGACCGGCCCGCCGGCGTGCGGCTGGACGGCGAGCGTCGCCGTGCCGCCCGGCAGGCCGGCGGCCAGCTCGCCCAGAGCTCTGAAGCGGCGCCACTGCGGGGTGGCCGCCGAGGACAGGCTCTCGATCTCGGCGAGCGCCGCCGCGGCCGGCTTGCCGTCGATGGTGAGGACGCGGTCCCCCGCCACCATGCCGTGCGTCGCGCCCGCCTCGACCGAGGTGATCACCAGATGGTCTTCGATCCAGTCCCAGGTGAAGGCGAAGCGCACCGGCAGGGTGACGGGCAGGACCCGCGCGTGGCCGTCCTCCAGCTCGACCAGCAGGCGGCGCAGGGTGCGGACGTAGGAGGCCTCGTCGGGGTCGACCGCGGTGGAGGTCAGGCCGCGGCGGAGGGCGCCCGGCCAGTCGGCGCCGACCAGCTCCATGTACGGGTAGAAGTGCTGGAAGACGCCCCAGCCCACCGCCACCCCGGCGAGCCGGGTGGTGCGGTCGGAGCCGCTCGGCACGAAACCGGCCGGCTTGTCCGGCACCGGCGGCATGATCGGCTGCGGCAGGTGCGGCAAGGTCCCCTGGTCGTCGGCCGGCAGCGCCATCGGCACCAGGGCCGAGACCCCGCCGCCCAAGTCGGCCACCAGCGGCAGCGCGACCGGCCGCACGTGCGGTCCGGCGAGCTCGGCGGCCCAATGGCCGGCGGCGGCATCGGTGACCCGGCCAAAACTGTACTCGGCCCCGAACGGCGCGTCGGTCAGCAGCCAGCCGCGGGGCGACAGGCCGGGGACCACCTCTTCCATGTCCGGGTTGATGAGCTGGCCGGTGACGTCGAGGCCGTCGGCGGTCGCCCTCACGTCGTCGAACGTCAGCCGGCCGCTGCCCGTGAGGGCGAAGCTCAGCGTCAGCATGGAGGCGTCGCCGGGCACCTGGGCGTCGATCGTCATCCGCTTCCAGCCGCCGCGGGTGACGGGCTGGATGGGCTGGCCCCAGTCCGCAGAGCCGCTGCCCCCGGAGGTGGAGGCGTGGAGGTCGAGCGCCGCGCTGCCCGCCGACCCGGCGGTGAAGCGCACGGCGGCGGAGAGCCGGACCCGGTGGCCCCGCAGCCGCTCGACGTCGAGGTCCTGGGCAACGCTGGCGCTCGCCCCGTCCGGCGCCCGGCCGACTTCCACCCGCCTGCTCGTATAGGGGTTGAACGACTCGTGGAGGTCGACGCCCTCATGGCGCCACGCGAGCCAACGGACCGCGCCGCCGTGGCCCGCGATGCCCGCAACCTGGGAAAGCCCCTCCGCGTGCGGAGGGAACGGCAGCACTTGGACGGTCGGAGCGATGCCGTCGAAGAGGGCGGAGAGAGCGGCGGCGAGCTCGCCCGGGTTGCGGGCCGCCTCGACCCGCTCGACGCCGGCCATCGCCAGGGCGTTCCAGTCGGCGTTGGTGAGCCCGGCGGCCTGGTCGCTGGGGTGGAAGAAGCGGACGTAGCCGATCAGGCGGGTGAGCGCGGTCAGATTGGTGAGGCCCTGGTCGGTCAGAGGGCGGGGCGGCACATCGCCCGCCGCCGCGAACGCGGGGGCGACGGGGCCGAGCAACAGCCATCCGAGGAGGATGGCGAGAGCGAATGGTCTCTTCATGACGTCTCCTTTGCAGCGCCCGGCAGAGTGCGCGGGCGCAAGTGGTCCACCTCTAAGATCGCGAAGTCGACCGCAAAGGCGACACTCGGCCCCTGGACCCGCTCAAGAGCGATTCCAAAAGTCGCTCTGCCGCGAGAGGCGTGGAGCGCAACCAGAACGCGATGGCCGGGTTCGCTGCGGCGCAGGGTCAGGCGTTTTTAGACATCAGATGGGCGGGCTCGGAGGCGCGCTGGGACACGGACCCCCGAAAGTGACCCCGCTGGGCCACCGAGCAACCGATGTCCGCTTGTTTCAGCGCCGGGGGCGGGCGCGCAGGGTCGCCGGGCGATGGAGGCCGAGGATCTTGATCTTCTTGCTCAGGCCGACGCGGGAGAGCCCCAGGCGGCGGGCCGCGGCGGAGACGTTCCAGCTCAGGCTCTCGAGCGTCTCGACGATCATCGTCCGCTCCTGGTCGCGGCGGTAGGCGCGCAGGCGCGCCCGCCCCTCGTTGGGCAGCTCGCCGAGATCGGGGAGGAGCGAGAGGTCGGTCGCCTTGATCGGGGCTCCGGGCGCCCCCGCGAGGACCGCGCGCTCGACCTCGTGCGCCAGCTCGCGCACGTTGCCCTCCCAGGAGTGGGAGAGGAGCAGCTCGAGCGCGTCGTCCGCGAGCGGCGGCGCCGCGCCGTCGACCAGGCGGCCGTGGCGGGTGGCGAAGCGGAGGAGGAGGCCCTCGACCAGGGGCTTCAGGTCCTCGCGCCGGTCGCGCAGGGGGGGAAGGCGCAGGAGGAGGCCGCGCAGGCGGAAGTAGAGGTCGGCGCGGAAGCGGCCGGCGTGGGAGTCGGCGCGCAGGTCGCGGCGGGTCGAGGCGATGATCCGGACGTCGACCGCCCGCGGCCGGGCGGCGCCGAGCGGCAGGATCAGCCGCGAGTCGAGGAAGCGCAGGAGCTTCGCCTGGGCGAGCGGCGGCAGCTCGCTCACCTCGTCCAGGAAGAGGGTTCCGCCGTCGGCGGCGCCGGCCAGGCCCTCGTGGTGCTCGGTGCCGCCGGCCGTCCCCCGTGCGCTCCAGCCGAAGAGCTCGCGCTCGAACTGCTCGTCGCGCAGGAAGGCGGCGCGGATCTCGACGAACGGCCGATCGGCGCGCGGCCCGGCGCGGTGGAGCAGGCGGGCCACCAGACCCTTGCCGGTGCCCGCCTCGCCCTCGACCAGGACGGGGAGCTCGCTCGCCGCGAGGGCCGCGATCTCGCGCCGCAGGGCCGCGATCGCCGGCGAGTCTCCGGCCAGCTCGCTCATCGAGATGCTTGGCGAGACGGTTGAGGAGGCGCCTGCGCTTCTGGTGCTCGGCATCGGCTTGCTCCCTTTTGCGTGAATGCTTTCCGCGCGAATGCTCTCGGACCGGCCCTGCGCCCCGCTCGCTCTCGGTGCATCCAGAAGTGGAGGTGCGCGAGGGGAGAGTTAGCGCGACGCGAGAGCCGGGGAACCTGACGGGCGCCCCGCGAGCGCGGTCCGCAGCTCGGCCAGCAGCCGGTCGATCTCGTCCTCCGTGTTGTAGGCGTGGGGCGAGACGCGCAGGCGCCCGGCACGGGCCGCGGTGATCACCCCGCGCTCGGCGAGACGCTCGACGAGCGCCGCGGCGGGGAGGCGCCGATGGGTGGCGGCGACGATCCCCGAGGTCTCGCCCGGCCGCCGCGAGCTGACGACGTCGAAGCCGAACTCGGCGAGGCCGCGCGCCGCCCGCTCGGCCAGGGCGAGCACCCGCGACTCGACGGCCGTCGGGCCGGCCGCGAGGAGCAGCTCGAGAGAGCCCCCCAGGGCGACGATCCCGAAGCCGTTGAGCGTGCCGCTCTCGTAGCGAGGGGCCCCCGGCGCCCAGTCGATCGCGAGGTCCGTCCAATTCTCCATGTCGCGCATCGAGCGCCAGCCCGAGCGCGCCGGGCGCAGGCGCTCGACGACGCGGTCGGAGACGTAGAGCAGACCGATCCCCTCGGGCCCCAGGAGCCACTTGTGGGCGGCGCCGCAGGCGACGTCGACGCCGTCGCGCTCGACGTCGAGGGCGAGGGCGCCCAGTCCCTGGATGACGTCGACGACGAAGAGCGCGCCGCGCTCGCGGCAGACGGCGCCGATCCGGCCGAGGTCGAAGCGGAAGCCGCTCGCGTACTCGACCCAGGAGATCGCGACGGCGCGGGTGCGGCCGTCGATCCGGCCGAGCAGCTCGCCGGCGTCGATCCGGCCGTCGCGCTCGGGGACGGTGCGGTACTCGACGCCGCGGTCCGCGAGCTGCATCCAGGGATAGGCGTTCGACGGGAACTCGCCGCCGGCGCCGACGACGTTGTCGCCCCGCCGCCAGTCGAGCCCCTGGGCGACCAGCGACAGCCCCGAGGAGGTGTTCTCGACGAAGGCGACCTCGTGCGCGGCGCGGGCGCCCAGCAGGCGCGCGGCGAGCGAGCGCACCTCCTCGTAGGCGCGATTGCGGTCGGGAAAGCGGCGGTCGCCCGTCGACCCGACGGTGAGCGCCAGGGCGGCCACCCGGTCGATCGAGCGGCGCGGGAGGGGCGCGATCGCGGCGTGGTTCAGGTAGCAGTAGCGCGCGGTGACCGGGAGCTCGGCGCGGAGGTCGGAGCAGAGGGTCGCGTCCATAGGGCTCAAAGCGGGACTCAAGCGGGGGCTCAAGCGGCGCGGCGCTTGGCGTCGTCCGCCGGCTTCCTCGCCGCCGTCCAGGCCGACCGGAGCTCGAGGCCGACGAGCGCCGGGCCGCCCACCGCGATCACCAGCGCGTAGTGGAGGCCGCGGAAGAGGAGGGTCGCGGCGCTGGCGCTCACCCGGTCGACGCCGAGCGCCACGTAGGCCGCGACCATCGTCGCCTCGGTCGTCCCGATCCCGCCCGGCGTGCCCATCAGCATGCCGGCGGCGTTGCCGAGGGCGACGACGGCGACCACCGGGGCGACCGCCACCGGCTCGCCCAGGGCGCGGAAGACCAGCCACTGGGCGACGGCGTTGGCGAGGAAGAGGCCGCAGCCGAGCGCCGCGGCCCGCAGGCCCATGCCGCGGTCCCCGAGCAGCCGGACGAAGGTCGCGACCGCCTCCTGGCCGTGGACGTAGAGGCGCTGGAGCCGGCTGTCCTCGCGCGCCGCCCGGCGGGCGAGGAAGCGGGCGAGCGGGCTCTCGCCGGAAGGGTCGCCGCGCCGGCTCCAGAGGAGGAGGCCGGCGGCGGCGGCGGCGAGGACGCCGAGGGCGCCCCAGCCGAGGGCGGCGTGGCCGCTCGCCAGCGCCACCGCGGCGACCGCGAGGATGGTGCAGAGGCTGACCGTCGCCTGGTGGACGAGCTGGTCGTAGAGGACGACGCCGTAGAAGAGACCGAACGAGCGTCCGGCGGCGCGGGCGAAGTGGCGGGCGCGCAGCGGACCGCCGAGGAGGCGGGCCGCGGGGTTCAGCAGGTTCAAGGCCGCCGACGCGAGGAGCACGGAGAAGCCGAAGGGGGCGCGCGCACGGTCCCCCGTCACCCGCGCCGCGGCGAGCCGGAAGCGCAGGTCCCACCACGCGAAGCGGACGGCCAGGAAGAGGACGGCGAGGGCGACGAGCGGCCAGCTCGCCCCCGCGAGGCGCGCCGCGAGATCGCTCCAGTGGATCCCCGCGATCAACCGCCAGGCGACGTAGATCGCCACCGCCGCGAGCGCCAGCTTGGCGAGGAGGGCGGCGACCCGGCGCGCCGGGGCCGGCGGGCGCTCGAGCGGGCGGCCGGTGGCCTCGGGGTTCTGGCGCTCGGGGATTTCGGGCATGATGGGGCGCCTGGGGCGCGGCGGCCTGTCAGGATATCGCAGGGCGAGGGAGGCGATGGGCGAAGGATCGGGGGACGGCCGGCTCGAGCTGTCGCGCAAGGCGATGCGGGCGCTGGGTTACCGGGTGGTCGACCTCCTGGTCGAGCACACCGCCGGCCTCCCCGAGCGCCCGGTCGCCGGCTGGGCGGACCGCGCGACCCTCGAGCGCGCGCTCGCCCAGGCTCTCCCCGAGGACCCCTGGCCGGTCGAGGCGGTGCTGGCGAAGCTGGAGCGCGAGGTGCTGCCGCGGTGCATGCCGGTCGGCCACCCGCGCTTCTTCGCCTTCGTCCCCGCCCCCAGCAACTTCGTCAGCGTCATGGCCGACGCCTTGACGGCGGGCTTGAACCCCTTCGTCGGCACCTGGTTCGCCGGCGCCGGCGCCGCCGAGGTGGAGCTGGTGACCGTCGGCTGGCTGCGGCAGCTCTGCGGGCTGCCGGAGGCGGCGGGAGGCCTCTTCGTCTCCGGCGGCTCGGCCGCCAACCTGACCGCCCTCCATGCCGCGCGCCGCGCGGTGCTCGGAGCGGCGGACGGCGGCGCCTTCCGCCGGGCGGTCGTCTACTTCTCGGACCAGACGCACTCCGCCGTCGAGCGCGCCTTCGCGGTGCTCGGCTTCGCGCCCGAGCAGGTGCGCAAGCTCCCCGCCGACGGCAGCTTCCGGCTGCCCCTCGAGGCGCTGCGGGCGGCGGTCGCCGCCGATCGCGGCGCCGGGCGGCGCCCCTTCCTGGTGGTCGCCAACGCCGGGACGACCAACACCGGGGCCGTCGATCCCCTGCCGGAGCTCGCCGACCTCTGCCGCGACGAGGGGATGTGGCTCCACGCCGACGGCGCCTACGGAGCCGCCGCCGTGCTCGTCCCCCGCGGGCGCGCCCTCCTCGCCGGGCTCGACCGCGTCGACTCGCTCGCCCTCGACCCCCACAAGTGGCTCTTCCAACCGTTCGAGATCGGCTGCGTGCTGGTGCGCGACCGCCGCCTCCTCCACGACGCCTTCACCATCCATCCCGAGTACCTCCAGGACGTCCACCGGGCAATGTATCCAGCAATGCATCCAGAGGATGAGGCGGTCAACTTCTGCGACTACGGCATCCAGCTCACCCGCAGCTTCCGGGCGCTCAAGCTCTGGATGTCGCTCCAGGTCTTCGGCCTCGCCGAGTTCCGCCGCGCCGTCGAGCGCGGCTTCGACCTCGCCGAGCGGGCCGCGGCGCTCCTCGCCCGCGATCCCTGCTGGGAGATCGTGACGCCGGCCCAGATGGCCATCGTCACCTTCCGCTACACGGCGCCCGACCTCACGGAGGACGGCGGCGAGCGGGTGAACCTGGGGATCGTCGACGGGCTCCGCGCCGAGGGCTACGCCGTCACCACCTCGACCCGGCTCGGCGGGCGGACGGCGCTGCGCCTCTGCACCATCAACCCGCGGACGACCGACGAGGACCTCGCAGGGACGATCGAGCGCATGGCGCGGCTGGGCCGCGAGCTGGCAACCGCCGGGCCGTGAGAAACTCCTCAGACTAGAGAACGCTGACCGCGAAGGAGCGAGCGCATGTCGACCAAGATCACCGTCAACAAGAACGGCCCCCTCCGCATCGAAGGGGACTTCGAGATCCTCGACCCCACCGGCGCCGCCTACGGCCTCGGCGGGCGCACCGGCCTGGCCCTCTGCCGCTGCGGCCAGTCGGCCAACAAGCCGTTCTGCGACGGCAGCCACAACCACCACGGCTTCCAGGACGACCCGCAGGCGCGCGACCTGCCGCCGAAGAAGTGATCGAGGGGGTGAGCGTGCGCCGTTCCCTCGCCCTCGCCGCGCTCCTCCTCCTGCCGGCCGCCGCGCTCCGCGCCCAGGGCCCCGACGCCCGCTGGCGCACGCTCGAGACGGCGCACTTCCGCCTCCACTATCCCGCCGAGTCGGAGGCCTGGACGCGGCGGGCGGCGGCGCGCCTGGAGTCGATCTGGTCGCGGGTCGAGGGCGAGGTCGGCTACCGGCCCCCCGCGGTCGTCGACGTCCTCGTCTCCGATCCGATCGCGCAGGCGAACGGCGCGGCCCTGCCGTTCCTCGGCTGGCCGCGGATGATCCTGTGGACGAGCCCGCCCGAGCCGGAGTCCGAGCTCGGCCACTACGGCGACTGGAGCGAGCTCCTGCTGGTCCACGAGGGCACCCATCTCGCCCACCTGCTGCGGCCCTCGCGCAACCCGGCCCAGCGGCTCCTCGAGCGCCTGGCGCCGCTCGGACCCGTCGCCATCAAGTCGCCGCGCTGGGTGACGGAGGGCTACGCGACGGTCGTCGAGGGCCGGCTGACCGGCTCCGGCCGCCCCAACGGCGACCTGCGGGCGGCCATCCTGCGCCGCCGCGCCCAGCAGGGGAAGCTCCCCGCGTACGGCCAGTTGAACGGCGACAAGAGCTGGCGCGGGCAGGGGATGGCCTACCTCATGGGCTCGGCCTTCCTCGAATGGCTGGACGGGCGCGCCGGGCCGGGGAGCTTTCCCAGGCTCTGGGCGCGGATGTCGGCGCGCCAGAGCCGCAGCTTCGACGACGCCTTCGCGGGCGTCTACGGCGACTCCCCCGCCGACCTCTACGGCCGCTTCGCCGCCGAGCTCACCTACCGCGCGGTGGCGGCGGAACGGGCCGTCGCGCCGGTCGCCCGCGAGGGCGAGCTGTGGCAGGACCTCTCGTGGACGACCGGCGCGCCGGCGCTCTCGGCCGACGGGGGCCGGCTCGCCATCGTCCTCCGCCACCGCGACGCGCCGGCCGAGCTGATCGTCTGGGCGACGGCTCCGGATGACAAGGCGCTCCACGAATGGGAGGCGAAGCGGGCGAAGATCGCCGCCCGTGACCCCGAGGACGTTCCGGCGGTGCGCGGGAAGCCCCTCTCCCGCAAGCCGCTCCACCGGCTGCCGACGATCGACGGCGTCGAGCCCGAGTCGCCCCGCTTCGTCCGCGACGGGCGCGACGGCCACGCCATCCTCTTCGTCCGTTTCGAGCCCGACGGCGAAGGCTTCCTCCATCCCGACCTCTTCCGCTGGGAGCCGGATTCCGGGAGGGTGGATCGCCTGACGCGCGGCGCCGACCTGCGCGAGCCCGACCCGGCGCCCGACGGCACCTGGGCGGTTGCGGTGCGCAACCGGAACGGCCTGTCGCAGGTCGTCAAGGTCGACCTCGCGACTGGCGCCGTCGCCGACCTGACGCCGCCCAGCGTCGAGTCGGTCTACGACCATCCGCGCCTGTCGCCGGACGGCACCCAGGTCGCCTTCGCCCTCCACTCGGCGGGCGCCTGGCGCCTCGCGCTGCACGACGTGGTGAGCGGGAGGCAGCGCGAGCTCGCGGCGCCCGCGGCGTCCGCAGACGGGACCCTCGCCTCGCCGGCCTGGAGCGCGGACGGGCGGCGGATCTATGCCGTCGTCGGCAGCGGCGGCTTCCTCGACGTCTACGCCTTCCCGGCGGGGCCCGCAGGAGCCGGCGCGGAGGCCGGCGATGCCGAGCCGGTCACCCGCACCCAGGGCGGCGCGCTCGCCCCGGAGCCGACGCCCGACGGCAAGGCGCTCTTCTTTCTG
>Ga0307470_10001074_pt1 | contig 11243 bp, 10 predicted proteins | sample atmos_gasesAM3C__FD_204565 | JGI IMG/M metagenome (GOLD analysis project Ga0307470, IMG submission 204565) | Hardwood forest soil microbial communities from Morgan-Monroe State Forest, Indiana, United States - atmos_gasesAM3C_05 | ecosystem: Environmental > Terrestrial > Soil > Temperate forest... | reverse complement strand
CGATTCGCATTCTCACCGACGGCGACGATGTCGCGATTGTCCCAAACAGTGTGGTCGCGAAATCCGATATCGTGAACCGCAGCATTCCGACCCACGTTCGTTCGGCATTCATAGAGCTCTCGTGTCCCGCCACCTCGAATCCCGAGCGAGTCATCGATACGCTTCAACAAGCCACATTGCTATGCCCCCCTATTCTTTCCGTGCCGCCGTCCAACGCCGTGCTGACACACTTAGGGTCGGGGAAAAGCCGATATCGGGTGACTTTTTCGGTCTCCGATACGGAACATCTTTCAACGACCAAAGATCTCCTGCTGCGGCATGCGAGGCGGCAACTTTACTATTCCGGACTCTACTTTCCGCGCGCTGTAGAAGATATTCGAGCAGCCGTTGAAGGCACGGGCCGGCCATCTCAGGCAGTGCTGCCGCTTCTTCAAGACATCACTCTCTTCGAAGCCCTGGAGGCAAAGCAACTCGCCGAATTGGCCGTCCACTTGAAGCCGCGGTCGCTCGAACCAGGAGAGGTGCTGTTCGCGCAAGGGGGAACGGAAGCGACGCTCTACATCGTCGTCTCTGGAATTCTTCAAGTCAGCCAATATACTGAGCTTTCCGGGCAACAGACGGCCGGCTTTATTGGGGCCGGCGACTACGTCGGCGAAGTGAGTCTCCTCACCGGCACACCCTATGCTGCCACGGCCACCGCCCGCACCCATTGCAAGCTCTATGGACTCGACTGCCATGTCATAGGACCCCTGCTCGCGGCAAATTCCAACTTGTATGCCGAATTCGACCGGTCTGCGCGCCGCGGCCTCGCGATTCTCAACCGAGGGGTGGCGGTTCGCGCTACCGATGACAGCGCCCGCCAATCACTGCTCCACCGCATTCGAGCATTTTTTGACGATCCACACTAGCGAAGAGCGTTCTCCCAACCTCCGCCGAAGCCGCTCTTCCCCCAAAAGGGGGACTGATGGCGGTGGAAAAACCGATGACACTGCCGTCTCATGACTATCGCGATAAGTTCTTCGGTACGAGGCGGCTCGTTCTACCGCTTTCCGCCGGCGGCACGCTTGTGGTGCGCGGCACCGATGCTGGGTCTGCTCGGTGGCTGCGACGGGGCGCCTTCGCGCAATATTTTAGGTTCGTATTTTCCGTCCTGGATGGTTTGCGCGCTGGTGGGTCTTGCGTTGGCACTCGCGGCCCGCGCAATTTTCAAGGCCTCAGGAATGCTCCAGGAACTACCCATCCCCTTGGTCGTCATGCTGGCGATCGGCTGTGCAGGCACCTTCGCGATGTGGCTGATCTGGCTGTCTTGAAAAATACCCATGAGTGAAAGCAAGTCGCTTCGCGGAAAAGTGATTGCCACGACGGCAATCGGACTGGCCATCGTTCTGGGCATTCTCGTCGTCTTCGCGATCGATCGGCGCCCGCGCACGCACGATGCGCGCATCTTTGCCTTCAGCGCAGGGATGGCGTCGGAGATCAGCGGCCGTATTGTCCAAATCCTCGTGACCAATGATCAAGACATTGCAAAGGGTGCACCGCTTCTCGTCATTGACCCAGTGCCATATGAATTGCAACTGCGCCAGGCGCGCGCTCAGGTGGCCGCTCTCAAGGCACAGATCGCTCTGACGGGACGTCAAGTCACCTCCCAGGGTTCCGGCGTCCAAGCGGCGATGAGCCAAGTACAGAAGGCGCGGGACCAGCTAAAGTATGCGCAGGACACGCGCAGGCGCCTGGAGCCGTTGGTGAAACCCGGCTTCGTGACGCAACAACAGCTGGACGAGGCCAAGACGAACGAAGCCTCTGCCGAGGCATCCCTCCAGGCGCTCACCCGAAGCGCCACCCAGGCCCGCCAAGCGGTGGGCGACACCTTGAGCCTCGAAGCTCAATTGGAGGGCGCGGAAGCGGCGGCGGCCAATGCGGCGCGCAACTACGATTTGACGACCCTGCGTGCCCCGTTTTCAGGAAAGGTAGTCGGATTGCAAATTGCGGAAGGCACCTTTGCCGTCGCCGGCCACCCACTCTTCAGTCTCATCAAGTCCGATGCGTGGTATGCCATCGCCGACTTTCGAGAAACCGAATTGCCGCGAATCGCCGTCGGCGATCGAGCGACGGTGTGGACCATGTCCGAGAGCAATAAGGCCTTTGCAGGGCGGGTGGAAAGCCTGGGCGCGGGCGTGCAATCGACCGATCAAGAAGGCCCCGGTCTTCCGGTCGTCGGCCGCGACCTCAACTGGGTGGTGGTCGCGCAGCGATTTCCTGTCTGGGTTCGGCTCGATAGCCCGCCCCCCTTTGCCATGCACGTGGGATTAACCGCATCCGTCAAAGTGCATCATGACGGCGCTCGCTGAGTCGCAACGATCCCGCCGCCCGCTCCTTGAAATGCTCGCCGCCGGGCTGGCGCCGCGAGCGGGCCGATGGGCGGCCGTCGCGCCCATCGCGACTGCATCTGCGATCACATTGGCTTTCATTGCTGTCATGCTCGGTGCTCGTTCGGCAACCGCGCAGGCGCCGTCGAGCCCCGGGCAACCCTGGGCGATTCCAGAATCGGCCATCCGCCGGGCCGCCGCCCTCGGCGATACCGGCTTTGCGGTTCCGCATAAGCAGTACGATTTGGTCGCGCTGATTGATCTAGCAGAAAGAGAAAATCCCAATACGCGGGAGGCTTGGGAAGTCGCGCGTGAAGCGGCCGCGGGCATCGGCCTCGCAGAAAGCGCGTATCTTCCGCAGCTTTCTTTGCAAGCGATCGGCGGCTTTCAGCACACGCCGTTGCCAATGCCAAGAAACCTGGTGCCGGCTGGCTATTTCGTCTCCGACACTCGGGAAGTCATTCCCGCGCTGGCTTTGAAATGGCTCCTTTTCGACTTCGGCCGTCGCGACGCCCAATTGCAAGCCGCGCGCGCAGACTCTTTCGTCGCCAATGTGGTCTTCACCGGTGTCCATCAGAAACTCATATTCGACGTGTCGCAAGCGTATTTTGCGTTAGGCGCTGCACGGGGCAAGTTCCACGCCGCTCAGAAAGCCCTGAGTACCGCTCTTACCACTCAGGAAGCCGCCGTTGCCAAACAGAATAACGGGCTCGCCACCGTGGTTGCGGTGGCGCAGGCGCAGCGGCAAACGGCTCAAGCACGCTATACGCTGGCAGCGGCCGAAGGCACCGAGAGAACCGCGCGCGCAAATCTCATTGCGGCCCTCGGAGTGCCTGCGGCTACGGAAATCGATGTAGTGGATAGCGCAGAGTTGCCGCTGCCGCCCGCTCCGGCCGACGGCGTGTCCAAGGCAGTCGATCAAGCCCTCGCCCACCGGCCGGATATCATCGCGGCGCTCGGCAAAGTGGATGCGGCCGAGGCAGCTCTCAAGGGCGAGCGGCGATCCTACTATCCGACGATTGAGCTATCGGGCCAGGCCTTTCAGAATATCGGCTCATTGAACTCCGACGGCGGCCCCTATTCGCATATTAACCGGCCTGGGCAGAGCATCTTCCTGTCGTTTAGCGTCCCTCTGTTCGACGGCGGTATGCGGCGCAATCGCATCTCCATGGCCGATGCCAAGGCGCGGGAGGCACAAGAACAACTGACGGCCGCGCGCGACTCCGCGTCGCAACAAGTGGTGCGCGCCTACAATGGACTGCTGACGAGCCTGGCCGAGTACGAAGCCGCCACGGTGTTAACTCAAGCCGCGCACACGGCCTACGAGGCGGCGCTGCGTTCGTACCGGCAAGGGGTCGGAACCTATACGGATCTGGCCACCGAAGAGAACGCCGTCGTTCAAAGCGACACGCAGGTTGAAGATGCTCGTGCGAATGCGCACACAGCTGCGGCCGCGCTGGCGCTTTCCATGGGAGCGATTGACACCGCGGGAGACCGGCCCTGATCGATCGTCGCTACGGCTCTTCTCGATCCGCCACTGCGAGAAGGCTCGCATAATCGCGCGCGAGCGCGGACGCCATGAGCTGGAATGGCGGCGGACCCGAAATGGCCTTTCGCGCATACCATAAACCGCCGAGCGCGAGTACGCCCCAACCGCAACAAACCGCCCATGCCACCGCGATCCGATGCAGGCCATCCCATGCCGAGACAATCAGCGCGACCGACAGGAAGCATGCAAAGATGAGGCCTGCGGCCGCAGAGATGCTCGCGCCCACGGACGCTTTGACGATCTCGTTCCGGAACTTGTGTAGATCATCTCTGGCGAGCGGACCGTAATGCGGTGCTCGCTCACGCAGAAACTGAAGAATCGACTTGACTCGGTGAACCCGGCGAAACATGTTTAACCCCGCATAGATGAATCTAGTGGTCTTTCGAGCCGGCTCCGCCTGCCGAACCTTCGATCGATCTTTGGCACGAAGCGTCGACATCGCTCGCGGGGCTCGTCAATACGGCCACGATGGCGTCGGCGAGCGCCGCAATCTCTCGTTGATACCCCTCGACAATTCCTGCGTAGCCGGCATGAATCTTCTCATCAGCCTGGAATGTACAGGTTGCCACCCGCGAGCCATTGGGCCGCTGGCCCGCGGCCGATAAAGTTGCACTCCAAGACGCCTCGATCACTACGTGCCGCCCGAGTTCCGCCTCCAGCTGTTGCACGTATATGTCGAGCGTCAGCTTGGTAAAAGCGGGGCGCCATCCGGTCATGCGGCCCAGCCGGCGCTGGAGCTCGAGTCGCACCGCATTCTTGATTTCGTCGTTCACGGGCGACGCCCAACGCTCATTTTCGAGAAGCGTCACTTCGGTCGGCCCGGTACGAACCATCAACTCGGCGCGGTTGAGTTGCGGCGGGGTATGGCCCACTCGCACATCGATCGCGAGGGTTGTCTCCGAAGCCGGCAGGGTGGGCGGCGGAGTCAAGGTGTAGTAGCGAACCGGCGCCGACGTACAGCCGGCGCCGACGCTCACGAGCCAGGCAAGAGCGAACCGCAGGTAGCGGCCGTTCACGGTTGGGCGTCCGAGGATAACGCCGCAGGCCTCTGCGGCATCTTTTGCGGCCGTCTCCCACGCAAGAGCGCATCGGGATGACGATCGACATAGTCGGCCAATTCGCGCACGGACCGCAAGGTGCTGCGGGTCTCCGACAAGGTCTCAGTGAGACCCCGTTGCAAGGGAGATTCGCCGTCCAAAGTCCGGTCGGCGGAATCCAGCGTGCGATGCAGGGCCGATAAAGTATCCTCGGCGTTCGGCAGCACCCGGGTGTGGAGCTCACTCAAGGTCTCGTGGAGATCCTCGAGGTCCGTATGCAAATCCGCCGTGATTTGCTCGAGCGGTAGATCATTCACCTTCTTCACCAGCCGGCCGATATTGGCCTCCAGTTCTTGAAACGTCCCATTCACCGTCGGCAGTTCGAGGGGCCGAATCGACGCATCGAAGGCGGCTCGGGGGCTCGCGGGCAGGAAGTCGAGTGCGATATACAGCTTCCCGGTCAGCAGGCTTCCCGATCGCGGCTGTGCGCGTAGGCCTCGTTTGACCAAGGTTCCCACGAACGCTGCGAGCGTCTCATCGGTCTCGGTCTTCCCCTGCGCAGCGAGCGCCTCATATGCTTGGCCCATACGGCGGGGATAGACTTTGGCGGTCACAATGACCGGAAATGATTTATCTTGATGCTCGTAGCCCAAGTCCACGGCGACGACGGACCCAATGTTTACGCCGACAAATTCGACCGGCGCGCCTACCTCGAGGCCCCGCAGTGATTGTGCGAACCGCATCCGGACGTAGCGCGGGTCCCCATCGGGCGGCGCCATCGCTTCAGTCTCGTTTTTGTACAGGGTGAATTCACCTGGCACGCCGCCCGCAACAAAGAGAGCTTCTATGGGCCCATCGTCGAAGGCGAGGCCGCCGGCAAGCACCGCCGCCAACGATTCGGTCTGCACGTTCAGGCCATCGGCGCCGAGCCTGACGTCGATCCCGCTGGCATTCCAGAAGCGCGTCACGGGCTTCACGAAGCCATCGTAAGGCGCCTCGACAAACACGGTCACTCGGGTGCTGCCGTCGGGCAGCAGATTCTCATCGATCACGCGACCGACCTGGAACTGCCGAAAATACACCGGCGCACCTATGCTGAGGGAACCGGCCCGTGCAGCGTGCAACTGCAGCTCGCGGCCGCGCGGACCATGCGAAAGAGCGGGCGGATTCTCCAACCCGACGAACCGGCGCTCAGGGAGCGTGGCGGCGCCGGTCTTCATGCCGATGTACACCCCCGACAGTAAAGTTTCGAGCCCCGACACCGAGCCCACGCCGATGCGCGGTCGCACGACCCAGAATTGGGTGTCCGCTTTCAGCAGGCTCGCCGCGTCTTTCGACAAATCGGCGGTCACCATGACTGTTTGGTGATCCGAGCTCAGCACGACGGCCGACACGCGCCCCACCGTGACGTCCCGATACTTGACCAGCGTCTTGCCCACTTGGACCCCCTCGCCGCTCAAGAAGCTGATCGTGATCTGCGGTCCTTGGTTCTCCCAATTCCTGATGAGCAGTGAAATGCCGATGACGGCGGCGGCTATGGGCACCACCCACACCAATCGCGGAATCCAACGTCGGTTCTGAACGGCCGGCGTGGGAAGCTCCTCTTCGGAAGGCGGCGTGGGCGTCGTGCTCATGCTCGTCGATCCCAGATCAAGCGGGGGTCGAAGCTCAACGCCGACAACATGGTCACGACCACGACGGCGCAGAAAAAGGCGATGCCGGGGCGCGGTTCGGCGGTGCCCAACACCTGAAACTGCATCAATGCGGAGGTTAACGCGACAACGATGACATCGAGCATCGACCAATAACCGATGAACTCCACGATCCGGTAGAGTGCGGTGCGCTGATGTTGCTGCCATCGGCTGTTCTTGCGTACCGTGAAGAGCAGCAGGCCGATGGCGATAAACTTCGTGAACGGCACCGCAACGCTGGCAATGAATATCAACAGGGCGATATCCCAGTCCCCCGAGCGCCAGAACTCGAAAATCCCGCCGAGAATGGTGCTGTCCGCCTCGCCCAGCAATCCGCTGGTGTGCATCACGGGCAGCAGGTTCGCGGGAATGTAAAAGACGATCCCCGCAATCAGCCAGGCGAGCGTCATCTCGGTGCTGAGGGGCGTGCGATGCTCGATGCGGCTTTGGCAGCGCGGACAGCGCCGATCCATCCTGAGGGATGCGCGGGACACTGCAAGACCGCAGGTCCCGCAACGGATCAGGCCGAGTTCGAGTGATTGCTTGAACGGCGTCATGACTTGACCGCGGGGGCAATCGACCACCAAGACTCCGGGTCACAGCGCCCGAGTAGTGCAAGCACCGTCGTCAAGGCCGCGATCGCCCAGATGCCGGCCCCCGCCGTGATGGGGACCCATTTGGCGAGTTTCACGATTGCGACCAAGACACCGAGCAAGAAGACCTCGGTCATGCTCCAGGGACGCATCCGATGCAGCAGCTTCATGATCGGTCCAAAACCGGGCGGGCGGTGCCCGACACGCGCGAACAGCAGCACCCAGAAGAGGAGCGCTATTTGCACCCCCGGGATGAGAAAGGTCGTGAATGCCAGTCCTAAGGCAGCGACTGAAATCCAGCCCTGCTGCAACGAGCGCACGGCAAACCAGATATTTGCCTTGGTCTCGATCCCAGCGACGTCGATGCTCAGGATCGGCGTGAGATTGGCGATGGCGAAAAAAATCGCCGCGGCGCAGACCAGTGCCAATCCACTGTCCACTTTCGCGCCAAATTGGCGCGCCAGAACCGCATCGCAACGCCGGCAGAGGGCCACATCGCCCCGGCGTAGGGGAATGGCGCGATACACGGTGTCGCAATCGCGGCAAATGAGTATCGTGTTCACCGCCGCGGCACCGATGGCCCCTCGCTAAAGATTCTCGCCGATCATTTCGAAAACATCGCCCGCCTTTCCATGCATGACGGCCTTGATTGAGTACATGGCCATTCCATAAACGGATTCGAGTGCCGTGAACGGCGGCATCACGAGTTCCATCGGTTCGACCTTGACATTGAGCAACGCCGGCCCGGGCTGCCCGAGCCACTCGGCCACGGCGCCTTCGAGATCTTCTGCCTTGCTGACGGTTTTGCCCCAAAGCCCCATGGCTTCCGCGACCTTGCCAAAATCGGGATTGGTAAGATTCGTATAGACCGGCAACAGTCCCTCTCCCTTCTGCTCGAGCTCCACGAATCCCAACCTGCCGTTGTCGTAAACGGCAATTTTGATGGGCAGATTCTCTTGAACCGTGGTGAGTACATCGCCGAGCAACATGCTGAAGCCGCCGTCACCGGCCAAAGCGATGACTTGGCGACCCGGTTGGGCCTGCTGCAATCCGATGGCATTCCCAATCGAGGTCGCCATGGTCCCATGCAGAAGGCTGCCGAACATGCGCCGTTTACCGTTCGCCTCCACCATTCGCAACATCCACACCAGCGGCGTCCCGTCATCGGCTGCAAACAAGGCATCTTGATCGGCGAGCCGATTTACAATCGACGTCAAATATTGGCCGGGTATTTTGCCCCGATGGCCGGGCGCGGCTCTCTCCGCCTGCGCTTTCAGCGCCTTCTTGTGACGTTCCACATAGGTGTCGAGGAATGTGGCATCTTCGCGCTGCTCAATGCGCGGCAGCAGCGCCTGAATCGTGTCCTTGACATTTCCCACCACGCCGAGGTTGACCGGATGGCGCCGGCCGATATGGGTCGAATCGATATCGACTTGAATGATCTTGGCGTGGTCCGGGTAGAATTGCCGCCACGCAAAATCGGTGCCGAGCAGCAGCAAGGTGTCACAGTTCAAAATGGCGTGATATCCGGACTCCGTCCCAATCACGCCCGTCATGCCGACATTGTTCGGATTGTCGTATTCGATCTGGTCCTTGCCGCGCGAGGTATGCGCGACCGGCGCTTTGAGGCGCTTGGCAAGCGCGACGACTTCGTCGTGGGCATCCACACAACCGGATCCCGCATAAATGGTGATATTCGTGCCTTCCGCCAGCATTGCGGCGATCTGATCCAGATCCTTCTCACTCGGCCGTATGACGGGCTTGTTGACATGAACACGAAACGGGGGCTCGCTGGCCGCATCCGAATCCGCGACATCGACGGGAAGAATGAGAACTGCCACTCCCCGCTTGGAGATCGCGGCCTGACACGCCATGACTGTCTTTCGCAGCGCTTGGTCCGGCGTCAAGATCATTTCGCAAAATACGCTGCAGCCCCGGTAGACGTCTTGGAAATCCACTTCTTGAATGAAATTGAACCCAAGCTCACGTCGCACCACTTGGCTCGCAATCAAGATCACCGGCGCGCGATTGCGGTTCGCCTCATACAACCCGTTGATGAAATGCAAGCTGCCCGGTCCACAGCTGCCGGCCACGGCAGTCAGACGGTCCATCAAAAGCGCTTCGCCCTGTGCCGCATAGGCACCCGCCTCCTCATGGCGCATGTGAACGAACTTGATGTCGCTGCGGCTCAGGCTGGTGGCAAACATGTTCAGCGTGTCCCCCACTATGCCGTAGCAATTCTTGACACCGGCTGATTCCAACGTCTCGACAATGACTTGCGCTACTTTCTTACTCATTGTGTTTCTTACTCATTGTGGTCTCCACCACGTTAGGAAGTGGGCAATTGGATGGCCCGCGACGCTGAGATTGACGCGGGGTACGAGGCAGTCCCATCCCCCTAATGGGTGACAGACAGATCCGGGGTGGGAAATGCTGTGTTGAGCGGCCCTTTCAAGTCAGTGGATAAGCGGGATATTGGCCGCAAGCGCGAGGTCGGCGGCGGCGTCCAGCTTCTCGTCAATATGAAAAAAACGGGCAATCGTCCGCTCTGAAAGCTCTTTGGTCATCTTTTTGTACCACTTGGTCTTCAGTTCGCTGGTGTCCTTCTCGATCGCAAAATCCTCATTGGCTAGAACTCGCGCTTCGTCCTCACTCATTGAGTTTTGCTGCGCCAAGAAGTCAGTGATCAACCGTACCTTACGGTCCCCGATTTTCTTCCGCTCGGCGCGGTATTCGTCATAGAGCGGCCAGAATCGCGCGCCCTCGGTTTCGGTCAGCAGCATGTTGGCCCTGACGATAATACGCCGGTCCTGGCCTGCTTCCTGGCGCAGCTCGGCGATCGCCGGGGCGAAGTCGCTGAATTTTTCGTTGACGATCGGTCGCGCAGGATCGGCCCAAGCGGGGCTTGCGGCCAGAAGAACGATGGCGCTGGCGATGCCCGCCATCGCAGTTGAAAGAAAACGACTTTGCCATGAGCTGGCTCGGCGGAATGATTTTGGCGTGACCATCAGAACTCCTGGTACGACGAAATTTGAGAGGATACTGTTGGAGATGAGCGTAGCGTCATCCCTGCGGCCGACGGGATCCCCCGTTTGGGGAATCGATGATGAAAATGTACCGACGGCAACCACACTCTCAGAAGAACAGCCTGCAATAGTGATCGGCGATGAATGCAGCGAACAGAGCCATCAGGTAAACGATGGAGAAACGGAAGGTTCGAATGGGAAGGTCGGGCCGCGCGCCTTTTTGAAGAGCCGAGGCCAGGTAAAGAAAGCGCGCATCGAGCGAGAGCGCTGCCGCCAGGTAGATCAATCCGCTCATGCCGATGACTACGGGCATCAGCGTGCACAGGATCAGCAAGACGGTGTAGAGCAGAATCTGTCGGCGCGTATACGGGATGCCGTGGGTCACTGGCAGCATGGGTATGCCCACCTTCGCGTACTCCTCGCGTCGCGCAATCGCGAGCGACCAGAAGTGCGGCGGTGTCCACATAAAGATGATCAAGAACAAGACCAGTGCCTGCGCATCCACGGAGTGGGTCACTGCCGCCCACCCGAGTACCGGGGGCGCTGCGCCGGCGGCGCCGCCGATCACGATGTTTTGGGGCGTCGCATGCTTGAGCCAGCCGGTATAGATGACCGCATAGCCGATGAGCGAGCCGAACGTCAGCAGCGCGCAAAGACTTCCGACGGTCAGCGATAGCAGCATCATTGAGCCAACGCACAGGACACCCGCGAAGACGAGGGCCTGACTCGTCCGCAGACTCCCCGTCGCCAGCGGCCGCCGCCGGGTTCGCGCCATCTCCCTATCGATGCGCCGGTCGAGGATGTGATTGAGCGTCGCCGCGGAGCCTGATGCCATGGCGATGCCTAGGGTGCCGAACACCAACGCAGGCAGCGGTACCATCCCGGGTGAAGCCAGAACCATCCCGACGATCGCTGTGAACACGATCAACAAACTCACTTTGGGTTTCGTGAGCTCCAAAAAATCGCGCCACCCTGGCTGGG
>Ga0307470_10001073_pt1 | contig 11244 bp, 10 predicted proteins | sample atmos_gasesAM3C__FD_204565 | JGI IMG/M metagenome (GOLD analysis project Ga0307470, IMG submission 204565) | Hardwood forest soil microbial communities from Morgan-Monroe State Forest, Indiana, United States - atmos_gasesAM3C_05 | ecosystem: Environmental > Terrestrial > Soil > Temperate forest... | reverse complement strand
GCCGCGAGACAGAGAGGGTCAATTAGCCTTGATGCCTTCCACCTGAATGCGGAGCAGTACGTCCTGCTTGAAACCGTACTGCTGGCCGTAGTTCACACCGAAGTCCGCGCGATTGAAGCTGCCGCTCGCGTCGGCGCCGCAGACCTGCTTCTTGAGCATGGGGTGGTCTATGCATTTGAACGAATTGATGGTGAGCGTCACCGGCTTCGTCACGCCGTGGAGCGTCAGCTGGCCGCTGATCGTCTTGGGCGCTCCGTTCGCGAAATCCACGAACTTCCCCTTGTATTCAGCCGTGGGATACTTGGCCACGTCCAGCACCTCGGGGCCCGATACATGCGCATTGAGCTTGTCGTGCGCGAAATCGATGGTTGCGGCGTCGACGATGACGTCAACCGTTCCGGTTTTTCCCGCGGCATCGAGCTCGACATTGCCGGTCGTCTTCTTGAACGTCCCGCGCCAGGTGGAAAGCCCGCCGAAATGATCGACCTCGAAGCTCGGATGCGTATGGTCAGGATCAATCGTGTAGGAAGTCGGCGCGCCGAGTGCGGAGACGCTGACCAGCGCCAGGATCGATGCAAGCTGCAGTTTCATCAATGAACTCCGAAGTGACAGATTCAAAGAGACTACACATTTCCCATTTGCAGCAGTAGATGGATGAATTGGCTCGATCTAGGCCAATATTGGAGGTAATCCGGCGATCTCCGGCCAGGACCTGCAACTACGGTGCGGAGGCCGGTGCGGACGTCTTCCTGAACGCGGTCCATGCAGCTGCGGAAAACACCAGCACGTTGGCCACTATGACCGGTGATGCGTTGATCAGTACGCCATAGGTCACCCAGAGCAGCGCCCCAAGCATCTGTACACCGCGCAGCAGTGATGGGCGGCCGAAGAAATACGATCCTACAAAAACCGCGGTTGCCGCCCATCCCAAACACTCGATCCCGACATGACTCATACCGCCTCGGCCTGCGCTCGCGCATTGACGGACAGTACTTCGCTGATCTTCACACGATCCGTCCGGTCCTTTTCCCACTCGTTCAGCGTCAAGCCGTAGGACTCGAACAATTCCCGAATGTCCCCCGTCCGCCAGTGGAGCAGTTGATCGAGAATCGGCACCATGATGCTGAACGCGCTCTCGCTCAGCACCGTGCTTCTGGCGATCCGCGCGAGCTGCTTGTTCTCAGAAACAGCAATCGTGAATCCGTCATGGTTGTTGACATGCAGCATCACATGAACGTCGGAACTACCGTCGCCGACATAGATCACCCGATCGGGTGTGACGCCCAACCGATGCTCGAGCTCCTCGATTACCGCAACTTTGCCGTAGCCGGCGGGCACGCGCCTGATCGCACGAACTTCCTCCGAATGGGCGTCAAATTCCAGCTCGGTGCCGTAGATATGTTCGGGAGGTACTATTCCGGCAAGCGCAGAAATGACGATTTCGCGCGGAGCGGCCGATATTACAAAAAAAGAGAACCGATACCCTTCCGTGCCGCGCTTCATGAAGTCGACGAGCGCCGGAATCGCGCTCTTGAGACGGACACGACGGCCGGCCTCGACAAGATGTTCACGCCGGACGCCGCGAAATTCCGGATCGTGACGGATCAAATACGCCAGCTCGCCGCCCTGCTGCACGAGATTGCTGCGGGCAAGGCCTGCAACACGATCCTCAAATCCAGATATGCCCAGCAACTCGCTCAACACGAGTCCCGAATCGTTGAAGCTCAGAGTTTGGTCAAAGTCTGAGGCCAGCAAGTAATGTTTGAGCGCGATTGCGGTCATTGGCAGCGATCTCCCGTCTGTCTCTCACCGTGAATGCTCCGAGGCTATCATCGGGCAATCGACCGCGGATGTCAGACGATAATAACTCTCGTCCTGTCCAATTCTTCTCATCACTGACGAAGAGGAAACTGTGACGCGTGCACCGCCAACCGATGGAAACACCGCGTAGTGGAGCCGGAGCGTTCATTGCCGCGCGCGCAGCGCCTGCGCGACGTGCCGGCGCGCTATTGCAGATGAAACCCCGCCACAGTACCGCGAAACCAAGCAGTAACAGCCGAGCAGGACCCTGATATCGAACCGTCAGTAATCCGTACCGGCGGCTCCATCAGGAGAAGCAACATGACTCATCGGATTCGGGAAATGGCACTGCCGGCCTTATTGGTTTCCGGCTCTCTACTATTGGCTTCGGTGCAGGTCGGGTGTGCATCCCAAGCATCTCAACCCGACACACAGCCGGCGACCGAGGTGACATCGCCGTCTTCCTCACAAGCAGCTCAGGCCGCATGGTCGCCCGACGAGCTGAACCAACTGGTTGCACCGATCGCCTTGTACCCGGACGCACTGGTCGCGCAGGTCGTTGCGGCCGCAAGCTATCCCACCCAAATTGTGGAAGCAGATCGGTGGATCCAACAGAACTCTGGTCTGAAAGGAGAGGAACTCGCCAAAGCGGCAGATTCGCAATCCTGGGATCCCAGTGTAAAAGCTCTCACGCAATTTCCTTCGGTGCTGGCGACGATGGACAAGAACCTGTCCTGGACCTCGGCGCTCGGGGAAGCGTATGTAGACCAGCCGCAGAATGTCCTCGATGCGGTTCAGGCGATGCGTCAGCGAGCGCAGCAGGCAGGGAACTTGAAGAGCACGCCGCAGGAGGCCGTGACTACGGAAGGACAGTCGATCGTGATTCAACCGGCGGACCCTGACGTGGTCTACGTGCCGGAATACGATCCCTGGGTTGTCTATGGGGATCCTGTCGAGCTCTATCCCGATTGGGATTGGGCTCCGGGGGCCTACTTCGAGCCTGGCATCGCGTTCGGCGTAGGCATAGGCATAGGCGTCTTCGGGGGTTTCGGCTGGGGGTGGCACCACTGGGGAGCCGACTGGCACGGCCACGAAGTGGAATATGACCACCACCACTACGTCTCGCACAGCCCGACTTTCGGTCACGACCGGCCCTTCGGCGATCACCCCCATTTCGATCACGGACCTGCGGGCTTCGATCACGGACACTCCGGCGGATTTGCCGGCCGTGCGCCGGCCGGGGCTGACCGTGCAGGCCTAGGTGCTCATTCCAGCGCCTTCAGCGGCTTCGATCATGGCGGCGTCGCGGGCGCATATTCGTCCCGCGGACGGGCGAGCTCCGGAGGCGGTTTCCATGGTGGCGGCGAATCCCACGGCGGCTTCGGTGGCGGCTCCCACGGCGGCGGCTTTGGTGGCGGCTCCCATGGCGGTGGCGGAGGTCACCGATGAACACGAGACCGGCAACCGTCGCACGCGTGGCATTCGCCATGGGCGCTCTGCTCATGGCGGCTTACGCTCCACTCGCTGTCGCAGGGAAATCCGAGCAGCCCACCTACCTGTCTGCCGAGGAGGCGAGCCACGCTCTCTTGCTTGCCGCGCGAAATCACGACGAGCGAACCGTGACACAGATTCTGCAAGCAGGAGACTTGCCTGCCGGCGCGGATGAAGAACTCGAGGACAGGCTCGACCGCGAACGCTTCGCTCTGAAATATGAGGAGATGCACCGTTTCGTCCGGCAGGCCAACGGCAGCATGATTCTCTACATCGGCGCTGAGAACTGGCCGTTCCCGATCCCGCTCGTGTCACGGAATGGCGCATGGCGCTTCGATTCCGACGCGGGCGCGCGCGAAATCCGGTACCGGCGGATCGGCGAGAACGAACTGACGGCAATTGCGCTCTGCCGGGCTCTGGTGGCGCAAAGTCGCCCGGGGGCGGACGGCGCGACCGATGACCCTGCCGCCGGGGTGCTCGCCGCGGCAATGAACGGCGGCCGGCCCGTTGCGTTTCACGGCTACTACTTCCGCACATTGGCGGGCTCCGGCAACCGCGTCGCCGCCCTCGCCTATCCCATTGCGTACCGGTCCTCGGGTGTCATGACGTTCGCCGTCGACGCGGGTGGCGCCGCGTACGAAAAAGACCTCGGCCCGAGCACGGCGAAGATTGCCGGAACGATGACTGGGTATCGTATCGACCGCACGTGGTCGCCTGCCGAAGCGAAGAACTGAGACGAACTGATCGAACGAGCGCCCTGAGGTTGACGATCAGGGCGCTCGTGGCCGGGGAGTTCGACGCTTTCCGCACCCGATGTATTGACCGTGATGCGCCGCTATTCGGCGGTCGCAGGATCGATGATGCCGGTCACGCGTGAAATCTTGTTGGCCGGGAATCCACCCAGTTCGGCGTGCCTCCTCACCAGCGATTCGTCGGCGGCGTGGTAAATACAGTAGATTTTGTCGGCGGTTACGTAGCTGTGGACCCACTGTACGCTGGGTCCAAGGCTGCTCAGCACCCCGCATGACTTCAGCGAGATGTTCTTGAGCTCGGCAGGGCTCAATTTACCCGCGCCGGGAATTTCCCGTTCGATGACGAATTTCGGCATGCTGTCTCCTTGGCTGATTTGTTTGTTTGGACGGCGCAGGCGTAGTCTCACGCAAAGCGGCGTTCGCGTCTTGAATCGCCGGTGAAATTATTCTGAAATTCTGCAAACCGACCTCATGGACCTGATACGCATCGGACCCTTCGAGCTCTACCCCTCGGAACGCATGCTCTGCACGGCGGGCAAGCCGGTGGACGTAGGCGCCCGCGCCTTCGACCTGCTCCTGGTTCTCGCCGAACACCAGGGACGATTGGTGACCAAGACCGTGCTGCTCGACCGTGTGTGGCCCCGGCTCGTCGTCGATGAGAACAATCTCCCGGCGCAGATCGCCGGCTTAAGACGGGTTCTCGGCGCCGGCGCGATTCGTACCATTCCGGGGTTCGGCTACCGGCTCGAACTACCGGTCTCCAATGGGGAGGCCAGAGAACAGACACCCGAACCCCTTGCACCCCCGCGGGAGCGCGATCTGCCGCAATTATCGGTGCCTCGGCGTGCCTGGCCGAACCGGCTTGGATCGCTGGTCGGTCGCAGCGGCGACCTGGACGAGCTACAGAAGGCTCTCGGCCAATCCTGCCTCGTGACCCTGGTCGGCATCGCCGGAGTCGGCAAGACGCGCATCGCACAGGAGATCCTGGCGCGCGAAGCCGATAAAGCGGGCAACGGCGTGGCGTGGGTATCGCTGCAGCCGCTCAATGAAGCGCAGCACATTCCTTCGGCGATTGCACTGGCGCTCGGTCTGGCACTTCCCGAGGGTCCCGACGGATTTGCGGCATTGCGCCAGGCGCTCGAGCGAACTCCGGTACTGCTGATTTTGGACGGCGCGGAGCAATTCGGCGACACGCTCGCCACCCAGTTGACCGAACTCGTATCGCGGACGCAGGGTGTGCGCGCCCTGGTGACCAGCCAGGTTCCTCTCGGGGTTCCCGGTGAAACCGTGTACCGCTTGGCCCCATTGCCCGTTCCAGAGCGCGGCATGGCCCAGACCGAAGCTGCGCGTTTCGCGGCAGTTGAATTGTTCGCCGAGCGCGCGGCGGCGGCGGACCGGCGATTCGAGCTATCGGCGATCAATACGCCGACCGTGGCTGAGATCTGCCGCCGTCTCGACGGCAATCCGCTCGCACTGGAACTCGCTGCGGCACGCGTGCCGGCATTGGGACTCGACGCCCTGCTCGAGAGGCTCGAGGATCGGTTTCGGTTATTGAGACTACCCGCCCGCCCGTCCAATCCGCATCACGGCGCCCTGCAAGCCGCCTTCGATTGGAGCTACGGCCTGCTCACCGCCTCCGAGCAGAAGGTATTCAATAGGCTCGGTACGTTCGCCGGCAGTTTTTCGCTCAATTCGGCCGCGCGCTGCGTCGCGGACGAGACCATCGACGCCGTCGAGGCGATCGATCTGGTCGGGCGCCTGGTCGACCGTTCTCTCGTGACCGCCCTGCCCGTCGATCCACCGCGCTACGCCTTGTTCGAAACCGCGCGCTACTTCGCGGTTGGCAGGCTCGCGGCCATAGGTGAGCTTGAATCGGCGCGGCAGCGCATGGCGAACACCATGCTGAATCTGCTCGACGCCGGGTACCAAGAATATTGGTCGCTCGACGAAGCGATCTGGCTGCACCGTTACGAACCTGAACTCGACAATGTGCGTGCGGCCATGGATTGGGCTGGAGCCCACGATCGCGCGCTCGGAGTCGCACTGTACGGGTCGGCTTGGCCTCTATTCGTCGAGACTGACCTCTCCGCCGAAGGCCGCAATCGGTTCGCACAGGCGGTAACGCTGCTGTCCGACACTCAGCCCAATTTGCGCGTCGGCCGCTTCTGGGAGGCGGTGGCCACCTATGAGTCGGCGCGGCAGTGCGACCGGGCGCGGTACGCCGCGGAGCTTGCGGCAAAGATGCATGCCGCCACCGGCGACGTTCGATCGCATTACTACGCACTGATTCTATTGGCCTTCAACTGGCGAGGCGACGACGCGGCCGCGCGGGCGGCCTTCGACGCCGCTCGCGGCCTCGAAGATCCCGCGTGGCCGGCGCGTCTGTTGACTCATGGCGCTTTGACCGAAGGCGCACTGCTGATGAGCGGCGGACAGTTCATGGAGGCGCGTGCCGCTTACCGGCGCGCGGTGCGGCTCGCACTGACCCTCAGTGAGCGGCAGGCGCTCGCGGCGACGGTGAACATTGTCGAACTCGATACTGCCTGCGGCGACCCCGCGTCCGCCCTGCAGCTCGGCCGGCCGCTTGCACTCAGCCTGCGGCATTCCGGGCGACGTGAAACGCGGTTTGAACTCTTGGGTGCGATATTCGACGCGCTGTTGATCGCCGGCGACGTCGCCGAGGCGCGCGCCATCGGCGCGGAGCTCTTCGATCTCGCCCATCGGTTCGATACCAGCCAGCTCTACACCGTGCTCGACGCCATGGCGTACCTTGCCTCTGTGGACAGTCGGTACGAAGTCGCGGCGCGAATCATCACCGTCGCCGACGTCGCCCATGAGACGCACGGTCAGGCGCGCCGTCGACCCACGGAGGAACAGATGCGGACCATGGCCACCAAGATCCTGGATCAAAACCTGGGGGCGGCCTGGCGCATCTCCGCGACCGACGCCCGAGAACATTTAGACGAGGTCGAAGCCTGTTCTCTGGCGCTGGGGCTTCGCGCGTGAGTCCGGCACCGTTGCCCGCGTTGAGTTGAGGCCCGGCGGCCGCCGCGCGGACCTGCGTCTGCGCGGCATGGAGTTCGACTACTCCCCATCCTTGGCTTTTGCGAGCCGAACGAGACCGGCCTTGTCGCCCTTGGTGCGCAAGTTATGATATTGCGATAGGAGCGGGCGATCGACGCTCGCAACGGCATCGACGATGGCTTTGTCCATGCAGGCTCGCTGTTTTTTTGCCACCCACATCTCTCGGCTCGCGAACGGGCCGCAGACCACACTCGAGGCGTAGCTGAGCCGGGCATATAGCGCTGTAACGCCTTCAATTTTCGACAGGTCGAGCTCCTGAAATCGTACAACATACTTAAGCAACCCGTCCGTCGCCGACGGGGCATTCGAAGGGCCGGCGGCGGAGGCATCAACTGCGTTGAAAACCAGAAATGCTGCGAAGCAAATCGTCATCGCTCGAGCGGCGGCGGTGGTCTTGTTCATTTCTATCTCCTTGATCGGTGATGTTTGAGTCGGCAGATCGGTCGGCATTGTCGACGGCGCCAATATGACCCACGGACCGCGCACCTTGAATCGCGAGAAATGAGTAGAGAATCAATCGAGCGGGTTGCGGACCCGCGTCATTGAAAATGATTAGTCAGGAAGGGCATTTCGCGTCGACAGCCGAAGGCCTGGGTATATACTGATGAGGGCAGCCTCGTGGGGTGGCGCAAGATGTATCATTTGCTGAAGGCCGCCTGAACCTGTATGGCCATCTGGGTGGGAACGTCCGGCTACAACTATCCGGAATGGAAAGGGAGTTTCTATCCGGAGAAACTGCCTGCGACGAAGATGCTGCCTTACTACGCGGAGCGCTTCCCGACGGTCGAGATCAATTACACGTTCTATCGCACGCCCAACGCGAAGATTCTCGAAGGATGGAGCCGCGCGACGCCGGAGCGGTTCAAGCTGACCCTGAAGGCGCCGAAACGGATTACTCATGATGCGCGCCTTCGAGACTGTGCAGATCGCGTCCGCTACTTCTGCGAGACGGCGGCGACGCTTGGCGCCAAGTGCGGTGCTCTTCTATTCCAGCTACCGCCATACCTCAGAAAAGATCTCGCTCTGCTCGATGCGTTTCTGGAAACGTTTCCGCAAAATACCTGCTCGGCTTTCGAGTTCCGCCACGCCTCGTGGCTGGATGATGCGGTATATGAGCGTCTGAAGGCCCGCAACCTGGCGCTCTGCGTAGCCGACAGCGAGAAGCTGAAAGTGCCCGCCGTGATCACGGCAGACTATGCGTATTTCCGATTGCGGGACGAGGGATATACGCCGCAGGACATCGCGCGATGGGCGGATACGATTCGCGACAAGACATCCGGGTGCGGGGACGTGTTTGTGTACTTCAAGCACGAGGAGGCAGGGAAGGGACCCGAGTTTGCTCGCATCCTGCTGGATGCCTTGGGTGTGAATTGAGGAGCGCGGCGAGGCGGTGCTACTTCGCGTTTGGACTCCTTGGCTATTTCGCGGCGCCTTCCGGTGCCGTCGCCGGCGCAGGGGCAACAAAGATCGCCCGCGCTTCGGCGGTCTTCTTGAAGATACCGAGCGATGCGCCCGCCCCGACGCCCACGGCCGAGTTGCTCGAATAAGAGGTAGAGCCGCTGCCGCCCCCGAGCGATCCCGTTTGGCGATCGGACATGCCCTCCAAGATGATTCCGTTCGCACCAAGTTTCGCGGCCTGCTCTTTCAGGCGTTGGATGACCTTGTCGACGGTGCCTTGTCCACCGGTGCCGAACATGCTGTTGGCCGATGCGTTCAAAATCGCGATTTGTTCGAAACTGGGCGGCGGCTGTAGGTAGATCTTGACGTCCGACGGTGAGATGGGCGGGCGTGCCGTGCCGACTAAGATGTGCGATGACGGTGCGCAGGCCGCAAGGCCCATGGCGAGGACGGATGCAAGGGTGAGGAGGCGGGTCATGGCTTTGTCGTCCACATTTTGCAGCAGGCCCCGAGGCCATTACACAGGATCGCAATCCCTATTCTACCATCGAGGCGGCGCCGCAGATTGTGAGCCTGCTCGCGGTTGCGCGGCTAGGCCGCATCCGCGGCGTCGCCCGCCTCCGGGTCATATCCCAGATTCGGCGCGAGCCAGCGCTCTGCCTCGGCGAGAGTCCACCCCTTGCGCTGCGCGTAGCTCGCCACTTGATCGCGGTCGATTTGACCCACCCCGAAATAATGAGCCTGAGGATGCGAGAAATAGAATCCGCTGACGGCGGCCGTCGGAAACATCGCAAAGGATTCGGTCAATCGGATGCCCGCATTCCGTTCAGGATCGAGCAGCTCCCAGAGGGTCGCCTTCTCGGTGTGCTCGGGACAGGCCGGATATCCCGGGGCTGGACGAATCCCCTGGTACTCCTCGCCGATCAGGGCGGCGCCATCGAGTTGCTCGTGGGGGGCATAGCCCCAGAGGTCGCGCCGCACCCGCTCATGCATACGCTCGGCCAACGCCTCCGCCAGGCGATCGGCCAGAGCCTTGAGCATGATGCTGCTGTAGTCGTCGTGCGCGGCTTCGAAACGCGCCACGTGTTCGTCGATGCCCATGCCTGCGGTCACGGCGAACGCGCCCAAATAATCGGCGCGGCCGCAGCTTAGGGGCGCGACGAAATCCGCCAGGCAGGATTGCGCCTGATTCTGCGGCTTGGACTTTTGCTGCCGTAGATGATGCAGCCGGGCCTTGACGGTGTGGCGGGTGTCGTCGGTGAATACCGCGATGTCATCATCGCCGGTGCTGTTGACCGGGAAGAATCCCACCACGGCCCGGGCTCGCAGCCACTTCTCCTCCACCAGCCGTTTCAGCATGCGTGTCGCATCCGCGTACAGGCTCGATGCGGCTTCGCCGATCACCGGGTCCCGCAGGACGTCGGGAAACTTGCCCGCAAATTCCCATGCATTGAAGAACGGCATCCAATCGATGTACGGCAGCAGCTCGTCGAGCGGATAATCGTCGAAGGAGCGTACCCCCAAGAAACCAGGGGTGGGCGGCGTGTAGGCGGACCAGTCGATTTTCAGCTTTTTCGCCCGTGCCTGCGGCAACGATAGCTGCGGCGCTTTGGCGCTCTTGTTGCGGTGCTGCTCGCGGCGCCGCTCATGCTCCGCCTTGATCCCCGCGATATATGCGTCGCGGGTGCTCTTGGTCACCAGCTGCTGGCACACGCCGACCGCGCGCGACGCGTCTTTCACGTAGACCACGGCGCCTTGGTAGTGCGGATCGATCTTCACCGCCGTGTGGGCGGGAGACGTCGTGGCGCCGCCGATCAACAGTGGTTGCGTGTAGCCCAAGCGCTGCATTTCTTTGGCCACATGCACCATTTCGTCGAGCGACGGAGTAATCAATCCCGACAATCCGATGAGATTGGCGCCCTCGCGGGTCGCCGCCTCCAGAATTTTCTCGCAGGAGGCCATCACCCCCAAGTTCACAACTTCAAAGTTATTACACTGCAATACCACGCCGACGATGTTCTTGCCGATGTCGTGGACGTCGCCCTTGACGGTGGCGATCACCACCTTGCCGTTGGAGCGGCTCGTCCCGTCCTTCTCCTTCTCGATATAGGGAATCAGCGCGGAGACCGCTTTTTTCATGACGCGCGCCGATTTGACGACCTGCGGCAGGAACATCTTGCCGGCGCCGAACAGGTCGCCGACCACGTTCATGCCGTCCATCAACGGCCCCTCGATGACGTCGAGAGGCCGCTTGGCCCCGAGCCGCGCCTCTTCGGTGTCTTCGAGAACGAACTCGTCGAGACCCTTCACCAGCGCGTGTTGCAGGCGCTGTTCCACGGAGAGCTTCCGCCACTCGAGATCATCGCCGCGCCTTCCGGCGCCCGGGCCGCCCTTGAATTGCTCGGCAATCTCCAGCAGCCGTTCCGTGGCATCGGCGCGCCGCGCGAGGATGACGTCCTCACAGCGTTCGCGGAGGTCGGCGGGGATGTCCTCGTAAATCGCGAGCTGGCCCGCGTTCACGATACCCATGGTCAAACCGGCGCGAATGGCGTGGTAGAGAAATACCGAGTGCATGGCCTCGCGCACCGGATCGTTGCCGCGGAACGAAAACGACACATTGCTGACGCCGCCGCTGACATGCACCGCGGGCATGCTCTGCTTGATGGCGGCCGTGGCTTCGATGAAATCGAGACTGTAGCGATTGTGTTCCTCGATTCCG
>Ga0307470_10001071_pt1 | contig 11255 bp, 11 predicted proteins | sample atmos_gasesAM3C__FD_204565 | JGI IMG/M metagenome (GOLD analysis project Ga0307470, IMG submission 204565) | Hardwood forest soil microbial communities from Morgan-Monroe State Forest, Indiana, United States - atmos_gasesAM3C_05 | ecosystem: Environmental > Terrestrial > Soil > Temperate forest... | reverse complement strand
CGCGGGCCCCATCGGCCTCGCCGACTTCAACGGCTCGAAGCAGACGCGGCTGCTGCTCGATCGCTACCTGAAAAAGACCCCGCAGGGCTGGCGGACGGCCATGTACCTCTACCCGCCGGCCAACCGCTGGCGGCGCGAGCCGCCGCCGCAGGCGCTCGCCCTGGCACGCGACCTCGGGCCGGGCGCCCTGATCTCCGGCGTCAACATCATCAACGAGCGGGTGCGCTCGCTGGTGCTGCGCGACGCCTGGCTCGCCGGCATCCTCGGGACGGTGCTGGTCGGGATCATCCTGGGGCTGGACTTCCGCTCGGCCGGCGACGCCCTCCTCGCCCTCTCGCCGCTCCTCGTCGGCATCGTCTGGATGGTCGGCGGGATGGCGCTCCTCGACATCCAGATGAACTTCATCAACATCTTCGTCACCACGATGATCATCGGTATCGGCACCGACTACGGCATCTACATCGTCCACCGCTACCGCGAGGTTCGCGGCCGGCCCCAGGCCGAGCTCGAGCAGGCCCTGGGCGAGACCGGCAAGGCGGTCGCCGCGGCGGCGATGTCGACCCTCATCGGCTTCGGGTCGATCATCTTCTCCCACTACCCCGGCCTGCAGTCGACCGGCAAGGTGGCGATCCTGGGCTCCCTCTCGACCTCGCTCGTCGCCATCACCCTGCTGCCGGCGTATCTATCGTGGCGGGAGCGGCGGGCGCGGAACATCGAATAGCCGCCGCGCGAACGGGAGGGCGCTCCCGTTCACCGGACCCTCCGAGGGCGTCACCGGATGGTGCGAGGGCACGACCGGGAGAGCTCTCCCGTTCATCGGATCTGCCGAGGGCATCACCGGGAGAGCTCTCCCATTCACCGGATCTGCCGAGGGCATCACCGGGAGAGCTCTCCCGTTCACCGGATCTGCCGAGGGCATCATCGGGAGAGCTCTCCCGTTCACCGGATCCGCCGAGGGCACGTGCGGGAGGACGCTCCCGTTCACCGGATCCGCCGAACGCACGCACCGGAGCGCGCTCCCGTTGCAGCGAATCGCCGAAAAAATGCCGCGATCGCCACACCTCATGATTGCCCGGTACGACCAGCAGTGATACCGTGACGAAATGAGCAGCGCCAAGATCGCCATCTCGCTGGACCCGGAGGCCCTCCGACAAGTCGACCAGCTAGTCGACGGAGGGCTCTTCCCGAGCCGCAGCAAGCTCATCCAGGACGCGGTCGCCGAGAAGTTGCAGCGTCTCCAGCGGGTCCGGCTCGCCCGCGAGTGCGCCAAGCTCGAGCCCGTCGCCGAACGAGCGGCGGCCGAGGAGAGCTTCCTTGGCGAGGCCGAATGGCCCGAATACTGAGAGGCGACGTCCTCTGGGCCGACCTCGATCCCGTCCGCGGTCGGGAGCAGGCCGGCCGGAGACCCATCCTCGTGCTGAGCCAGGACGTCTTCAACGAGCGCTCGGGCACCGTCATCGCGGTCGCGCTCACCAGCCGGGAACCGACCGTCGGCTATCCGCTGGCCCTGGAGGTCCGCTCGGTCCCCCTGCCGAAGCGGTCCTGGGTCAAGATCAGCCAGATCCGAACCCTATCCACCGAGCGCCTCGGGGCGTCTCTCGGGCGCCTGTCTCCCGAGGAGCTCCAATCGGTGGTCGAGGGCCTGAACGAGATCCTCGGGGAGTAGAGCCCTCACCCCTCCAGCAGCCGACCCGGCACCGAGACTCCACTCAACGCCTGCAGCGATTCAATTCGCCGCGCAGGCCCGAAAAGTCAGGTAGGTCGGCCCGATCAGACCAGAGGCCGAAAGCCTGCTGTAAGAGAGCCAGCCTGCCTTTATCAGCGCGGCCGGTGAGATATAGGTCAAGCGCCTCGCGGATGAGCTCGCTCTGGCTCTTGCCCGTTCGATCCGCCAGTGTCGCCAACTGCTCGCGTTCGGCCTCGGTGAGATAGATCTGAGTCCTGACCATCGTCTCGCCTCAAGACTGTATGCCGATAATGTATGTGCTCGGGCACGCGGTTCGCATCGCGCGGCAGGTCGCGTCAACAGGTGTGTAAACACGCCTCAGGCGGCAGCCTCCTCGGTCGCAGTGTTGACTAGCACGACTCGTACTCCTCGCAGATTGCGCCCTCGTAGAAGCTCTGGGTGGTCGAGACGGTGGAAGGATCGCTCGACACCATCAGCACCCGCCAGATCAGTGTCGTCGCGTGACGACCTTCTTGTAGCGAAGCTCCTGCTTATGGTCGCCCATAACACCTTTTTAGCATAGCTATTACTTGGCTGTAATCTAGCAGTTGTAACTCCCAAATGTGCTGACGCTCGAATTTCTTCGCACCAGAAGTGAACGTTGATGTTGTGGCCAGAACTGCCTTTGTTGCTCCCTCGCTCATTTTTACTCCCCATAGCCGCTGCACGGGCGCAATACCGACCTTGCGATCTCTTCTGTAGCGCTTGCACTCGACAATAAACTTGATCAGCGAATTGGCACTCTCGCCCACTGCGACGATATCACGGCCGCCGTCCCGTGTTCGCTTGGTAAGGAGAACCTCGAAGCCAAGCCTCGAATATAGACTACCTATCAATTCCTCGAAGAACCTCGGATCGAGTGAGTCGATAATCGCCGGCTTCACTAAAATCGCCTCAACGGCTCGTCGCTCTACTTCGATGAAGAGTTCGGCATAATTGGGATGTATCGGCCTTGGTGAGTAGAGCTGAGTAAACTCAGCAGCATTAAGGAACTCCAGAGCTGACGAAATTATATCCACAAGATCTGTGAGGTCGTCACGGAGGTAGGGATAGCCGCTATTTTCAAGCGCCACATAAAGATCGTTGATGTTATCGAACGCAGCCATCCACTCGCGGCGCTCGACCCGGAGCATCACTGCATTGCAGAGTTCCATCTCCTCAAGATTGTTTATAGTCTCAGCAGGCTTAAGAGAGATATCATCAAAGTCGTCGTCAGTATCGGGATACCTAAGGTAGACCTCAAGCTCCCCCTCGTCTTCGACCATTTCCAGTTCTACGCGCCTCGGAGTACGACTGATGCGTGAGCTTCTTGTCTGGAGCGTCTTGCTCAGCCGACGAAGCGAGCTTTCTACTCTCCGGGTCGCCCTAGTGCAGCCTACGAGAAGAGAAACGTCATCGTCCATAGTCAGTTCGAATACTCGTAAGAGCAATGGAAATCATGAATATGCTGGGAGTCAAGCCAAACAGAGAATTCCCGCCGGGTGGCCAATGTCTTGGGCTAACCGAGTGGCGCCGCGTAGCGGCGCCACTCGGTTTGAGGCACTGGTTGGGCGCGGTAAAGGCACCGAAAGCAAGGGTTACCCTCCGAAGGCACAACCGGGGCGAGTTCCGATCGCAGGCGATCAGGTATCAATCGGCGAGCCGCCAGCGGTTCCAAACAGCAGCGCCAGCCCTTCGATGATCTCGCGCAGTCGTGCAGGACCGAGGATGCCCACGCGTTCAGCGAGCTGACTCCGATCGACGGTGCGAAGCTGGGAGATGTTGACGATGCAGGGACGTGGGAGCCCGGCCTCGCCCCGGTGTAGGCGAACGTTCCCAGGCATCGCCCCGAGGCGCAGATTGGAGGTTACCGCGGCCACAACGGTCGTGGAAATCGCGCTCCGGTTGAAGCGATCGTGCTGCACTACGACGGCGGGTCTACGTCCCGCAGGTGCCGAACCCTCGGCCGCGCCGAAGTGCAGCCAGTACACCTCACCCTGGCGTATCACCAGCGCTCGTCGGTCCAATCGGTTCCGATCGAATCCAGCTCACTCGCCCCACGCGCTTGCTCCTCGACCAATTCGGAGTCGGCAAAGAGCCGGTTCAGGCGCTTCGTCACCTCGGCGTCGCGACGGGCACGGACAGCCTCCTGGAGCACGCGCGTAACGAAGCGATTCCTGGACTCGCCACGGGCATCAGCGGCGCGGTCCACGTCGGAGAGAAGATCCTCGGGGAGGGCGATGGCGGTCTTGTGTAGGGGCATGGGTACTCCGATCAGTAGCGACCTAGAGAATACCACGGTGCGGGGATCTGTAGCGAATGACTGGCGGAGGTCATCGGGAATCACCGTCCCGCCCGCTGATCTCGATCTCCGCCCACCCCGGGGGATCCCAGAAGCGGATCGGGAAGAGCGACGTGCCTACCCCGGGGTTGACGTAGAGGGTCGTCCAGCCGCGGGGGTTGGGGGCGGCCCACTCGAAGAGGCCGCGGTCGAAGGCGGGTCCGATCTGGCTGCGGGTGAGGAGGGCGCCGAGGAAGGGGAGGCGGACCTGGCCGCCGTGGGTATGGCCGGCGAGGACGAGCTCGATCCCCCGCCGCGACGCCTCGGGGGTGACGTCGGGGGAGTGCGAGAGGACGATCCGTGGGGCGCCGGGCGGGAGGGCCGGGCTCCGCGCCAGCGCCAGGGCCAGGCGGGTGTCGCGCGCCCCCTGGCGGAAGCCGCGCGGACCCTCCGGCTCGGTGAGCGGATCGCTCAGGAGCAGGCGGCCGTCGTTCCCGGTCACCCGGAGGTTGCGGTAGTAGACGCCCCCGCCACCCCAGGCGCCGAGCCCCACGGTGCCGGCGGCGGCGCGGCGCGGCGAGCGGTCCTCGACGATGGCCTGCCAGTTCGGCGGCTCCGCGGCGTCGGCCGGCCACGCCCGCGCGAAGACCATCACCCGGTCGGCGAGGACGACGGTCTTCAGCCGCAGGCGGTACCAGCGGCCCGGCTCGGGCTCGACGCCGGTGTCAGGCCGACCGGCGAGCGTCGAGCCCTGGGCGAGGAGGAAGAAGGTCCCCGGCCGCCCGTCCTCCGCCTTCACCCGGCGCAGGCGGATCATGCGGTCGTCCCCGATCACGTAGCGGCTGTGGACGGCGATCCCGGCGCCGACCTCGGGGCCGTCGATCAGGGTATCGCAGAGGACCTCGTAGCCGCTCCAGGCGAGCGGCCCGCGCTCGTCGGTGAGAGCGGCGGGCGCCGGGTCGTAGTGGCTGTAGAAATCCTTGAACGGCAGGCTCCGGAGCGCCCCGTAGAACGGCCGCCCCTGCCACTCGAAGACACGGAAGGGCGAATGCCAGTGCGGCACGTAGGCGTCCTCCCCGACCTGCTGGTTGACCCCGAGCAGGAGAATCGAGCCGGGCGCGGAGCTGGGGCCGATCGGCACCCCGCGGTTCGACAGCCAGGTGACCCCGGCGTCCTCGAGCGCGCCGATGACCTGCCCCTGGTACTCGCTGTGTCCCTGGACGGAGTCGATCGGCGCGATCCGCCGCAGCTCGCGGGCGAAGGCCGCGGCGGCCGCGGCGTGGCCGCCGAGCTCCGCCTCGTCCGGAACGTCCCGGATCCAGTCGCCGCTCACCACCACGAGGTCGGGCCGCGCCGCGGCGACCTGGGCGAGCAGCCGCCGGAGCTGCCAGGTCTCCGCGGAGAGGTGGAGATCGGAGAGGTGCGCGATGCGCAGGCCCGCTCCGGGCCGACCCAACGCCAGACGCACCTCCTGCCGGAACAGGAGGACCTGCGGCTCGAGCCAAAGGGCGTCGAGCGCGACGAGGAGGAGCGCCGCCGCGGCGAGGCGCACGAGCCGCCCGCGGCCTAGGGTGGGCGGGCGCCGGACCCACCGCCGCTCCGCTCGCTCGTCGGTCGCCGCCACGCTCACAGGGACGTCGCGGGACGTGGCCGCGGCCGCCTGCCGCCCCCGAGCAGGAGCAGGAGGATCGGTCCGGCGACGAAGCCGCCGATGTGCGCGAAGAAGGCGACGCCCCCCTGCCCCGCGGAGGACGGGACGCCGAGCGAGGCGAGGCCCGAGAAGAGCTGGATCAAGAACCAGAACGGCAGGTAGACGATCGCCGGCACCTGGATCACCTGGATGAAGAAGCCGAGGAAGAGGAGCGTGACCACCCGCGCCCGCGGGTAGAGGAACAGGTAGGCGCCGAGGACGCCCGAGATGGCGCCGGAGGCGCCGATCGCAGGGACGACCGAATCCGGGCCGGCGAGGGCGTGGGCGGCGGTCGCAGCGAGGCCCGCGGCGAAGTAGAAGACGACGAAGCGGAGGTGCCCCAGGCGATCCTCGACGTTGTCCCCGAAGATCCAGAGAAAGAGCATGTTGCCGAGGAAATGGGCCCAGCCGCCGTGGAGGAACATGGAGACGATGGCGCTCTCGATCCCCGGCACCAGGCCGGCGAGTCCCAGGCCCTCTCCCACGTAGCGCGCCGGCACGAAGGCCGCCTGCATCACGAACGGCTGCAGGCCGGGACCGAGCGACAGCTCCCAGAGGAAGGCGAGGGCGTTGGCGGCGATGAGCGCCACGGTGACGACCGGCGCCGTCTTGCTGGGGTTCAAGTCGCGTAAGGGGATCATGGACGGGCGGCCGTCCTCGGCAACCAAACTGAACCACTACCAGCCGGAGTATAGCGGTCGCCGCTCGTGAGACCCGGTGCTAGCATGTCGCTTTCGAGCGGACCGGCTTCACGGCCAGGTCGATCCCCTGCGAGGTAGCTGCATGTTCGACGGTCTCCAGACGAAGCTCCAGGACGTCTTCCGCACCCTGCGGGGGGAGGGCAAGGTCACGCCCGAGGCGCTCGCCGCGGCGTTGCGCCAGATCCGCCTCGCCCTCCTCGAGGCTGACGTGCACATCCGCGTCGTCAAGCCGTTCGTCGAGCGGGTGCGCGAGCGCGCCTCCGGCCAGGAGGTGCTCTCGTCGCTCACCCCGGCGCAGCAGGTGGTCAAGGTGGTGCGCGACGAGCTCGCGGCGCTCCTCGGCGAGGAGGGGACGGAGCTCCGGCTCGACGGCCGCCCCGCCGTCCTCCTCCTCTGCGGCCTCCAGGGCTCGGGCAAGACGACCACTGCCGGCAAGCTCGCCCTCCGCCTCAAGAAGCGCGGCAAGCACCCTCTCCTGGTCGCCGGCGACCTGCAGCGCGCCGCCGCCGTCGAGCAGCTCCGCCAGGTGGGCGAGCGCGTCCAGGTGCCGGTGCTGGCGCCGGAGCCGGGCGAGACGGTCCTGCAGCTCGGCGCCCGCGCCCTCGACGCAGCGCGCCAGCGCGGCCACGACGTGGTGCTCATGGACACCGCCGGCCGGCTCCACGTCGACGCGGCGCTGATGGACGAGATCCGCCGGCTCGCCGCGGTGCTCCACCCCGACGAGACGCTCTTCGTCGCCGACTCGATGACCGGCCAGGACGCGGTCAAGAGCGCCGAGCAGTTCGCCGCCGCCCTGCCGCTCACCGGCGCCATCCTCACCAAGCTCGACGGCGACTCGCGCGGCGGCGCCGCCCTCTCCATCCGCACCGTGGCGCAGGTGCCCATCCGCTTCGTCGGCATCGGCGAGAAGCCCGAGGACCTCGAGCTCTTCCACCCCGAGCGCATGGCCTCGCGGATGATCGGCATGGGCGACGTGCTGTCGCTCATCGAGAAGGCCGAGCAGGGGCTCGACCGCGAGGAGGCCGAGCGCCTGGCCGGGCGGATCGCCCGCCAGGAGTTCACCCTGGAGGACCTCCGCGACCAGCTCCGCCAGCTCCGCCGCATGGGACCGTTGGGGCAGGTGCTCGAGATGCTGCCCAAGGTGGGGCCGCTGCGCGGCCTCGACACCGGCAGCGTCGACGAGCGCGGCCTGACGCGGGTCGAGGCGATCATCAACTCGATGACCGCCGACGAGCGCCGCCGGCCGGAGGCCCTGAACGGCAGCCGCAAGAAACGGATCGCCCGCGGCTCCGGCACCTCCGTGCAGGACATCAACCAGCTCGTCAAGCAGTACCGCGGCATGAAGAAGATGATGAAGGGCGTCCAGGGCAAGTGGCTGCGCCGGGCGATGGGCGGCCGGTAGAAGACAAGGAGGAGGCTCGCCGATGGACCCCAAGATCTGGCACGACCTGCTGATCCCCGACATCCCGATCCTCGAGAAGGTCCTCCGCACGGTCATCGTCTACGCCTTCCTGGTGGTGGGCTTGCGCCTGGCCGGCAAGCGCGAGCTGGCGCAGCTCAACCCGTTCGACCTCGTCGTCCTCCTGGTGCTCTCGAACGCGGTGCAGAACGCCATCATCGGCAACGACAACTCGGTCGCCGGCGGCATCATCGGCGCCGTCACCCTCCTCGCCGTCAACGCCGTCGTCGTACGCTTCCTCTACGACCGGCGCAAGCTCGACGAGATCATCGAGGGCGACGAGGACGTGCTGATCGAGAACGGGCAGGTCAAGATGGATCGCCTCCGCAAGGAGCTGATCCGCCTGCCGCAGCTCGAGACCGCGGCGAGGAAGCAGGGCTTCGAGTCGCTCGCCGAGGTCGACAAGGCGGTGCTCGAGCCGGGCGGCACGCTGGTCTTCCTGGGCAAGAAGCCGACGCCCGACGAGCAGCGCCAGCAGGAGCTGCTCGAGCAGCTCGAGCGGCTCTGCGACGAGCTCTCCTACATCCGCGGCAGGCTGGGCCCGGAGGCGGCGGCCAGCGCGCCCGCTGGCGCCGCCCCGGCCGAGGGCCCGGCGGCATAACTTACGGCCGGCGGCCCGCGTACAGAGCCGGACCGCGCCGCGATCTGGACCGACCGCCATGCCCGGCTCCGGCTTCCCCGCCCTCGCCCGCTTCCACCTCGCCGTCGGCGGGCGCCTGGCCGCGGTCGTCCTCGCCCCGGTCTTCGCCGCCGGGTTCGGCGTCGGGATGCTCCTCGGGGTCGACTTCCTCAACTCGCTCGCCCATCTGCTCTTCGGCGCCGACGGCCCGCGGCCCGCCGGCGCCGCCGGGGCGCTGTGGATCGCCCTGGTGACGGTCGGCGCCGCCGAGACCGCGGCGCCGCGGGTCTGCCGCGGCCTCGCCGGCTGGATCCGCCACCTGCCGGCGGACGGCCGCGCCCACCGGCGCGCGGCGGCGCTCGCCGTCGCCGCCGCCCAGCTCCCGCTGGTCCTGCTCCTCGCGGTCCTCGCCCCCGTCGTCCTCCACCGCCCGGAGCGGCTGGCGGCGGCGCTCCTCGGCCTCCCCCTCGCCGCGGGGGCGGCGGCCCTCTTCGCGGTGCCCAGCGCCCGGCCCTGGGCCGCCCGGCCGCCCGCCCTCGCCGCGGCGTTCCTCGCCGGGACGGGGAGCTGGCCGGCCCTCGGCGCGGCGGCCCTCCTCGCCCTCGCCGCAGACCTCGCCGCCGGCCCGCTGCCGGCCGGGTCGGGCGCCGCCCGCCAGGCGCGGAGCGGTCGATCCGGGCGCCAGGGTGCCTCGGCGCGCTGGCTCCCCGCCCGCATCGCCTGGCGGGCGCTCGGCTGGCGGCTGGCGGGCGCCTACCTCTCGGGCCTCCTGCCCTGGGCCGCGGCGGCGCTCTTCATCGCCCACAACGCGCTCTCTCCACGCGCCGTGGGCCTCGCCGCCCGCCTGGGGGGAGGCGCGGCGGCCGTCCTCCTCCTCGCCCAGATCGCCGAGGCCCTCGCCGTCCAGCGGCCGGCGTGGCCCTGGGCGCGCTCGCTCCCCCAGTCGGCGATGGCGCGGGTCGGCGCCGACGCCCTCTTCCTCGGCTCCCATGCCGCGCCCGCCATCGTCCTCGCCGCCTGGCTCGCGCCGGGCGCTGCCCTGCCGCTCGCCCTCGCCCTGCCCTACCTGGCTCTCCGCAGCGCCGGCGCCCTCCGCCGCGCTCCCGAGCGGAAGACGGGCGCCGCCGGCGAGATCCTCATGGAGGGCCTGTGGCTCGTCGCGGCGGTCGCCCTCCTCCCCTGGGCCGCCGGCGCTCTCGCCGCCGCCGCGCCGCTCGCCGCCCGCCTCGCGGCCGAGCGCGAGCGCCGGCAGAAGGTCAGCCGCTGGCTCGCCATCCACCACCTGGCGGCCGGCGACCCGCAGTCCTGGAGCGCCTCGTGATCCGCCTGCGCGCGGCGGCCTTCGCCTATCGGCCCTCTGAGCCGGTGCTCGCCGGCGCCGACCTCGAGATCCCGGCGGGGCTCACCCTTCTGGTCGGCAAGAACGGCTGCGGCAAGAGCACGCTCTTGAAGCTCGCCGCCGGGGTCGAGCGGCCCGACGGCGGGCAGGTCGAGATCGACGGCCTGGACCTCTGGCGCGACGAGACGAAGGCGCGCGCCGGGCTCGCCTACGTCCCCGAGCAGCCGGATCTCACCCCCTACGCCTCGGTCGCCGAGATCCTGCGCCTGGTCTGCCGCCTGCGCGGCGAGCCGGAGAGCGCGGTCGCCGCGGCGCTCGCCTTCGTTGGCCTCTCCGGCCTCGCAGGGCGGTCGGTGCGCGAGCTGTCGATGGGCCAGCGGCGCAAGGCCGTCCTCGCCGCGGCCCTCCTCGGCACCCCGCGCCACGTCCTCCTCGACGAGCCGCTCGAGGCCATGGACCGCGGCGCCCGCGACGACGTCCTCGCCTGGATCGACCGCCTCCTCGCCGCCGGAACGGCCGTCCTCGTCGTCTCCCACGAGCTCGAGCCCTTCGCGGCACGGGCGGCGCGGGCGGTCACCGTCGCCGGCGGCCGCTGCCCCGTCTTCGACCCCCTCCCGGCAGACCCCACCGAGCGCCTCGCCCTCCTCGAGCGCCTGGCGCGGGGCGAGTAGCCGACTCTCCAAGCGCCGCAGAAGGAGGTCGTATCCGGACGGCAGAGCGCGCTCCCGCGTTCCTCCCCCCTGGGAGGGGCTAGTTGGGACAGGGGGAGGTTAGGAGGGGGCGATGAAGACGCTCTCGCCTACTCCCGTAGCGCCTCGCTCGGCACCACCCGCGCCGCCTGGTACGCAGGCCCGACGCTCGCCAGGAGGGCCACCCCGGCGAGGAGGAGCGCGACCGCGGTCGCGAGGGCCGGGTCGGTGGGGGTGACTCCGAAGAGGAAGCTGGCGAGGGTCTTGCGGAGGGCCAGGGTGGCGGCGAAGCCGATCGCGAGGCCCAGGAGGACCGGCGCATCGCTTCGACGACGATCCAGCGGAGCACGTCGCGGATCTGCGCTCCGAGCGCCATCCGGACCCCTATCTCCTGTTTTCTCTGGCCCACCCGATAGGCGAGGACGCTGTAGATCCCCGCCGCCGTGAGGAGGAGGGCCAGGGCGGCGAAGATGGCCAGCAGGAGCACGTTGAAGCGATCGGAGGAGAGGTCGACGATCCGGCTGGCGGAGCTGCTCGCGGCCTACGAGGAGGACTGCCTGGCGGCCTTCTCCTACGTGCGCGCCCTCCTCGCCTACCGGCGGCAGGGAGACTCGACGGAGACGCTCCGCCTCCTGGGTGATGAGACCGCGCGAACTCCCTCTCCCCGCCTTCGTTATGCTGGAGATGAACCGAGCTTCTCGTCACCTTCTGGCGAGGTGGAGGATTGGCCATGGCACGGCAGCCCAAGCGGAAGTCGCTCTACAGCCCCCAC
>Ga0307470_10001069_pt1 | contig 11273 bp, 8 predicted proteins | sample atmos_gasesAM3C__FD_204565 | JGI IMG/M metagenome (GOLD analysis project Ga0307470, IMG submission 204565) | Hardwood forest soil microbial communities from Morgan-Monroe State Forest, Indiana, United States - atmos_gasesAM3C_05 | ecosystem: Environmental > Terrestrial > Soil > Temperate forest... | reverse complement strand
AAAAGAGTTCTTTCGCGCGCGACAGAAGAAGCATTCCGTTGCCGCTTAACCGTCGATCGCAGCTAGCTTCGTCCCCGATTTGACAGCAGAATTTCTGCTGATCTTGATCTCCCGATCCTGTTTCAGGTTTCGGGGGTTTTGATGTATCGGAAAGTTCGCGGCGGCGCCGTCTCAAGGGGCGGCCGCGCGTCGGCCAAATACGCCTCATCCATTCTCATCGCATCCAGCGTCGTCTGCGCTACAGCGACTGGCGCGCGCGCCGACGATGCGGCCGCGCTGCAACGGCTGGAAGCGAAAATTCAACAGCTTGAGGACCGGCACGAGAGCGAGATCAAGACCTTGCAGGCCGAGATCAGGCGGCTGCGAAAGGAAAAGCCGGCCGCCGTCGCGGCCACGCAACCGCCTGCCACCCAGCGCGCGGCGACGCGCCCGGCGGTGGAGCAAGCGGGATCTTCATCAATCTTGCCGGCCGGCCTGCCGCCACCGGCAGCGCCGGCGAAGGTGCTGATGACCTATGACCGCGGCTATCACTTCGGCTTTTCGGATGCGACCGGCGACAACACGGTTGAGCTGTTTGGGCGGCTTCAGGTCGATACCGGCGGCTACACCAATTACACGCCGGGGCCGCAGACGCTCGACCGCAAGGGTCTTTCCGACGGCATCGATCTGCGCCGCGCCCGCATCGGCGTGATCGGCACCTTCATGAGCGACTGGCACTACGCCTTTGTCTACGACTTCGGCAATTCGTCCGACTCCAGCAACATCGACAATGCGTTTGCCAGCGCCAACTCGAGCACCAGCCCGACGACGAGCAACACGTTCCTGTCCGGTGTGGAGAACGCGTTCATCACCTACAACGGCTTTTACAGCCACGGCAAGCAATTTCCGGTCGCGTTCGACTTCGGCATCATGGACGTGCCGTGGACGATGGAAGAGGCGACGAGCTCGAACGATCTGATGTTCATGGAGCGGTCGACCGCGCAGGTCATCGCTGCCAGCTTTGGCGGCGGCGATTTTCGATCGGCGATCGACGTGCGTTCGAACAACGATCGTTACTGGCTCGGTCTCTATCTGACCGGCCCCAATGCCGGCGCGTTGCACACGGCCGGCGCTTCCTGCAACACCGGCACGGCCGCCGTCACCGCGGGAACGCCCTGCGTGACCAGCGCGCAGATGACGGGGCAGGGGCCACAACTGGCGTTCCTCGCGCGCGGCGCCTATCAGGTGATCCAGCAAAAGGACGCGACCTTCCACCTCGGCTTCAACTACGCCAACCTGTTTGAACCGAGCACCGGCGCCAATCTGCAAGCGATCTCGTTGTCCGACCGGCCGGAGCTTCGCGTCGATCCGACCTCATTCCTGGCGACCGGCAATATTCCGGCAAGCGGCGGACAGGTGTTCGGCGTCGAGGTCGCAGGCTCCTACAAAAATTTCTTCGCCCAAGGCGAATATTATCACTACACCGTCGATATGCGCGCCGCGGTGCCGACCTCGCCCGGCAATCTGCAGGGCGGCGTCGCCGGCCCCACACTCAATTTCGACGGCGGATATCTCCAGGCCAGCTACAGCATCGGCGGTGTCAGGCACTACGATCCGACGCGCGGCGCCTATACCGGCGTTATTCCGGAAGCACCCATGGTGTGGGGAAGTGGCGGATGGGGCGCGGTTGAGTTTGCGACGCGCTTTACCGTCATCAATCTCAACAGTCCTTATTTGACCACGGCGGTGCTCGGGCCGGCCTATTCCGCGCCGGGAGTCTTCACCGGCGGCACCACCACCTATGGGGGCGGCAAGGAGACGAGCTATGGCGTCGGCCTCAACTGGTATCCGAATCTCAACATGAAGTTCATGCTCGATTACGAGCATGTCGTGGTCGACAATCCGCAATTCTTTGGCGGGCCGAACTATCGCGGCGCCACCATCGACTGGGTTGGTGCGCGCACGCAGTTGGTGTTTTGAAGAAACGCGATCGCAGCCGCGTTTGTTCTTGTCTCTCCCCCGCGGAGCGTGGGGGGAAGGCCGGAGCGAAGCGCAGGCCAGGGTGGGGGCGTTTGCGTCAACCCCCGCCCCCAACCCCTCCCCGCAAGGGGAGGGGAGTCCAGGCATCGGTGCAAGATCAAAACATCTCGAAATATTCGCGGTGCTCCCAGTCCGAGACTTCGGCCTGGAAGCGTTCGAGTTCGGCGTTCTTGATGTGAAGGTAATAATCGACAAAGCCCGGGCCGAACTTGTCGCGGAAGAAAGTGTCGGCCTTCAGCGCATCCAGCGCCTCGCGCAAGGTTTTCGGCAACGCCGCGGCTTGCGTCTCGTAAGGCGTGTCGGCAGGCGGCGGCGGGTCGAGCGCACGATCGATACCGTCAAGGCCCGCGAGGATCTGCGAAGCCATGTAAAGGTAAGGATTGGCGGCGGGTTCGCCGATGCGGTTTTCCAGCCGCGTTGCCGGATCGCCCTTGCCGCCGAGCACGCGCACCATGACGCCACGGTTGTCGCGACCCCAGATCGCGCGGTCCGGCGCCAGCGAATAGGCGCGGTAGCGCTTGTAGCCGTTGATCGTCGGCGTTGCGAACACCGCCGAGGCGCGCGCGTGCTGTAGCAGGCCCGCAAGATAGTGACGGCCGAACGGGCTCAAGCCGGCATCGCTTTCCGTGCTTTCTTTCGCCATGAAGGCGTTCTCGCCGCCGGAGCGCGTAACCAGCGATTGATGCAGATGCCAGCCGGAGGCAAAGACATTGGGCAGTTTCGGCCGGCACATGAAGGTCGCGTGATAGCCGTGCCGTCGCGCGATCTGCTTCACGGCGCTCCGAAACAGCACCATGGTATCGGCGGGCTCAAGTCCCTTCGTCGGATTGAAGGTGAATTCGCACTGGCTCGGGCCGAATTCCACCTCGACCGAGCGCAAGGGCATGCCGAGTGCGAGAATGTCGCGCCTGATGATGTCGAGCGCCGGCGCCATCTGGTCGTAGCGTTGCTCGGTCAGATATTGGTAGCCCTGCGAGAGCAGGCTGACGTCCGGCGGCTGGCCGGGCTGACCCGCATCTTCAGGAGCCATCTTCGGATCTTCGAGCTTGAAGATGTGAAACTCGACTTCGAGCCCGGCGACGAAATCGAAGCCGAGCTGTCCGAGCTGGTCGAGAACTTTCCGGAACAGGTGCCGTGTCGCAAACGGCACCGCGCGCCCGTCGGCAAAATACACATCACACAAGAGCCAGCCGGTCGAGGGCGCCCACGGCAGCACGCGAAAGCTTGTGGGGTCGGCGACCATGAGCACGTCGGCCGCGCCTTCCATCTCCGGCATCCCAAACCCACCGCCCGACGTGAACACGGGAAATACCGTGCGGTGCGCGGTGTCCTTGGCGAACATCGTGGTGGTGATGGTGCAGCCGCCTTCGAGCGAGGCGAGCGCCTCGCCTGCCACCAGCGTCTTGCCGCGGAGAATGCCGTGCTGATCGGGAAAGCCTAAGCGGATGGTCTCTAACTTTTGCTCCTCGACGATGCGGCGGACGCGGTTTGCCGCCTCCTTCTGCTCGCCGGACCAGAGGCCGTGACGCTCAACGAAACTCACCACTACGCCACCTTTCCGTCATTGCGAGCGAAACGAAGCAATCCAAAATTTCGCGTCAACGCAATCTGGATTGCTTCGTCGCTACGCTCCTCGCAATGACGAACAAATGTGACCACTCACACCACCCTCAGATGAGGCGTCTTGTCGTCGATTTCGGCAGGAACCGGCGCGGCCCATGGCGCGCCGCGGCGGCGCTTGACGTCGACTTCCATCCAGAAGGTCTCCCAGCCGCGCGTCGGCCCGATGCCGTCCATCGTCGCCGGCCCCTGAATGCTCCGGGCATGCGCCGCGTCGAGGAACATGAAGGGTTTCTCGCCTTTGCTCGCCTTCTCGATTTCCTGCCGCAACAGGCGGCGATACTGCACGATCGCCTTGTCGGCACTCCCAAGATGCTCCCTGGTGCGATCCTGAATCGGTCCCATCGATTCCACCGCCCACTGGTCGTGCACGTTGATGTCATTTCCCATGCCGGTATAGGTCGCGGTCTGCTGCTCGTGCGGATCGAAGCCGTAGGCGTTCGACTTGTTCTTGCGCGACTTGTAGTCAGGCAATTCATAGAGCTCGAGGCGCTGCTCGCGCATCTTCTTCTTGTCGACCGGCGCTGCGTAACTCGTGAAGATCGCATACCAGTAGCAATTCTCGTCATCGAGGGGGACATGCCACTGCGTGATCGTCATCTCCGTGCTCATGGGAATGACGAAAGCATGCGGGAAAAGCTGGTTGGTGACGCGCACATGCGTGCGCTCCTCGTCGATTTCGCGGAGCGCAATCAGCCGCAAGCCATATTCGGTCTGCTCGACATTGATGATCGGGCGATCGTACTCGCGCAGGATCTTTGTCATGGGCAGTTCGCTGCCGGCGGACGCGCCGCGGAATTGCCTGCCATAGGCCGCGGAAGTGTCCTCGTCCTCGAAGAAACGATGCAGGAACGAGGCGTGCGACGGATCGATGCCGACTTCGAGTGCTTGTAGCCAGTTGCAGCCGATATGGCCCTTGAACGCGAACGTATGACTATCGGGCGCAACGAAACAGTCGATCTCCGGAAAGGCCGGCGGTTCGCCCTCACCGAGATAGGCCCAGAGAATGCCGCCCTTCTCGACGACCGGATAAGCACGCTGCTTGATGCCGCGGCAGAGCTTGGAATCCTTCGGCTCGGCAGGTGTCTCCAGGCACTGGCCGGATGCATCGAACAGCCAGCCGTGGAAGGCGCAGCGCAAGCCGCCATGTTCGAGCCGGCCGAAGGCCAGATCGGCGCCGCGGTGCGCGCAGTGCCGCTCGATCAGGCCGTAACGACCCTGTTCGTCGCGAAACAGCACGAGGTCTTCGCCGAGCAATTTGACGGGGCGAACCGGCCGCGGACCTTCGAGTTCATCGACCAGCGCCGCCGGTTGCCAGTACATCCGCATTAGTCTGCCGCAGGGGTCTTTCGGGCCCGTGCGCGTGATCAGGTTGTTCTGTTCCTGGCTCATCATGGCGCGTTACCTCATCCTAAAAAGGCTTGCGATGGAAGGCATTCGCAGGGTATTGTTCGTCTATTGAACAAATGTTCAATTATCGTAACACAGCTTTCGGACTTCGCAAGCCTGTCATGGTCAAGCCCAAGCGCACCGACGGCGAGCCTCGCGCCACCGATTTCGTCGAAAGTCTCGATCGGGGCTTGCGGCTGTTGCAGGCGTTCGGCGAACGGCCGTCGCCGATGACGCTGAGTGAAATTGCAGGCCTCGCGGGTCTGCCGCGCGCCACGGCGCGGCGCATTCTCTTCACGCTTCAGCACGGCGGTTATGTCTCGAGCGACGGCAAGTTGTTTGCGCCGACGCCGCATGTGCTGACGCTCGCCGGAGCCTACTTGCGCTCGAACCAGCTTGTCGCCGTGCTGCAGCCCGCGGTGGACGAGATCGCCACGCGCGCGCAGGAGATCAGCTCGCTTGCGGTCCTCGATGGCGACGAAGTCGTATTCATTGCGCGCGGCAGCCCAACGCGGATTTTCTCCGGTGGCGTCGATATCGGCTACCGCTTGCCCGCCTTCTGCACCGCGGTCGGCCGCGCCATGCTCGGCCGGCTCGGCGATGCCGAGTTGAAGGCGAGACTGGGCGCGATGAAGCGCGAGGCCCTGACGCCGCAAACGCTGATCGATCCGAAGCGATTGCTCGCTGCCATCATCGCCGACCGTGCGCGCGGCTATTCACTGGTCGATCGCGAGGCCGAGCCGCATTTCCGCTCCATCGCGGTGCCGGTGAAACGCTACGATGGCGCCATCGTCGCTGCGATCAATATCGGCGCCCATGTCGACCGCATCTCGACCGACGAGATGGTCAAGCGCTTCCTGCCGCTGCTGCGCGAACATGCGGCAGGTGTCATGCCGAAGTTGCTTTAAGGGTCGGGAAGGTGAGAGTTCTCGATTGGGGGTGAATAAAATGGAAACCGGCTCGATTTTGCAGCGCCTGCGCGTCTCGATTGCCAACTCGGCTGGCACGATCGTCTTCGGCATGGAAGATGGGACTGTCTCCATCTTCGGCTTGATCTTCGGCGTTGCAGCTACCACCAGCAGCACAAAAACAGTTCTGATCGCAGGAGCCTCGGGAGCCGCAGCGGCCGCCGTGTCCATGATGGCGGGCGCCTATCTTGACGCTGAGACGACGCTGGACAAGAGCGATGCAACTGCGCGGGCTGAAGGTAACTCCGATGTCTCGCTTTGGAGCCGCCTTGTCGACGCCGGTCTCACATCTCAGCAGTCCAATGCTCTTACCGCAGCCGTGCAAGGTGACCGCAATGCTGCCGACGGGTTGCTGCTTGCCCTTAAAGGTGCGGCGAAGGAACGACTCAATCCTGTCGAGCAGGCGCTTTGGATGTTGTTTGCGGATTTCTTTGCAGCCGCGGTTCCGATCCTGCCATTCGTGTTCCTGCCAATCAGTCAGGCACGGGTCGTTTCCGGGGCCGTCACGGTCGCCTTGCTCGTGGCACTCGGTATCGGGCGAGCGCAACTGGGAAGGCGCAATGTCCTGCGCACCGTGACTGAAACAGTTTCATTGGGTATCGGCGCCGCCCTCGCAGGCGTCGGCATCGGCCTGCTGATCGATCACTCGCTCTCATGACGCGCGGCGGCGGATGGCAGATTGTCGCAACGCCTTGGTCCACTCCAGGCCCGTCTCGGCCGTAGGCCATGTCGCGCTTTGCGCGCTGTCACTAGGAGCTCCGATCTGCTAGAATTCCCTGCGAAGGAATCCGACGGATGGTTAATCTCGGACCTGAACGCAGACTTGCCGCGGTGGTTTCCGCTGACATGGTCGGCTACAGCCGGCTGATGGAGGTCGACGAGGCGGGAACGCTTGCACGCCTCAAGACTCATCGGATTGAGCTCCTCGATCCAGCCATTACGAAGAACCGCGGACGCATCATCAAGACCACCGGCGACGGCTTGCTGGTAGAGTTCCAAAGTGTCGTCGACGCGGTCGTTTGCGCCGCCGAGATACAACGGCGCATGACGCGGCGTAACGCGGACGTCCCGCCGGCGCGGTGGATACAGTTTCGTATCGGCATAAATCTGGGCGACGTGATCGTCGATGAAGACGACATCTTTGGCGATGGTGTCAATATCGCAGCCCGCCTGGAAACGCTCGCTGACCCCGGTGGTATTTGTGTCTCGGGGGCCGTATGCGATCAGGTTGGTGGCCGACTGGAGGACATTGTCTTCGAGGATCTTGGCGACCAGCAGGTCAAAAACATCACGCGCCCAATCCGCGTTTACAGGGTTCGGCTTGAGCAGGACGACGGCGTCGCGCCCGAGCGCTCGAAGGATGCCGCGGTTGCGACGGCAAGCGCGAAGAAACCTTCCATTGCCGTGCTGCCGCTCGCCAACATGAGTGGTGATTCCGAGCAGGAGTTCTTCGCTGACGGCCTCACCGAGGACATCATCACGGAGCTGTCGCGCTTCCATGAGCTGCTCGTTATCTCTCGCAATTCCACCTTCGTGTACAAGGGCAAGGCCGTCAAGGTGCAGGAGGTCGCGCGTGAATTTGGCGTCGACTATGTCCTTGAGGGGAGCGTGCGGAAGGCAGGCGGCCGTATCCGCGTCACTGTACAGCTGATCGACGCGGAAACCGACCGGCACATCTGGGCTGAACGCTACGATCGCGAACTCGAGGACATCTTTGCCATCCAGGATGAAATCACGCGTGCGATCGTCGCAACATTGCAGGGGCGCGTCGAGGCGGCCACGCATGACCGTGCGAAGCGCAAGCCCACGGACAACATGATTGCTTACGAGTGCGTGCTGACCGCCAAGGTGCTGCATCATCGCTCGACGCGTTCCGACAATGAGCAGGCGCAACGCCTGCTCGACCGTGCCCTCGCACTCGATCCGAACTACGCTCATGCTCACGCCTGGAAGGCATGTGTGCTCGGCCAGACATGGGTTTATGACTGGTGCGCGGATCGCGATGCCACCTTCCAGCAGGTCGGCGCGGAATTGGAAACCTCGCTCGCGCTGGATGACAATGACAGCGACGTGCACCGGATTCTCGCCGCGGTGAATCTGAACCGTGACGATCATGACAAGGCCGCGTACCATCAGGAGCGAGCGCTCGCGCTCAATCCCAACTACGATCTTGTCGTGGTGCAACAGGGCGAGCTTCTGACGTGGCTAGGGCGGCCGGATGAGGGTATCGACTGGATCAGGAAGGCGATGCGCCTCAACCCATATCATCCGGAGCGCTTCTGGAACCACCTCGGCCGTGCCTGCTACTGCGCCGAAAAATATGCTGAAGCCGCCGAAGCCTTCTCGCGGCTCACGCGGCCAGACCACACGCATCATGCCTTCCTGGCCGCCACTTTCGCGCAAATGGGTAATTCCGTCGCAGCCGCTGCGCACGCGGCCGAGGTCCTGAAACGCGAGCCGCAATTCTCAGTGGCGGGCTATCTTGGCACTCAGCACTACAAGCACGAGGTCGACCGCAGACGCCACGAGGCTGGCCTCCTCAAGGCCGGCCTGCCGGCGTAATCGGAAACCGCGGCCAACATTCGCGATCGCGGATCCCTAGACCGCAACGCTGCGCAAGCCGAACGCCTTCGGCTCGCTCTGCAACGCGGGCCGTACCGTATCGATCAGCCGAGCGGCGGCGGCATCAACCGAGAGCCCCGCGGTATCGACCACGGCGGAGGCGCGGGCGTAAAGCGGCTCGCGGCTTGTCAGAATGTTGCGTAATTCCGCCATCGCCGAGCGATCGTCGGCCATCGGGCGCAGGTCGCCCTGCTTGCGAACGCGCGCCATGTGTTCTTCCGGCTCAGCCTTGAGCCAGATCGTATAGAACGAGGACAGAATGAGGTCGAAAGTCACGGGTTCGGAGACGATGCCGCCGCCGGTCGCGAGCACAGTCAGCTCTTTCCGCGCCAACAGTTGCGTCAGTGCAGCCTGCTCCAGGCGGCGAAAACCTTCCTGGCCATAGAGCGCGATGATCTCGGCGACGGACAATCCGTTCTGCGCCTCGATCTCCTTGTTCAGCTCGACGAAGTTCCAGCCGATTTTTTTCGCGAGCAGTTTGCCGAGCGTTGATTTGCCGGCGCCGCGCAGGCCAATCAGCGCGATACCCGCGAACGATTTCAGCCGCTGCTGCGTGCCGCTCTGGCCGGCGAGAATGTCCTTGGCCTGCGCAACTTGCGAAGGCGACGCTTTCCGCAGGAGATCGCGGATCACCGCCCAGTCCGGCGACGGTTCTTGGTGCGGAATCAAATCTTCCAGATGCGCGCCCATCGCGTTTGACACTCGCCGCAGCAGCACGATCGAGACGTTGCCTTTTCCGCTCTCGAGCTGCGCGATATAGCGCTCGGAAATGCCGGAGACTTTCGCCAGCACCTTGCGCGACATGCCGCGCAGCGAGCGCATGGTGCGCACACGCTGGCCAAGTTGATCGAGGAAGCTGGCTTCGGGATCGCTAGTGTCGCCCATTGATAGGAAACATAATGCCGAAGAGGATTGACAGCAAGCGCGTCCGGTGCCTTTCTATGAATTATAATGCTTAAACCCCAGCGAGGCCCGGCTTCGCTTGAGGGCGCGCGAGGGAGCTTCAAGGGGATCGGCATGAGCGAGACATCGGGCGCTTACAATGCAGTGACCTATCTGCTCGACCGCAACATTGATGAGGGGCGCAGCCAGAAGCTCGCCTATACCGACACCGTTTCAGAACTGACCTACGGCGTGTTGCAGAAGCAAAGCTGCCGGGTCGCCAACATGCTGCGCCGGCTCGGCGTTCGCCGCGAAGAGCGCGTGGCGATGATCATGCTCGACACCGTGGATTTTCCTTGCGTGTTTCTCGGCGCGATGCGCGCCGGCATCGTGCCGGTGCCGCTCAACACGCTTTTGACGTCGGATCAATACGCCTATGTGCTCGCCGATTGCCGCGCACGGGTACTGTTCGTGTCCGAGGCGCTCTATCCGACCGTGAAAGACATTGTCGGGCGCATGAGCGATCTCGAATGCGTCGTCGTCTCCGGTCAAAATGCCTTCGGTCACAAATTGCTGTCCGAAGAACTCGAGAAAGAGAGCGATACGTTCACGACCGCGGCGACGCATCCCGACGAGCCGGCGTTCTGGCTCTATTCGTCCGGATCGACCGGCATGCCCAAGGGCGTGCGGCATCTGCATGCCAATCTCGCGGCGACCGCCGAGACCTATGCCAAGCAGGTGCTCGGCATTCGCGAGGACGACGTTTGTCTCTCGGCGGCGAAGTTGTTTTTCGCCTATGGCCTCGGCAATGCGATGACGTTCCCGATGTCGGTCGGCGCGACAACAATCCTCAATCCCGAGCGTCCGACGCCGGCGGCCATGTTTGCGCTGATGAACAAATATCATCCCAGCATCTTTTACGGCGTGCCGACGCTATTCGCCGCGATGCTGAACGACGAATCGCTGAAAGCGCATGGCGGCGGTGATCGCTTGCGCATCTGTACTTCCGCTGGGGAAGCCTTGCCGGAATCGGTCGGCCACGCCTGGAAGGCGCGCTTTGGCGTCGACATTCTCGATGGCGTCGGCTCGACCGAGCTGTTGCATATCTTCCTGTCGAACGCGCCCGGCGACATCCGATATGGCTCGTCGGGCCGTCCGGTGCCGGGCTACAAGGTGCGGCTCGTCAACGAGGCGGGCGCCGATGTAGGGGATGGCGAGGTCGGCGAATTGCTGGTGGACGCGCCTTCCGCCGGCGAAGGCTACTGGAACCAGCGCAGCAAGAGCCGCCGCACCTTCGAGGGGCACTGGACGCGGACCGGCGACAAATATGTACGCGAGGCTGATGGGCGTTACATCTTCTGCGGCCGTAGCGACGACATGTTCAAGGTTTCCGGCATCTGGGTGTCGCCGTTTGAGGTCGAAAGCGCGCTGATCACGCATCCCGCGGTGCTGGAGGCCGCGGTGGTGCCGGAGGCAGACGCGGAAGGCCTGCTCAAGCCGAAAGCGTTCGTGGTGCTACGCGCCGGCGCCAACACGGATGGCCTCGACGAGGCGCTGAAGGAACACGTCAAGCAGAAGATCGGCGTCTGGAAATATCCGCGCTGGATCGAGACCGTCAGTGCTTTACCGAAAACCGCGACCGGCAAGATCCAGCGGTTCAAGCTGCGGGAGGATAGCAAGTGATGGTGGTCGCCGCACGCCGCGCTCTGCTCTCTCCCCGTTTGCCCCGTCGTTCCCTCCCCCCTTGTGGGGGAGGGTTAGGGAGGGGGGTAG
>Ga0307470_10001066_pt1 | contig 11290 bp, 11 predicted proteins | sample atmos_gasesAM3C__FD_204565 | JGI IMG/M metagenome (GOLD analysis project Ga0307470, IMG submission 204565) | Hardwood forest soil microbial communities from Morgan-Monroe State Forest, Indiana, United States - atmos_gasesAM3C_05 | ecosystem: Environmental > Terrestrial > Soil > Temperate forest... | reverse complement strand
GGAAATCGTCGAGCTTGAGGTTCGGATTGCCGAGCAATTGCGTCAGCGAACTCGACCGCTGCTGCTGAACGAAGGCCAACTCGGCGCGCACGGTGATGGCGGAGTTTGTCGAATTGTCGAGGTCGAGCTGCGAACCATAGCTGTTCTTGACCAGTGCCGACTTGCGGTCGACGTCGCGCTGCTTCAGGTCGATGGCCTGCTGCATCAAGTCGGCCATCTGGTCATAGATCTTGATGTTGGCGACGAGATTGCTGTAGCTCGTTTTGGCCTGTTCGACCGCAGCCTTGGCGCGGTCCACGGTGAGCCGGAACGGAATCGGGTCGATCTCGAACAGCACGTCGCCCTTGTGGACGAGCTGGCCTTCCTTCACCACGACCTTGTCGATTCGGCCGGAGATATCCGGCGTGATCAGAACCTTCTGTGCGCCAACGTAAGTGTCGTCGGTGCCGACATAGCGGCCGCCATTGAGATAGAACGCGACGCCACCGATCACGGCGACGATGGGCAGCACCACCAGCAGCAGAAAACGGCGATAGCGGCGCATCGCAGCGAGCACCCGGCGGCGCGGCGGACCTGCGAGCTTCTCACGCGGCGGCTGCCCCGGAGCGCCCTTCTGTTCGGGCGGGAATTTCAGCACGGGATCAGCCATAGCGCTGTTCCTTCCTTGCATCTTCTGCATCCTGAATGGCGTTGCGTAGATTTTCCTTGATCGCCTCGAGCTGGGCGAGCATCCGGTTGGCGTCGGACGGGCTGATGCCTTGAAGCGCGGTTTCCGTGATGTCGGAGCGCAACCCGTTCAGCTTCACGAGCAGCGGCCGCGCTGCCTTACGCAGATAAAGCCGGTTGACGCGGCGGTCGGTCTCGTCGCCGCGGCGCTCGATCCAGCCGGCGTCGCAAAGGCGATCGATCAGGCGCGTCAGCGTAATCGGCTGCATCTCCATCTGCTCAGCGAGTTCGGACTGCTTCATGCCTTCGAAACGCTCGACCTTGGCCAGCACTGCCCACTGCGCACGGGTGATCCCGTAGCGCGCCGCCTCGCGGTCGGCATGGGCGCGCACCAGCCGCGCCAATTCGCCGAGCGTGAACAAGAAGTTCTTGTCGACGGAATCGCGCGCCATCGCCTGCCCCAGCCTCTTCATAAGCTTTGAATATAATAAGCTAGCTTATGAATTTTTCATGGCGAAGCGTTTGCGCCCCTGCCCCGCCAAAACAACATGGCTAGTGGAACCCATGCTAACCCGTTTTCCGCGCAACGGGATTTTGGTTCGCTTCGCAAGATGCTAGGCTTGCAATATGAGGCTGGCCAAACCGACATTTCCCGCACCCGACCACGATCACGGCCGCTGCACTGCGGACGCGTTGCAGCATGCGGAATGCGTCTGCGCGAGGCGCTCGCAGAAATTCACGCCGATCCGCCGCCAGGTGCTGGAAGCGCTATTGTCCAGCCACCGGCCGCTCGGCGCCTATGAAGTCATCGAGGAACTCGCCAAATCAAAACCGCGGCCGGCGCCGATCACGGTCTACCGCGCACTCGACTTCCTGATCGAGAACGGCCTCGTCCATCGCATCGAAAGCCGCAACGCCTTTCTCGCCTGCGCGCATGATCACGACGAGGCAGCGATGGTGGCATTCCTGATATGCGAACGCTGCGGCCTGGTTGGCGAAGTGCCTGCCGCGCCGGTTGCGCAAAGCCTCAACGTCTCGGCGCGCTCGACCGGCTTCTTGCCGAAAATGTCGATCGTCGAAATCACCGGCGTTTGCGCGCACTGCCAGAATTAAGAGGGCGACAAGCCTCCCATGAGTTCAGAAACATTGCCGGCTCCACTCGTATCGGCGGAGCGCCCGCTTCCCCCGCGCGCGATTGCCTTGATGCTGATGCTGTGCCTGAGCTGGGGCTTCAACCAGGTCGCGGTCAAACTGGCGCTGCCCGACATTCCACCGCTGCTGCAAGGTACGATCCGCTCCATGGCCGCACTTCCCGTGCTGCTGTTGATCGCTTCCTTCCGCGGCGTGAAGCTTTTCGCGCGTGACGGCACGCTCTATCCGGGCCTGCTGCTCGGCGTGACCTTCGGCATCGAATTCGCCCTGATCTATCGCGGGTTGGAGCTGACGTCGGCTTCCCGCGCGGCGGTCTTCATGTATACCGCGCCGTTCTTTGTCGCCTTTGGTTCCCACCGGCTGCTGGGGGAACGCTTGCGGGCCGTCCAATGGGCGGGGCTGGGCTTGAGTTTTATTGGCGTGGCACTCGCGATCGGCGTGCCGCAGGCCAACGTCGACGCCAGGATGTTGCGGGGGGACATCCTCGTCGTTTGCGGCGGCGCGCTGTGGGCAGCCACGACCTTGATCGTGAAGGCGACCGAACTGCGCCATGCCCCACCCGAAAAGCCGCTGCTTTACCAGGTGACGATCTCGATCCCGATTCTCGCGCTGGCGGCCTACCTCTCGGGCGAAACCCTGACCCGCATTCCCGGCACGCTCGCGCTTTCGCTGATCGCCTATCAGGCGGTTTGGGTGGTGGGACTGACGTTTTTGCTCTGGTGGGTCCTGATCAAGACCTATTCGGCCAGCAAATTGTCGGCATTTACCTTCATCACCCCTTTGTTTGGCGTCCTGGCTAGCTATCTGATCCTGCATGAAACGCTGACCCCTGTTTTCGGGGTTGCAGCCCTGCTTGTAATTGCTGGGCTTTTTCTGGTTAACCGACCTGGCTCCGCAGTACCCGCCCCGACTGATCCGTTGCTGACCACAACCGAAACCTGATATCTGAGCGCTCATGAACAAGCCCGAAACGCTGCCCGATACCGACGTCGCTGGTCCCAAGCCGCGGCACAAAACCACCCAGGTCAAGGTCGGCGATGTGGCCGTCGGCGGCGGTGCGCCGATCGTCGTGCAGTCGATGACCAATACCGACACCGCCGATATCGAAGGCACCATCGCCCAGGTCGCAGCACTCTCGCGCGCCGGGTCCGAGATGGTGCGCATCACAGTCGACCGCGAGGAAGCGGCCGCTGCCGTTCCCCACATCCGCGACGGCCTGCGCAAGCGCGGCATCACCACGCCGTTGATCGGCGACTTCCATTACATCGGCCACAAGCTGCTCGCCGAATATCCGGCCTGCGCCGAAGCGCTCGACAAGTACCGCATCAATCCGGGCAATGTCGGCTTCAAGAACAAGCGCGACACGCAGTTCGCCGACATCATCGAGATCGCCAACAAGAACGACAAGCCGGTCCGCATCGGCGCCAATTGGGGCTCGCTCGATCAGGAACTGCTCACCAAGCTGATGGACGAGAATACGGCCTCTGCCAACCCGCGCGACGCGCGTGCCGTGACGCGCGAAGCCATGGTGCAGTCGGCGTTGTTGTCGGCCGCGCGCGCCCAGGAACTGGGCATGCCCAAGAACAAGATGATCCTGTCGGCGAAAGTATCCGCCGTGCAGGATCTGATCGCGGTCTATCAGGAATTGGCGCGCCGCTCGGATTACGCCATCCATCTCGGATTGACCGAGGCCGGCATGGGCTCAAAGGGCATCGTCGCCTCGTCGGCCGCGCTCGGCATTCTCCTGCAGGACGGCATCGGCGACACCATCCGCATTTCGCTGACGCCCGAACCCGGCGGCGATCGCACGCTGGAAGTTCAGGTCGCGCAGGAATTGTTGCAGACCATGGGCTTCCGCACCTTCGTGCCGCTGGTTGCGGCATGCCCCGGCTGCGGCCGCACCACCTCGACCACGTTCCAGGAACTGGCGCGTTCGATCCAGGATTTCATCCGCGACGAGATGCCGAGCTGGAAGACGCAATATCCGGGCGTCGAGGAACTCAACGTCGCTGTCATGGGCTGCATCGTCAACGGCCCCGGCGAATCCAAGCATGCCAATATCGGCATCTCGCTGCCCGGCACCGGCGAAGCGCCGGCAGCACCTGTGTTTGTCGATGGCAAGAAATTCCGCACGCTGCGCGGACCGACCATTGCCGCCGACTTCAAGGCGCTGGTGATCGACTATATCGATCAGCGCTACGGCAAAGGCGTCAAGCTGCCGGAGACCACGGCCGCGGAGTAAGCTCCGCGCCCGGCGCGGCCTGCGCTGCCGACGCGCAAGCTCATTTATTCTGCGATCCCCTTATTTCTGCGGTCCCTTGGCCTTCCCCTCGGCCGAACAGGGATTATCGCTCGAGCAGCTATCGCCAATCACGCCAACCGCCTGGATTTCGATCTCGATTCCAGGCCGGGCGAAATTGGTCACGGTGATCAGCGCGCTGCCGGGATAGTTTCCGTTCTTGAAAAAGTCCTTGCGCATTTCCACGAACTTGTCGCCGTAGCGGGGCTCCTTGATGAACACCGTCATGGCCACGACATTGTCCAGGCTGCCGCCGGCACGCTTCAGGACGCCGTCGACTTGAGCCATCACCTGTTTGACCTGGGCTTCGAAATTGTTGGCGATATTGCGGCCTTCAGAGTCCTCCGTCGCGGTCTGGCCGGCAACCCAGACCGTCATTCCGCCTGATGTCACCACCCCCGGCGAGAACGCGCGCGATAACTGAAATGGCGTCTTCTGCATGTATTCGGCCGCGTGTGCCGCAGTGGCCAGTGACAGGGCGAATAGCGCAGTAACAATACGATTCATTTGAAGACTCCTGACGAGAAACAGCAACAGCATTCTAGTAACAAGCGTGCGCGACGCCCAAGTCAATTACAAGACCGCGTCAACTGACAAGAGCGCGTCAACCCGCAGGGGTCACTTGCCGTAAGCCTGCGCGATCTGCCCGACCAGTTTTGCCCAGGGCATATCCAATGCGTCGTAGACGGCGCCGGCCTCCGGACGTGCGTTATCTTTCAGGATCTCGACCATCAAGGTCGCGTAGTCCGAGACGATCACGCCGGCCTGCATCATGCGCAGGAGGCCGGCCTGCCGCTTGGTTTCGCTGAACGTTCCGGACGCATCGACGGCGACATAGGCGCCATATCCCTTGCCGACCGCGGTGATGGCGGGAAACGCTGCGCAGACCTCGAGCGAGATGCCGGCGAAAATCAGTTTCTTGCGGCCGGTCGCCTCGATCGCACGGGCGACCTTGGCATCATCGAACGCGTTGACTGTCGAGCGGTTGATGATCTCTGCGCCGGACAGCGCCGCCACGAGCTCCGGGAAGGTCGGACCCCACAGGCTGTCGCGCGCGGTGGTGGTCGCGACGATCGGCAGTTTCAACGCTTTGGCAGCTTTGGCCAGCGCAACCACGTTGTGCTTGAGTTCTCCGGTCGAATAGTCGCGCACCCCGGTCATGAGACCGACCTGATGGTCGATGAGGACGAGCGCTGCGTTTTCCGACGTGAGCGGTTCATAGGGGTGGACTTCGTCTGCCATGACTTTCTCCCGGGATGAGATGGGTTGAGATGCGCCGCTGACTGGTGCTGCGCCGAGAAGCACCGCGGCGGCGCCGAGCGTGGTTGTTTGAAGAAATTGACGCCGTTGCATCGGAGGTCTCCGTCGGTCTTTCAGCGGCGGTGGCCTGCCGGCGCTCGCCTGGCCACGACAACTAACCGCTGGACCATCGGACAAGAAGACAGCAATATCTGAACTTATTATCTAACGTATTGGACGATCTGGCCATGCTGGACCTCAACGACTTCTTCTATTTCGTGCAGGTGGTTGATCGGGGCGGCTTTACCGCCGCGAGCCGCACGCTTCGGCTTCCGAAATCGACTCTCAGCCATCGCATCCGCCGGCTCGAGGCGGCCCTCGGCGTTCGGCTGCTCAACCGGACGTCACGCCGGTTCGCCATGACCGATGCGGGCGGCGAATTCTATCGCCATGCGACGGACATGTTGCAGCAAGCCGAACAGGCCGAGGCCTCGATACGGCATCGGCTGAGTGAGCCGATCGGCACCGTGCGCTTCACCTCGGGCACGGCCACCATGCAGTTCGCCCTGCGCGAGGTGATTGCGGATTTTCTGGTCCGGCATCCGAAGGTCGACGTCGTCGCGCATGCGACCGACCAGAAAGTCGACATCGTCGGCGAGAACTACGATGTCGCGGTCAGAGCGCATTCAGCCCCGCTTCCGAGTTCGACGCTGGTGCAGAGGACGCTGGCGCCGGCGCCGTGGCTGCTGTTCGCAGGCGCCGCCTACCTTGACGCCAACGGTTCGCCTCGGACGCCCGAGGACCTGCGCAAGCATTCATCGCTTTTCATGATGCGCACCGGGATTCCTCCGGCCTGGCGGCTTCGCCATTCAAGCGAGCGAAAAAACGAGATTGTCGTGCCGCTGACGCCACGCCTCATGAGCAACGACATGGTCGGATTGAAACAAGCCGCGATCGCCGGGCTCGGCATTGTCGCGCTGCCCGGTTATGTCTGTCGCGAAGAGCTTCGATCCGGCGCGCTGCGCAGGGTATTGCCGGCATGGCTGGCCGGCGATTCGACGTTGACGGCGCTGCTGCCCTACCGGCAAGGCCTGTTGCCCTCGGTCCGCGCCTTCATCGAACACCTGGCGGTTCAACTTCCGAAGGCGGTGGCGATCTAGCTTCGCACCATTGACGGCAAGAGGTTCCGCGGCACGCCGCGGGCCAACGCCGGCGACCGGGCTCAATTCTCGGTCACCATCTGAAATCCGGTTGCCTTCAAGACGCTTCTCGCAGACGGAGATGATATGAAGCGGATGAATGCGCGAGCCGCGTCCGGCGCTTTGCTGGTCGCGACGATCCCGGCGGCCATCACGGTTGTGTTCTGAATCTCGCCAGGGAGCGGACCCGCAAGCTCGACACCTGGCGCGATAACGATCTCGGTTATTTGCCCGATCTGCATTTCAATTTCGCCTCTCGCAACCGCGAGGAAGACGTTCTCGGGAACATCACCTTCGGTTCGGTCGAGTCTGAGTTTCGGCTTCAAATCCTCCGCGATGCCAAGCCGTTCAAGCAGGTTCGCTGCATAGGTGCCGGACGTTGAACCCGTTGCCGGATCCCGGTACCCGATCGATCGCGCGGAAAGCAGCGATCGCTTGAACGCCTCGACACTGCTGATGTCAGGTTTGGGCGCTCCCTTGCGTACCGCAACGCCAAGCGCAATTCCCGCGATATTGACGAGGCTTTCCGGGAGCACCTTGCCACTGCCTTGAAGCTTCTCGATCTGCGATCTGGATACGATGACCACATCTGCGGCATCGTCCTTTTGAATCCGCCCCACAATGGCGCCCGCTGGACCATATTCAATCGTTGCCATGTCGCCGGAGGATTTCTGAAAATCCGGGGCGAGTTGCGACAGCGCGCCCTTCAATGAACCGGATGCCAGAACCCTGATTTCGGCGGCATCCGCGGTGATGCCGCTGCACGTGGCGACGATCACGGCAAGGCCCGCCAGGGCGATCTTCAGACAGCTCATGAATCCTCCCGCCGTTCCAGGGTAAATTCGCAGCACAATGACCTCGAACCTCACGCCGACGCCGGCCTTGTATAGACGATGAACGTCAGCGCGCCGGCGGCAAGCACCGCCGCCACGAACATCATCACATCAGGCAGGCCATAGAGCGTCGCCACCACGCCGGTCGCGGACTGCAACAGCGCGGTGCCGAGGAACAGCGACAGATTGGTCGCGGCGAGCCCGCGGCCGGCCATCGCCGGACCCATCAGTCGCGTGGTCATGCCGAACAGCAAGGTGTGGGTCGAGACCACGAATCCCATCATGACAAACAGGACGGAATCGAACTGCGCCGGCATGAAGGCGACGTGAAACAGCCGCGAGAGCAATCCATCGGGAGCACCGAGTGCGACCAGCGCGATACAGAACGCGCCGAGGAGATGCCCGCTTGCGAGAATCAGCCGGGGGTGACCGAACTTTCGATCGAGAATCCCCGTGCACAGCGGCGCGAAGATCATCGACAGCGTGAAAAGACCGAGCTGATTGCCCGCCTGGATTCGGCTCAAGCCCTTGACGTCCATCAACCATGGCCCGCCCCAGACGCCCCTGATGACGAGCGTCGAGGCGAGGGAAACCAGCGCCAGCGCGATGATGCCGCGCATGGGGCGCGATAGCCCCAGGCGAAACACTTCGGCCATCTGCAACAATGGCGACGACTGATCCTTGTGTTCGGGGGGCTGTCTCGGCACCAGCGCGAAAACCGCCGCGGCAATGACCACGCCGGTCGCCGCCGAGATCAGGAAGCTCGAGCGCCAGCCGTAATGTTCGACGATGTAGGCGAGCGGGCTTGCTGACAGCAGCATGCCGGTATTGCCGAGCGAGAGGATGGCGCCCGACCACAGCCCGAACCGCTCCGGCGGAAGTTGCTTGGCGGCAAGCGTCATCGGACACATCAGCATGCCCGAGGTCGAAACGCCGATCAGAAATTGCGCGAACACGAAGCTCGCGGTGCCGGTGGCAAAGCCGCTCGCCAGCGCGCCGAGGATCGTTCCGAAGAACAGGCAGAGCGAGACCGGGCGCACGCCGAAACGGTCCATCGCCGTGCCGACCGGAATCTGAAACGCCGCAAAGGAGAAATGATAGACGGCAATCAGGCTCGCGAGTTTCTGCGGCGACGTCGCAAAATCGGCGGCCATCAGATCGAGGCTGATGGCCGGCACGGTCCGGAGCAGCGTTGACAGCATATGTCCGCAGGCCAGCGCCAGCAGAGCAAGGAAAAGCGTGCGGGTGCTGGATGGATTGGTTGGAGCCACGCTGCTTGTTTTTCGTTACTTGTGCGCCGGGGACGAAGCTCGCCACGCCGAAACTGGATTATGCAGCTTCTAGATTGAAAAGCTGACGCGATGCAAACGAAATGAGGCCTTCGAAAACGGTGCGCTGCACTGCACCGGCCGGTGCCTTGCAGGTGCTGTTCGCAGGTGCCAGACTGGCGTCAGGTTCGACGCCATGGCCGAACCGAACGGTCGCGCGGGACAGAGGAAACGATGAGGCTCGCTTCGAACCTGTTCGCTGCCTTCGCTGTGTTGCTCATGGCGCAGACGGCTTCCGCACAATCCAGCTATCCGAACCGGCCCGTGAAGATCCTGGTCGGCTTCACGCCGGGCACCGCGCCCGATCTCGCCGCGCGCATTCTCGCCGACCGGTTTGCCGAAGTCTGGGGCTCGGCCTTTGTGGTCGAGAACGTTCCCGGCGCCGGCAGCAACATTGCGACCGCTCAGGTCGCCAAGGCCACGGCCGATGGCTACACGCTCTTGATGGGCGGCAACTCGTCGCTGGTCATCAATCCGAGCCTGTATGAAACGCTGCCGTTCGATCCGCAGAAAGACTTCGCGCCGATCTCGCAGGTTTTCATCGCGGCGAACGTGCTCGCCGTTCCCACAGAGGTGCCGGTCAAGTCGGTGGCGGAGCTTGCGGCGCTCGCCAAGGCCAATCCCGGCAAGCTTTCCTATGGCCATGCCGGCGTCGGCACCTCGCAGCATTTGGCGGGCGAGCTTTTCAAATATATGGCGCATGTCGAGATCGCACCGGTGCCCTATCGCGGCACGACCGCGCTGATGCCGGACCTGCTCGCGGGCCGCATCACCATGTCGTTCGCCAATATCGTGAACGTCGTGCCGCTCGCGCGCGAGGGCAAATTGCGCGCACTCGCCATCACCTCGATCAAGCGCTCGGCATTGGCGCCGGAGTTACCGACCATGGCGGAATCCGGATATCCCGGCTTCGAGGCCGTGCCGTGGTTCGGCCTGGTCGCGCCGGCCGGCACGCCGCAGGGTGTTCTGAACAAACTCTACGCCGAGACCGTCAAGACACTCGCGCTGCCGGAGGTGCGCAAGAAGTTCGACGAACTTGGCATCGAGCCGGTCGGCAACACGCCGGCCGAATTCGCCGCCATCATCAGACAAGAGATTCCCGAATGGGCCAAAGTGATCAAGGATGCCGGCATCAAGCTTGGCAACTAGTGGCGCGCTCCACTAGCCCGTCATTTCAACTCGGCCGTTTGAACCGTACCAAATCATCGCGCGACCATTCTTCGTTGAACTCTTTCCTGGATCCCGAATGATTTTCCGCCTTATTGCTGTCCTGCTGTTCCTGCTGATCGCGGCCATGCCGGCGCAAGCCGAGCCCGAGACCGTCTACTTCAAGAGCGCCGACGGCCAGACCGACATTGCCGGCTATCTCTTCAGGCCCAGGGCGCCGGGCCCCCGTCCGGCGATCGTGCTGTTGCACGGCCGCGCCGGGCCCTACTCGGCCAATTTCAACAAGGATTGCGAACAGGTCGCGCGCGGGATCCGTTCGCCATGCAACGCCGCAACGCTGTCGAAGCGGCACATGATGTGGGGCGAATTCTGGGCCGCGCGCGGCGTGATCGCGTTGCTGCCGGACAGCTTTGGCCCGCGGGGCATGGCGCACGGGTTCGGCCGCTTCTCGCATGGCGATCCCGAGCGCGACGAAGTCAACGAGAAGACCGTGCGGCCGCTCGACGCCGAGGGGGCGCTGGCCTATTTGCGCGGCCGCAACGATGTCGTGGCCAGCCGCGTTTTCCTGCAGGGCTGGTCGAACGGCGGTTCGACGGCGCTGAACGTGATGATCCGCCAGGGAGCCAGCGCAGGATTCCGCGCGGCGCTGGTTTTCTATCCGGGCTGCGGACGCGAAGCGCTGCTCGAGAACGCGGTCGCGACCGCCTCGCCGCTGTCGATGTTTCTGGGCGCCGACGACGAGGAAGTGTCGCCTGCGAACTGCCAGCACGTCGCTGAGCGTTCGCTCAAGGCGGGCACCAACATCGCCGTGATGCTCTATCCGGACGCCACGCATGATTTCGACGATCCCGGCGAACGACGCCAGGCGGTGCCGGGCAATCAGGCCGCGAAGGCCGATGCCATGGCGCGGGCGGCGGCCGTGATTGACGAAACCCGCAAGCCGTAATGGCGAAAAGTCTTGCGCATCGATCAAGGCTTTCGTCGCAAGGCTCCCAAAGCAGTCCTTAACAACCGGTGACATATCGGTGAACCGGCCCATCACGAATGACGGAGCCGTGTGAGAGGGCGACTCACGGCCGTTTGTATCCATCTGCCGTAACGTGTTTCGCCAGCATGGCGGGCGCCATGCTACGAGACTCTCGGAAACATCCTTGGGAGGGCTCACCACGCAAAATGGAAAGCCCTTACTCATGATCAAGACTCTCAGCGCTGTCGCAATCGTGACCGCCGCACTCGCAAGCCCGGTCTTCGCCCAGGACGCGGCCGCCCCGCACAAGCCGACCCACGCTCTCCGGCATTACCGCGGCAGCTATAATCAGGTGACTGAACCGGCGATCGTTGTCCCCCGCGCGTCAGACACCGGCTCGTACTTCGATCGCAGCTACGACCCTTCGCGGATCGGCGATC
>Ga0307470_10001064_pt1 | contig 11293 bp, 8 predicted proteins | sample atmos_gasesAM3C__FD_204565 | JGI IMG/M metagenome (GOLD analysis project Ga0307470, IMG submission 204565) | Hardwood forest soil microbial communities from Morgan-Monroe State Forest, Indiana, United States - atmos_gasesAM3C_05 | ecosystem: Environmental > Terrestrial > Soil > Temperate forest... | reverse complement strand
GCTCCCAGGCCGCCGATTGGTCGGGCACCGGCCGAACGCAACTGTGGACCTACAATCTTCACTACTTCGACGATCTCAACGCAGCGGATGCCGACGCGCGCCGCGGATGGCACGAACGGCTCATCGAACGATGGATCGACGAGAACCCTCCGGGAAGTGGAACCGGCTGGGACGCCTATCCCGCGTCGCGCCGCGTGGTGAATTGGGTCAAGTGGCTGCTTGGGCAAAAGGTGCCTGCGCCGAAGACGCTGCAGAGCCTCGCCGTGCAAGCGCGCTGGCTGAATCGGCGCATCGAGTCGCACCTGCAGGGCAACCATTTGATCGCCAACGCGAAGGCGCTGATTCACGCCGGCCTTTATTTCGAAGGGAAGGAGGCGCAGCGCTGGCTGCGCCGAGGTGTCTCCTTGATGCAATCGGAACTCGCAGAGCAGGTTCTCGACGACGGCGGCCATTTCGAACTCAGCCCGATGTATCACGCAGCCTGCGTCGAGGACCTGACGGATTCGGTGAACATCCTGCAAGCCTACGGGCATCCGGTCGACGCCGCCTGGCCTGGTATCGCCTCACGCATGATGGTGTGGCTCGATGCGATGTCGCATCCGGACTCGGGAATCGCCTTTTTCAACGATGCCACGTTCGGCGTGGCGCCGGATTTGGCGCAGTTGCGCGCTTATGCGGCGCGCCTGAATATCGCTCTCGAACCCGGCGGGCGAACCGGCATGCGCCGGTTGGCGGCGAGCGGTTATGTCAGCGTGGATTCACCGCCTTTCTTCCTGATATGCGACGTCGCCCCTATTGGCCCGGACCATTTGCCCGCGCATGCGCACGCCGACACTCTGAGCTTCGAATTGAGCTACGAGAAGCGGCGCATATTCGTCAACTCCGGCACGTCGGAGTATGGCCGGTCCGGCGAACGCCAGCGGCAGCGCGGCACGGCCGCGCACAACACCGTGGTGATCGACGGCGAGAATTCGAGCGAAGTGTGGGCGGCGTTTCGTGTGGCGCGCCGAGCACGGGCACGCCTGCTGGAGGCGCGGGCCGAGGACTCCGGATTCACTGTCGCGGGCGAGCATGACGGCTACAGGCGCCTGTCCGGCAGGAATGTGCATCGGCGCCGCTGGACGCTGATCTCGAATGAGCTCTTGATCGAAGATCAGATCGAAGGTTCCTTCCGCAGCGCGAAATGCTACTTTCACCTGCATCCCGGAGTTGAGGTGCGACGCGCATCTGGATCGGAGCTGCAGTTGAGCGACTCACGCGGCGTGCTGTTCGAAATGCGCTTCGAAGGCGCGGCCATGGTCGATGTCGCCGATGCCAAATGGCATCCCGGGTTCGGCGTGGCGCTGCCGAGCCTGTGCATCGTCGCGCAGCTCGGCGGACCGCGCATGACAACCTTGATTCGCGGGGCAGATCGGACGTGAGACTGCTGGTCCTTAGCTTCTATTTTCGCCCGGATCTGAGCGCCGGGTCATTCCGCGCGAGCACCCTGGTCGACGCATTGCTCGAGAGCTTACCCGCGGGCGCATCCATCGACGTCATCACCACGGCGCCGAACCGGTACAGCTCGTATACCCAGGAGTCTATGCAAGTCGAGGCGCAGGGGCCGCTGACGATCAGACGCATTGCGCTGCCGGTGCATCGCAGCGACCTGTGGGGACAGTCCCGCGCATTCCTGCACTTCGCCCGATGCGCAAACAGCCACACCGCAGACATTCCGTATGACATCGTGTTCGCTACATCATCGCGGCTCATGACGGCTACCCTCGGTGCCTGGATCGCCCGGCGCGCAGGGGCGCGGCTTTATCTCGATATCCGGGATATCTTCGTGGATACCATTGGCGACATATTTCGCAGGATCGGCGGCGTGCTGTGCGGGCCCCTGTCGGCATTGGAGCGCTGGACCATGCGGCGCGCCGACCGCATCAATCTCGTGTCGCGCGGTTTCGAGAACTATTTTCGCTTGCGCTACCCGGATCGCTCGTACTCCTGGTTCAGCAACGGCATTGACGAGGAATTTCTTCGTGCCGATTGGTCAATCCACAGAATGCGCGATGCGCAGCAGCCATTGCGGGTGGTCTATGCCGGCAATATCGGTGAAGGACAGGGACTGCAGTCCATTCTGCCGCAACTTGCCCTGAAGCTCGGGCGGCGCGTGCAGTTCTGCGTGATTGGAGATGGCGGCCGCCGCGAACTGTTGCTCGATCTGCTCCGGCAATCCGGTGCGCAGAACGTGGAGGTCCTGCCGCCCATTTCGCGCCCGGCGTTGCTCGAGGCTTATGCGAACGCCGATATCCTGTTTCTGCATCTGAACGCGTATGCGGCATTCGAAAAGGTACTGCCCTCGAAGATTTTTGAATACGCGGCGACCGGGAAACCGATCTGGGCCGGCGTTGCCGGCTACGCGGCGCGTTTCATCTCGGCAGAGGTGCCGAACGCTGCGGTATTTGCTCCTTGCAACGTGTCGGAGGCCGTCGAGTGTCTGGATGGCTTGATACTGCAAGACCAGCCGCGCCTGGATTTCGTCAACCGTTATGCTCGCCGCACCATTGCCAGAGCGATGGCCGATGATATTTTGAGTCTCGCGGAGGCAGATTCGCCGTGATGATGTTGAAAGCTGCCGCCGGATTGCTGGCGAACCCACTATTGTTGGCGGGTATCTTGTCGGCCGCCGGACTGCTGTTGCTGCGCGGATCGCGGCGCCGCGCCGGCGCGTGGGTCATCGCAGCCGGAACGGCCCTGGGCTATCTTGCATCGACTTCGCTGGTCGGAAACGCATTGCTGGCGCCCTTGGAGCAACAATATCCGGCGTTCGAACCCAGTCAGGCGATCGGGGTGCGCGATATAGTCGTGCTGGGAAGCGGATATGAGCCGCGCGATCATATTCCGGCGACCGGCGCGCTGGACCCGGACGGACTCGCGCGCATCGTAGAAGGTGTTCGTCTGGTCCACTCGCGTCCGGGCGCGCGATTAGTGGTGTCCGGCGGGGCCGCGCCGGGACTGACCCCTAGCGCGTTAGGCTACGCGCGGCTGGCCGCTGAATTGGGCATCCAAACATCGGCAATGATCGTCTTGGACCATGCGCTCGACACGGCCCAGGAGGCCCGTGACGTCTTCGCCTTGCTGGGCCGTTCGCCTTTCATTCTCGTGACTTCCGCATACCACATGCCGCGGGCGATGCGGCTCATGCATCGCGCGGGGGCAAACCCGGTACCCGCGCCCACGGCACAGGTCCTGCACACACAGAGGGCAGCTGAACGATTCGGCCTAATTCCCGGATCGCGCGGCCTGCGCAAAACGGAGGCCGCCCTGCACGAGTATATGGGGATTGCGGCGGTCAATTTGCGAGCCGATTGAGCATATTCGAATCTTCTGAACTACGCCGCGCATTCTTGGATAATGTGCGGCTGTGAATCGGCAAACCCCATCGCCATGCCAGTACTGATTACCGGAGCCACCGGTTTCGTCGGGCGCACGCTGCTCGCGACGGCCTCCCCACTCAAATGGCGGGCGGCGGTCCGCCCGCATTTCGTGTCTGGACTTGCGGTAGATCAAACAATCGTCGGCGATATCGATGGCCAAACCGACTGGTCGACGGCCCTGGACGGTGTCGATTGCGTGGTCCATCTTGCCGCGCACGCGCATGTCATGAAGCCCACGGCGGCTGATCGCATCGAATTCGAGCGCACCAATGTACTTGGCACCGAGTGCTTGGCGCGTGCCGCCGTCGCGGTCGGCGTCAGGCGCTTCGTCTATTTGAGCAGCATCAAGGTAAACGGCGAGCGCAGCGGAGACCGCGCATTCAGCGCCGACGACATACCGCAGCCTCAGGATGTCTATGCCCAGTCCAAATTGGAAGCAGAACGGCGGCTGGCGGCGATCGAAGCAACTTCGGGCATGGCCGTTTCGATCGTGCGATCTCCGCTCGTTTATGGTCCCGGAGTGCGCGCCAATTTTCTCCGTTTGCTGTCCTTGGCGCATAGCGGCCTGCCGATACCCTTGGCATCGATCGACAATGTGCGAAGTATGGTGAGCGTATGGAATCTTTGCGATCTCATTTGTGCGCTGGCTCGGCATGAGCGGCCGATGAGCGGTGTGTTCTTGGTCGCCGACGGGGAAGCCGTATCCACGGCGGAACTGGTCCGCCGCCTGGCGCATATCATGCATCGGCCCGCGCGGCTTTTTGCGCTGCCGACGGGCCTGCTGCGGGCGCTTGCGGCGCTTACCGGACGAGGGGCCGAAATGAACAGGCTGTGCGACTCGCTCGCCGTCGATATTTCGCAGACTCGCGTCCGCCTGGGGTGGTCGCCGCCCCTGCCTCTCGAGGAGGGGCTCGAACGAACCGTCCGTTGGTATATGCAAGAACTCGCGTGTCGGAACGCCGCATGATTCCTCAAACGATTCACCTCATCGCGGCTGCGCGGCCGAATTTCATGAAAATAGCGCCCCTTTATCACGCCCTGATGCACGAAAGCTGGTGCCGCGCCGTGATCGTGCACACTGGGCAGCATTACGACTACAACATGTCCGAGTCGTTCTTCCGCGATTTGAAGCTGCCGGAGCCCGCTTTTCATCTGGAAGTCGGCAGCGGGTCCCACGCGGAGCAGACCGGCCGCGTGATGATCGAATACGAGAAGATCGCGGAGCGTGATCGGCCGGATTGGATCGTCGTGGCGGGAGATGTAAATTCGACTCTCGCATGCGCGCTGGTGGCGACCAAGCTTTGCATCCCGGTGATACACCTCGAGGCAGGGTTGCGAAGCGGCGATCGGAGCATGCCTGAGGAAATCAACCGTTTGGCAACCGACGCCATTGCCGATGTGTTGTGGACGCCGTCGGCCGATGCCGACGCCAATCTGCTGCGTGAGAGCGTGCCGGCCGGGAAGATCGACCGCGTCGGCAACTTCATGATCGATTCCTACGAAATGCTGCGCGACTCGATCGCCGCCGCGGGGATGGTCGAACGGCTTGCCCTGTCGCCGCACCGATATGCGGTGGTCACCTTGCATCGGCCTGCGAATGTCGACAGCGCCGATTCATTGGCCTCATTGATCGCGCAATTGTCGAACGCGTCCGAGTCCCTGCCCATGGTGTTCGCCGTGCATCCGCGTACCCGCAAGCGTCTGCACGAATTCGGTCTGATGGCGGCATTGGAGAATTGCGCGAGCATTCGGCTGACCGACCCGTTGGGGTACATTGAATTCATGAATCTGGTGTCCAATGCCGCGGTGGTGGTGACGGACTCCGGCGGCGTTCAGGAGGAAACCACTTATCTCGGGATTCCTTGCCTCACGCTGCGCGATACCACGGAACGTCCGATCACGATCGAGGAAGGATCGAACCGCTTGGTGCAAACGCACGCGCTCATCGATGCGCTCGGCGATGTCATGAAGGGCCGCTTTCGCGTCGGCAAGCGGCCGGCGCTGTGGGACGGAAACGCCGCCCGGCGGTCAGTTGTCGCTTTGAGGAGACGGGCGAAGATTGATTGAAAATTCGAACTCGGTCTCGGTGGTTGCTTGGAGCGACTCGAAGACCCGGTAATTCTGCGGTATTATCGCTACGGGCTTTAGATGGGGATGATCATTCCGTTTGCGAGCTATGTAGCCAACACCGTTTGCGCCGCTATTGTCGCCTTCCTTTTTGCATGGTTCGCGACTGGGCTCGTCCGCCGGCACGCGCTCCGCAACGCGATCCTGGATATTCCAAATAGGCGGAGTTCTCACGCGGCACCGACGCCAAGGGGCGGAGGTCTTGCGATAGTGATCGCATTCATGGGCGCTCTGGTATTCCTGGTTTCCGCCGGATTCCTTCAACTCAACCTGGCGTTTGTGCTGGCCGCAGGAGGCGGCGCGGTGGCACTGGCGGGGTATTTGGACGACCGCAAAACCTTGCCTGCCAGCGTTCGAATTTGCGTCCACATTGCCGCCGCAACATTGGCAGTGATGGTCCTCGGCGGTATCACGGAGCAGACGCTTCGAAATATCGGATTGCATGGGATCTGGGCGGGCAGCCTGCTTGGCCTGATGGCGCTGACCTGGTCGACCAACCTCTTCAACTTCATGGACGGCATCGACGGCATAGCGGGCAGCGAGGCGGTTTTTGTGGCGGGGGCCGGGGCCCTACTCAACTGGAGATCCGGCGGAGACGGCGGCTTGACCGCCGCGATGGTGGTATTGGCCGCCGCGACGCTGGGTTTTCTGATCTGGAATTGGCCGCCGGCACGTATTTTCATGGGCGACGTTGGGAGCGGATTTCTTGGATTTACCCTCGCAGTTCTGGGCCTTGCGGCAAGCCGGCACAGCGTCGCCCGCATCGAAGTATGGTTGATCCTGAGTGGGGTCTTCATGGTAGATGCAACGGTTACGTTGCTGACACGGATCGTGCGGGGCGATCGATGGTTTGAGGCGCATCGTCAGCACGCCTATCAGAACCTAGCGAGGCGATGGAAAGCGCATCTGCCGGTCACCGTTTTGGTCATTGCAATCAACTTGCTTTGGTTGTTTCCATGGGCCTGGATTGCGGCCCTCTACCCGGCGCGCGCCATGCTGTGTGTCATCGCGGCGCTGGTCCCGCTGATAGCGATTGCCTCTCTGCTGGGTGCGGGGCGCCAGTCGCTTCCCTAGAAGCGTGCGACGCCGTCGACGTTCGCTCTAGCCCTCCGTCGGGCGGACTTTTTTACTAATATATTCAGCAGGTTGGCGATTGTAAAACCTAAGCGGTCGAATCCGGTACTCATAACATATCAGCCTAGAGCATTTCAGTGCCTGTTCCATCGCTGGCCAAGGTTGCAGCAGCGCTGCGCACGACCACAGAGACTCTGGCGCGCGAACTGGCCGTCCCCTCGCTCGAACCGCCGCTCTGGACGGACTTCGAGTGGCACATCGCTCGGGCGGTAGCGGGGATGCATGGGGTGTCCACGCTTCTCTACGAGGGGCTCCCATGGGAAGGTCCCGACAGTTGGCGAGGGTTTCTCCACCAGCAACGGAAGCAATCCGTCGCGCGGCACTTGCACGTTGCGCGCTCATTGGATGCGATCGATTCGCAGGCGCGATCCGAGGGCGTAGCGCTCGTGGCGCTGAAAGGCGCCGCGCTGCACGCGAACGGAATCTACACGGCCGGACAGCGTCCAATGGGCGATATAGATCTGCTGGTGCGGAATGACGACGCGAAGGCGGTTGCTCGGGTGCTCGACGCTTGCGGCTACGCAGCCGCCTTTACCACTCGCCGCCACCAAGTGTTTCAGCCGCGAGTCAGAAAAGTCTCGGCGGGCGTCAGATTGGGCGAGCACATCGACAATGCAGTCAAAATCGAAGTGCATACCAGGATTGCGGAACCCCTCCCGGTCACAGCGGCGGACATCACGCAGTTCCTGTTTCCATCCGCCGCGCACGCCGGCCTCAACCCCTATCCCTCGGCTGCGTCCCTCATGTTGCATCTTTTGCTGCACGCGGCGGGAAACATGCGGGCGCACGCACTTCGGTTCATTCAGTTGCACGACATTGCGCTGTTGGCGGGACGCTTTGGTCCCGGCGACTGGCAGGAACTGCTCGCAATGCGCCCGGACGGCAGCACGCTATGGTGGGCGTTGGCGCCGTTGATGTTGACGGCGCGTTATTATCCGGTCGCACTCCCGCCGGATCTCTTTGCAAGGCTCGGCGTGGAATGTCCGTGGCTGCTGCGCAGACTCGCGCGGCACCAGCGGCTGACAGATGTCTCCTGGTCCAATATCCGCATTGCGGCGTTTCCGGGTGTGGAATGGTCGCGGAACCCGCGAGAGGCGCTCGAATTCATGATGAGCAGAATTTGGCCGAGCCGCGAGGCTCGATTGGAGCTGAAAGAAGGCGGTGCCCAGATCCCCGATTCCTCCAGCGTTCCGTGGTACGGCATCTCGCACGGCGCCCGCATTCTGCGCTGGGTCTTCTCCCGGCCTCCCCGGGTGCAGACGCTGCTCTCGGTTCGCGCTGCGCTGGCCGACGGGGGCTGAGTGTTCATCGGACGGTTGGCTCGATGCCGACATGGCGCATTTGTAATTTCTACCCCGGGAGCGATGGGCAATTTGCTTCATAAGGGTCAAATTGGATAGACGGTATCCGCACAAGGATGGCACGATTACCGTACCCGAAACGTCGGGACCTATTTCGGAGCGGCGAATTGGCAAAGACTGCGTTGATTACCGGCATTACCGGACAAGATGGTGCGTATCTCGCTGAATTCCTCATTGAGAAGGGATACAAGGTCCACGGCGTGAAACGCCGCGCCTCGTCGTTCAACACCGATCGAATCGATCATCTCTATCAGGATCCTCACGAAAAGGACCTGCGTCTCGAACTGCACTACGGAGATCTCACGGATTCCACCAACCTCATTCGGATCATCCAGGAAGTCCAGCCCGACGAGATCTACAACCTGGCGGCTCAAAGCCATGTCGCGGTCTCCTTCGAGACTCCCGAATACACGGCGAATTCCGACGCCCTGGGCACGCTGCGAGTGCTCGAAGCCATCCGAATTCTGAGGCTCGAAGGCAAAACGCGGTTCTATCAGGCGTCCACCTCCGAAATGTTCGGCAAGGTTCAGGAAATCCCGCAGCGGGAAACTACGCCGTTCTACCCGCGCTCGCCTTACGGGGCCGCCAAGGTCTATGCCTATTGGATCACGGTGAATTACCGCGAGGCGTACGGGCTGTTCGCCTGCAACGGCATCTTGTTCAATCACGAATCGCCGATGCGCGGCGAAACCTTCGTGTCGCGCAAGATCACTCGTGCCCTGACGCGCATCAAGGTCGGTCTACAGGAAACGCTGCATCTCGGTAATCTAGACTCACGGCGCGATTGGGGACATGCACGCGACTATGTGCGCGCGCAATGGTTGATGCTTCAGCAGGAGGTACCGGAGGACTTCGTCATTGCAACCGGCAAGCAATATTCGGTCCGCGATTTTGTCGTCGCCGCGGGCTCATTGCTCGACATGAAGATCGAGTGGCAGGGCGACGGAGTGGACGAAGTGGGAATCGATACCCGGACCGGCCGCAAGCTGGTTCGAGTCGACCCTCGCTACTTCCGACCGACGGAAGTGGAGACGCTGCTGGGCGATGCCACGAAGGCGCGGCAGAAACTCGGCTGGAGCGCCGAGGTGAGCTTTTCCGAATTGGTGGCAGAGATGGTCGAATCAGACCTGGATCTCGCCAAGCGCGACGCCTTGGTCGCCAAGGAAGGCTTCAAGGTCTACAGCCATCACGAGTAGACGCCGGTGCAGCTAACCACAGCCTCGCGAATCTATGTGGCCGGCCACCGCGGCTTGGTGGGTTCGGCCGTCGTCAGGGCCCTTCACCAACAGGGTCACACCAACCTCGTGCTCCGGACGCACCGTGAACTCGATTTGACGGACCAACGCGCCGTTCGCGAGTTTTTTGAGTCAGAACGCCCGGAAGCCGTCATCATGGCCGCGGCGCGCGTGGGCGGAATCCACGCCAACAATTCGCAGCCGGCGCTGTTCATTCGCGACAATCTGCTGATTCAAGACAATGTCATCGACGCAGCTCATCGCTCGGGCGTCGCGAAATTCGTCTTTTTGGGGTCGAGCTGCATCTACCCCAAGCTCGCTCCTCAGCCCATCAAGGAGGATTATCTGTTGACGGGTCCCCTCGAGCCGACCAATGAATGGTATGCAATCGCGAAAATCGCGGGCGTGAAGATGTGTCAAGCGTACCGCCGGGAATTCGGCTTCAACGCGATTTCCTTGATGCCGACCAACCTGTACGGCCCCGGCGACAACTTCGATTTGCAGAACTCGCATGTGCTGCCCGCGCTGATCCGGCGCTTCCATGAGGCCAAGGTTCGCGGGGACGAGAGCGTGACGATCTGGGGCACCGGTACGCCGCGCCGTGAATTTCTCCATGTGGACGACTTGGCCGATGCGGTTTTGTACTTGTTGCGGTCTTACGAAGCCGAGGCCATCGTCAATATCGGCTGGGGCGAGGATGTGACGATTCGCGAATTGGCCGAACTCGTCATGTCGGCGATCGGCTACAGCGGCCGCCTCGTCTTTGACGCCAACAAACCGGACGGAACGCCGCGCAAGCTGCTGGATGTGTCGCGCCTGACCTCACTCGGCTGGCAGGCACGAATCCCCCTCAAAAGCGGTATCGAGCGCACCTACGCGTGGTTCAAGGAACATTCCGCCGATGCGCGACTCTAGACCTACGAGTGCCGGTCAACCCGATGTAGATCGGCACGTTACAACATTAACTCGCTGTAAAATTTGTAATACTGACGGTGACTGAGTAGATAAATTCGGTACACTGCACGGCAGGGAGATAAGAATATCCTTGCCGACGGCACGATTCGAACGATTTCGTCGGCCGGCAGGGGGACGAGTGTCAGGGAGGCTCATTTTGGGTTCAAAGAGCGTGGATAGGACTGGCGACTTTGCACGGCAAACCGTAGAAATGCCGGGACCGCTCAAGCGCGTCATCGCCATTTGCGCGGATTGCGTGATGATGCCGCTGGCCCTGTGGGCCGCTTTGAGTCTCAAGACCGGTAGTCCCTCGTTCTCGATAACTGATTGGCCCGCTTATCTGGCCGTCGTCGCCGTCAGCACCCCGATTTTCGTGCGCCTGGGCCTGTACCGCGCCGTCATCCGCTTTCTCGGGCACAAGGCGGTGTTCGCCGTTGCGTTTGCGGTCCTTTTGAGCGGCGTATTGCTGGGTCTCGTAGGTCAATGGCTGGCGATACCGGCGCTTTCCTGGAGCGTCGTGACCATCTATTCCTGCCTCACTCTGCTCTACGTGGCGGGATCGCGCTTCGTGGTGCGCTACTACCTGCTCACCCATTATATTCAGCCGACCGTTGCCCGGGTGGCCATCTACGGGGCGGGCGATGCGGGTGCACGCCTTTCCACCGCGTTGTCGACCACCCGCGCCTTCGATCCGCTGGTCTTCATCGACGACAAGAAAAGCTTGCAGGGCCGCATGGTCAACGGCATCAAGGTTTACCCGCCGGAACAGCTCCCCCAATTGATCAAGGATCGCAATATCGACCGTATCCTGCTGGCGCTGCCGTCTTTGACGCGCCGCCGGCGCCGGGAAATCTTGAGCGGGCTGGAGCCGTTGGGCGTCCATGTGCAAACTGTCCCAGAATTCGAACAGTTGGTGACCGGGACTGCGGCGGTCGCGGACATTCGTGAGGTCGACGTCTGCGACCTGCTGGGCCGCGATTCGGTGCCGCCGAAAGCCGGTCTGTTCGACGCCTGTATTCGCGATCGGGTGGTCATGGTCACCGGGGCGGGCGGCTCAATCGGC
>Ga0307470_10001063_pt1 | contig 11295 bp, 16 predicted proteins | sample atmos_gasesAM3C__FD_204565 | JGI IMG/M metagenome (GOLD analysis project Ga0307470, IMG submission 204565) | Hardwood forest soil microbial communities from Morgan-Monroe State Forest, Indiana, United States - atmos_gasesAM3C_05 | ecosystem: Environmental > Terrestrial > Soil > Temperate forest... | reverse complement strand
GCCTTGATCGGCATCATCCTCCTGATCGGCATCGTCAAGAAGTACGCCATCCTGATGATCGACTTCGCGCTCGACGTCGAGCGCAACGAGAAGAGGACGCCGGAGGAGGCGATCTACCAGGCCTGCCTGCTGCGCTTCCGGCCGATCACCATGACCACCATGGCGGCGATGCTGGGCGGCCTGCCGCTCGCCCTCGGCCTGGGGACGGGCTCGGAGCTGCGCCGCCCGCTCGGCATCGCCATCGTCGGCGGCCTCCTCTTCAGCCAGGCCCTGACGCTCTACACGACGCCGGTCATCTACCTCTACCTCGACCGCCTGCAGCTCTGGTGGTCGCGGGTGCGAGGCGAGCGGCGCGCCGGGCGCGCCGCCGCCGCGCCCGAGGCGGCGGAGGCGTGAATGCTCTTGCTTCTCGGTAGCTGCAGGATGGGCTCGATGGTCCGGAACGGAGAAATCCCTCTTCTCGGCAGGTGCAGGATGGGCTTGACGGTCCAGGATGGAGAAATCCCTCCTGTAGGGGCGGAGCTTGCCTCCGCCCTCGTCGCAGTCCACGGTTGTCGGGCGGAGGCAAGCTCCGCCCCTACAGGGGGGTTGTTCTGAACGCCATGGACAGGGGAGTCAAGGGAACGGCGCGCTGGTGCGCCCTGCTGGGGACCGGGCTGCTCCTCGCTTCCTGTTCCGTGGGTCCCAACTACAAGCAGCCCACGGCGCCGGTGTCGGCCACCTTCAAGGAGCTGCCGGCGGGAACCGCCGCCGAGGCGTCGGCCTTCCGTCCGGCGCGGCCGCAGGACGACGCGCTGCGCGGCACGTGGTGGGAGATCTTCGGCGACGCGCAACTCGACGCGCTCGAGGAGCAGGTCAGCGTCTCGAACCAGACCCTGGCGCAGGCCGAGGCCCAGTTCCGCGGCGCCCGCGCAGCGGTCCTCGCGGCGCGCGCCGGCCTCTTCCCGACGGTGACGGCGAGCGCCGGCGTCACCCGCTCCCACTCGTCGGCCAACCGTGGCACGGTGATCGTGCCGGGCTCGGGGACCGGCGCTGGGACGGGGTCGACGGGCGCCGTCACCGCCGGCGGCGACACCACCGTCTACCAGGTGCCGATCGACTTCTCCTACGAGTTCGACCTCTGGGGGCGGGTCCGCCGGCAGATCGAGGCCGAGGTGGCGACCGCCCAGGCGAGCGCCGCCGACGTCGAGAACGTGCGCCTCTCGCTGCAGGCCGAGCTCGCCGTCGACTACTTCCAGCTCCGCGGCCTCGACCAGCAGAAGCAGCTCCTCGACTCGGTGGTCGCCGCCTACGGCAAGGCGCTCCAGCTCACCGTCAACCGGCACGACCAGGGCGTCGTCTCCGGCGTCGACGTGGCGCAGGCCGAGACGCAGCTCGACACCACGCGGGCGCAGGCGACCGACCTCGGCGCCGCGCGCGCCGGCTTCGAGCACGCCATCGCCATGCTCACCGGCAAGCCCCCCGCCGAGCTCGCCATCCCGCCGGCGCCGGTCGCCGTCCAGCCGCCGGCGATCCCCGTGGCGCTCCCCTCGGAGCTCCTCGAGCGCCGGCCCGACATCGCCGCCGCCGAGCGCCGGGTGGCCGCGGCCAACGCCCAGATCGGCGTCGCCCAGGCGGCGTTCTACCCCAGCCTCACCCTCTCCGCCTCGGGCGGCTTCCAGAGCTCGACCCTGGGCAAGCTCTTCTCGCTCCCCAGCCGCTTCTGGTCGATCGGCCCGGCCCTCGCCGAGACGCTCTTCTCCGGCGGCCGGCGGCGGGCGGCGACGGCGCAGGCCGAGGCCGCCTACGACGCCGCGGTGGCGGGCTACCGGGAGAGCGTGCTCGTGGCCTTCCAGAACGTCGAGGACAACCTGGCGACGCTGCGCATCCTGGCCCAGGAGTCGACCGAGCAGGCCGCCGCCGTCGCCGCCGCCGAGCATGCCCTCGAGCTCGCCCGCAACCGCTACCAGGGCGGCATCACCGCCTACCTCGAGGTGATCACCGCCGAGAACGCCGCCCTCGCCAACGAGCGCGCCGCCGTCGACCTCCAGATCCGCCGCATGACCGCCGCCGTCAACCTGGTGAAGGCCCTGGGCGGCGGCTGGAGCGCCAGCGCGCTGCCGGCGGGCGCGGCGCTCGGCGCGCGGTAGGGCTGCGGTAGCAGGCGAGCTCGGCGCTCACTCCGGCGGAGGGAGGCAGCTCCCCACCGGCGGCTCGGCGGCGCGCGTATAGCGCAGGGCGATCCTCCCCACCGCGGGCACCCTCCGGCGCGTAACCGGCGGGGAGCGGTAGATCGTGCGGGTGCATCGTCGGAGTCTATCCAGCGCCCGGCTCCGCGCCGTAACGCGGGCGGCTGCCGGGATCGCCTAACCCGCCGTCGCGCTCTTCGCGGAGCCGCAGCAGCCCGGCTCGCAGTGCACCCCGCATCCCTGGGCTGCCGCAGCGGCCGGCAAGCCCCACCAGGCGACGGCGGCGATCGCCATCGCGGCCAGTCTGCGCTTGCGGGCTGCGGTCATGGTGCGGGGTGCTCCCCTTCGCTCGACGAGGAGCTTACCAAGTCGTGGGCCGCAGCCGCCATGGCCGGTCTACAGCGGCTGGTTTACGGTGACCGGCTCGCACGGCCGCCCGCGCCGTGACGCGGCGGCTGCCAGGATCGCTTATCCTCTATCGCGTTCTGCGAGGAGGAGCCGTCGAGATGCCGGACTGGAAAGGGATCGTGGGAAAGAGCTTCACCGCGGCGGCGTTCGACGGCTACTGCCACACCCTGCAGTGGCTGGCCTGGCGGCCGTCGTTCATCGTGCTGCACAACACCGGGGTGCCGTCGCTCGCGCAGCGCCCCAAGGGCCTGACCAGGCAGCACATCCTGAACCTCGAGGCCTTCTACCGCGACACCGAGGGGTGGAAGGCGGGGCCGCACCTCTTCGTCGACGACCGGCAGATCTGGGTCTTTACGCCGCTCACCGTCTCCGGCACTCACTCGCCGTCGTGGAACAAGGTCTCGCTCGGCGTCGAGATGCTGGGAGACTACGAGAAGGAGGCCTTCGATCGCGGGCGCGGGCTCCAGGTGCGGCACAACGCGGTCGCCGCCATGGCGACCCTCTGCGCCGTCCTCGGCCTCGACCCCGCCACGATGCGGCTGCACCGCGAGGACCCGCTGACGACGCACGCCTGTCCGGGCAAGAACGTCCGCAAGCTCGAGGTGATCCAGGAGGTGCAGGACCTGATCGCCACCCGCCACGCCGGCGAGCACTCGCTCAAGCCGGCCAAGCCGAACCCCTGACGGGCCGCGCTAACCCCGCCTCACAGCGGGACGGCTTCGCGGAGGATGTCTTCGCGGACGTCCTCGCGAAGGCCGCGGACCGTCGCAACGTCGACGCGGCGGGCGAGGAGATCCTCGAGATCGATCACCAGGGCCGCGTGGTCGAGGAGGCTCCGCCCCGGTTCCAGCTCGACCAGGAAGTCGACGTCGCTCTCCTCGCGAGCCTCGCCGCGGGCGACGGAGCCGAAGACCCTCACCGCGCTGGCGCCGTGCCGTGCCGCGACGCTGAGGATGTCCTCCCGCTTGGTCCGCAGAATCCCGTAGAGGTCCATACGCTCCATTCTACTGTCGAGAAGGGCGAAGCCCGATGTCTTCCCTCGTCGCCGGCGACCGTGGTCGGAACCGCCCTCTCCCCGCTGGCCTCTAGCGGCCGCTCAGGTCGATGCCGGGACCGATGACGGCGACGAACACCGCGGCGACGACGAGCGCGGCGAGTGTCCACGGCACGCTGGGTGTGATGCGCGCTGGCGTTGGGGCAGGCTCCTGCTTCCGCCTTCCCACGAGATCGGGGATGGCGAGGAGGCTGACGCCGACGACGACGGTGGTGCCGAAGGCGAGCTCCAGGGCCGTCGCCTTTCCGGTCGGGCTCAAGGCCGCGGCGGCGCCGGCGACGACGGCCGCCGCGAGAGTGGGGAAGAGGGCCAGCCGGCGGAGGCGGGCGGGCGCGGCGCCGGAGTGACTGGTCAGGCGGTCGTACTCGACGGCGACCAGGCGCAGGAAGCCGTAGTAGAGCGCGATCCCGGCGAGGACCAGCCCCGCGCGCCACACCCAGGCGGCCGCGAGCGGCGCGGCGAGGACCGCCCAGTCGCCGAAGCCCGTGGCGCCGGACACCACCATGTAGCCGGCGGCGATCAGCAGATCGAACACCATGCTGAGCCAGAGGAAGTAGCGGGCGTTGCCGCTCGCCCGCGGAGCTTTCCGCAGCGCCAGCCAGGCGAGCGCGCCGCCCGCGAGATTGGCGAGCGGACCGGCGGCGACCATCGCGGGGGTCACGACGCTGCACCGCATGCCCAGGGGATCGAGGAGCGTGATCCGGCCGCCGGTCGCGAGGCACAACGTGCCGTGCCCGACCGCCTCGTGGAGCATCGTCGAGCCAACGTAGACGAGGACCCCGATCGCCATGATCGTGAGCGCGCTGTCGCGGCCGATGGCCTCGCCGCCGGGATTCCCCGTCGCCGTAGCGCCTGTCTCAGCAGCCATCGCGTTCCTTGGACGAGCGCGTCGTGTCTAAGGGGATCGGCGGAACAAAACGTCGGCACTTCTCTGCAACTGCCGACACATTGGGCGGAGCTCCCCGCCCTACTTCAACCGCGCCAGCGCCTTGCGCACGATCGCCGTCTCCGCCACCTCTTCGTTCGGATAGACCCGCGAGTTGACGATGAGGTAGACGTCGCCTTTGCGGACGTGCATCACGCCGGCCGCCTGGAAGTAGGCTTCGTCGCCCAGGCCGGGGACGGCGCGCATCGTCTCGCCGTTGTATTTCTTGGCGTCCTCCATCGCCGTTCTGCCGCCTCTCCAAGTGGTCTCGACCGTCGCCTGGTGGGTATCGTCGGTGAGGTAGGCGCACTCGGCCTCGGCGGTGGTGAGCCGCTGGATCGGGGCGCCGAGGATCGCCTGCATCTCGTCGCGGGTCACCAGGGAGCAGGGCTTGGTGCCGGCGCCATCGGCGGCGGCGGAAGCGGTCGCGGGGCTCGCCGCGGCGGCGGGCGAGGTGACGGCGACGGCGGTCGGGCTGGGGCCGGCTCCCGCCGCCGCGGGCGCGGACGCGTGGTGGCCGGCGTAGACCCAGCCTCCCACGGCGAGCAGAGCGACGAAGACGACGATGCCGACGACGAGGAGCGTGCGCATGGTGACCTCCTGCAGGTGGTCCACCGGCAAAGAGCGCTTTCGAGCGGAGATTGTCGCCGAACGGCCCCGCTCTCTGGAGGGGGTGTGAAGCCATCATCCTCTTCGCGCTCGGCGGGGTCAAGCGAACGGCTTGGCCGCGTCGCGCGCCCGCAGGCTCTCGGCACAGTCGCTTGTAGGCTTGGCCCTCGGGCCGGAAAGGACACACCGCACCATGAGAGACCACCGCTCGCTCGCCGCCGTGCTCCTCCTCGTCGTCTGTACTCTGCTCGCCGCGACCGCGGCCCAGGCGGCGCCCAACGGCGTCGCGGTCGGCGCGAGCGCGCCGGCGGCCGCTGCCTGCGCCGGCGAGCCGACCCTGAGCTGGGACCCCACGTCACTCTCGACGCCCCTGCCGTCGGCTATCGCGACGAAGGCCGATCTGCCGGACATCCTGTTCCCGTCGTTCTGCCCGCCCCGCTGCCTCGGCTGCACCGCTGCCGAGTGCCGCGCCGGCCACTGCGTCGTCCAGAGCGGCTGCATCGTCTGCTGCTGACCTGGGCGGCCGAGCGCGCGCCCGCGGCGCCGGCGCCGCGGTCACAGGCTCTCGGCCATCCGCACGTAGACGTCGCGGCCGCCCCGGAAGGCGGTGCGGCCGTGGAGGACGCGGGTGTTGTCGATCATCAGCGCGTCGCCGGCGTTCCAGGCGACGAGGGTCGCCAGGCGCTGGTTGAGCGCCATCAGCTCCTTGATCGCCGCCCCCGGCACCGGCGCGCCGTCCTCCATGCGCACGGTGATGGGGAAGCGGGCGCCGGAGAGCCGGCGGATGGTCTCGCCCGCCGTGCCGCGCTTGAGCGACAGCTCGCCCAGGTAGAGGGCGAGGACGTCGTTGATGAAGGTGTCGGGGCGGCCGTCGCGGCCGGGGACGATCGCCCAGGCGAGGTGCTCGGTCGCGACGGCGCCGGTCGCGCGGTCGACGGAGAGGCGCGTCGCGTGCTCGGCGCAGTAGCGCTCGACCTCGGCCAGGTCGTCGGTCTGGAAGGCGGCCTGCCAGGCGCCGTCGGGGAGCTCGCGCCGGTAGGCGACCCGCCGCGCGGCGAAGAGGGCGCGCGCCCCGCCGCTCATTGCGCGGCAGATCGCCTCGCCGTCGCAGAGCGTCGTCTCGCCCCCCTCGTCGGCCGGCCGCTCGCAGTAGAACCAGAGGATCGCCGGCTGCCGGCCGGTGTAGTACATCTCGCCGTGGAGGGGGATGGCGAGCCCCTCCTGGCTGCCGGTGACGGTCAGCAGGGTGCCGGCGCTCCCCACCGGCCGCCGGTCGCGGAAGAAGCCGCCCTGGTAGGCGGAGAAGCCGCGCGAGCAGCGCTCGGTCAGGGCCACGAACTCCTCGCGGGTGGCGCCGAAGCCGCGGAAGAGGAGGGCGCCGTGGCGGCGCAGGAGCCGGCCGACCTCGTCGCGGTCGAGGTTGCCCAGCCGGCCGGGGGTGGCCGGCGCGTGGGGCTCGATCACCCGGCCGAAGGAGCCGTCTAGTCCTCTCCCACGCACTTGTTGACCCGGTCGAGCGTGGCGAAGCCTCGATAAACCGAGCGCCGCCCGTGTTCCGCCGTTCTCCGAGCGGCGAGTATACAGGAACCCCTCGGCCGCTTTCGCTTCGCGGGCGGCGCGCGTCGCCGTCGCGCCGCGAAATCCCGTCTCCCGCCCACGAGATCCCGTTTCCCGCCGGCGAAATCCCCTGACGCGCCGGCGAAATCGCGTCCGCCACCCACGCGATCTGCCAACTTCGGGACGGAGCTCGTCAACTTGGGGACCGGGAAGGGCGACCGCGCGGGCCGAATTGCAAATGTGGGGTCGTGTCCTAACAGTCCGTTGGCAGGGGGGTAGAGCCGCCCAATGCCCAGCTCCGCGGCACGGGTCCCCGGGCACTTTGCCGCCGGACCGCGAGCCGGTCTTGGGGGTAATGACGACCGACTTCGATAGCTTGCTGGACGAGATCAAGGAAGACGACCGGGCGAGAGTCGCGGCCGAGAGGCGGGCGCGGCAGGGCTTCGCCGGAGATTGCAAGAGCCTGATCGCGGAGACCATCCGCCCCTACTTCGAGAGAGTAGCAGCCGGGTTCGCGGGCGACGACGTTCTGCAAGTTGCCCCGCCGGCGAGTGGGGAGGACAACGCGACCCTCGCGGCAGTTAATCAACGCGATGGCCGCACCTACGAACTCTCCTACCGCTGCGCGTACCCTTCACTGGAGATGACCATCATTGTTCGCCACCCAATCGGGGGCCGTTTGGAGCACGGTGGTTCACCGCGGCGGCTGACGATCGAAACGCTCTCGGCAGAAGACATCGTCGGCCAGATCGAAGACTTCTTGAGATACGCCCTTAGGGGCGTTGGGCGCCAGTTCTAGGCGCCGTCGGCGCCCCTGCGCCGCTGCAAGTGCGGTCTAACCTCACTTGACCCCGCTCGTGTCGAGCCAGGTGAAGTCGGTCCAGTATTCCGCCGTCTCACCTGGCCTCCTCACCTGGACGACGGAGGAGAGAGAGAAGCCGTCGAGGTGAAGGTAGACCTCCTCGCCCTTCTTGAAGACGGTGCACTCGCCCGCGTACGCGCCGTCGAGTAGCTTCGTGTGGGCCGCCTCGTCGTCGCCCTCGCCCTTGATGCTGAGGACCTTCTCGAAGTACTCCCGGTGAGCGCAGCCGAACCGGGCCGCCTTGAACCGCGGCAGTGGCCCGGTTACTTCCGTCGTCGAAGGGTGGTTCGACGTGGCCGGAGAGTCTGGCGGGTGACTGGGCGACACGAAGAGCACCACCAGGGTCACGACCACGACCACGAGCGCGACGCCGAGGAGGCAGCCTTTGACCGTTGACATGAGGGCCTTTCTCCAAGGGCTTCGCCCATCAGGCTATCGGATTTTTGTATATCGGAAAAGGGGATGGACGATGGACCCTCGTGCGGTCCATCTACTCCGATACCTATCGTCAATTCCTAGAGAGACTTAGACAGGCTCGCCACGAGGCGGGGTTGAGCCAAGTCGAGGCTGCCCAGGCGCTCAAGCGCCCGCAGTCGTACGTCTCCTACTGCGAGACGGGCGGCCGGCGGGTCGACGTCGAGGAGCTGCGGGAGTTCGCGAGGCTCTACCGCAAGCCAGTCTCGTACTTCCTGGACGACTAGCGCGGGCCGAGGGGGACCAGCTACGCCGCCAGCAGGTCCCCCAGCCGCAACGGCTTCCGGGCGATCCCCGCCGCCATCGCCGGAGTGCAGCGGATCGTCGAGTGCATCCAACAATAGTTGAACGCCCAGAAGTGCAGCGCGAGCGCCGCCTTGAGGTTCTCCCACTTCTTGGAGAAGCCCGTCGTCAGCCGCGTGAGCCGGCGGAGCTGCATCCGCATGTGGAGGTTCTGGCGCTCTACGTGCGAGGTGCAGACGCGCGACTCCTCGGGCTCGCCGATCACTGCCTCTTTGAAGGTGCCTATTATCTTGGCGGGAGAGTACCGCCGCTGATCCTCTGACGCATCGGCGCCGTAGGTTTTTTGCAGAACCGCATAGTCCACGCGGGCGCCCAGGTTGTTCTCTACCGCCGCCGGGTAGGGGCCGTAACCGTCGGTGGTCAACTGGAACTGCCCGGCGGTCGCGCCGTCCACCTGAGCCATGAAGTGCTCGGTATCCTCCGCCGTCCGGCGGCCGAGGTGCCAGGAGAGAACGAGCTTGGAGGTCCGCTCGATAGCGACGTAGGTCCAGGCATCGCCGAGCTGCGAGTCCGTGATCCCCTTCTCTACCTTCGTCTTCTCCTTCATCTTGACGAAGCCCCAAATCTCGTCAGCTTGCACGTCGTCCACCTTGACGCCGCGCACCGCGTCGAGGAGCTTCTCCGCCTTGGCGCCAGCGAACCGGAGCAAGCGCATAACGGTATCTCGATGCACTCCGGTTACGCGCTCGGTCGAGCGAATCGAGGAACCCTCGGTCAGCATGGAGAGGCAGAGCGTTGCCTTGGCGACCGGGAGCCGCATCGCCCCCAGGGGGCGCTCGGGGATCTCGGCGAAGGTGGCTCCGCAGGACTTGCACTTGTATCGCTGGAAGGTGCGATCCGTCCCCCACTTGATGGTTCGGCCCGAGCACTCCCGGCAGGTGGGGTTCGGGTTGGGTGTAGGGGCGGACATGGGGCTCTTCTCGTATACGGACTAAGTACGTACCAGAGACAACGATTTGCCCTGGCCGGATAATTCCCGTACTCTGTACGTATGGCCGAGAAGCTCATGAGTGCTCGTTTCGAGCTGCGCCTGACCGACGAGGAGAAGGACTTGTACCGCCGGGCGGCCGAGCAGGACGGGCGGCCGGTCGCCAACTGGATGCGGGACCGGCTCCTCCGGGCTGCCCGAGAGGAGTTGGCGGGGACCGGCGGCCAGGGGAAGGGGCGTAAGAGGCCCGCCCCTCCCCGCTGACGACCTCGCTGTGGCTCCTGGCCTTAGTGGGTATGAGCCGGCGCGGTAGGCAGGGCAGCAATAGCCCGAGCAAGCAACGATGAAGGTGTGTAGGACCGCGATAGAAATTGTCCAAGGTACAGCTCTCCTTATTGACTCGGAGAGCTGCCTTGGCTTAGGATGGGTTTGCGAGACCACCTAAGCTTTGGGCAGTACCCCAAGCCAGTTAGAAAGCCCCGCCGAGTGCGGGGTTTTCGCTTACATGGCGCCTCCTCCGGGTGCCTGGCGCACCTCCCGCCGAGTCTCCAGCCACTCGCCCACCCGCTCGACGTCGAGGTAGACCCGTCCCCCGAGTCGGACGACGGCGGCGTCGAGGCCGTTCTCGTGGCGGTGGAGCAGGTGGTACCGCCACCCCGACTCGGAGATCGGCGTCTCGGCGGCGAGCTGCTGCACGCTCCGGATGTTCTTCACGTCCATGCTCGTAGTCCGGCCGCAGGGGCAGCTAGGGACAGCACTGCGCAGATTCGGAGAAGGAAGGCGTTTGGTGGGTTGCTACTTGAGAAGAAGGGGGGACGGCTGTCGCGGGCCGTTGCCCCCTTTCTTCCCACTTCAAGGGCGGTATCAGACGCTCTCCCGCCGGTGCCGCTCGACCACCCCCGCCGCCAGCTCCCGGTCGCGGATCCAGCATGGGGCAATTTCGGCTGCCAATGCACGCGCCTGCCGCGAGGTGCGGAGCGTCGCGATGACCTCCCGCGACGGCAGGTGAATCAGCGTGTGCCGGTGCCGGCCCGAGTAGCCGACCATCGCCGACGTGCCGCAGTAGATCCCGAACGGGCGCGAGATCGCCCCCCGGACCTCCTGCTCCCCGTCCTCCAGGAGCGCCCAGAAGCGCCCCAGGTACCACGCCAGCGGGACCGGGTTGCCCGCCCGCGCTCTCGCCCGTAGGTAGGCGTCCGCGGCCTCTGCGAGCCACGTACCGACCGCGCGATGGCCGTCCGCATCGGCCGCTCGCTTCCAGCGGATGGACTGCTCCATGGTCGCGCCCACCGTGAAGCTCGCGACCTTCACTTGCGGAGCCCGTCCCACAGCGCTTCCGCCGCCTTGCGCTGTGCCGCCTCCCTCTTCACCCGCTCGCGCTCGTTCACCCGCTCCTCCCGGTCGAGCTTCCTGAGCCGCGCCCGGACTCCCTTCAGGCGCTTGTGGTGCTGGAGGACGTAGCGGGCGCACCACAGGAAGAACTCGGGGACGCTCCCGCCTATGCAGTCGCTCGCCATCCGGAGAGCTGCCTGCTCGCGGGTGTCGTCTGCCCGGACCTTGTAGGTCGAGGGATCGAAGCGCCACCGGCACGCCCGGATGCGATCGTTCAGCCGGTCGCGAGCGTTCCAGGATCCGCCGCGCACGGTCACAGCTCCCGCTCGATCCGCTCGGCGAGCATTCCAACCGACGCGGCCTGTTCGCCGGCGAGACGGGCGAGCGCTTCGTCCGCGGGGTCGAGCTGGGACTCGTCCGCCGACTGCCGCACCATGGCGAGGTAGCCTTCCAGGTGCCGGAGGTCGCCCGCGGCGGAGCGCATCTCGGAATGGGTGGAGGACTCGGGCTCGCGGCCGTAGGCGGCCGTCTCTAGGGCCATGTCGTGGAGCATCGCGCCCAGGTGTACCAGGGCGGCGCGATCCTCGGGGTCGGGGAACAGGCGGAGAGTCGTCTCGCGGAAGGCCGCGGACTCCTTACAGGGTGGGGTGATATAAACGGGGGAGCAGCACATGG
>Ga0307470_10001062_pt1 | contig 11310 bp, 10 predicted proteins | sample atmos_gasesAM3C__FD_204565 | JGI IMG/M metagenome (GOLD analysis project Ga0307470, IMG submission 204565) | Hardwood forest soil microbial communities from Morgan-Monroe State Forest, Indiana, United States - atmos_gasesAM3C_05 | ecosystem: Environmental > Terrestrial > Soil > Temperate forest... | reverse complement strand
TGCCGGCCCCTTTGCGCTCGGTTCGGGAAGCGCCGCGTTTCCCCGCGAAGCGGTCAAACGTGACCTTGCCCGGATCCTCGTCGCGACCCGGAAGGCGAATATTCCGGCGCTGATAGGCTCGGCCGGTACCGCCGGCGGCGACCCGCACGTCGAGTGGGTTCTCGACATCGCCCGCGAGATCGCGGAGGAGAACCATCTATCCCTTCGCACGGCGGTCATCCGGTCGGAGCAGAACCGCGATTACCTCCTCGGCCTGTATCGGGAGGGACGCATCCGCGCGCTCGATCCCGCTCCCGAAATCGACGAGACAGTGTTCTCGCGCAGCGCACGCATCGTCGGCATGATGGGCGTCGAGCCTTTGCAGGCGGCGCTGGACGCGGGCGCTGACTTCGTGCTGGCGGGACGTTGCAGCGATCCTGCGTTGTTCGCCGCGTTGCCGACTCTGCGCGGCCTTCCTCCGGGCCTTGCATGGCACGCGGGCAAAGTGACCGAGTGCGGAACCATGGCATGCGAAGGCCCGCGTGGCGGCGTGATCACGGCGACCGTGCGGGAGCACGAAGTCATCTTGCGGCCGGTCGGCGAGGGGCTGCGTTGCACTCCGCAAAGCATCGCCGCGCACAGCCTCTACGAAAACGCGCATCCCTACCTGCACAAGGAATGTTCCGGCACTCTCGACTTAACGCATTCCAAATACACCGCGATCGATGATGTTTCCGTGCGCATCACCGACAGCGGCTTCATTCCGTCGAGTGACTACACGGTAAAGCTCGAAGGCGCGGAATTGATCGGGTACCAGTCGATCATGATCGGAGGCATCCGGGATCCGTTCATCCTGCGGCGGCTGGACCAGTGGGTGGCCGAGGTACGGGACTACGTCTACGGCGCGGTGGCGCGGGTTCTCAAGCTGAATCCGCCGGATTGGTCCTTGACCGTCCACGTCTACGGGCGAAATGCGGTGATGGGCGCCATGGAACCCAATGCATCCGAGATGCCGCACGAAGTCGGGATCGTCGTCGAAGCAACCGCAGCCACACAAGAACTGGCGACCAAAGCCGCTCAACTTGCGCGTCAACCGTTCCTGCACCATGGCGCACCCGAATGGACGAGCGGGACGACGAGCTTCGCATGTCTGCACAATCCCGCGCACATCGATCGCGGCGCCGTATATCGGTTCAATCTAAACCACGTCGCGGTTCCGCGAACCAAGATGGAAATGTTCAGGACCGAGTTCGTTCAGCTCGGAGCACGGCCGCTATGAAGCTTGCCGAACTTGCGAGCCTGATTCGCAGCAAGAACGCAGGTCCTTTCGTTCTGACGTTCGACATCGTGTTTCCCGACGACGAAAGCTATCTTCGCGCGAAAAAGTCCGGTGCGCTGACCATCGCTCGCTTCGCCGAACTATTCCGGTGCGAAGAGAAGCGCGTGCTATTCTTCGAATGCGATAACGCCCGGGCGTTCAAATTCAGTATTCCCCGGCCCATCGTGCAGGGCAATCTCGGCGATGGCGACATGCACGGTGGTCAGCAATTCATCCCCCTGATGGACATCGAAATTCGATGACGGCAATTCAATGGCCCGACATTGGCGCGCGGCTCGACCGGCTGCCGCCGACCCGGTACATATGGTATCTGGTCGGATTGGTGTCCTTTGGCGCGTTCTTTGAAATCTACGATCTGGCCCTGACGGCGCCATTGAGTCTCGGCCTTCTCGCCGCCGGGGTGTTCCATCGGGGAGCGGCGGGATTCTTCGGCTACACCGACCAGGCAACGTTCGCCGCCGCCACCTTTGCGGGCCTTTATGTGGGAACGCTGGGGTTCGCCGCCGTGGCGGACCGCATGGGCCGTCGGACGATATTCACCTTCGCGCTGCTATGGTATGCAACGGCGACGGTGGTGATGGGCCTGCAGAACAGCGCGTTCGCCATCGACCTGTGCCGCTTCGTCGCGAGCATGGGTGTCGGCCTCGAACTGGTCGCAATCGATTGTTACCTCGCAGAACTCATGCCAAAAACGGTACGCGGGCGCGCATTCGCCTTCAGTGCTTCGCTGCAGTTCCTATCGGTGCCGTTCGTCTCGGCGCTGGCTTGGGCTCTGATCCCGGGCATGCATCTTGGAATCGCGGGATGGCGCTGGCTCGCTTTCGTTCCCGCCGTGGGCGCATTGCTGGTCTGGCAAGTCCGCAGGGCGCTGCCGGAATCGCCGCGATGGCTCGAGGCGCATGGCCGTGCGGTCGAGGCTGACCTGATCACCTCGAAGATCGAGCGATACGTGGCCCGCGACCTCGGGTCTCAAATTCCTCCAATCCAACCGCCGGCCGTCCCGCCGGCCGTCGAACCGGCGCGGGGTGCGGCGAAGGCAATTTCCCTCTGGGCGCCCCCCTACAGGCGGCGGACCATCGTGCTGATCGGATTTCACGTCTTTCAGACCATCGGCTATTTTGGCTTCTCGAACTGGCTTCCGACCCTGTTGGTGTCGCAGGGCATAGAAATAGGCAAGTCTTTGGCGTACACCGCAGTGCTTGCATTGGTGCCGCCCATTGCCCCGCTGGCCTTCAGTTTATTCGCCGACAAGCTGGAACGTAAATGGATGGTGGCCGCGGGCGCTCTTCTGGCCGCCGTGGCGGGCTTGGGCTTGTCGCACGTCACACAGCACTCGAACTTCGCCGTGTTCACCGCGATTGGAGCCTTTGTCGCAATCGGCAACTCTCTGATGTCACTGTCGTATCACACGTACCAAAGCGAATTGTTTCCCACCCCTGTGCGGGCCCGTGGGGTCGGGTTCGTCTATTCCTTCAGCCGCCTCTCCGCCATATTTTCCAGCTACATCATCGCCGCGACGCTCGACCGTACGGGCAGCGTCGGCGTGTTCGTCCTCATCTCGTCGGCAATGGTGGCCGTGGCACTCATCGTCGGCCTCTTCGGACCCCGGACGCGCGGGCTTGCCCTCGAGCAGATATGAGCGCGCCGCCGCGGCGTCATCGGGCGAGATGCTGATCCGGCGTCGGCTGCTGATCCGGCGTCGGCTGCTGGTCCGGCATTGACTGCTGGTCCGGTACTGGCTGCTGGTCCGGTACTGGCTGGTGCTCGGGCGCTGTTGGGAGGCCATCTTCTTTTGGCGCTTCGTCCGGCGGGACTTTACCGTCGCGCACTTGATATTCGCGCCGCTGCAGCCAGGCATTGCGCAGAAAAGCATACGGATCGTAAGCGCTGTCGATCATCTCGTCGGTACTGAGCAGGCCGGCGCGTTTGTCGACGGCACTGACGACCGAGAGGCCCAAGTCGATGTTGGTGTTGAAGACGTAGGTCCTCGGGGTGGTGAAGTGATCCATCACTTTTGCCGGCGCATCGCGCACAGTGGATGGTCCAAAAATCGGCAGCATGAGGTACGGGCCGGAGCCCACGCCCCACTTGCCCAGCGTCTGACCAAAGTCCTCGTCATGTTTTTCGAATCCCCAGTGCGTCGCCGGGTCGAACAGACCGCCGACCCCGACCACGGTGTTGATTCCGAAACGGGCAATATCACTGAGACCGTCGTGCACCTTACCTTGCAGAGCATCATTGAGGATGGTGATGGGATAGTCGATGTTCGCCAGGAAATTGGAGATACCCCGGCGGACCGGCTTCGGCGTCACCTTGACGTAGCCGCGCGCCACCGGCCGCAGAATGGCGTGGTCGACCGCCCTGTTGAAGGCGTAGACGGAGCGATTGGCGCGCTCGAAGCGGTCGCGAGGATCGGGTTTACTGCCCGGGGGCAGCGTTGCGCAGCCGCCGAGGAGCAATGCCGCCGCAAACGCAGCGGCGATGGTCAATTTGTCTATTCGCATGGAGGCCGTTCCTCGAATGAAGAGCGGCGATCCTAGCGATGGGCTTTTCCCTCTTGATGTGTGATTTTCGGGCCCGGCGCTACAATGTGTCCGTGCGGACATAAAGGCCTGACATCCGGACATCAGCCGGCTATAAGCGCATGTTGTCCTTGGAGAATGTTTTCAATGCCCCACCTTCTGCTCGTCGATGACGACGAGGATATTCTGTCCTTGCTGACGAGTTTCTTTCACAAGCACTCGCACACCGTTTCGGTGGCGCAGAATGGTGCGGCGATGTTCGCCGCCCTGGAAAAGGATCCGGTCGATCTCGTCATTCTCGATGTCATGCTGCATGCCGAAGACGGCTTCACTTTGTGCCGGCAGCTGCGCGCGGCGTCGACGGTGCCGATCATCATGTTGACCGCGATGACGGACCACACGGATCGCGTCGTGGGTCTTGAAATCGGGGCCGATGACTACCTGACCAAGCCTTTCGACCAGCGCGAGTTGCTGGCGCGAGTCAAGGCGGTGCTGCGCCGGACCGCCGAGAAGGCGGCAGCTCCCACGCGGAGCGAAACGCGGCCGGTACTGTGTTTCGGCGGCTGGCGTCTCGATGTCGCCCGGCGGGAACTGCGCTCCGCCGACAACGCGCTCGTGCTGCTCTCGGGCGGCGAATTCGATCTGCTGCTGGCATTCGCGGAGCATCCTCAGCGGGTCCTGACGCGCGATCAGTTGATCGATTTCGCGCGCGGTTCGCTGCATGTGGCTTACGACAGAAGCATCGACGTACAGGTGAGCCGCCTTCGCTACAAGCTGGAGGAAGATCCGAAGAATCCCGAGCTGATCCGCACGGTCCGCAACGGCGGCTACATCTTTGCGCCCGTGGTGACCCGCGGTTGACATCCTCCCCGCTCTCAAGAAAGGGCGGGGATTCCCTCAACAGGCGTTCGATGTCCCGAACGGAAGAGGATATTGAGAGCGGAGTTGATATCTCGATCATGCGAAACGCCACACTCAGCACATACCCACCTTCTTATTCCGAGGTCTGCGACACCTTTCGGCCCCGTCTCGCTGGCGCAAAACGAACAGACTCGGGAAGAGAACGATTCATTCACTGGCGCGAGCTATTGGAAGGGTGGCTTATGATCGGCCCGTTATTTCCGCCGCCTCAGGAGGCGAAGTACCTGTTTCGGCGCTCAGCCCCTATGCAAAGCAGCAGTAGACCCCATCCTCAGGAGCGGCACTTCCTCCTCGGCGTGAACGCCGGGGTCTCAGTGCCGAAGAATTGATGAAGCTCCCATCCTGGCCGTCGGACACCGTCGCCCGCCGATTCGCCGTGACCGAGGTCCTGGCCGTGGCGGTGACGCTCGCGCTGGTCGGTCTGTTCAGGACCTTCGGCGGCGTGTGGTCGGCTGAACCACTGGAGCGATCGAGCTTGCTCGATGAGGCCGCCGACATCGTCCGTATGATCGATGCGGCTCCGCCGGCGATGCGGCAGCCGCTTGCGGCGGCGTCCGGAAATGACGTGTTTCATGCCGGCTGGTATGCCGCAGGCTCCCGTGCGGCGGCGGCGCTCGAGGCCGCGCCGCGCAGCGACGACGAAAAAACCCAGAAGAGGATCAGCGCCCGTGTGCAACGAGCCGCTGTCGTTCTCAGTCCTGACCGCGCAGGATCGGTGCCGCCGGGGATCGTCTACGATCGCAGCAAGCCGCTCGTGCCGTACATGGTGGGCGTGCAATTGAACGATGGGAGTTGGCTCGTCTTCAGCGTGATGAAAAGAACCTGGGGGATACCTTTGGCGGATCGCTGGGTCATATGGCTCTGCTTTCTGGCGGTGTCGATAACCATCGTCACCGTGTTCGCCGCCCGCCAGTTCTCCAGGCCGATCGAACGGCTCGCCGCGGCTGTGCGCCAATTCGGACTCAACCCGCAAGCTCCGCCCATCGCCGAGACAGGGCCAAAAGAACTGCAAGAGGTGGTCAAGACTTTCAACGCCATGCAGGCGCAGATTCAAAAATTCGTGGCCTACCGCACCATGATGTTGGCGGCCATTTCGCATGATTTACGCACTCCTTTGACCCGCATGCGGTTGCGGGGCGAATTCATCGAAGACCCCGAGCAGCAGGCGCGGCTGTTCAGGGATGTGGACGAGATGCAAGGCATGGTCGATGAAGCGCTGGCCTTTTTCCGAGACGATGCGGTCAGCGAAGAGACGACCAGTTTCGATCTCCCGCACGTTCTTCTCACCATTGCGAACGACTACGCCGATCAAGACATCGATATCCGCTATACGGGGCCCGCACACGCCGTGTATCGAGGCCGGCCGTTCGCCCTGAAGCGCGCTTTCACCAATTTGATCGACAACGCCGCAAAGTATGCGAAGGCTCCGGAGATTGAACTCTTCCGCGAAGAAACCGCATTGGTCGTGGCCGTCAGGGACCGGGGGCCCGGCATACCCGCAGATGCCCTCGACAGCGTGTTCCGCCCTTACTATCGGATCGATAAATCGCGCAATCGCTCCACCGGCGGTGTCGGCTTGGGGCTGACCGTGGCGCAAGCCATCGTCCAAGGCCATGGCGGAGAGATCATTCTCAAGAATCGACCGGGGGGCGGCCTGGAAGCCCGCATCGTATTGCCGGCGGCTGCGCACTCCGAGGAATCACTCGAAGCCTGAACGGGCGCACCCCGCAATGCGGGCGCACCGCGCAATGCGGGCGCACCCCGCCGTGCAGGTATTTCAACGCATACACAATATGGCGAACCCGATGAATCACGCACATCGAGGCGAAAAAACCTGCCTGCACCATCACCGGCAACCCACATCGCTGCGAGTTGCCCGCTCCTCAGTCCATGCCGTACCCCCTTCGCCAAGCGTCCTTGTTTTTACGCAGATGGCAATCCGCAAAGGACTGCAGGCGGGTCTTGAACGACTTCGGTGAGTGGAAAGACCTTCAACATCGATTGCCCGCACCGTCTCCATCCGAAGAGAGGCTGCTGATCATTCGTATGGATGACATCGGCGACTATCTCCTCTTCAGGAACCAACTTCGGATGTACAAACGGTCTCCGCGCTGGCAGAAACATGTCGTCACCCTCTTGGGAAATGTATCCTGGGAACCGATATTTTCAGAGTTCGACGCGTCCGCGGTCGACCATGCGGTGTGGGTCGATAAGAGAGAGTACTTGGTCAACTCTTCGTACCGGTTGAACCTCTGGGACACATTGAGGAGAAGAGGATTCGGGATTGCCATAGCTCCATCCCGGACGCGGCCCCTGCTGCTCGATGATCTTTGCATGTTGGCAGCCGCTCCGCTTCGCAATATGGGGTCCGCCAACACCCACATTCATTCGCGCTGGAACCGGATTTCGGACGCGTTATACCAGCAAGTATTCACGCCATCCGATGCAACGGTCCATGAGTTCGATTTCAACGCCCAATTCACCGCTTGGGCGAGCGGGCTCAAATACGAGGGGCGCCGCCCTCGGCTCGACTCCCGCTTTGATCAGCCGGATCCCAACCCCTACATCGTTTGTTTTGTCGGGGCCAGCGTGCGCAGCCGGCGCTGGCCCGTGAAGCGGTGGATTGAATTTATCGATCTATATCGCAGGCATTACTCGAGCAGAGTGATTCTGGCGGGCCATACGGCCGCGGAAGTCGAGATGGCAACAACGATTCGGGAGCGCACCGGCACGGAAAGCATTGCCGGTGCCGCGTCGTTGCTGGAATTCCTTCGTTGGGTGGCGGGCGCCGAGGCCGTGCTTACGAACGACACGATGACTGCACACCTGAGCGCCACCGTCAATCGGCCGACGGTAATCATCGCCAATGGCGTTCACCACACTCGATTTACCGAGTACTCGAATGCCGGAATCGAGAACGTCATGACGGTCTACCCGGATGTGTTCAATCGGATACGGAAGGGTAGGGCAAGAGTGTCCTACAACTATCCGGATGCGGTATCTGCCGACATCGCCTCGATCAAGGCAAGCGCAGTATTCGAGACGTTGCAGACGGTCTTGAACATATCCAGTCCGGCCATCCCGCACGGATGATTCCGCACGGTGTACTTGGCCCATGAGCTCCACGCCGCACTTGCTTTGCGTCGACGACGACACAGATATTCTGGCGCTATTGACCAACTTTTTTCGAAAGCACTCGCACACCGTTTCCACGGCAACGAACAGCGCCGGGATGTTTGCCATTCTGAAGGATCAGCCGATCGACCTGGTGATTCTCGACGTCATGCTGCAAGACGAAGACGGCTTCAGCGTATGCCGGGCGCTGCGTGCCGTATCCCAGATACCGGTCATCATGTTGACCGCGGTCGCGGACCACACGGATCGCGTGGTGGGCCTGGAAATCGGGGCCGACGACTATTTGACCAAGCCGTTCGATCAGCGCGAATTGTTGGCCCGTGTCAAGGCGGTGCTGCGCCGCACGGCGGCGAAGCCGTCGGTGCCTACCCGAAGCGAAACCAGGCCCGTTTTATGCTTCGCCGGCTGGCGCCTGGATGTCGCGAGGCGCGAACTTCGGTCCATGAATGGCTCGCTCGTCCTGCTGTCGGGCGGCGAGTTCGAGCTATTGCTCGCCTTCGCGGAACACGCTCAACAGGTCCTGACGCGCGATCGGCTGATTGATCTGGCGCGCGGGGAATCTCACTTGGCCGACGATCGCAGCATCGACGTGCTCGTGAGCCGCATTCGGCGCAAACTGGAACCGGATCTGAAGAATCCATCGCTGATCCGCACGATTCGCAACGGGGGGTATATCTTCACCTCTGCCGTCACCCGCGGATGAACAGGCGGATGGGAATGCAAGCCACGACGCGATACACAATAAGAGCCCGGCTAGTGCTCCGGTTCTGATTCAGGCGCGCGGCCGTCGACATATCGAGTTATGCATGTGCCGGCCGTGCGGCAGCGGTCGAACACGCGTTCCGCCCTGCTGAGCGTGATCGCTAGAATGAGGTAAAACATCGCCTTGTTCAGTATTCGCCCGCCTCGCGAAACGTTGTCCGAAGATATGCTCTGTTGCTGCTTCACGATCCGACTCCTGAGTGATCATTGCAGCATCTTCAATCCTCTTGTTTGCCGCAGGATGTGCGGATTGCGTCTTCACGCTCACAATGTGCGCGGCTACGGACGAGGAATGAATACGGCGACGCGCGGGTTCACGGCCAGGCTCGCATACGCCACATAGAGGGCATGCGTCGCAGGATCGAATGTCAGAGTGTGTGCGCCGTAATGCAGATGGATGGTGTCGAGTACTTTGTATTTATTCGGCTCGTCCTGCTGTACGACGGCCAGAACCCCGGATTTTCCGGTCGTGTAGATGCGATTCAATTCGGGGTCGAACGCCACGGAGTCGGGCGACTTGCCGATCGGCACGGTGGCGACGACCCGATGCTCGTTCAAGTCGAAGACCGCCAGCACGGAATTCGCGTTGCATCCGATGAACAGCCGGCGATGGACCTCATCGATCGCCATCCCGGTGGGCGCTTCACAACCCTGCAGCGGCCAGCCCTGTACGACGGCACGCTTTGCGATGTCGACGGCAACCACCGTACTGGTATCGTGGAGATTCTGGTATAGCAGCTTCGTCGATCTGTCGAATGCCGCGTATTCCGGCGCGCCGCCCAGCGGAATGGTGGCAATCGTGGCCTGGGTGGCTGGATCTATCAGCGTCGCGAGATGCGAATCACCGCTTGCGACATACACGAGCTTGTCGAACTCATCGTAGAAGAGCGCATCCGGATCGTCCGCGACCGGTATGCGTTTGATCGTGGCCATCTTGGCCGGATCAAAGATATCCACGGTATTCGCTTCGCTGCGCGTTACAAAGGCAAGATGACTCGAGGGGTCGATGACGACGCCATGCGCGGCAGGGTCGCCCGTCAATTTGCTCATATCGGTGACCGTGGGCAAAGAGTTCTTGCGGAGATGGACCCTGTACACATCTCCGGTACTCTCGCTGGTAACGAATAACTTGTCGTCATACACCGCCAAATAGTCGAGCACCGAGAGCAGTCCATCGGATGGCAACGGCACGTAGCCTTGGAATATCAGGCTGGAAGCACTGCTCGGTGTCCCCGGATAGATCAGATAGCCGGCTACCGCAATGGCCACTGCCATGACGACGCCGAGGCCTCCCAACACAATCCTAATCAGCGTTTTCGTCGTGCTTTTCACGTCATCCCCCAAAAGAGCTTGTTATGCGGTACGCGAAGGGCGGACCCGCCTGCCGGCAAAAGACGGCTGAACGGGAGCGGATACTAGGGAGGGGTCTTTGCTGATTGATGTCGGCTCTTTTTGCCGGTTGCTACATTGTGTGCGTCCCGACACAAATGCCGGATCGGCGGCTCCGCAGCTCATTTGTTGCAACACCAACACAATGTAGCGATGAGCCTGAAAAATCCGACATCAAGGACGCATAACCCTTCACTACGATTCCCCCTGACCGCGATCGCAGTATGGCGTGTTCACGGCCTCAACCACTCACCTAGGGGATCTCAATGAACAATTGTCTCGCGAAAGATAAACGCCACGCGCTGCCGTGGGCTGCTCGTCTTTTTGGCGTTTCCATGCTGACGATCGGTATGTCCGGCCATTCGATGGCGGCAGAAACGGCTGCGGAACCCATTGACCAAATCGACGAAGTGGATGTGACTACCCGCAAGCAGTCCGCGCTCGACGCGGAGGCGATCAGCCTGTCGGATACTCCGGACGCCGAACCGTCGGTCGGAGGCAAACAGATCGTCGTGGGTTTAGCCGCAAGAGACGCGCCCGTCTACGATGGGTCGAAGACGACCAAGGTGAGCCCATTCCCCTACGTCGATATTCATGGATTGTTCCACGACCGGGTATTCATATCGGACGTCCGCGGCATCGGATTCAATGCCGTTGATCTGGGCGCCTTTCGGGCGGGCATATCGGTCAACTACGTCGGCGGCCGCACGAGCAGCGATGCCCCGCGTTTGCAGGGCTTACCGGATATCGGCGGGGCGGCCGCCGCAGGGGCATTCATGACCTACTCGGTGAAACCCTTCGCTTTCGAGCTCAAAGTCAACCGGGAATTCGGATCCCAACCCGGAACCGAAGTGCAGTTTGGCGCCTCCGTCGGCATGGCACCGGCTCCGCGGTGGCATGTCTCGGTCGGCACGCAAGTCAACTGGCACGATGCCAAGTTCAATCAGAAATACTTTGGCGTCACGGTTGCCGAAGCTGCGCAAGCGACCGCGGTGGGAAACACGATGTCCGCTTACACACCCGGATCGGGATTGGGCACTGTGGGGTTGACCTCGACCAGCGTCTACGCGCTGACGGAGCACTGGGGTTTGGTGACGCGCCTCGGACTCAGAGACCTCATCGGCTCAGCCGAGAAGAATAGTCCTCTGACCCAACGCACGTTCGGGGTGGATTTCGCGGTCGGTGCGATATATAAATTTTGAACCGGCGACCGGGTCCATGCAGCGAGCGGTATATCTTTTCTGCCGCGGCCATGATAACTTT
>Ga0307470_10001061_pt1 | contig 11331 bp, 11 predicted proteins | sample atmos_gasesAM3C__FD_204565 | JGI IMG/M metagenome (GOLD analysis project Ga0307470, IMG submission 204565) | Hardwood forest soil microbial communities from Morgan-Monroe State Forest, Indiana, United States - atmos_gasesAM3C_05 | ecosystem: Environmental > Terrestrial > Soil > Temperate forest... | reverse complement strand
GATCGAGATCAGCGCTTCGGCCCAGCCGATGCCGAGCTGCTTGAGTGCATCGGCGATCGGCGCCTTGACGTCGATCTGGTCGTAATGCACCACCCCGGTCAGGATGCCGGATACGATGATGTAGAGAATGGTGCAGATCACCAGCGAGGCGATGATGCCGATCGGCAGGTTGCGTTGCGGTTTGATCGTCTCCTCGGCCGCGGTGGAGACCGCGTCGAAGCCGATGTAGGCGAAGAAAATCAGCGAGGCGCCGGTGAGGACGCCGCCGAGGCCGAAGTGCGACTGGCCATCGGCGTCGGTGGTGTGCGTCGGGATGAAGGGATGCCAATTGGCCGGCTTGACGTGCGGCGCGGCGACGACGATGAAGATGACGACGGCGGCGAGCTTGACCATCACCATGGCCGTATTGAAACGGGCCGATTCGCGCACGCCGATCGACAGCAGCACCGACAGCAGCAGCACGATGACCATGGCCGGTACATTGGCGATGCCGCCGTCGAGCGGGGCGTTGGTGAGCGCATGGGGAAGATGCAGTCCCAGCAGTTCCAGGATCTTGCCGAAGTAGCCGGACCAACCGATGGCCACGGTGGAGGTGGCGATGGCATATTCCAGGATCAGATCCCAGCCGATGATCCAGGCGATCAGTTCGCCGATGCCGGAATAGGCATAGCCATAAGCGCTGCCGGCGCCGCCGATGGCGCCCGCGAGCTCGGCATAGGACAGCGCGGCGAAGGCGCAGGCGGTGCCGGACAGAATGAACGACAGCACGATCGCGGGGCCGGAATGCTGGGCGGCGACCACGCCCGTGAGCACGAAGATGCCCGTGCCGATGATGCAGCCGATCCCCAGCATGGTGAGGTCAAAAGCGCCCAGGCAGCGTTTCAGACCGGTATCGGCATTGACGTCGATCGGTTTGGTGCGGAACAGACTCATGCGTTCTCCCTTGGAATTCTGAGGAATTGCAGGTTCGAGCTCTGCTCGATGCCGGAGTATGCCTGGTGCGGGACCCGCGCGCCTAGCCGGGGCGGATTTGCGCGGCCCGGTTCACGGCGTTGACGGGAGTATTTTTCTGCGCCCTAAGTGCGCAGAACCGCCGGCGTGAGCGGGCCGAGCGCCTCGAGCAAGGCCTGGTATACCTTGGGGTTGCCGGCGATGACATTGGGGCCGAGGGCGTATTCCAAGCCCGCGGGAGTGCCGACGCGGCCGCCGGCCTCTTGAATCAACAGTGTCCCCGCGGCGGTGTCCCAGGGGGACAGGCCGAATTCCCAAAAGCCGTCGATCCGCCCGGCCGCGACATAGGCGAGGTCCAGCGATGCCGCGCCCGGCCGGCGCACACCGGCGGCGGCGGACATGATCACCTTGAGCATGGCGAGATACTCGTCGACATGGGCGCCCGTGCGAAATGGAAAACCGGTGCCGATCAGGGCGCCTTCCAAAGTGCGCTGCGTGCTCACCCGGATTTTCTTGCCTTCGAGCTGCGCGCCGTCGCCGCGCGAGGCGGTGAAAAATTCTTGGCGCATGGGATCGTACACGACGGCGTGCTGCAGGCGGCCCTTGTGCTCGAGCGCGATCGACACCGCGAATGTCGGAAACCCATGCAGGAAATTGGTGGTGCCATCGAGCGGATCGATGATCCAAACGAACTCGCTCTCGCCGGAGCGGCCGCCTTCCTCGGCGAGAAACGCGTGCTGCGGGTGGCTGCGGCGAATGGTGGCGATGATGTCGGCTTCGGCCTTGCGGTCGATGTCGGTGACGAAATCGTTGCGTCCCTTGCTGTCGATTTTCAAGGAATCGAGGCGCGAAAGGCTGCGCACGATCAAATCGCCGGCACGCCGGGCGGCACGCATGCCGATATTGAGCAGTGGTTGCATAGGGTGAACTAGAATAACAGAGCATGACGGCCCTCGTTCGCATCGTCCTCATCGATCCCAGCCATCCCGGCAATATCGGGTCGGTGGCGCGCGCCATGAAGAACATGGCTCTGACCGACCTGGTGCTGGTGCGGCCGCGCTCGTTCCCGCATGCGGAGGCCAATGCGCTGGCGGCCGGGGCCGACGATATTCTGGCCGGTGCGCGCATCGTCGGCACCGTTGCCGAAGCGATCAGCGATTGCGCGTTCATCGCCGGCACGACATCGCGCCCGCGTTCGTACTACTGGGAATTCACGACGCCGCGCGACGTCGCCGGCCGGATCGTGGCGCTGCCCGAGGAGAATCGCGCAGCGCTGCTGTTCGGCTCCGAGCGCTACGGCCTCGCCACGGAGGACTTGAACCACTGCAACGTCCTGGTGCGCATTCCCGCCAACCCCGAGTACTGCTCGCTCAATCTGGCCATGTCGGTGCAGCTCTTGGCCTACGAAATTTTCATGTCGCGCGAGCAGCCGCATTCGCACACCCAACTGGAATTGCCGCTGGCTCCGTCGGGCGATGTCGAGCATTTCTATGCCCACCTGCACCAGGTCCTCAACGAAATCGATTTCGACGACCGTACCGGGCACCTGATGGAGCGGCTGCGGCGATTGTTCAATCGCGCCCAGCTCGACCGCAACGAACTCAACATCCTGCGCGGCATTCTGAGCGCGGTACAGGGCCGGCGCGGTCAGTCGGCGCAGCGGCCGCGCGCCGAGCGCGGCGGGGGGAAGGAACGTGACTGAGCCCGTACCGGGCGCGGCGCACAGCTCGAGGCCGGTGTATCTGGACCACGCAGCGACGACTCCGGTCGATCCCCGGGTGGCGGCGGCGATGGCGCAATGCCTGACCGCGGAGGGAGAATTCGGCAATCCGGCGTCGGCGAGCCATGCCTACGGCGATGCCGCCGGCGCGCTGGTCGAGACCGCGCGTGCGCAGGTGGCCGCCTGCGTGGGCGCGGCGCCGGCGGAGGTGATTTGGACGTCGGGCGCCACCGAAGCCAATAATCTGGCGATTTTCGGCGTGGCTCAGTATTACTGCGAGCAGGGCCGGCACATCGTCACGGCCCGAACGGAACACAAGGCGGTGCTGGATCCCTGCCGCGAACTCGAACGGCGCGGCTGGCGGGTCACGCGCTTGGCGCCGGACAGCGCGGGGGTCATACATCCCGGCCAGGTCGCCGACGCGCTGCAGGCGGACACCGTGTTGGTGTCCATCATGCACGTCAATAACGAGATCGGCGTCATCCAGGATATTTCCGCCATCGCTGCGGCCTGTGCGCAGCATGGGCTGGCGCGGCTGCACGTGGATGCGGCGCAGAGCGTCGGCAAGGTTGGCGTCGATTTTGCGCAGCTCGGGGCGGACTTGATGTCGTTGTCGGCGCACAAGGTGTACGGTCCCAAGGGGGTTGGCGCGCTGTTGGTGTCGCGCCGCGGCGGGCGCGAGCAGCGTGCGCCGGTGCAACTGACGGCGTTGCAATTCGGCGGCGGGCAGGAACGGGGCCTCCGGGCTGGCACGGTGGCGACCCATCAGGTGGTCGGCATGGGATTGGCGTTCGAGTTGGCGCGCACGGCGCCGCCATCGGAAGCCGAACGAATCGCGGTATTGCGCGAACGCCTATGGAGCGGGTTGGCATCGCTCGGCGGCACATTTCGCAACGGCGACGCCCGGCGCTCGGTGCCGCACGTACTGAACGCGTCGTTCGAGGGAGTGGAAGGCGAAAGTCTGCTCGCCGCGGTGCGCGGGCGCATCGCGGTCTCGACCGGCTCCGCCTGTACCTCGGCGCTGCAGGAACCCTCCTATGTGCTGCGCGCCTTGGGCCGGAACGATACCTTGAGCGAAAGCAGCCTGCGGTTCGGGTTGGGCAGGAACACCAGCGACAGTGATATCGACACGGCCGTGGAGACCGTCATTCAGGCGGTGTCGCGCCTACGGAAGATCAGCGGCGCGTGAAGTACAACGAACTGACCCTGCGCTACTTCCAGACTGCTCCCGCCTCGGGGGTCCTCAGCGGTGCCGATGTGTACCGGGGCGCCGCCGGCAACCGTGCGCATGGGACCTGGGTGCAATTCGACCTGCAGGTCAGCGGGGGGATCATCCACGCGGCCCGGTTTTTGGCCTTTGCCTGCCCGCACACCATCGCCGCGTCGGCTTGGGTGGCGGAGCACGCGGGCGGACCCCTCTCCCGGACTGCGCTACCCGGGGGCGTGCAGGACCTGAGCGAGCGTTTTGCGGTGCCGCCGGAGAAGCGGGGGCGGCTATTGATCATCGATGACGCATGGGCGGCGGCGGCGGGTAGTGCGCTGCAGCGTTAGCGCCATCGACACCGGGCAACGGAAACGCCATTGAGGAGCCGTCTTGGCGCCCCCATGTTCCAACGTGCCTGGCGGGCATGAGCTCATAGGAAAAAACGCGCCCTGGTTCCGTGCGCACGGGTCGTGGGCGTGTTATGTATAGCGCAACGGCCGGAGGTTCGGCCGGGGCTTTGAGAGGGCAGCGTGGTATGGCGATATTGTTGACGGAATCGGCAGCTGATCGGGTTCGGTCTCACTTGGCGCAACGCGGAGCCGGCCTGGGCTTGCGCGTCGGCATCAAGAAGACCGGCTGCTCGGGATTCGCGTATGTCGTGAATTATGCTGATGAAATCCATCCCGAAGACGCGGTTTTCGAGGCGCGAGGCGTGAAAGTGGTGGTCGACCCCACGAGCCTGCCGCTGATCGACGGAACCTTGGTGGATTTTGTCAAGCAAGGCTTGAACGAGGCCTTCAAATTCCAAAACCCAAAGGCCAAGGGCGAATGCGGCTGCGGCGAGAGCTTTAACGTCTAGTTTAGGCGCTACGCGCCGAATTTAACGGGGTCGAAGCGACCCCGTCCGCCGATCGCTCGCTGCGCGAACGCAAAGAAGGCGGGAGTTTTGCAGCCAGGCGTTGTTTTTTCCAAGTAATACAGGGACTTCGGCAGTCATCCTGATTGCTTGGCGGCGCCCGCTCCAGTAGACTTCGCGGTCTTTGTCGGCCCCTCCAGGGGCGGATTTCCTTTTCCACCCGAGGTCATCATGCCAATCGAGCGTACCCTTTCCATCGTCAAGCCGGACGGCGTGGGCCGTAACCTCATCGGCGATGTCTATCATCGTTTCGAGCAGGCGGGCTTGCGAGTGGTGGCGGCGCGCATGATGCGGCTCTCGCAGGCGGAGGCGGAGGGCTTCTACGCGGTGCACCGCGAGCGTCCGTTCTTCAAGGATCTGGTGCGTTTCATGACTTCGGGTCCAGTCATGGTGCAGGTCCTCGAAGGCGAGGGGGCGATCGCAAAGAATCGGGAAGTCATGGGGGCCACCGATCCGAAGAAGGCCGCCAAAGGCACGATCCGCGCCGATCTTGCCACCAGCATCGACGAAAACATCGTGCATGGTTCGGATGCGCCGGATACGGCGGCGCGGGAGATCAGCTACTTCTTCCGTGAAATTGAGCTCTGCCCGCGTACGCGATAGCGTAGGGGCGAGGAAAGAGGAGACAGCTTTGGCCGGCGAACGCGTGAATTTACTTGGGCTTCCGCGCGCGGAACTCGAGGCGTTCGTTGCGGCGCGTCTCGGCGCCAAACCGTTTCGCGCGCGCCAGCTGATGAAGTGGATCTATCGGCGCGGCGCCGCGGATTTCGCGGCGATGACCGATCTTGCGCAGGACTTTCGTTCACAGTTGAGCGAGGTCGCCAGGATCGCAGTTCCGGAAATCGTCGCGGAGCAGGTATCGAGCGACGGCACGCGCAAATGGATGCTGCGCATGGACGAGGTGCAGGGAATCGAGACGGTCTACATACCCGAACCGGATCGGGGCACGCTGTGCATCTCGAGCCAGGTGGGCTGCGCCATGGATTGTTCTTTTTGCTCGACCGCGCAGCAGGGGTTCAATCGCAACTTGAGCGTGGCTGAAATCGTCGGTCAAGTGTGGCTGGCGCATCGTGAATTGGCCGAAGCGCGCATCACCAACATCGTGTTCATGGGCATGGGTGAACCGCTCGCCAATTACCGCAATGTCGTCCCGGCCATGCGCACATTTCTCGACGATTTGGGCTATGACTTGTCGCGCCGCCGGGTGACGCTGAGCACTTCTGGGCTGGTTCCGCAGATCTACAAGCTGGCGGAGGAATGCAACGTCGCGCTGGCGGTGTCGCTGCATGCGCCGAACGATGAGTTACGCAACGAACTCGTGCCCATCAACCGCAAACATCCGATCGCCGAATTGCTGGCGGCCTGCTGGCATTACATCGACATGCAAAACGGCCGCAGCGTCACTTTCGAGTACGTCATGCTGGACGGCGTGAACGACAAACCCGAGCACGCGCGCCAGCTTGCGCGGCTCCTCAAAGGGCGGCCGGCCAAGCTCAATTTGATTCCCTTCAACACGTTTCCCGGTACGCGCTATCGCCGCTCGCCCGCGGCGGCCATCGTGAAGTTCCGGGACATTCTCAACGATAACGGCGTCATCGCCACGATTCGCAGGACGCGGGGCGACGACATCGACGCGGCCTGCGGCCAATTGGCGGGCCGAGTCACGGACCGCACCTTGGTGCGGCTCGGCGCCAAACTGCCCCCTGCCGCGCGCGCCCCGGCGGAAATTCGATGAAATCCAGTGCGGCGAAGATGCTCGTGGTCATTCTCGGCGTCTGCTTGGCGGCCTGTTCGCACAATTCGGACTTCAAGAAGGCATCGCCCGCGGTGACGGCGAACACCAATATGCAGCTCGCGATCGAATACATGAAGCTCGGCAGATTGGCGGCGTCGCGGGATTTCATGGAGCGCGCACTCAGCCAGGATCCGGGGAATCCCGACGTACAGATGACGGCGGGCCTCGTCTACGAACGGCTGAACGACATGCCGAAGGCAGAACGCGCGTATGCGACCGGGTACCGCGAGGGCAAGCGCGACCCCAATATTCAAAACACCTACGCCGGATTTCTGTGCCGTACCGGCAAGGCGGTCGCGGGGGAGAAGTTGTTCACCGAGGTCGCGCGCAATCCGCTGTATCAAACTCCGGAGGTGGCGTGGGTCAACGCCGGAGTTTGCGTGCGGGGGACCGGCGACGTGGTCGATGCCGAGCGGTATTTCAACCGGGCGCTGACGATTCACCCGAATCTGCCCGAGGCCATGCTGCAATTGGGGAACATAGCATTCGACCGGGGCGATACCGCACAGGCGCGCGATATCGTGCAGCGGTATCTGGCGGTGAATGCGCCGACGTCGGAAGTACTCTGGCTGGGGGTTCGCGTGGAACGCAAGCTGGGCGATGCGACCGCGGCGGCGGCCTATGCGCGGCGCGTGCAGACTGAATTTCCCGATTCGGAGCAGGCACAAATGATGCGTTCCGGCGTCGATCGATGACCGAGGCCGATACATCGGTCGGGCCCAGGTTGAAGGCAGAGCGCGAGCGTCGCGGCTTGAGCTCGCAAAAGGCCGCCGATGAGCTGCATCTCGACGGGTGGGTCATCGAGGCGCTCGAGGCCGGCGATTACGAACGCGTCGGTCCGTCGGTCTATGCCAAGGGTCACCTCAGACGATATGCAGCGTTGTTGGGCTTGCCCGCCGCGGAAATCATGGCCGGTTACGACTCCCGTACGCAGGCACCGAAGCCGCCCACCGTGCCGCCGCCGGCCAACGTACGGCTGCGCACCGATCCTCCCGCCGTGGGCAATTTGCCCTGGCCGTTGATTGCGGGTTCGGTCGCCGCCGCCATGCTGGCCATGGGCGTGCTGTGGTGGAAGCCGTGGCACCAGCGCGCGTCGGCCCCGATCACCAGCGGCACCCTGGCGGCGAATCCAAGCACAGCATCGGCCGACAGCGCAGACGATTCAGCCGTGGCCGCAGCCGCCTCCCCGGCGCCGCCGCCGCCGTCATTGGCGGCGTCCCAGCCGGTGATGCCGGCGGGTGGAGCGGCCGCGGCGCCGACCACGCGCGCCGCTCCGTCGCCGCCCCCGGACGCGTTGGCCGGGATGGGCCGAGCTCACCTTCGTTTGAGTTTTTCCGCCGACTCCTGGGTGGACGTGCACGATGCGGCGGGCCGACGCGTGTTCGCAGGCAACGGCCGCGCCAATAGCGTGAAGACCATCGCAGGCGTCGCGCCCATGCGCGTGTACTTGGGCTTCGCGAGCGGCGTGCAGCTCGAGATCAACAACCGCGCGGTCGCGATCGGGCCGCAATTCATGGCCGGCGACGTAGCGCGCTTCGAAGCCGGCGCCGACGGGGTCTTGCGCCGCGATTCTCACACCACGGCGACCCCCGGCGGCACGGCGCCGCCCAGCGGCACGGGCACGGCCCCGCCCGACGTGGCGGCGGCCGCCACGCATCCGTCCGGCTGATCGGAGAGGGGTTCTTGAGCAAGATTATCGAGCCCCTGCGCGGCGTACACGATGTGCTGCCGGCGCAAATAACGGCCTGGCAACACCTGGAGCGCATCACGCGGGAGGTCTTCGCGGGCTACGGGTACGAAGAATTCCGCGTACCCGTGATCGAGCAGACGCAACTGTTCAAGCGCTCGATCGGCGATTTTACCGATATCGTCGAGAAAGAGATGTTCAGCTTCGTCGATCAGGGCGAGGACCACATCACGCTGCGCCCGGAGGCGACCGCGGGCATCGTGCGCGCGGTCATTTCGAACGGGATGCTGCGCGAGGGGCGTCTGCGCGTCTGGTGCATGGGTCCGATGTTCCGGCGCGAGCGGCCGCAGGCGGGACGCTACCGCCAATTTCATCAAATCGATGCGGAGGCGTTCGGATTCGAAGGACCGGACGTCGACGCCGAAATCATTCTGCTGTCCGCGCGCCTGCTGCGGCGCCTGGGTCTCACGAGAACGAAGCTATTGATCAATTCGCTGGGGACGCCGGCTTCGCGCGCCGCGTACCGCGGCGAACTCACCGCTTATTTCGGCGGACACGAGGCCGCGCTCGACGAGGACAGCAAACGGCGTCTCAAGGGCAACCCGCTGCGGATACTCGACAGCAAGAATCCGGACGTGCAGCGCATCGTCGCCGGAGCGCCGCTGCTGCTCGATTCCCTCGATGCGGAGTCGCGGACTCATTTCGAGTCGTTGTGCGCGCACCTTCGCAGCGCCGGCATCGAGTATCATGTCGAACCGCGCCTGGTCCGCGGACTCGACTATTACACGCGTACGGTTTTCGAGTGGACCACGGACGACCTCGGTTCGCAGAGCACGGTGTGTGCCGGGGGACGCTACGACGGTTTGGTGGCGCAATTGGGCGGCACCGCCACGCCGGGGATCGGCTGGGCCATGGGACAGGAGCGGATCGTCATGCTCCTCGAAAAACAGGGTTTGAGCCCTGAGCGCGACCGGCCGCAAGTTTATTTGGTGCTGGCGGGGGAACGCACGGAGATCGCCGGTTTCCAACTGGCGGAGCGCCTGCGCGACGCCTGGCCGCACCTGGCGCTGCAAATCAATCTCGGCGGCGGGAGTTTCAAGACGCAATTCAAGCGCGCGGACAAGAGCGGCGCGCAGTTTGCGATCATTCTGGGGGATGACGAAATGGCCCGGGGTGTGGTTGCGGTGAAGGCGCTGCGCCGGGAACTGGCGCAGGAGGAATGCCCCATCACCGAAATCAGTGAACGGTTGGGGGTCTTGTTGGGTCTCAAGGGCGGGTAGCGGAGAAGCCATGGCAGAAGAATATTTGACCGATGACGAACAATTGGAAGCTGTCAAGCACTTGATAGCTGAGTACGCGCCGTGGTTGATCGGCGGTGTGCTGGTGGGCGCTGCCGTGTTTTTCGGCTTTCGGTACTACCAGAATTACACCAACGACCGGGCGTACAGGGCTGCGGCGGAGTTCGGCGCCTTGACGGCCGCGCTCCAGGGCAACGATCACACCAAGTCACGGCAAATTGCCGATGCGCTCATCAAGGACTTCGGCAGCTCGCCCTATGCCGACCAGGCGCAGCTGACGCTGGCGCGGCTCGACGTGGACGACGGCCGGCTCGACAAAGCGATCGCGCCTCTCACCCACGTCATGAACGACTCGAAGGACACGGAACTGCGGCAAATCGCCCGCCTGCGCCTGGCGCGGGTCTTGATCGACCAGGGCAAGGCGGACGAAGCGATCAAGACGCTGGCCGAGCCGATGCCGGCGGCCTTCTCGGCGCGTGATCACGAGGTGCGCGGCGACGCGTATCTGGCGAAGAAGGATATCCCCCACGCGGTCACCGAGTACCAGGCGGCGCTCGGGGCCGCCGATGCGACCGGAATCAACGCCGCACTGCTGGAATTGAAGATCCAGGATCTCGGCGCGGCCGCGGGGCCGGCCGCGAAGGCCAACTCCGTCACTCCGAACGAGGCTAAACCCTGATGCGCTCATTGCTTCCTTGGGGCCTGGCGGCGCTGCTGATCGCGGCCGGCTGCAGCAAAGACAAAGACGTCGAGCCGCCGGCGGCGCTGGTCAAGTTCCCGGCGACGCTGCCGGTGAAGAAGCTTTGGAGCGAGGGAGTGGGCGGCGGCAAGAAGCAGATGGTGCTGCGACTGGGGTTGGGCCCCGTGGTCGACAACGGCGTGGTGTTCGCAGCGTCGCACAAGGGCGAGGTGCTCGCCGCATCGTTGGATACGGGACGCCACCTCTGGGTCAAGAATCTAAAATTACCGATCTCGGCGGGACCGGGCGCGGGCGCGGGCCTGGTCGTGGTGGGCAGCAGCAAGGGTGTGGTCGTGACCCTGGACGGGGCCACCGGGCGCGAACTGTGGCGCTCGCGCGTGAACTCCGAACTGCTGTCCGCGCCCGCGATCGGCGAGAAAGTCGTCGTCATTCGTTCGGTCGACGGCCGGCTCCATGGACTCGACGCGCATACCGGCAAGGAACTGTGGTCGGTCGAGCAACAGGTCCCGCGTTTGAGTCTGCGCGGCACGGCGACACCCATCATCACCAAGGAAGTGGCGATCAGCGGCTTCGACAACGGTAAGGTGATGGCGGTGTCGCTCACGACCGGCGATACGGTTTGGGATTCGGCCCTGGCCTCGCCTCACGGCCGTACCGAACTCGACCGGCTGGTCGATATCGACTCGGCGGTTCGCGTCGTGGGCGACAACGTGTTCGCCGCGGGCTTTCAGGGACGCACCGCGATGCTTGCGCTCGATTCGGGCCAAATCTGGTGGGGACACGACATGTCGAGCTATCGCGGCTTGGCGGTCGACGCCGACAATTTGTACGTGACGCAGTCCGACGGCATCGTGGTGGCGCTGCGCCAGCGCGACGGTTCCGAGTTGTGGCGCAATCAGAAATTGAAGCTGCGGCGCTTGAGCACGCCGGTGTTGACGAGTACGGCGGTCGCCGTCGCGGACTTCCAGGGCTATGTACATTGGCTGGACAAGTCCACCGGCGAACTCGTCGCGAGGGAGCGTGTCGCGAAGGAGCGGATCACCAACTCGCCGGCGGTGGT
>Ga0307470_10001060_pt1 | contig 11338 bp, 10 predicted proteins | sample atmos_gasesAM3C__FD_204565 | JGI IMG/M metagenome (GOLD analysis project Ga0307470, IMG submission 204565) | Hardwood forest soil microbial communities from Morgan-Monroe State Forest, Indiana, United States - atmos_gasesAM3C_05 | ecosystem: Environmental > Terrestrial > Soil > Temperate forest... | reverse complement strand
TACGGCGGCCGAGAAGGACGAGGCGTTTCTCCTCCTCGCGGTCTTCGTCGCGGTCGTCTCCTACTACGTCACCTTCCTCAACCTGATCCTCTTCACCTTCGACCGCTACGTGCTGCCGGTCACCATGGTCCTCGCCCTCTTCGGCGGCTATTTGCTGGGCGAGCTGGTGCGGCCGGACGCGCGGCGGAGGTGGCCGGACGCCCTGCGCTGGTCGGCGGCCGCCGCGGTCGCCGCGGTCGCCCTCTACAGCGTGCTCTACGCCGCGTCGATCGATTTCCGGCTGCTCGCCGACACGCGCTACTCCGTCGAGGACTACGTGGGCCGGCACGCCCGCCGGCCGGACTCGGTCGTCGCCGTCGGGCGGCGCAAGCACATCCCGCGCTTCCGCTGGATCCCCTGGGAGCGGGCCATCCGCTCGCACGGGCAGATCTTCGCGCGGCTCGAGCCCGAGTACGTGGCGGTGAACGTCACCGACTTCCGCCACGAGCGCGAGCAGGAGATCTACCGCATGCTGGCGAGCGGCGAGCTCGGCTACCGGCTGGTCTTCACCCACCAGTCGAAGCCCTTCCTCGACCTCCTCTCGCGCGAGGACGTCGACTCGAGCCAGCGCTTCGTCGACCCCGAGATCGCCCTCTTCGAGCGGCTGGCGGACGCGCCCGCCCATGCCGCGCCCCTGCCCCTGGCCGCTCCAGGCGCCGCCACCCAGCCGGCAGCCGGGCTCGCGCCCTCGACCCAGCCGCCGGGCTGAACGGTCGCCACGCCCCGCCCTACTGCTGGTAGTGCTTCAGTTTGGTCCCGAGGACGGCCGCCTGGAAGGGTGTGAAGGGAGGGCGGGCCCGAAGGCGGCCCGCCCGCAGCGGACCAAGCTGAGCACTACCCTACTGCTCGGCGAGGGGGACCTGGGGCGAGACCGGCAGGAAGCCCCGGAACTTGTTGTGGTAGTAGATCGTGAGGGGCCAGTAGGGGTTGGGCGCCGAGAAGTCGCCGCGCGGCTTGGTGGGATCGCTGATGACGATCGGGCGATCGGGCGAGCCGCCTGGCCAGGTGGCCTGGGCGTAGGCCACGACGATCTGGGTCCCGTAGCCCGTGGCACAGGCGTCGATCACCTCGAGCTGAGTGGGCTGGCCGTCGAAGGCTCCGGTGCTCGCCACCCCCAGGAGCGCCGGCTGGTTGGTGAAAGCCCACTGCATGGCCGTCGCCACCGTCGTGGTCAGCTCGTTGTCGGGCCCCACCCACTTCAGCCGGCTGAAGCTCCCCGGTCCCCAGCGCCGTTCGAACTCCGTTCCGTTCGATAGCGCATCGAGGACGCTGAAGTCGATGACGAACGAGCGCTGCGACAGGGCACCGGTCTGCGGATCGCGCACCCAGTAGCGCGAGACGAGCTGCGCCAGCCCCTGCGGGTTGAAGCCCACGCCGGGCGCCCTCTGCGCCGAGAGCGCCGGCGCCAGCAGGAGAAGCGCCGCCCCGGCGAGCGCCGAGCGTGAGACCAGCGGCGAGCGAAGAATGGACCTCATGGCGGACCTCCATTCCAACGGTGCGGGCGGCGCGATGGCGGAATGCGAGCGCCGATCCGTCTGCCCAGAGAGGCCGGATGATGTCATCCCGGGGGGTAAGGACGCAAAAAGGCTCTCCCCGGCAGGCCCAGAGCCTTGCCCTAACGGCCGGCGAAGAGGCGGGCGATCGTCGTCTGGACGGCCTCGGCGGCGGCCCGCGGATCGGCCGCGTCGCGGATCGGGCGGCCGACGACGATGTGGTCGGCGCCGTTCTCGAAGGCCTGCTCGACGGTCACCACCCGCTTCTGGTCGTCGGCCGGCCGGTCCCCGGCGGGGCGGATCCCGGGGGTGACGACGAGCGGCGCCTGGCGGAGCTCGCGGCGAATCTGCAGCACCTCGAGCCCGGAGGCGATCAGGCCGTCACAGCCCCGCGCGAGCGCCCGCCGCGCGCGGGAGAGGACGAGGCGGTCGACGTCGACGGCGGCGCCATCGAGGTCCTCGCTCAGGTCCTGGCCATCGAGGCTGGTGAGCACGGTGACGGCGAGGATCTTCACCTTCCCCTTGGCGCTCGCCGCCGCCGCGAGCATGCCGCCGTCCTGCCCGTGCACGGTGAGGAGCTCGACCGGCCGCAGGGCGAGGGCGGCGACCGCACGGCGCACGGTCTCCGGCACGTCGAAGAGCTTCAGGTCGGCGAAGACCTTCTTGCCGCGCGCGACGAGCCAGTCGACGAGCTCGAAGTAGCCGCCGGAGAGGAACAGCTCGAGGCCCAGCTTGTAGAAGCCGACGGAGTCGCCGAGCGTCTCGACCAGGCGGCGGGCCGGCTCGGGGCCGGGGACATCGAGGGCGAAGATCAGCCGCTCGGCGGGCGGGATCGGCCGGACCGAGAGGAAGCTCGAGCTGTCTGTCATCGCAGGGCATGATGGTACCACGCGGCGGCTAGAATGCGGCCCATGCTCGAGCGGATCTTCCACGTCCGCGCGCTGGGCTCGACGCCCGGCCGCGAGGTGCTGGGCGGCCTGACGACCTTTCTCACCATGGCCTACATCCTGGCCGTCAACCCGGTCTTCCTCCACGCCGCGGGGATGCCGCTCGCCGGCGCCATCGCCGCCACCGCGATCGCCGCCGCCGGAGCGACCCTCCTCATGGCCTTCCTCGCCAACTACCCGATCGCGCTCGCCCCCGGCATGGGCCTCAACGCCTTCTTCGCCTACACGGTGTGCCTCGGCGCCAAGGTGCCCTGGCCCACGGCGCTCGGCCTGGTCTTCTGGAGCGGGGTGCTCTTCGTGCTGCTCACCGCGACCGGCGCCCGCGCGGTCATCGTCCGCGCCGTGCCGCGCGTCCTCACGCTGGCGGGAGCGGTGGGGATCGGCCTCTTCATCGCCTTCATCGGCCTGCAGCAGGGCGGCCTGGTGCGCGCCGATCCCCATACGCTGGTGACCCTGGGCGACCTCGCGACCGGCCCGGCCCGGCTCACCCTCTGCGGCCTCGCGCTGACCGTCGCCCTGACCGCGGCTCGGGTGCCGACCGCGGTCTTCTGGGGGCTCGCCGGCACCCTCGCCGCCGGGCTCGCGACCGGCGTCGTGCCGCCGCCCTCGGCGATCGTCTCGGCGCCCCAGCTCGCTCTCCCCGGGCTCTCGATCGACCTCGCCGGCGCCCTCGAGCTGCGCTACGCACCGCTCGTCCTGGTGATGCTCTTCTTCGCCCTCTTCGACACCCTGGGCACGCTGATGGCGATCGCCCACGAGGCCGGCTTCCTGCGGCCGGCCGCAGGGAACGGACCCGGCGGCGAGGGATTGCCGCGGCTCGAGCGCGCCCTCGCCGCCGACGCCTTGGGAATGGTCGGCGGAGCGCTCGCCGGCACTTCGACGGTCACCTCCTACATCGAGAGCGGCGCCGGGGTCGCGGTCGGCGCGCGGACCGGCCTCGCCAGCGTGGTGACCGGCCTCCTGCTCGCCGCCTCGCTCTTCTTCTCGCCGCTCGTGGCGGCGGTCGGGCAGGGGGCGGGGCCGGGCTTGAACCCGGTGACCGCGCCGGCGCTCGTCCTCGTCGGCACGCTGATGGTGCGGGTGGTGCGCGAGATCGAATGGGAGGATCCGACGGAGGCGGCGCCCGCCTTCCTCACGGCGATCCTGATGCCGCTCACCTTCAACATCACCCATGGCCTCGCCGCCGGCATCGTCGTCTACACGCTGGCCAAGCTCGCCGCCGGCCGCCGGCGCGAGATCCACCCGCTGATCGCGGTGCTGGCGATCCTGTTCGTCCTGCGCTACGCGCTGTGGTGACGGCGGAGGCCCACCGGGCGGCCGCCCGCAGCGGACCAAACTGAACCACTACCCCCTTTCCCCTCGGCTAGTGACTTCGCGCCGAACCGTGATGGGCGAACTGGTGAAAATGGGAGGGGGCAACGGGCGTGGTCAGACGGAGGTCGGACGCCGGCGCTAGCGGCAGGCGCACGGTGAGCTCCGCGCCGAGGCCGGGACCCGGGCTCGCGGCGATCAGCTCGCCGCCGTGCAGCTCGACCAACCCCTTGGCCACGGCGAGGCCGACGCCCAGGCCGCCCTTGCTGCGGTCGAGGCTGTGGTCGCTCTGCGCGAAGACGTCGAAGACGTGGGGCAGGTCGGCGGCGGAGATGCCGGCACCGTTGTCGCGGACCGTGATCACGGCTCGCCCGTCGACGGCGCGCGCCGCGAGCGCGACCCGCCCGCCCGCGGGGGTGAACTTGATGGCGTTGCGCAGCAGGTTCGAGACCGCCTGCGACAGGCGCAGGCGGTCGCCGCGGACGTTGAGCCGCGCCTCCGGCAGGTCGAGCGACAGGCGGAGCCGGGCCCTGGCGAAGGCGCCGCGATGCTCGCTCGCCAGCTCGCGCAGCAGGGCCACGAGATCGAGCGGCTCGCGGCGCAGCTCGACGAGGCCGCGGGCCACCCGCGAGGCTTCGAGGAGGTCGTCGACCAGCCCGGCCTGATGGCGCACCTGCCGCTCGGCGGCGGCGATCGCGCGCTCGAAGACCTCGTTACCCTGTCCGTGCAGGCGCAGCACCTGGATGGCGTTGCTGATGGTGCCGAGGGGGTTGCGCAGCTCGTGGGCGAGCATCGACAGGAAGTCGTCGCGGACGCGGTCGGCGCGGTCGAGGGCGCCCTGTTGCTCGACCAGGCGGCAGGCGAGCTCGTCGCGCCGCCGCTCCACCGCGGCCGCCTGATGCATCTCGGCGAGCATCCAGCGCAGCCGCGCCTCGGGTGCCGCGAGAGCTCCGTGGCCGAGCACCAGCTCGGGGGGCTCCGCGAAGGCGCTGGGACAGACCTCGCCGCCGACCGCGGTCAACCGATGGGCGCGCAGCGCCGCGGTCAGCGCGGCGGGCGTCAGCCGGCTGCGATCGCAGAGGCAGAGGCCGATGGTGCGGCTGCCGGCCAGGAAGCGGCCGAGGAGCGCCTCGCCTTGGGCGAGCCCGCGCTCGGCGGCAGGCACCAGAGCCCCCGCCACCATCAGGCCGGCGAAGCCGTCGTCGAGCGCCTGCTGCTCGGCCTGCCGCAGCAGGTCCAGCGTCTCGCCCGCGCCCCGCGCGGACGGCGCCGGCCCCGGCGAGCCCTCGAGGAGGACGAGCGCGCCGCGGTCGGCATAGCCCGCCAGCCGGACGCCCGCCGCCGCGAGCGCCCGCTCGAGAGCGGCGAGCTCCTCGCGGCCGCCGAGCAACAGGCAGCGGAGCCCGCGCTCGAGGCCCGACTCGAAGAAGGGAGCGAGGGCCGCGGCGCAGGCGTCCGATCCCTCGTAGATCAAACAGAGGTGATCGCCAGGTTGCAGGCGACCGACTCGACGATCCAGCTCACTGCCCACGATTCCGTCTCCCAGGTGACCAGGGCCGACCCGACTGCCGCACCCCGTAGCGCCAGCGCGCTCTCGCTTCCCGCCCGACGGTTTCAATGGCTCCTTGGCACGACCCCTGGGGTCCGATGATCTGCTCGTTGCCAAGTCCGCATCGCGCCGGGGCTCGCGACTTGCATCGCAAGGTGCAAGTTCCAGGCCGGGCCCCCCTCCCACACACCCTTCCAGGCGGCCGTCCTCGGGATCGAACTGACCCGTTGCCTGACGATCGGGATCCTTGACGAAGATCGCGAGGCGGCACCCACGCCGCGGTCAGGACACGGTCAGGACGACGCCTTGTTCTCGGCGGAGGGGGAGAGGGGCGTCGAGAGGTGGGCATGGAAATAGCGGATGAGCTTGTGGAAGCCCTCGAGCATCTCCGTCAGTGCCTGCTCCTCCGGCACCGGAAGCTGGCGATCGATCCCCAGGACGCGATAGACCTCCGCACGTCCCGAGACCGCGGCCGTCTCCCCTTCCCCCTCGCCGCGCACCGTGCGGCGGATCGCCTCGGGGCGCTCGTTGACGATCTGTAGAGCGTTGTGCAGGTCGTTGAGGTCGCCCTCGAGCGCGGTGAGGATCTTCTCGAGCGTATCGAGCGAGGGCTTCTGCTTGCCGGTCTCGTAGGCGGAGAGCATCGCCTTCGTGATCCCGGCGGTGTCGGCCACCTGGTATTGGCGCTTGGTCTGCCGTTCACGGAGCCAGCGGAGGGCCCTGCCGAGGCCTTGAAAGATGGGCATGCGCGAAATGTATCCCTACAGTGCGCTCGAGGCAAGCGCAAGCTTATGTGTTTCAATGACTTACGGGCGTTAAGGGCTTCTCACTGGAAGGCCATTTATCGCTTGACCTGACGATCTGGAGGAGATTAGAGTTGTCGCGGTTGACAACTTTTGTTCTGGAGACGCTCCGATGCGTCAAGCGGTTATCCTCGACGTCGAGAGCGTTCCCGTGCCCGGCTTCGATGCCGGGGCCGAAGAACGGACGATCCATGGCGCGGTCTCCCCGCCGCGCTCTCGATCTTGAACGGAGGGAGGGACCATGGCGGACGAGCACCCGGATCGCGATCGGCTCGAGAGGTTCCTCGCCGACCGGCTGGAGAGCGACGAGCGCCGGGCGGTGGTACGCCACCTGCTGACCGGCTGCGCAGAGTGCACCGCGCTGACCCGGGAGATCTGGGCGAGCTCCGGGCTCGGCCCTCCGCTCGAGCGCTCGTCCGGGGCGGCGCGCCGGGAGCGCACCCCGAGCGTCGCCCACCCGGCGAGCTATCGCGACGCCTTCGCGCGGGTGCTCGAGCGCAGCCACCAGCGCGAGGAGGAGCTCGCCGGCGAGCGCGAGGAGGCCCCCCGCCTCGTCTCCCGCCTGCTCCGTGCCCCGGCAGCGAAGCGCCGCGCGGCGGCAGAGGCCGATCCGCGCCTGCGCACCACGCCGGTCGTCGAGATCCTCCTCGACCGCAGCCGCCAGGCCGCAGCCGAGGATCCCGGCGAGCCGGTCGCGATCGCCGAGCTGGCGCTCGCGGTCGCCGAGCGCCTCGATCCGCGGCGGTGCGGCGCCACGGTCGCCCGCGAGCTCGTGGTGCGCGCCTGGACCTGCCTGGGCGACGCGCGGCGGCGCGGCGGCGAGCGCGGCCTCGCCGACCGGGCTTTCGCTGCGGCCGAAGCGCTCCGCGCCGAGGACGGCGACACGGCGTACGAGCGCGCCGATCTGACCCCGCTCGCCGCCGACCTCGGGGCCGACCGCCCCGACGAGGCCGAGGCGGCGCTCCTCGCGGCGCGCTCGAGCCTCCTCGCAGCCGGCCGTGGCCGGGACGCCGCCCTGGCCTCTCTCGACCTCGCCCTCCTCTACCTTCGCGACCGCCGCGGGGACGAGCTGCGGCGCCTGGCCGGCGAGCTCTACCCCGTCTTCGCGGCATGCGACATGCGGCACGAAGCGCTCATGGCGCTCCTCGTCTTTCGGCGCGCCGCCGAGAGCGCGACGATCTCGGTCGAGCTGGTCGTCGAGCTCGCGAGGTACCTCGCCGGGTTCAGGATCCGGGCTCGCTCGCCGGCCCAGCCGCCGCCGCGAAGCTAGGTCCTCACCGTTGGCGTTTCGCGGCGCGCCGAGTAGCATCCGGCGCGCCATGCCTCTGCGGTCATCCCCAGCCCACGTCGCCGTCGTCGGTGCCGGCGCCTTCGGCGGCTGGACGGCCCTCGCCCTCGCGCGGCGCGGCGTCCGCGTCACCCTGCTCGACGGCTGGGGACCGGGCAACGCCCGCGCCAGCTCGGGCGGCGAGACGCGGGTGATCCGCGGCATGTACGGCCCCGACCGCGTCTACACCGAGTGGACGGCGCGCGCCTTCGGGATCTGGGAGGAGAGCGGCGCGCGCTGGGGCGAACCGCTCTACCACCCGACCGGCGCCCTCTGGATGTTCGCCGGCGACGACGGGTACGCCCGCTCCTCCCTCCCCTTGCTGGACGAGGTCGGCCTCCCCGCCGCCGAGATCTCGCTCGCCGAGGCCCGCCGGCGGTTCCCGCAGATCGACTTCGCCGGCGTGCGGACGGTCTTCGTCGAAGAGCGGGCGGGCTACCTCGCCGCGCGCCGCGCCTGCCGGCTCGTCGCCCGAGCGGTCGCCGCCGAGGGCGGTGAGATCCGCCAGATCCAGGCAGAGCCCGGTCCGCTCGCCGGCGGCGCGATGGCGGATCTCGCCCTGGCGGACGGCACGCGCCTCGCGGCCGACGCCTACGTCTTCGCCTGCGGTCCCTGGCTCGGCCGCCTTTTCCCCGAGATCGTCGGCCCGCGCATCCGCCCCACCCGCCAGGAGGTCTTCTTCTTCGGCACCCCGGCGGCCGATCCGCGCTTCGACGAGGCGCGCTGCCCGGTGTGGATCGATTTCGGGGAGCGGATCCTCTACGGCATCCCCGGCAACGAGCACCGCGGTTTCAAGGTGGCGGACGACACCCGCGGCCCCGAGCTCGATCCCACCGACGGCGACCGCCTCGCGACGCCGGCGGGCCTCGGCGAGGCGCGCCGGTTCCTCGCCCGCCGCTTCCCGGCGTTGGCCAATGCGCCCCTCGTCGAGTCCCGCGTCTGCCAGTACGAGAACACCCCCGACGGCCACCTGCTCCTCGACCGCCACCCGCAAGCCGAGAACGTCTGGCTCGCCGGCGGCGGCTCCGGCCACGGCTTCAAGCTGGCGCCGGTCGTCGGCGAGCACGTGGCGGAGCTGGTGCTCGGTGAGGCCCGGCCGCTGCCGCAGCTCGGCCTCGCTCGCCTGGAGGGCTCAGGGGTTGCGGGAAGGACGCAGTTCGAGTCGCGGTAGCTCGGCCGGCGCAGCGCGCTCAGGCAAGGGCTTCCGCCCCTTCGCCAGGGTGATCAGGGCGACGCTCGCGACGATCACCAGGGCGGCGACCAGGGTGCGGCCGGTCAGGGGCTCGCCGGCGATTGCCCAGCCGAGGAGCACGGCGACCAGCGGGTTGACGTAGGAGTAGGTCGAGACGAGCGCCGGCGGCGCCGCGCGCAGGAGCCAGAGGTAGGCGGTGAAGGCGACGACCGCGGCGGCGATCAGGTAGAGGAAGCCGACGAGCGAGGCGCGCGAGACCTGGGCGAGATGGAAGCGCGCCGGCTCGCCGAGCGCCGCGCCGGCGGCGAGCATCAGCGCACCGCCGGCGAGCATCTCGATGCCGGTCGCCATGAGGGGCGACGAGGGCAGCGCGGCCCGCCGGGAGTACAGCGAGCCGAGCGCCCAGCCGAGCGAGGCGAGGGTGAGGACGACCGCGCCGGCGACGTCGACGCCGCCGGCGCCGTTCGGCTGCACCAGGAGCCCGACGCCGACGAAACCCAGGAGAATGCCGCCGATGACCGCCGGCCGCGGCCGCGCCTCGCGGCGGCCGAGCCAGGGGAGGAGGACCATGAACATCGGCGTCGTCGAGACGAGGAGGGCGGCGAGCCCCGAGTCCACCCGCTGCTCAGCCCAGACCACCAGGCCGTTGCCGACGAGCAGGAGGAGGAAGCCGGCGACCGCCGCCGCCCACCACTGCCGCACCCCCGGCCGCGGCGCGCCCCGCCGCGCCGCCCACAGGTAGAGGAAGGCGCCGGCGATCAGGAAGCGCACGCCGGCCATCGAGAGCGGCGGCAGGGTCGCCACCGCGTAGCGGATCGCGAGGTAGGTCGAGCCCCAGATCACGTAGACGACGCCCATGCCGACGGCGATCTTCACCCGCAGGCTGGCGTCAGCCATGGAGCACTTCCTCGGCGGTCTCGACCGGGATGGTCTGGCGGGCGGGGATGGGCAGGCGCGCGCTCTCGAGGAGAGTCTCGAGGACGATCGTCGTCCGCGTGCGCACCGATCCCAGGCCGCCGATCCCATCGCGCAGCAGGCGGCCGAGGCTCCTCGCGTCGGCGGTGCGAACCTTGACCAGGAAACAGTCCTCGCCGGCGATGTGGTGGACCTCCTGCACCCCGGGGACGAGCGCCAACCGTTCGCCGAGGTCGGTCTCGCCCGTGGGGGCGTCCGAGCGGACGGAGACGAAGGCGAGGAGCGAGAGGCCGATCGCCTCCGGGTCGAGCCGCGCCTCGTAGCCGCGGATGAGGCCGCGCGCCTCGAGCTTGCGGACCCGCTCGAGGATCGCCGAGGGCGCCATGCTCAGCCGGCGGGCGATCTCGGCGTTCGCGATGCGCGCGTTCTGCTGAAGGATGTTCAGAATCTCGAGATCATTGTCGTCGATCATTCGTCAGATCTCCTCACTCTAGGATGATCGTACGGAACGCTCAGGGTGTCAAGCGGATTTCTTCGGCCGCTCGATCCCCTGGCCGACGGATCGTCGACGGGAAGATCTCCTTCTACAGCGGGATGCGGCTCTCGGCCTCGGCGGTCAACGGATCGTCGGCGAGGCCGCGCGCCTGGCGCAGGCGGGCCGCGTTGGCGATCATCGCCGCGTTGTCGCCCGAGTAGTCGAGGGGAACGAGGCGCAGGTCGACCCCGCGGCGCTCTGCCCAGAGCGGCAGCTCCCGGCGCAGCAGCCGGTTGGCGGCGGCACCGCCGGAGACGGCGAGGACGTCGATCGGCCGGCCGGCGGCGAGGCGCTCCAGGCGGTCGAGCACCTGGCCGACGGCGGCGAAGCGAAAGCCGGCCAGGAGGTCGAGCGCCGCCCGAGGCGGCGGGAGCTCCGGATCGCCCAGGTCGAGAGGGCCGAGGCGGGCCTCCAGGCGCTCGATGGCGAGGAGCGCCTGGCTCTTCAGGCCCGAGTAGGAGAAGTCGAGTGAGGGCCCGCAATCGGGGACCGGGAACGGGCAGGCCCCCGGCGCGCCCAGCTCGGCCAGCTCGTCGACCCGCGGCCCCTGCGGGTAAGGCAGGCCGAGGCGCTTGCCCACCTTGTCGAAGACCTCGCCCATGGCGTCGTCGCGCGCCTCGCCGAGAGTGGTCGCCATGCCATCGTCGACGGCGAAGAGGGCGCTGTGCCCGCCCGAGAGGACGAGCCCCACGAAGCGGTCGGGCTCCGGCACGGCGGGCTCGCCGGCGAGGCGAAGGAAGGGCGAGTGGAGGTGTCCGTCCAGATGGTGGACGGCGTGGAACGGGATCCGCCGCGCGTAGGCGATCGACTTGCCGAGCGAGAGGCCGACGAGGAGGGCGCCGACGAGGCCCGGCCCCCGCGTCGCCGCGACCGCCTCGATGCGGTCGGTCGACGCTCCGGCCTGGGCGAGGGCGGCGCGGGAGACCGCCGGCCAGTTGGCGAGGTGGGCGCGCGAGGCGATCTCCGGCACCACCCCGCCATACGGCCGGTGGGCGGCGAGTTGGCTCGAGACGACCGAGGCGAGTACCCGCCCCTCGCCGTCGACGACGGCGCAGGCCGTGTCGTCGCACGAGGTCTCGATGCCGAGAACGAGAGGGGAGGCGCGGCGCATTGGTAGATCCTGTGTTCCTCTCAGGTAGCCAGGCTACGGTTGATTTGCACAAGACCCCCTTTCAAACCGTGCATGCGGATTTCCCGCACACGGCTTACGGGTGGTCTCTCGGGCCG
>Ga0307470_10001058_pt1 | contig 11340 bp, 10 predicted proteins | sample atmos_gasesAM3C__FD_204565 | JGI IMG/M metagenome (GOLD analysis project Ga0307470, IMG submission 204565) | Hardwood forest soil microbial communities from Morgan-Monroe State Forest, Indiana, United States - atmos_gasesAM3C_05 | ecosystem: Environmental > Terrestrial > Soil > Temperate forest... | reverse complement strand
ACCCAATTCAAAATGCGTGGTGACCGGCGACGTAACCCAGATCGATTTGCCGCCAAACAAGCGTTCGGGATTAGTCGAAGCGCTTCAGGCTTTGAAAAACGTGAACGGAATTTCCTTCGTTTATTTCAACGAACGGGATGTCGTTCGCCATGAGCTTGTCCGCGCCGTGATCAACGCGTATCAACAACACCGGTCGCCCGCCAACCAGGCTGGATCCCGCAAGTAACATGTTCGATTTCCTGAAACGCAGTCGACTCATCAAGCGCGGTCTCGCTTCGCGAAAAATGCGACGACGCCGGACGAAGAACGAACTGCTCCACAGCCTCGAGTACGCCGCCGGCACGAAGTATTTTATCTTCGCGGCGTTCATCGCCGGAATCGCTGCTTTGATTTTCAGCGGACAACAACCGGAGCCAACGAAGAATTTCGTCATCTCGCTGCTCTTCTTCGCGACGGCGCTAACCCAGCTCTGGATCAACCAGCCGACAACATTTCTGCGCAGCTCGCGGCTGCTTCTCGTGTTCGGCGTCATTTTCGTTCAGCTCGCCGCGACGAAGTTTCTTCTCGTGCTCTGCAACAGCGGCTCATTCGGTTTTCTCCGGCCCGAAACCGTTGGCCTGATCGCGCCTTATGCGTTCGCACCGCTCGTGCTCAGCGTCCTTCTCAATCGTAATCACGGCCTTTACGCCTCGGTTTTCGTGAGTCTTTGGAGCAGCATTCTCTTTGGCAAAGTCGACGCGCCGCTGTTGGTCTGCGGATTGATCAGCGGCTTCACGGCCGTTTATCTCACGCTGCAGGTGCGCAAACGCAGCCGCTTGATTCGCGCCGGTTTTGGCGTGGGCATCGCGATTTGGTTGTTGTCGCTGACTTTCGGAATCATCGGGCCGATCGACTTCCTTTCACCGAACTCGATCGATTGGAAAATGATCGGCATCCAGAGCGCGCTCGCCATCGGCAACGGAATCGTGACCGCGACGATCGTCGGCGGCGTCCTTCCCATGTTCGAGCATCTGTTCCAAGTCACGACCGATATTTCATGGCTCGAAGCGTCCGACCTGAACCATCCGTTATTGCGCCGGATGACAATTGAAGCGCCCGGCACGTATCACCACAGTCTCGTGGTGGCGAACCTGGCCGAGGCCGCGGCGGAAGCGATTGGCGCGAACGCCACGCTCTGCCGTGTTTGTTCGTACTTCCACGACGTCGGCAAGCTCGTGAAGCCGGAATACTTCACCGAGAACATGAACTTCGAGCGCAACCCGCACGACGATCTCGCGCCGACGATGAGCGCTCTCATCATCATTGCGCACGTCAAAGAGGGAATCGATCTGGCGCTGAAGCATCGGTTGAACCGCCAGATCATCGATATTATCCAGGAACATCACGGCACATCGCTCGTGTATTACTTCTACAAACGCGCTCTCCAGCAACAGGAAGACGCGCGCACCGGCGGCAAGATCATGAACCTTCGCGAGGAAGACGTGCCCGATGTGCGCGAAGAAACATTCCGCTACAGCGGCCCAAAGCCGCAAACGAAAGAGAGCGCGATCATAAGTCTCGCCGACATGATCGAAAGCGCGTCGCGCAGTTTGGAAAAACCGACGCCGCAAAAGATCGAGCAGCTCGTGAACGAATTGATCGGCCAGCGAATCGCCGACGGGCAGCTGACGGAATGCGATCTGACGCTCGCCGATCTGAATCTCATCGCGGAACGCTTCCGGTTTACGTTAATGACGATGCTGCATACTCGGATCGCTTATCCAAAACAGGATTCGAAAATCACGCCGATCCGCGACGAGAGTCTGCAACCAGATGTCATGGCTGGAACGCGTAAGCCGGAAACGGCGCCACCGATCTCGGCTGCCTGAGTGTGAGCGACGCCGGATTCGATCGGTTACGCGAATGGAACGCCGATGTCGCCATCGTGCTTGGATCGGGCTTAAACGTTCTGGTTTCGGACGCAACACCGGAAAACAGCATTCCGTATTCTGAGTTCGAGGAGTTGCCGAAGCCGTCGGTGCCGGGACACGTCGGTCGCTTCGTGTTCGGGAAAATGGGAAATGCCCGGATGATATTCGCTCAGGGTCGCGTTCATCTTTACGAGGGACACGCCGCGAAAAACATTACGGCGGGAATCCGCGTCCTGGCGGCAGCGGGAATCAAACGCGTTATTCTGACCAATGCGGCCGGCGTCGCGAACGAGAGTTTCAGTCCCGGCTCCTGGATGATGATTGCCGATCATCTGAATCTGACGGGAACGACGCCGCTGCTCGGTAGCGCAAGTTTCGTCGACCTCACCGAAACCTATTCGAAAAATTGGCGCGCGGAATTCGCCAAGGCAGCGAAGGCGGAAAACATAGCGCTGCACGAAGGCGTGTATGCGGGACTGCTTGGGCCGCAATATGAAACGCCGGCCGAAGTGCGCATGCTCCGTCAGCTCGGCGCGGATGCCATCGGCATGTCGACCGTCCTGGAGGCGATCCAGGCACGCGCACTCGGAATGGAGGTCGCCGGGTTTTCTTGCCTGACGAATTGGGCGGCTGGTATCAGCGGTGCGCCTTTGAGTCACGAGGAAGTTCTCGAAACAGGCAAGAAGGCCGCGGCTGAATTTGCGCGGTTGCTGAGCACCGCGCTCTAAGGTCGTAACTCTATCGGCGTCCCGTCGGGCACGGCACGATAAATTTCTTCGATCTCAAAATTCGCCACCGCGACACAGCCCGCGGTCCAATCACTCCGCCGGTGGAACCGCCCGATCCATCCGCGGCCATTTGGTAATCCGTGAATCATGATATCGGAGCCAGCCGAAAGGCCCTGGACCGCTGCTCGCTCGACGTCGTGCTGCTCCGGATAAGAAACGTGAAGCGCAAGATGGTAGTCGCTGTCCGGTTTGTGGAAATCGATTGTGTAAGTTCCTTCCGGTGTCCGCTGATCACCCTCGTATTCTTTCGGGCCGATTGGCGCACGGCCTAACGCCACCGAATATGTTTTTAGGACGCGGCCATTCTGGAACAGCATCAGTCGCCGCGCCGATTTCTCGACCACAATCCGATCGGCGACGGCTTCGCGGGGCAGGGGATCGAAATTCAAATACGCCGCGGCGGCGACGCCAACAGCGATCACGCAGACGACGAGAAGAAGAATCAGCAGGATTTTCAACCGCTACAACTCTGGCCGCCGCGCGCGCGGCTCGCGATCTTTCGTCGTGGCGGTGCTCGGCATTGTCACGAACGGCCCGCCTTCCAACGGCGCCGCTTCCGAGAACGCGACGTCCGGCATGTTGCTCGGCAATCCCTCAAGCGGAAATTCCTTCCGGAGCGGAAAGTAGGGATAACCTTCCCACATCAGGATCCGGCGCAGATCGGGATGGCCGGTGAATCGGATTCCCATCATGTCGTAGATCTCGCGCTCGTGCCAGTTCGCCGTCGGCCAGATGTCGGAAACGGTGGGCACTTCGTTGACGTCTTCGGAAATGCTCAGTTTCAGGCGCAGATGCGTGGCGAGCGCCATCGAATACAACTCGTAAACGATTTCGAAGCGCGGCTCTTCGCCGAAATTATCGATGCTCGTGATGTCGATCAGATAATCCAACCCCAGCTCGTCGAGGCAGAACTTTGCGACTTCGCGCAAATCCGCCGGCAGAATGACGAAGGTCGTCTCGCCGCGGAATTCGATCTTGCGCTGCAATTTGTCGCCCAGCGTCTTGCTGACCGACGCGAGAAGATCGGCGCTGGTCATGCCGTTACCGAATCTAGTTTTTCAACCAGACCGCGCTTCTGCGCGCGGAACGAAGCCTCGCCGGAAATTTTTTCCTGAAGCTTCATCAATCCTTCGAGGAGCGCTTCGGGACGAGGCGGACAACCGGAAACGTAAACATCCACGGGCAGCAGTTGATCGATTCCCTGAAGCACCGCGTAAGATCGATACATCCCGCCGGTCGAGGCGCAGGCCCCCATGGCGATGACCCATTTCGGTTCCGGCATCTGCTCGTAAATTCGTTTCACCGCCAGCGCCATTTTGTAGGTCACGGTGCCGGCCACGATCATCACGTCGCATTGGCGCGGCGAAAAGCGCATTACTTCGGCGCCGAAACGCGAGATATCGAACCGGGAAGCGGCGGTGGCCATTAACTCGATCGCGCAACAGGCCAGGCCCATCGGCATCGGCCAGAGCGAATTCTTTCGCATCCAATTCATCGCGGCATCAACCCGCGTAAAGATGACGTTTCCCTCGACTTTGGAATCGTAGGCGGCCGCACGAGTTTCGCGCATGGCGAAACACTAGAGTCGCGGTCTGACGCCGCAAGGGATTTCGGCGCGCTAACCGGCGGCCTGCATCGGATAATCGGGCACGATATTGACGTGACTCGATTCGATGACTTCGTGGACGATCTTGCCCAGCTCGGCCGCTTCGTACGGCTTGGCGATCACGCCGCGGAATCCGAAGTCCTGATAACGGCTCATCGTGGCATCCATCGCGTAACCGCTCGAGACGATCGCGTTCACGGTCGGATCGATCTCGATCAACTTCTTGAGCGCTTCCTTGCCTCCCATTCCGCCCGGCAACGTCAGATCGAGGATGACCGCGTCGAACCGTTCGCCCGCTTCCATTTTCTGCCGGTAAAGCTCGACGCCTTCCAGCGCGCTCTCGGCCTGGCTAACTTTGTAACCGAGCCGCTCGAGCGTGAACTCAACGAGAGCGCGGATCGCTTCTTCATCGTCGACGATAAGGATGCGGCCGGTGCCGGAAACGACTTCGTTCATCTGACGCGGCGGCTCGACCGGCAATTGCTGGTGTCGGAGCGCGGGCAGATAAATGGTGAAGGTGGAACCAAAATGGACTTTCGATTCAACGGTGATGAGACCGTTGTGGTTCTTGACGATCGAGTAAGTCGTCGCGAGACCGAGACCGTTGCCCTTCGGTTTGGTGGTGAAATACGGATCGAAGATTCGTTTGATGCAGTCCTCGGAAATGCCGACGCCTTCGTCGCGAATCGCGATGCGGATATAATCGCCGGGCGGAAGGTCGGTCACGGCCGGCGAAGAATTTGAGTCATAGCAGAAGTTATCGCAGCTGACCCGCAACGTTCCGCCGTTCGGCATCGCCTGATCTGCGTTGACGACGAGATTGGCGATGACCTGGCTGATCTGACCTGGATCGATTTCGGCCGGCCAGAGATCGGCGCCGAGGAGGAATTCACTCCGGCTGTGCGAGCCACGAAGCGAAAAACTGACTGTGTCCTGGATCAGTTTGCCAATGGACGCAGTCTTCTTAATTGGTGCACCGCCACGGGCAAAGGTGAGGAGCTGTTGCGCGAGATCGCGGGCGCGCATCGAGGCATTCTTCGCATCGTTGAGCCGCGTGCCCATCTCGTCGTTAGGCGGGAGGAGCAACGACGCGAGCGAAATATTGCCGATGATCGCGGTAAGCAGGTTGTTAAAGTCGTGCGCAATTCCGCCGGCGAGCAAGCCGAGCTGTTCCAGAGTCTCGGCTTTGCGTCGCTCGGCTTCATTGCGCTGACGTTCCGTGATGTCGCGAAAAACGAGAACCACGCCAGCAACTTCGTTCTTGCTGTCGCGAATAGGGGAGGCGACCTGCTCGATAATGTACTCCCGGCCCTGGCGTGAACGCAGGGTCGCGTTCTCCGGCATGCTGAGGAGGATCGATTGCGCTTCGTTGCGCGAGCCGGTTTTCTGGGCTCGCGCCTGCGCCTGCAAATCGATGGCGATGTTGTAAACGGATTTCAGCGACCGCCCGATCGCTTCCTTCGACGTCCAGCCGGTCAGGTTTTCGCCGGCGTTATTGATCATGATGATCTTGCCCTGCACGTCGGTCGTGATGACGCCGTCCTCGATGGAACGCAGAGTAACGGCGAGGCTTTCCTTGTCCGAGGCGATCTCCTGTTCGAAACGCCGGCGTTCGGTCACGTCACGGACCATCGCGACAAAGAGGATCTGCTTATCGACGATCATCTGGCTCAACGAAATTTCGATCGGGAACGTCTTGTGGCGTCGCGTGCGACCGACGGCCATCGTCGTGTTGCCGGTGCGCTTCACCAGATCTTCCCACGCGCAACCAACCGGCTCCGGTTCATTGCCGTATTTTTTCGGCACGAGCTTGGTGAACTTATGTCCGACCATTTCGTTGTTGATGCAGTCGAACATTTTTTCCGCGGACGGATTCATCGAGCAGATGATGCCCTGCTCATCCACCGTGATCATCCCATCGAGAATGTTTTCGATGATCGACCGAATGCGGGTCTCGATGCCTTCCAGTTTCGAAAGCTGCCGACGGACGAGGACAAAGCTGTAGCTGTTCGAAACAATCAGGAGACCCACCGCAAAGACGCAGAGTAAGGCGAGAGCCGTTGTCTTGACGATCCGATCCCGCGTGGCCGTGCTTGAGCGCGCTTCAAACAGAGTTACCTGATCGGTCTGGAATTTCTTCAGTCGTTCGCGGATGTCGGTCATCAATTCTTCGCCGGCGTTTTTCGGGGAATCTTTACCGGCACGTCTTGCTTCCATCTCCGGGACCGCGGAAATTTGAGTCCAGCGTTCGACGCCTTTCTTGATTTCATTGAGCGCGTCTGCCTGGTCCGGAACATTGGCGACAAGAATCGAGAGGTAGCCGTGGTAGGTATAAAAATCGGCCGTCGACCGGCGGTAGGCGTCAGCGAAGGAATTGTCGCCGGTTAGCAAGTAACCTCGTTTCTCCTTCTGCATTTCGATCGCTGAGCGCTCGAGTTTGGTCAGGAAATCGAGGATCTGGGTCGATTGCGCCGCCCATTCTTGCTCGCGCATGCGCTGGTTAAGGACGATCTGCTCTTCGTTTTGGAGGGACTGAAGAATTTCGCGCGCCTGGTTGAGAAGGCCGTTACCTAGAACACCGTAGGATTCGCCTGCCTCCGCGAGCCGCGCTGCGCCCTTGGCTTGCCGCTCATTGATCTGCGGCAATGCGACATCATCGAGCCATTTCTGGACGATTTCCTGTATTTTCATTACCCGCTTCCGTTGGCGCGGACTGTCCAGGATAAGCACCGTCAATTCTTCCACCCGCCGCTTGATCAACTCGCGTCGCCGCTCAAAAGGCTCCAGATAGTCCGAGCTTCCGGTGAGCAGATAACCGCGGTGGCCGGTCTCAAGCGCCGCGATGTCGTTCTCCAGCACACTGCTGAGCCGCATCACCTCGAGGGTGTGAGCGCGGAGCGTCTCTTGATGATGATTTCGCAGCGTAACGAAAAGAAACAATCCGGCGAGGAACGTAATGACCACGATGCCCACCGCGGTTCCGGACAAGAGTTTGAAATGAAAATGTCTGGCGCTAAAAAGCCAGGCCGCGCTGCGACCGACAAGGCCTCGACGAGCTTGGATTTTCTGGGGTGCGTCGCTGTCTGTCATTATAAAATCCACAAAAGCAAATAGTCTGCCACCGCGCCGCCGCTCATCACGGATGCAGGGGATGCCGCGTGTTAAGCAGGGCTAGTACCGCACCCGAACCAGAAATAATCCGGCCGCCGGCGCGACTTGGCGCACGCGCGTGATTGCCTTGGCGTTACGAGTGAGCCGCGCCTCGATTTCGCCTGCTGAGATGGCCCCTACACCGATCTGAACCAGCGTCCCCACCATCAGGCGCACCATTTTGTAGAGAAAGCCGTCGCCTTCGAATTGAAGGGTCAACAGCGCACCCGATTTCCTAACGGCGACTCGTCGCAATGTTCGAACGGTATCGGCGACGGACGCTCCGCGATTAGCTGCAAAAGCAGCGAAGTCGTGCCGGCCAACGAGCAACTTCGCGGAAGCCGCCACGAGCCGGAAGTCGATCGGATCGCGAACGTGCCAGGCGCGATTGTCTTCTAAAGGCGGGAGCACTTCGGCATTCCAGACACGATAGCGATATACTTTTTCCTTCGCCGAAAATCGCGCGTGAAAAGACTCAGCGACAAAGCCGCATCGCATCACGCGAATCGCGGGCGACAACACGCCATTCAAAGCCGACCGCCATCGATCAGGACTGTAACGCCGTTCGGGAAGGTCCGCGTGCGCACATTGCGCCAGCGCGTGCACGCCGGCATCTGTGCGGCCCGCGCCGTGAACACGCAGCCGCTGCGAGCAAATTCGCTCGAACGCGTTTTCCATGTGGTCCTGAACGCCGTTGCCGTTGGGCTGGCTTTGCCAACCGGAAAACGGCTCGCCGTTATACGCGACAATTAACTTGAGCCGCGACGCCATCGCGCCTCAGGAAGCGGGACTTATCTGCGCCGCTTGCCCGCTATCCAGATAACCTTGCAAAATCATCTGCGCCGCCACTTGGTCGAGGATCTGCCTCGAATTGCGCGCCTTTCTTCCACTGTCCCGCAACGCCCGGTTCGCGGCCATCGTCGTCAGGCGCTCGTCCCACATCATTACGTCGCAGGGTAAAATCGTCTGCAATTTCTTCGCGAACGCCAGCGCGTCCGCGGCGCCTTCGCCAACGCTTCCATTCATGTGGCGAGGCAAACCAATCACGACACGCTCGGCGTTTTTCTCCCGGACCAGCTCTGCAATGCGCCGCGCCGCATCGTTACCCGCCGGAATTGTTTCCAGTGGATGCGCGAGCAGCCCCAGCTCGTCGGACACGGCAACGCCGATCCGCACCCGGCCGAGATCGATCCCGAGAATACGCCGGCGAAGTTGAAGTTCGCTCATTGCAATTCCTCCGGCAGATGCCCCAGCAAATTCTTGATCTTCTCCGCCTGATGCCGATGGCAAATCAGGATCGCGTCCGCGGTTCGCACCACAATCAGATTGTGGACGCCAAGCAGTGCAATGCGCGCCCCATCCGGATTGAAGACGATGTTGTTCGACGACTCGAGCGCCGTGATCTCGCAATTCGCCGCATTTCCGTCGGCATCGTTCTTGAAATATTTTGCGACCGCGCTCCAGCTTCCGACGTCGTCCCAATCAAAGGCCGCTTCCACGACCAGCACGCGATCGGCTTTTTCCATGATCGCGTAGTCGAATGAAATTCGAGGAAGATTCGCGAAGCGATCGCCGAGTGTTTTCCTGAAATTATTCGGCACGCAGAGTTGTGAGATAAAATTCGCCAGCTCCGGCGTGTGGCGGTTGAATTCGCTCAGAACCGACGGCACCGACCAGACGAACATCCCGGCGTTCCAGCGGAAATTGCCTTTGCGCAAAAACGATTCCGCCAGGTCCGCATTTGGCTTTTCCCGGAAACGCACCACGCGATGGACGGCGTCCTCTTCGGCGACACTTCGCAGCCGCACCGGTTCGCCCTGCTCGATGTAGCCGTAACCGGGACAGGCCCACGTCGGTTTGATCCCGATCGTCACCAGCGCGCCGGTTTCTTCCGCCGCCGCCGCCGCCGCGGTTAATGTTTTCTGGAACGCCGCAGTGTCATTGATCACGTGATCCGCCGGCAAAACCATCATCGTCCCGGAATGATCCCGCGCTGCGACCCATCCAGCGCCGAGCGCGACGGCCGCCGCCGTGTCTCTCTTCGCAGGTTCCGCCACGATATTTTCCGTCGGCACCTGCGGCAGTAGCTCTCGCACGGCCGCCTCCTGGTCCACGTTCGTCAAAATCAGTAATCGTTCCGGCGCGACCAAACCTTCCAGACGCGCGACCGCCTGCTCGAGCAGCGTCTGTTGCGCGACCAGCCGCAGCAGTTGTTTCGGACGCGCACGTCGGCTCAACGGCCAGAAGCGTTCGCCGCTTCCGCCAGCAAGGATGAGCGCATAAAGAGGGTTGGGCATTATTCGTTAGGTGCAAAAAAGCGGCCGGCACGCGAACCGCGCGGGCAGCGAGATTTTCCCGTTTCCTTTTCCAAAACGAGACGTATAAGGGTATCCGATGTCTCTTTCGATATCCATTCCAAAAACCGGCGAGCAAGTCCCGCTCGATGGTTTGCTCTCGCTCGCACGCACCGCGTTCGGCTTGGGGATTGGAATGCTCGTCGCCGATAAAGTGCGCCGCCCGTTTCGCCAGGCGACGGCGATCGCGTTGGTTTCCGTCGGCGCGCTCGCCGCGGTTCCGTTGCTCGTGAGAGTGGCGATGGAACGAATCAACCGTCCGGAATCGGAACGCGGCAGCCGCAATCGACTCCGCTCGATCCGCGACGATTCCGGTTATCGCTCGGACGACGACGCGGTGTAAGAGCGGGCTGCCGCTTGATTCCATCCGCCGGGCAGCGTAAGCCTTTCGCGCCCATGTCTAGCCGAACACCAATCCCGCCGCCGCCGGAAAGTTTGCGGGAACGCTGTGCCGCGATCGCGCGTGAAGAATCGATGCTACGGGAAGGCGGTGGCAAAGCTGGTCAGGAGCGCCAGCACAAAATGGGGCGACTACTCGCGCGTGAACGAATCGGCCAGCTGCTCGACAAGGATGCTCCCTTCTTCGAAGTCGGACTTTGGGCGGCCTACAAAATGTACGAGCAGTGGGGAAAAATTCCCGCTGCCGGCGCGGTCGCTGGAATCGGGAATGTCTGCGGCGTCCCCTGCATGATCATTGCGAACGACGCAACGGTGAAAGCCGGCGCGTTTTTTCCCGCCACCGCCAAGAAGTTGATCCGCGCCCAACGGATCGCGTTCGAATCCGCGCTGCCGATTATTTATCTGGTCGATTCCGCGGGCGTGTTTCTCCCGATGCAGGACGAAATTTTTCCCGACGAAGATGATTTCGGGCGGATCTTTCGGAACAACTCCGTCATTTCCGCCGCGGGCCTGCCGCAATTCGCGGCGATCATGGGCAACTGCGTCGCCGGTGGCGCGTATCTGCCGGTGCTCTGCGACAAAGTTTTGATGACGGAAGGTAGCGGGCTGTATCTCGCCGGGCCGTCGCTAGTCAAAGCCGCCATCGGACAAATTGTCGAACAGGAAGAACTCGGCGGCGCGAAGATGCACTCTGAGATCAGCGGCACCGTCGATTTCTACGAGAAAAACGATCCGGCGTGTTTAAAGCGATTGCGCTCGCTTATCGGATTGCTGCCCGAAGCTCAGACGGCGAAGGATGGCGCGCGCCCAAAAACGGGAGCGCCGGCGAAAAGACCGCAAGCGGTTTACGACCTGATCAGTCTCGACGGCAACAAACCGTACGACGCCCGCGATCTCCTGGCTTCCGTCATCGATGCCGATTCGCTCGACGAATACAAAGCCGATTACGGAAAGACGCTCGTGACTACGTACGCGCGGATCGCGGGACGACCGGTCGGGATTGTCGCGAGTCAACGGATTCAATCGCGGACGAAGAAAGAAGGAATCCAGATGGGCGGCGTGATTTACGCCGACAGCGCCGACAAAGCCGCGCGCTTCATCCTCGATTGCAATCAAACGGGATTGCCGATCAT
>Ga0307470_10001057_pt1 | contig 11346 bp, 13 predicted proteins | sample atmos_gasesAM3C__FD_204565 | JGI IMG/M metagenome (GOLD analysis project Ga0307470, IMG submission 204565) | Hardwood forest soil microbial communities from Morgan-Monroe State Forest, Indiana, United States - atmos_gasesAM3C_05 | ecosystem: Environmental > Terrestrial > Soil > Temperate forest... | reverse complement strand
CGCGCACTGCATCGCGTGTCACAACACCGATCCCGCGCAGGCCGGCGCGGTGGGCCCGCCGCTCCGGGGCTCGTCGCGCGAGCTTTTGGAGACGAAGGTGTTGAACGGGACGTACCCGCCGGGCTACACGCCGAAGCGGGCGACGAAAGTCATGGTGCCGATCGCGGCGGTGACGCCGGCGGACGTGGGAGCGCTGGCCGACTACCTGCGCTGAGCGATCCGCGCTGACGCAACGAAGGCCCGGCGAGCGCTCGCCGGGCCTTCGCGTCCAATCCGATCAGCCGAAGATGGCTTTGAGCGCGATCACGAAGATCGCGGTGAGCACGAAGCCCGCCCAGAACGTGCCGCTGACCGTGCTCAAAAGCTTCTTGCCGGCGCTCGCCTTGTCCGGCGTAGCCGGTCCGACAACGGCGTTCCCCTCGACGATGGCCAGGATGATGAGGAAGACGATCATCATCGTCCACTTCGCCGGGCGGGCCGTCGGTGTGAAGAAGGCCCAGTGGCTGGCGGCGCCCATGAAGAAGAGCATGGGGATCGACAGCAGAGTGTTCGTGCGCGACGTGACGCCGCCGCGGGCCCCGCGCGCCGCCGCGTCGGGGATGGCCTGACCGCCTTCCTTGACCCGGGTGGCCGATGCCATGACCACCTGCTGCGCCGGCCAGATGATGAACCAGACGTTGAACCACATGAGGCTGCCGATGATGCCGCCCATGAAGATCGCCCAGCCGTAGGACGTACTGAAGAACGGCTGCAGGCCGAACTGACCGAGCTTGTGCAGCAGGTAGAGCCAGCCGGTGATGAACGTGATCATCGCGCCCCACCGGAACCACCAGAGCGCGCGGGCGACGAGCCCGCCGGTGATCATGCCGGTGCGAACTGGCGCCTCGGCCCCCGCGAAGAAGGGCACCTGCACGAAGTTGAAGTAGTACAGCATCCCGATCCAGGTAATGCCGGCGAGAAAGTGAAACCACCGCAGCAGGAACAGCCAAGCTTCCATCTTCGCCGCCTCCTCGTCGCGTGGTTGGCTACCCGTTATTCGTGATCGTCGTTGTCTTCGGAAGCCTCCTCCTCGTCGTCATCGTCATCATCGTCGAGGTCGTCGTCCTCGACGTCTACATCGTCGAGGTCGTCGTCATCGTCATCGAGGTCGTCGTCCTCGTCGTCGTCATCGAGGTCGTCGTCGTCGAAGTCGTCGTCCTCGTCGAAATCGTCGTCGTCGTCCTCGTCGTCGTCCGCCTCCGCTTCGCCGTCAGTACCGTCGTCGGCGGTGTCGTTACGGCTAAGCTCGATTTCGTCGTACCAGGCGCGCGCCCGCAACTGCATGAGGGATTCCTCCGGAGCCATTGTCCCGGCGGATTATAGCAAAACATCTTCGATGTCTATTCCCGCAGAATCGGCCCTCACGCAGGCCGCCGCGTCGACTTCGAGGTTCGGCGTCGTCCGCGCGGGGCTTCGTGAACTACGTCAGCGATTGCGTTCGCGCTCGGCGTGGTCTTGCGACCACGACATCCCCAATCTCACCGAACAGTGCCGTCGCGGTGGCGAGTGCTCGAACGGATCGGGCGGACTTCGCCCACGTTTTCCGGCATGAGCGGGGGGTCCGCGGTAGAATCTCGTGCTGCAACGGGCCGACTTACCTGGGATCGGCGGTGTAGCTCAGCGGCAGAGCAGGGGTCTCATAAGCCCCGTGTCGGAGGTTCAATTCCTCCCACCGCCACCATTACCCGTCGAGGTGGAGCGTATGGCTGACATTCTGGTGGAGCACGACGGTCAGATCGCGACGGTTGTCTTCAACCGGCCGGCGACGCGTAACGCGATCAGCCTGGCGATGTGGACGGAGATCGCTCGTGTGACCGAAGGACTGGACAAGGACGACTCGGTCCGCGCGATCGTGTACCGGGGCGCCGGCACCGTCGCGTTCGCGTCGGGCGCCGACATCTCGGAGTTCAAGGAGCAGCGCAAGGACACTGAGAGCGCCTTCCGCTACAACGCGCAGACCCAGGCGGCCTACGCGACGATTCGCGAGTGCAGCAAGCCGACCGTTGCGATGATCTTCGGCTTCTGCATGGGCGGCGCCATGGCGGTGGCGATGGCGTGCGACCTGCGTTTCGCGGCCGAGGGCTCGAAGTTCGGCATTCCGGCCGCGCGGCTCAGCATCATCTACGGCGCCGACTCGGTGGGGCAGCTCGTCGACCTGGTCGGCCCAGCTTACGCGAAGGACATCCTCTACTCGGCGCGGACGGTCGAGGACCGGGAGGCGCTCGCCATGGGCTTCATCCAGCGGCTCGTGCCCGCCGCCGACCTGGAGCGCTACACCTACGAGTACCTCCGCAAGGTTTGTGACAACGCGCCGCTCTCGGTGCGCGGCGCGAAAGTGACGATCGAGTCGTATCTGCACGGTCTCACCGACGAGCGGCGGAAGAAGCTCAAGGAACTGTCCGTCGAGGCGACCGAGAGCGAAGACTACAAGGAGGGTACGCGCGCGTTTCTCGAGAAGCGCGCGCCCCGCTTCCAGGGCCGCTAGCGCCCGAGGCTCGTGCGCTTCGAGCTCCTGACGTCGACCCCGCTGTCGCCGACCGAGGGCAGCGGGACGTTCGTCGCCATCGACGGTCTCGTCCGCGGCCTCTCGGCGCTGGGTCACACCGTAGCCGTGCGGCCGCTCACCCTGCGCACGCGCTTTCACACCCTCGACCGCTGGCTCTACAACCTGGGCATCGCCCTGCGGCCCCGGGCGGCCGACGTCACGGTCGGCGTCGATCTCGACGGGTTTCTGTGGGCGCGGCGGCGCCGCGGCCCCTTCGTCGTGATGCTGAAGGGCATCATCGCCGACGAGCTCCGGAACGAGCGCGGCTGGGTGCGCGTCCTGCTCTCGGTGCAGGCGCGCTGGGAGCGCCTGAATACGGCGCGCGCCGATCGCGTGATCGTGCCCAGCCGCTACTCGGCGTCCGTGGCGCGCGAGGTCTATGGCATTCCGGAGGGGAAGCTCGCCATCGTGCCGGAGCCGATCGATCTCGCCGACTGGCGCCGGCGCTTCGCCGACGCGGCCCGTCCGAGAGCCGGGCGTCCGACGATCCTGTCGGTGGCGCGCATGTACCCGCGCAAGCGGCTCGAGGATCTTTTACACGCTGCGGCAATCCTGCGCGCGCGAATCCCCGACGCGCAGATCCGCATCGTAGGACAGGGGCCGGAGTCCGCCCGGCTGCATCTTCTTCATCAGAAGCTCGGTCTGGGCGATACGGTCGTGCTCCTCGGCGAGGTCAGTCGGTCGAGGCTAGCAGTGGAGTACACTATCGCCCACTGTTTCTGCCTTCCGACCGTGCAGGAGGGATTCGGGCTGGTCTTCGCCGAAGCGATGGCGGCCGGCTTGCCCGTCGTGGCCTGCCGGGCGGCGGCCGTGCCGGAAATCGTGGAGGACGGAAGAACCGGAATCCTGGTCGGCCAGCGGAATCCCGCTGAGCTCGCCCATGCGCTGGAGACGCTGCTGGTGAACGAGAACCTCAGAACAGAATTCGGGCTGGCGGCGACGCGCCGGATCGAGGCGTTCGATCTACCGCGCGTGGCCGGCCGATTCCTCGAGACACTGCCATGACGGACGCGCCGCGCGCCGCGAGCACCCGCCGCTTCACCTTCTCGGCCGGACACCGTTATTGGGTCGAGCGCTGGTCGCCGGAAGAAAACGAGCGCTTCTTCGGCCGGCTCACGGTCCCACACGGCCACAATTACACACTCGACGTCACCGTTCGTGGGCGGATCGACCCGGAGACCGGCATGGTCATCGACCTGGGTGAGCTCAAGCGCATCGTGAGCGAGACCGTCGTCGACCGGTTCGATCACGCGGACTTGAACGCCGACGCGCACTTCCGCGGCCGCGTACCGACGACGGAGAATCTCGCGATCGTCGTGTGGGAACTCCTGGCACCGAAGCTCGGCGCCGACCGGCTCGCACAGGTGCGCGTGTGGGAAGACCCGACGCTCTACGTCGACTATCGGGGACCCGATGCTTGAGCTGACCCGGGTCTATCACTTCAGCGCGGGCCACCGCCTCGAGAATCCCGCGCTGTCCGACGCGGCGAACGCGGCGCTGTACGGCCAATGCCACCGGCCCCACGGTCACAACTACTACCTGGAGGTCACCGTCGCCGGTGTTCCGGACCCGCTCACCGGCATGTCGGTGGATCTCGGTGTGATCGACGGCGCGGTGAACGAGCGCGTGCTGAGCCGCGTCGACCATCGTACGCTGGAGGAAGTGCCCGAGCTGGCCGGTGTCGTCACGACCGGCGAGGGGCTCGCGCGCGCGTTCTGGCGCCTTCTGGCGCCGGCGGTCCCGGACCGCGCGCTCCGGCGCGTCACGGTCGTGGAGACCGCCAAGAATCGATTCCAGTACGAAGGTGAGGCTTCGTGATGACCCAGGACGGAAAGATCGCCAATCTGATCGCCGAGCTCCTCAAGGAGCTGGGTGAGGACACCGGACGCGAGGGCCTCGACAAGACGCCCGAGCGCGTGGAGAAGGCACTGCGCTACTTCACGTCGGGCTACAACCAGGACGTGAAGGAAGTTCTCAACGGCGCCTTGTTCGTCGAGGAGTACGACGAGATGGTGATCGTGAAGGACATCGACTTCAGCTCGATGTGCGAGCACCACCTGCTGCCCTTCGTGGGCAAGTGCCACGTCGCGTATCTGCCCGATCGCAAGATCGTGGGCCTGTCCAAGATTCCCCGGCTCGTCGAGATGTTCAGCCGGCGCTTGCAAGTTCAGGAGCGGCTGACGACCCAGATCGCGACCACGCTGAACGAGGCGCTCCAGCCGCGCGGCGTGGCGGTCGTCATGGAGGCGATCCACCTGTGCATGCTCATGCGCGGGGTTGAGAAGCAGAACTCGAAGGCGATCACCTCGGCGATGCTGGGGACGTTCCGTGAAAGGCCCGAGACGCGGGCCGAGTTCATGGAGCTGATCAAGTCGAGTCGGGGGCTTCACATTTGAGCGCCGCGCGGGGCGCGCTCGCCGGTCAGGTCGCGATCGTCACCGGCGCTGGGCGCGGGATCGGCCACGCCGTCGCGCTGGCGCTGGCGCGCGAGTCGGCCAGCGTGGTGCTGGCGTCGCGCACCCGCCAGGAGCTGGCCGCGGCCGCCGCGACGATCCGTGAGAGCGGCGGCACGGCGCTGGCCATTCCCACCGACGTCACCCAGGACGGGGCGGTCGAGGCCCTGGTCGACCAGACCGTCGCCGAGCTCGGCCGCGTCGACATTCTCGTCACCGCCGCCGGAGTCGCTTCGTTCGGCCCGGTGGTCGCCACGAAGCCGAGCGACTGGGACGCGCTCCTGGCCGTCAATCTGCGCGCCGTGATGGTGTCCTGCCGCGCGGTGCTACCCGCGATGATCCGGCAGCGCCGGGGCACGATCATCAACATCGCCTCGGTCGCCGCGCAGCGGGCGATCCCGGGCGCGGCCGTCTACACTGCGACGAAGGCCGGCGTGGTGGGTTTCAGTCGAGTCCTCGCGGAGGAGCTGCGCGCCGATCACGTCCGGGTCGGGGTGCTAGTCCCCGGCGCCGTCGATACGCCTCTCTGGGATTCGATCGGGAATCCCCCGGACCGCAGCCGGATGCTGCGTCCCGAGGACGTGGCGCGGGCCGCGGTGCTGATGGCCTCGCTTCCGCCTGGCGCGTCGCTCGAGGAGCTCACGCTGCTACCCGCGGGTGGCATCTTATGACACGGCGCGGGGGCATCGTGTGAGCCCCTGCCGGCGGCGTCCTGTGATACCATGGGCACGAAGTCAGTCGATTCCGGAAACGCTCACTCCGATCGGGAGGAACGAATGGTTACGATGACCGAAACCGCGGCGAAGAAAGTGTCCGAGCTCCGCCTCGAGGAAGGCAAGCCCGAGTGGGGTCTGCGGATCCGCGTGGTGGGCGGGGGCTGCTCCGGGATGTCCTACGAGCTCGGCTGGGAAGACCAGGCGATGCCCGAGGACAACGTGTTCGACGCGCAGGGCATCAAGGTCTACATCGACAAGCACAGCGCGCCCTATCTGAGCGGCAGTGAGATCGATTTCGTCGACAACAACATGATGGGCGCCGGGTTCGCGATCAAGAACCCGAATGTGAAGTCGAGCTGCGGCTGCGGGCAGTCGCACCGGTTCTAGCTTCCCGTCAGAGTCGTGCGCGTCCGGGTCCGTCTCTTCGCCCGGTACCGTGAAGCGCTCGGACGCGAGCGACTCGAGGTCGATGTTCCCGAAGGCGGCACCGTCGAGTCAGCATGGTCGGCGGTCGCCGACCGCCATCCCGAGCTCGCGCCGTACCGTCCGTTCACCCTGTTCGCCGTCGGACAGGACTACGTCTCGCCCGAGCATCGTCTCCGCCCGGACGACGAGCTCTGCCTGTTTCCACCGGTGAGCGGCGGCGCCGGCGCCGCGACCGACATCTACCGCGTCGTGACCGAGCCCCTGTCGCCCGACACGATCGCCGCCGAGGTGGACGATCCGGGCGCGGGCGGCATCGTCATCTTCTCCGGCGTGGTTCGCAACGAGACCGGCGGCCGGCCCGTGAAATTCCTGGAGTACGAGGCGCACGCCCCCATGGCCGAGGCGAAGATGCGCGAGATTGGCGAGAGCCTGCGCGCGCGCTGGTCCGGCGTGAAGCGGGTAGCGATGCTCCACCGCATCGGCCGGCTCGAGATCGGCGAGGCGAGCGTGCTCATCGCCGTCTCGGCCGCACACCGCGGCGACGCGTTCGAGGCGTGCCGCTATGCGATCGACACGCTCAAGCGCACCGTTCCCGTCTGGAAGAAGGAACACTTCGAGGACGGCGAGGTCTGGGTGGGTCTCCAGGGCGGCTAGCCGGGTGGGCCCGCGCGACCAGGTGGAGCGCACCATTCGCCGCCACGCGATGCTCGCGGGCGGCGAAACTGTCCTGGTGGCCGTGTCGGGCGGCGCGGATTCCGTCGCGCTCCTGCACTTCCTCGTCGAGCTCGCTCCCGCGTGGCGACTCCAGCTCCACGTCCTGCACGTCGATCATCAGCTCCGCCCCGATTCGCCGGACGACGCCGACTTCGTCCGGGCATTCGGAGCTCGCCTCGGTGTTCCCGTCGACGTCGTGACCGTGATGGTCGATCCGCGGGGCTCGGTCGAGGCCGGCGCGCGGGAAGCCCGGTACGCGGCGCTCGAGGCCGAGGCCGCCCGGCTCGGCGCCCATCGGATCGCGGTGGGTCACACCGCCGACGACCAGGCCGAGACCGTGTTGATGCGTCTTCTGGAGGGCGCGGGAGTGCGCGGGCTCGCCGGCATCCCGCCCGTGCGCGGCCGCATCATCCGACCGCTCATCGATATGCATCGGGCCGCGCTCGAGGCCGCGCTGGGCGCGGCGGGCGTCTCGTGGGTCGAGGATCCGACCAACCGCGATCCGAAGTTTCTCCGCAACCGCATTCGCCATGAGCTGCTCCCGCTCCTCGCCGACTCCTACACTCCGGGGATCGCGGCGGCCCTCACCCGGGTGTCGGCGCTCGCGCGCGACACGGTCACGGCGCTCGATCGAGCCGCCGCCGTCGAGCTCGAGCGCCTCGCCGCGCTCGACGCCGGCGCGGTGGTCCTTCCACTCGGTCCGCTGCGAGAGCTGCCGCGCCAGATCGCCGCCGAGGTCCTGCGCCAGGCGGCGGCGCGTCTGGGGAGTCGCGCTCCCTTGAGGGCCTGGGCCCACCGCGGGCTCCGGCGGGCCCTCGCGGTCCCATCGCCCCGGCGTCCGTTCAGGCTCGGCGGGGTGACGATCGAGGTGAGCGGCCCGCTCGCCCGTCTGGCGCGAGCCCCTTTGCAGGCACTCGTCGCGCGCCCGCTCGCCGTTCCGGGCCGCACGGAGCTGCCGGAGATCGGCCAGGTGCTCGAGGCCCGGATCGTCGGCGCCGAGGCCTACGCGGTGCCCCGCGATCCGAGCCGTGTGGCTTTCGACGCCGACGAGCTCGCTGGCCCGTTCACCGTCCGTCCGCGGCGTCGCGGTGATCGCTTCGTGCCGTTCGGTGGCGCCGAGCGGCGGCTCAAGACACTCCTCATCGACGCGAAGGTGCCTCGCTGGGATCGCGCGCGCGTGCCCGTGGTCGAGGCGGGCAGGGTCATCATCTGGGTTGGCCGGCTGCGGCGCTCCGCCGCTGCCCGCGTGACCGCCCGGACACGACGCGTGCTGGAGCTGGCTCTCGTGCCTCTGGCCAAGACCGAGCCCGGCCGGTAGAGTAGGGACACCGCCGATGAACTCGATGCGCGCGCTCGCCCTCCTCCTGCTCACCCTCTCGATTTCCGGAACCGCCTGGGCCCAGCAGCGTCCGGCGCAGGCCGAGCCGCGTGGCGCGCCGAAGGCCGACCCCCGTGCGACGCTGCGGGCGCTCGAAGACGCGTTCGCCGCCGTCGCCGACCGCGCCACGCCGGCCGTGGTGCACGTGAGCACGGTGCCGAAGAAAGCCCCGCCGGGCGTGCAGGAAGACGCCCCCGAACGCTTCAAGGAATTCTTCGGCGACGAGTTCTACGATCGCTATTTCCGCCGGCGGCCGCGCGAGGACGCGCGCGCGACCGGGTCGGGCGTCCTGGTGGATCCGAAGGGATACATCTTGACGAACAACCACGTGATCGAGAACGCTCAGGAAATCATCGTGCGTCTCTCGGATCAGCGGAAGTTCACCGCGCGCCTCGTGGGTCGAGATCCTAAAACCGATCTCGCGGTCCTCAAGGTGGACGCGCCCGCTCCCTTGCCGGTGGCCGAGCTGGGCGACTCGGGACATCTCCGCGTCGGGCAGTGGGCGATCGCGATCGGCAATCCGTTCGGGCTCGACCGCACCGTCACGGTCGGCATCGTCTCCGCCACCGCGCGCACGCGGGTGGGCGTGACCCAGTACGACAACTTCATCCAGACCGACGCCTCGATCAATCCCGGCAACTCGGGCGGCCCGCTCCTCAACATCGACGGCAAGGTGATCGGGATCAACACGGCGATCGTCGCCGCCGGCCAGGGTATCGGCTTCGCGATTCCCATCAACCAGGCGCGGGACGTCATGCAGCAGCTCATCGCGCGCGGCCGCGTGGTGCGCGGCTGGCTCGGCATCGTCATCCAGGACCTGACCGATCAGCTCGCCGGGAGCTTCGGCGTGAAGGAAGGCGGCGGTGTCCTGGTGGCCGAGGTGATGAAGGGGAGCCCCGCCGATGCGGCCGGGCTGAAGGCCGGCGACATCGTCGTCGAGCTGGGCGGCTCGCCGATCAAGGAGGTGCCCGACCTCCAGCGCCGGGTCGCCGCGGTGAAGCCGGGACAGACGATGAAGCTCGCGGTCATCCGCGAGCGCAAGCCGATGTCCTTCACAGTGAAGATCGGCGAGATGCCGTCCGACGAGCCCATCGTGGCCGAGGGGCCGGGCACCGACGAGTGGGGGCTGACCGTGGAGTCGCTCACGGGCGATGCGGCGCTGCGCCTCGATCTTCCGGTGAACCGGGGTCTGCTCGTCACCGACGTGCAGCCCGGGAGCCCGGCCGAGAAGGCGGGTCTGCGGCGCGGTGACGTCATCCTCGAAATGGCGAAGCGGCCGGCCGACGATCCGGCGAACCTCTACAAGGTGCTCAACGGGCTCAAGCCCGGCGAATCGCTCCTGATCTACGTGCACCGCACCGGCGGTAGCGGAGGCGGAGCCAATCAGTACCTCGTGATGGAACGCTCCCGCAAGCCGTGACCGCCGCGACCACGGCGCCCCGGGGCACCGTCCTCGTCGTCGACGACGAGGAAAGCGTGCGAGCCTCGGTGCGCGCCATCCTCGAAGAGACCTGCGACGTGCTCGAAGCCGCCAACGGCGCGCAGGCCCTCGAAGTCCTGAAATCGCGCGAGATCGATCTGGTCATGCTCGACCAGCGCATGCCCGGCGAGCCCGGCATCGACGTGCTGCCGCGCATCAAGGCGGCCGACCCTTCGACCATCGTGGTCATCGCCACCGCGGTGCGCGAGCTCAGGACCGCCGTCGAGGCGCTCAAGCGGGGCGCCTACGACTACCTGACCAAGCCTTTCGACGTGGACGACATCCTGATGCTGGCCCAGCGCGCCTTCGAGAAGCGCGCGCTCGAGCGTGAGGTGCTCTATCTGCGCTCGGCGCTGGCGGGCGCCCCGTCCGACGCCGGCGGACTGGCCGGGGCCTTCGAGGGCATGGTGGGACGCCATCCGGAGATGGTGCGCATCTACCAGCTGATCGTGCAGATCGCGTCGACCCCGACCACCGTGCTGATCACCGGCGAGAGCGGCACTGGCAAGGAGCTGGTCGCGCGCGCCATCCACGCGCGGAGCGGGCGCGCAAGCCACCCCTTCGTGGCGATCAACGTGGCGGCGATCCCCGACGCGCTGATCGAGTCCGAGCTGTTCGGCCACGAGAGGGGCGCCTTCACGGGCGCCATCGCTAAGAAGCTCGGCCGGTTCGAGCTCGCCCACGGCGGCACCATCTTCCTGGATGAAATCGGCAGCCTGCGGCTCGATCTACAAACGAAGCTCCTGCGCGCGCTGCAGGAGCGCGAGATCGAGCGGCTGGGCGGCGTGCGCGCGATCCCGGTCGACGTCCGCATCGTCGCGGCGACCAACGTCAACCTGAAGGATGCGGTGCGGGCGCGAGCGTTCCGCGAGGACCTGTACTACCGGCTGAACGTGGTGCCCATCCACGTGCCCCCGCTCCGCGAGCGCCGCGAGGACATCGGACCGCTCGCGCAGTACTTCGTCCGCAAGATCGCGCGCGAGTGCGGGCGCGACGTGCGCGGCGTGTCGGGCGGCGCCCTCGAGGTGCTGACCCGCTACGACTGGCCCGGGAACGTCCGCGAGCTCGAGAACGTCCTGCACCGCGCGGTCGTGCTCACGCGGAGCCAGGTCATCCATCTGCAGGACGTGCCGCTCGACGTGGCCATGCCGGGGACCGGCTCGCGGGTGGGGGAGGACACCGGCCCGCCGCTGCGCGACGCGCTGGAGCAGTTCGAGCGCCAGTACATTCTGCGGGTGCTGGAGGGCGTGGGCTGGAACGTGAGCCACGCGGCGCGGCGCCTGGGCGTGCACCGCAACACGGTCCTCACGAAGCTCTCGGCCTGGCGGATCCAGCGGCCGGGCAGCGAGGGGCGGAGCCTGGGTCTCTAGCGCGCCGGAGCTACCAGCGCGCGCGCCTCACCAGGTGAAGAGGTTGTTGAAGAAGTGCTTCACCTTCTCGGTGAAGGTCGGATCCTCGCTCCTTTAAGACTCGGCTCATACCCTATCTCCGGCAGAGCCTCCTCAAGATGACACGTTGACGCGCGCGCCAGGCGCCTCCAGTCACAGGATCTTGGTCGTATACTGCCCAGACGCCCCTGGTCCTGTATGACTCGA
>Ga0307470_10001055_pt1 | contig 11354 bp, 11 predicted proteins | sample atmos_gasesAM3C__FD_204565 | JGI IMG/M metagenome (GOLD analysis project Ga0307470, IMG submission 204565) | Hardwood forest soil microbial communities from Morgan-Monroe State Forest, Indiana, United States - atmos_gasesAM3C_05 | ecosystem: Environmental > Terrestrial > Soil > Temperate forest... | reverse complement strand
GAGAGCGCCCATCGCGCGGCGGCCGACATAGACGAGACGCTGCAGCGTCGTGATGTCCTCGACTCGTGCTCCGTGGCGAGTCAGGTATTCATCGATGAGGGCGTTGCCGAACGCATCGGGGAGCGCGTCGGCCAAGAGGCCGGGCAGGCCGCGAAAGGTGTTCTGAGCCAATTCGGGAAAGCTGAAGCGCTGCCTGGTCTTGAGCTTCATGCGCAGCGGCGATAATTCCGGGCCGGTCTCGGCGAAGTCGGGGGTGTATTGAAATTCGTAGAATCCCGGCTTTCCCTGCAAGGGGGCGACTGCTCCGACCGAGCGCTGCCAGATGCGAACTTCGACGACGTTGAGATCAGCCATGCGGGCTTCCGGTGCGTGGCGTGCTGGTGCGCGGCGCGCGTTTGCGTTGAGTGCGTTGACGCTCGGCCGCGAGCAGTGCGAGGGGTCCCGGGGCGTCCGGGGCGGGGACGAGGGTTTCCAGACCGTCCAGCAAATTGAGCGCGCGCAACAGCGCCACCAAATTGCGCAGGGTGATGGCGCCGGTTTTTTCGAACCGCTTGAGCGGCGTCAGGCCGATGCCGCTGGTGCGCGCCAGCGCGACCTGGGACAGGGCGGCGCCCTGCGGTGAAATTCGCCAAGCCTTGATGGCCTGGGCGAGGCGTTGGGCGATTTCCGTGTTGGTCAGATGATATAGGGACATGGGGCTAAGATTAGTCCGTAAACATGGCAAGCTATCGATAGTAGTCTAATTGTAGACCAAATGCATCGATGGCGATAGATGGGTCTATTAATAGACTATTATCGGGAGAGAACTTAGATAACGGTCTATTATTAGCCTTTTTGTTGAATACTCGCATGAGCGGGTGCCAACCTGGGCGCCGGGTGGTGGCACACGCCCGTAACCCCACTCGTGCGGCTGCATCGCTTCAGTCTTTGTCTCTACAACTGGAGCCGATATGAGCCGCATAATCCACTTCGCGATCCTCATGGCGCTGGCGATGACTTGCGAGGCGCAAGGCATGGGCAGCTTGGCCGACATCGCCATCATCGACCGGGACAGCGGAGCCGTTCTGAGTCCGCATTTCCACCGCGGGGAATACTGGGTGGCCGGAAGCCCGGGGGCGCGGTATGCCATCGAGATCCACAATCGCATCGGCGAACGCCTGCTGGCCGTGACCTCTGTCGACGGCGTCAATGTGGTCTCGGGCGCAACCGCCGGTTGGGATCAAACCGGGTATGTGTTCAGCCCCGGCGAGAGTTACCAAATCACGGGTTGGCGGAAGACGGACGCGGAGGTCGCCGCCTTCACGTTTACCGCGTCTCCCAATTCCTACGCGGAACGCACCGGACGCCCGGCGAACGTCGGCGTCATCGGCGTGGCGATTTTCCGCGAGCGCGCTGCGCCGCCCGTCCAGGGTACGCCATTGATCGGGCAATCCCGGAGCCGGCCGGAGGCACCGCGCGCGTTCGAGTCGGACTCGGCGTCGCGAAGCGATGCGGCGCCGCGAAGCGATGCGGCGGCGAAGGCTCCGGCGGCAGGAGCCGAGAATTCAGCAGCGGCTGAATCCAGGCTGTCGCCGTCCAACTTGGCGTCCGCAATCCCGGCGCCCAAGCTCGGCACGGGCCACGGCGAGCGCGAATACTCGTATGTCAACCACACCGAATTCTCGAGAATGCAGAGCCAACCGAACGAAGTCATTCGCATTCGCTATGACAGCCTCGACAACTTATTCGCCATGGGCATCATCAAGCGGCCGCGCCCGGCCTCGCCCACGGTCAATCCGTTCCCGGCCACACCCGAGCAGGGGTACGTGCCGGATCCCCGCGGATAGTGCCTCGAGGAACTGCCATACTGTGTTGAATGACGGTCACGGACGAGAGTGACGAGGCGCTGATGGCGCGCTACGGCCGCGGCGATGCCGCGGCCTTCGAGTCGCTCTATCGGCGGCATGAAATGCGCGTTTGGCGCTACCTTGAACGCAATGTGGGTAACCGGGCCACGGCGGACGAGTTGATGCAAGAGGTTTGGTTCGCCGTCGCCCGGGACGCGACGCGCTATGAGGCATCGGCGCGATTCACGACCTGGCTGTTCACGATCGCGCACAATCGGATGATCGACTCGATCCGCACGGGTCGACGGCATACGAGCTTGGAGACGCTGGGATACGAGGCCGACTCGGTGGTTCAGCAACTCACCGCGGATCCCGGCGCAGGTCCGCTCGCGGCGGCGGTGACGCGGGATCAGGCGGCGGCGCTGCGTCGAGCCATCGAGACACTACCCGGCGAACAGCGCCAGGCGTTCCTGCTGCAGGTGGAGGGCGACCTCAGCGTCGAGGAGATCGCGGCGATCACCGACGCGAGCTTCGAGACCACCAAGAGCCGTCTGCGCTATGCGCGTACGAAATTGCGCGAATTGCTCAAGGACTACGCATGAACGATATACCTCCGAGCAAAGACGAATCAGAGGATGTCGACGATCACTACCGGCGTGTGTCGGCACTCGACCCGAGCCGGCCGAGCGAGTCGGCGCGTCGAGCCGTGCTCGAACATGCCGCGCGCTTGGCGGAGGAGCGCACGGCCAACAATGCGCCCACGAGGATCGGCTCGACGCGCGTGTCGGGACGTCATACATGGTGGCGGCCGGCGGCGATTGGCACGCTTGCCGCGGCGGTGCTCGCCGGAGTTTTGATTGCGCCGCAATTTCTCACGCCGCGTGCTCCCCCCATGTCGGCGTCGATACCCGCGCAGGTTTCGCAACCCAAGGCGGGCGCGAGGCCGGAGGCACCGACAGAGATCAAGGGGCAGCCGACGGAGTCGGCGGCAGATGAACGATTGTCTGCACCTGCGCCTTCGCCAGGGTCGCCGGAAGTGCAGGGCAATGCAGCGCCAACCGCAGACTCAGCAGCAGAATTCGCTGCGAATAACGCGCCGGCGACCGTGCAGAGCATGGCCAAGGCTCGGAGTGGGACAGCGGCAAGCAGTGATTCGGAGACCGACGCCCGGCGCACGCAGGCGATCACGCCTCCCGTCAGCGGCATGTTCACGGCGCCGCGGGCGGCCGCACCCGTGCCGCAAGAGCTCGCCGCGGAGTTGCGGCGGGCCGCTGAAATCGGCGACGTCGCGAAACTGCAATCGCTGCTCGGCAAACAACCGGTCATTGATGCGCGTGATGAGGACGGCCGCACGGCGTTGATGCTGGCGACGCTGAATGGACAGGCCGCTGCCGTCGATGCGTTGCTGGCGCGTGGCGCCGATCCGAATGCCGCCGATGCACGCGGCATCACACCGCTTCAGGCCGCCGTTGCCGGGAATCATCCGGCCATCGTCACGGCGCTGCAACGCGCGGGTGCTCGGTAACACAAGGGCGCGGCGCTAGCAATCGTCCGTGCTCGCTCGGCGTCGCCGTGATGGCTTAAAAACAACGCGGTGACCGTCTATCGACCGTGGACCACGCGCCTCTACCGTTCACTACGCATTGATCGACGGGGTGAGGTATGGTTACCTCGGAGGATCGGCGGGCGAGGTGTTTACCTCGCGGGAACTGGCGGTGCCGAGGCCCCGTAGATATTGAGGCCAAAGACCGATGTACGATTTATACATAGCGAACAAGAACTATTCGTCCTGGTCGCTGCGGCCGTGGGCGCTGATGCGCGAGCTCGGAATTCCATTTCGCGAGCGCCTGGTGGCCTTTGGCGACGAGCCGAGTTGGCAGGGCTTTCGTAAGATTTGTCCTACAGGCAAAGTCCCATGCCTGATCGACGGCGGCGCGGTGGTGTGGGAATCGCTGGCCATCGTGGAATACCTGGCCGAGCGGCATGGCGGAGTATGGTCCGCCGACGCCGGCGCCAGGTCGTGGGCGCGAAGCGCCGCAGCGGAGATGCACGCCGGATTCGGCGAGTTGCGCGGCCGCTGTTCGATGTCCTGCGGCCAGCGCATCCGGCTGAATGAAATTCCCGCGGCGCTCGAGCGCGATCTCGCCCGGCTGGGCACGCTGTGGAACGATGGCCTGCGCCGCTTCGGCGGTCCGTACCTCGCGGGCGGCGCGTTCACTGCGGTGGATGCTTTTTACGCCCCGGTGGCGTTCCGGATCCAGAGCTATGGCCTGACACTCGAGCCAGCGGCCGCAGCCTATGCCGATCGCTTGTTGCAGACGCGCGCCATGCAGGACTGGTATGCCGATGCGCTGAAGGAAACGCTGCGAGATCAACTGCACGAGGAAGACATCTTACAGGTCGGCCGTGTGTTGGAAGATTTGCGGGCGCAATGAGCCGGTCATGGTTTGAATGCTGACCATGCGAAAGGCAACAACCGCCGCGGCTGTCCAATTGCTGTTCGTCGTTTCGGGCGGCAGCTGCGTTTTCGCGGGATCTGCGCGCGGCGCCGCCTGCGGAGCCGAACCGCAGCCCGCGTTTTGCAGCGCGGTTCGCGGCGTCCGTGCCGAGGGTTGGCCGGCGCAGAGCCGCTCCGAGGTCATGGCCCAGCACGGCATGGTGGTGACCAGTCAGCCGCTGGCGGCGCAGGCGGGGCTGCAAATTCTCTTGCGGGGCGGCAACGCGATCGACGCGGCCGTGGCGACGGCCGCCGTGCTCAACGTGGTGGAACCGATGATGGTGGGAGTGGGCGGCGACCTGTTCGCCGTCCTGTATATCGCCAAGGAAAAAAAGATCTACGTGCTGAACGCGAGCGGAACCGCGCCTTCGGGCGCGACCATCGCCCACTTCAACTCGCTCGGCTACCACTGGAATCCGAAGAATTGGGGGCCGGGTTCCGGCATGCCGTTGAGCGGGATCTTGCCGGTGACGGTGCCCGGCGCCGCCTGGGGCTGGCAGGCGGTGCTCAAACGCTTCGGCAAACTCACGTTCAAGGAGGTCCTCGAACCGGCCGTTCAGTACGCGGAGAAAGGCTTTCCGGTCAGCGAACGCATCGCGCATGACTGGCGGCTACCCAACGCACTCCCGCTGGAGAAGTGCTGCACTGAACCCGACCCCGAATCGGTCAAGACTTGGTACGTGAACGGGCAGCCGCCGCAGGCCGGGCAGATTTTCAAGAATCCCGATCTCGCGCGGACGTTTCGCCTGCTGCAGGCCAAGGGCAGCGATGGGTTCTACAAGGGTGAGATCGCCGCAGCCATCGTCGCCAAGTCGTGGGCTCTCGGCGGAACCATGACGCTCAAGGATCTGGGGAACTTCAAGGGCAAATGGGTGGAGCCCGCCCGCGTGCAGTATCACGGTGTCGACATTCTCGAGTTGCCCCCGCCCTCGCAGGCGTGGGCGGCGGATGAGTATCTCAATATTCTCCAGACCTGCGTGCCGCAGTGGGCGCCGGGCGAGACGCTGGCCTCGCTCGGACCCACGAATCCCAAATACTGGCACTTGATGGTGGAAGCGAAGAAGCTCGCGTATGCCGATCTGTATCGCTATAACGCCGACCCGGATTTCGTTGCGGTACCGCTCGCCAAATTATTGTCCGAATCCTATGCGACGACGCTGTGCGGCAAGATCGATCCGCAGCGCGCGTCGACGCCGGGACCCGAGGGGGAATTCACTCTGCCGGGCGATACCATCGTGCTGTCCACCGCCGACGGCGACGGCAACATGGTGTCCTGGGTGAACAGCAATTTCGGCATCTTCGGTTCCGGCGTCACGGTGCCGGGCTACGGCATCATGCTGCATAACCGCGGCGCCCTGTTCACGCTCAACCCGCGCAGTCCCAACGTCCTCGAACCGCACAAGCGGCCGTTCAATACACTGTCCGCGGGTTTCGCGATGCGCGGCGGCGAACCCTTTATGACGGTGACTCTCATGGGCGGCGACATGCAGGCGCAGGGTCATGCGCAACTGATGGTCAACATTCTCGACTTGGGCGCCAACCTGCAGGCCGCGGCCGACATGGCGCGATTCAGGCATTCGCAGGTATCGAATGTGCTGAACCTCGAGACGCCGCTCTATGATTTGGTGGGGCCGCAGCTGGCGGCCATGGGTCATAGCGTGAAGTCCGTGAACGGCGAGGACATGGGCGGCGTGCAAGCCATCATGTTGCAGACCGAGCCGGGTTCGGCGGCGCCCGACGGTCGATACTTCCGCTCCGGATCGGATTTCAGAAAGGACGGCGAAGCGGTGGGCTGGTAAGCGGCCGTGCCGGGCCAGCGACTTTTGGCCGCGGACGAGCCGCCGCCCGTCCTCGAAATCGGACGGGAGGGGCGCTCGAATTTCGTCATCGTCGTGGATCACGCCGGCCGGCGCATCCCGCGCCGGCTGAATGATCTGGGGCTGCCGTCCGGCGAATTGCAGCGTCACATCGCCTGGGACATCGGCGCGCTGGGCGTGGCGCGCCGGATGGCCGCGGCGCTCGATGCGCCTTTGCTGGCGCAGAATTATTCGCGGCTGGTGATCGACTGCAATCGCGATCCCAAGGTGGCAACGTCCATCCCCCGCCGCAGCGAAGCGGTCGACATCCCGGGCAATGCCGCCTTGAGCGACGTCGACGCCGCGGAGCGCCGCACCGAGATCTTCGAGCCCTATCACGAGCGGATACGCGGGCTGCTCGACGCCAGGGCGGCGACGGGCCGGCCGACGATTTTGGTGGCTCAACACAGCATGACGGACATCTATCACGGCGTGCGGCGCGAGATGCATGCCGCCGTGCTGTACAACCGCGACCGCCGCTTCGCGGGTCTGGTGCTCGAGGAGTTGCGCCGCGACTCCGCGCTCATCATCGCCGACAACCAGCCGTATTTCGTCAGCGACGAAACCGACTACACCATTCCGCGCCATGGCGAGGCGCGCGGCTTGCCGCATGTGGAAATCGAAATACGCCAGGACTTGGTGGGCGACGAGGCCGGGCAGGCCGCGTGGGCGCGCCGCATTGCTCAGGCCCTGCAAGCGGCCGAACAGGCTTTTTTGGGAGTCTCCTGTTGACGCATCGGCTCAGCCGCGACATGGTCCGGCGAAGCCACGGAAAAATCGGGTGGGAATGCATTTCGCGATGAATCCGGCGGTTTGAGTGCTTGACGGGCGGGGCACGGAAGGACGATATAAGAAGCTGATCGGACCTATGCTCCAGCACCACAATTGTGAAAAGAAGACTTTGCTGGACTAACCGAGCGGGGAGATGTCATGAAAGCCGCGTCTCCCGGCACGACGCACGCAGTGCCGGTGGGGTGTGGGCCGGCTGGGTGTGGGTCTCGGCTAAGTGCGGGTCCGGGCTGAGTGCGGCGCCCAGCTGGGTGTTGGGTCCCGGTTGGGTGCGGGTCGGCGCATTGAGTTGTTGATATTGGGCTTGCGGAATGTTCTCATCGCGTGGACTCGTGCGTCTCCATGGAGGGTTTCATGGCGGTCTGGTCCAAAGATTCGGGAGCTTGCGCCCCGCTCTTCTCACCTGAGTTCCAGCGCGATCCGTATCCCACCTATCGACATTACCTGGCCGGCCCTTCCCTGCAGCCGTTGGAAGGACGCCCCGGCGTTTGGATGCTGTTCGGATACGAAGCGTGCACCAAGGTCATTCGAGATGGACGACTGTCGGCGAAGCGACCCGCAAATACGCTGGTCGCCGTCGCCGACGATGCGCTGCCGGAATTCGACGATTTGGTCCGCCACATGCAGCGCTGGCTGCTGCTGCGCGACGCTCCGCGTCATACCGAACTGAGAAAGCTGATGAACCGGGGGTTCACCCCGGCGGTCGTCGATGGACTGAAGGACAAGGTGGAGGGGATCGTCGACACGCTGCTCGATGAGATGGGGAATGCCGCGACAGTCGATTTGATCAAGGACTTCGCTTATCCGCTGCCGGTCCGGGTCATTTGCGAATTGCTGGACGTGCCCGAGGAGCTCCACGATCGGTGCGTGGTGCTTTCCAATGACATCGCGGTCTGGATCGGTGATTTCCGCCGTCCGCCGGAAAGCGCCCGTGTGGCGCAGCAGGCAGTTCTGGAACTCGCGGGCTATTTTGCGGCGACGGTGCGCGAGCGGCGAGGCGCGCCCAAGGATGATCTGCTGGGTCTCTTGATGAGTGCGGTCGAGGCCGCCGGATTGAGCGAGGAGGATCTGCTCGCTCAATGCGTCATGCTGCTGTTTGCGGGCCACGAGACGACGCGCAATCTGATCGGCAACGGAATCTTCACCTTGCTCAAGAATCCAGGCGCCCTGGAGGAGCTGCGCCGCGACGACGCTCTGTGGCCGGCGGCGGTGGAAGAATTGCTTCGCTATGAAAGCCCGGTGCAGGGCGTCGGGCGAGGGGCAACGGCCGACCTCGAGGTGGAGGGCAGGCATCTGCCGGCGGGGTCGTCCATCATGTTCATGATCGGCGCGGCGCACCGCGATGCTCGGCAATATCCCGATCCCGACCGGCTCGATTTGCGTCGGCCGCACAATCGGCATCTGGCCTTCGGCGGCGACGCGCATGTTTGTCTCGGCAGCACACTGGCTCGCCTGGAGGGGCGGTCGTCGCTGCGCGCCGTGACCCGGCGATTTCCGAACCTGCGTCTGGTGGACGAGACGCCCGACTGGGGGTCGAATTTCGGGCTGCGGGGGATGAATACGCTGCGCGTCGGGTTGTAGGGAAGGCTGAGCAGCAAACCCTCGCGATGGGAGAATGGTGACTCGAACGCTTTATTCCGGAACCAGAAATGCTTCAAGTTGGGCATTTCGAGCGTGGCTTGCTCTGAAGGAAGCAAATGTTCCCTTCGAGGAGGTCGTTGTCGACATTCGTCTGCCTCAACGCTTGGCCAATCTGGCGAAGATTGCGGAGTTTTCTGCGCCGGGCGCGGTTCCGGTCTTGGTCGACGATGACACCGTCATCTATGACTCTTTGGCAATCATGGAGTACGCAAACGAGCTTTGTGGAGGTCGGCTTTTGCCTGCGGATCCGAAGGCGCGTGCTCATGCTCGCTCTCTGGCAGCCTGGCAACATGCGGGACTCTCCGGGCTCTGCCCTCGACTTTCCTTCGAGAGCTCGTTCTACCCTGATCGCCGTTCCATGTCTCACGAGGAGATTGCAGAGTCCGGCAGGATTTTCGATGTTTGGGAGCGGGAGCTTTCGCAAAGCAATGGCCCCTATCTCCTCGGCGAACTCTCATTGGCAGATCTTTGCTACGTTCCCAGTGTGCTTCGCCTCACTTCCCACATGCCTTCCCTTGACCGATGGCCCTTGGGCCTGGCGTGGACGAGGGCATTGCTCGGACGCCCTGCCGTCAAAGAGTGGTTGGCGGAGGCCAATACATTGCCGCCGGTACGTCTGGATGGGTATCGTGATTGGCTCGTCTGACGTTCGGAAGTCTGATGGCTTATGTTGGGTGAGCGTGTGCGACAGCAGATAAGGTCGGCGACGGCACGAGGACAAAGTGGGATGCGTCGTTTTCGTTGTCTAAATAATTGTTAGAGGACATTGAAAATGACCGTCGGCGCTCGAATCCGGTTCGTCCTCGTCGCAGTGATCCTGGCCGCGGTGTACTTCTATTTGCTCGTTTATCTTATTGGTTGGATGGGTGCGCGCGAACGGCCGGGTTGGTGGCTCGGGGTCTTCCCAAGCCGACGCGCTGCTGCGATCGTCTGGCTGGTCGCGCTGCACACAGGTGCCGTGTTGTCTGCGGCTTTTCCTGTCGCGGCCGCCGCAGTGATTGTTACGCGCAAGGCGGCTGTGTTGTTGGGATTGAGCGCGGCAGTACTTGCAACGGTAGTGGCGGTACTTCCTTCATTGAGCCCAACTATGTGGCCGGTGGTGTGGGGCGGTCATCCCGTATTTTTCGTAACCGACCAGATCGAGCTTATTGTTGCCGTCCCTTTTCTCGCCTGGGTCATTCGTGGCGCGTCCTCTAACAATCGGTTCGAGCGATCGCGGGTGGTCGCAGCTTCGGTGAGCCAAGGAGGAGGTCGATGATTGGGATAAATCAGCTTCGTTTGTCGGCAACGCAACCCCGCGTCGCTCAACCTCATCGTTAGAAGCAGTATGCGCTACGCCTCTAAGATAATTCTGGCATCAACGTTTCTCCTGATAACAACAAGGATAACCGCCGCGGATATTGCGGCTAATGCCACTCGCGATGTGATGCGACTGGTCGCGTGCATGAAAGCGTTGGATGCGATATGCGCCAATTCTCTCACATACACGAAAGTCTTCGAGGGACACGGCATATCGCGCGATAGGCTTGATCAATCGGTTACGGATCTCTACCAGAAATTGAAGTCTGTTCATGGGACCTATTCTCGTTTCGATGTGAGCGCCCCCTGGCCACCGTTTGCCTCTCGTGGACGGAAATATATTTTTATCCCATATAGCGGGTTACTTAAAAGTCCTGCACGAGATGTTTCGACTACCTCCTTCTTTATCGGTGTATCAGAGGACGATGGAATTTCCTGGAAATTTGTGGACGGCCTCAAGGTAACGCCAGACAATATCGGCATGATAATTCCGGGATACAGTGGAGGGAGGATGCCCCCTCAGGCGCTCTCCCAGTCTTCGTCTCAATAGCCGCTTCTAACAATCGGTTCGAGCGATCGCGGGGCGCAGCTTCGGTGGACCAAGGAGGAAGTCGATGATCGGAATAAACTGCCTTCGTTTGTCGTCGCGGACCCGTGTCGCTCAACCTCATCGTTATGCGCCATAAACGTGACCGTGCGTGTCGTTGAACTCGCAAAGGGCGTGCCGCTAAATGCGGTGGCGTACGCATACCGGAACACAAGGGCGCAGTTCCAACCCGCCCTCTATGTGGTTCTCTATGCTGGCATCTTTGCCGCCTTGTATGCGCCTGCTCTTTGGGCAATTTCGTCCGTTACATCCCTGTCGATGTCCCTCAACTGGGAGATATTTGGAAGCATAGTTGGGCCGCTCGCGGTCGGGGAGTTGGTTCGGGGTCACGTCCGACTTTGGCTTCACTACCCCTCGGGCAAGTGGTCAGCAATTGCGAGCGCTGCGGGAGGCGCGGCCGCCGGACTAACTCTCTGGGGACTAGTGGCCGCCAAATGGGGTGTTGAGCGCTGGCCCGAACTATTCGCGTCTTGTGCTTTTGGCGCCGCTACTTTCTTGGTTCTTGGGTGGCTAATCCAATGCCAGGCTCGCCAAGCGTTGGAGAAGCACTGACACCTAACAATCGGTTCGATCGATCGCGGGGCGCATCTTCGGTGGACCAAGGAGGGGGATCGATGATTGGGATAAATCAGTTTCATTTGGCGCCGGCGAAGCCCCGCGTCGCTCAACCTCATTGTTGGGCCTGACGGAGCGGCACCGTGGCAAGGCTTCATTACCGCCCCGCCGTTTCTGCGGACGCCGCAGAATGTGTCGCATTGCGGGGACGGACTCGTGAGAACGCCATCTCTGCGGCGACCCTTGCTTCTCTCGGTATCACCGTTGGATCGTGGGCCAACGAC
>Ga0307470_10001054_pt1 | contig 11367 bp, 10 predicted proteins | sample atmos_gasesAM3C__FD_204565 | JGI IMG/M metagenome (GOLD analysis project Ga0307470, IMG submission 204565) | Hardwood forest soil microbial communities from Morgan-Monroe State Forest, Indiana, United States - atmos_gasesAM3C_05 | ecosystem: Environmental > Terrestrial > Soil > Temperate forest... | reverse complement strand
CCCTCGAGACCGATCCCTGGACCGAGCTCGACGCGTACGTTTGACCGCATGACCCCGCGCCCGCGGACAGCGGAAGCGGCCGCGGGCGCCGCCGCGGTGCTCTGCCTCGCAGGAATGGTCTGGACGCTCTACCGTGCCGCGCTCGGCCTCTGGTGGGCGGACGACGACTTCTTCTGCCTGCGGTATCTGGGGACCTACTCGCCGGCGCGGCTCGCCTTCGACCCCGCGGTCTGGCGGGACCTGCCGTTCCGGGTGGTCTCGCCGCTCCTCTTCTTCTCGCTCGGTTTCGACCTCCACGCCTTCGGGCTCGATCCCCACGCCGCTTACCTCCACCAGCTCGCGGCGCTCGCGGTCTGCGCCGCGGCGCTCTACGCGGCGCTCCGGCTCTGGCTGCCGGCGCTCTGGGCGGCAGCCGGCGCCGGTTTCTTTCTCCTCGGTGTGCCGGTTGCCTCGCTCGCCCTGATCCTCAGCTCCCGCCACTACCCGGAGGCGCTCGCCCTTGCGGCCCTCGCGGTCCTGGCCTACGGGCTCGCCCTACGGCGCGACAGCATCGGCTGGGCGCTCGCCTCGGCCGCGCTCTATCTCGCGGCGGCTCTCGGCAAGGAGGTCGCCGTGCCGCTGGCGCTCCTGTTGCCGCTCATCCCGGAAGGCCCGCCGCGCCGGCGGCTGCGCCTGGCCCTGCCCCACGCCGCCATCCTCGTGGTGTACCTCGTCTACCGGCGCGCCATGCAGGGCGATTGGGTGGGGGGCTACGGCTGGTCGGTGGCGCCGGGCGCCTGGCCGCGCCTGGCGCTCGCGCTCCCCGGCCGGCTGGCAGGCGAGCTCGCCGGCGGCTCGGCGCTCGGCTGGGCGATGGTCGCGTCGCTCGCCGCCGCGGTCGTCCTCCTCGCCGTCCGTCGACCCGCCGCCGCTCCGCTGCTCGCCGCCGCGCTCCTCTTCGCGGCGCTGCCGGTCCTCCCGGTGTCCCAGGCGATGGCGCCGCGCTACGCCGTCGCCCTCTGGATGGTGGCGAGCCTGGCTCTGGTCTTCGCGGTCTTCGACCTGGCGCACACGCGCAGGCCGGTCGCGTTCCTCCTCACCGCCGTCGCCGTGACTGGCGCGCTCGCCGCCAACCGGAGCGCCTGGACGTCGGGGCTCGCAGCGATGGAGGAGAAGAGCGCCGAGAACCTCGCCTTCCTCGACATGAAGCCGGGCGAGCTCCTGCGCCGGCCGATCGAGGTGCCGGCCGCGCTCTACGAGCTGACCATGCTGCGGCGCGACCGCCTGGGGCGGGGACCGGGGGGCGGCTGGTTCGCCGACGACCTCTTCCTCTGCACGGGGGCGCTGCCGCCGGGGGCGCGGGTGCTCTCCTACAACGCCGCGAGCCGCCGGGTGGTCGACGTTACCGCGCACCTGCCCGCCCTCGCCGCGAGCGCCTGCGGCGCCATCCGCTGGCAGGCGCCACTCGCCGCCGAGCTCGCGAGCGACGGCAAGGGGGTCTCCTGGCGGCTCGGCCCCTACCGCGAGGGGCGCTACGCGCTGGTGATGCGCGATGGCGTCGAGGCGCTCGAGGTGCCGCGCGCCGGCGGCTTCCAGCGCCGCGGCGTGAAGCGGCTCGACCTGCGGGTGCGCTACGAGTCCCCCGCCGGCTGGGTGACCTACTCGCCGCCCCTCGCCCTCGATTTCTCACGGTCGCCGGTCGCGCGCTGGACCCGACACTAGAGGCGGGAGCGCTCGCCCTTTCCGAGGGCTCGATGCCTTGCCCTACTCCTTCCTATATTGTATTCTAAAAGTTGAATGGTTCAACGCAAGGAGGAGACATGCGAAGCCCGATCCAGTTCGTCGTCATCGCCGCCATCGCGGCCGCTGGTCTTGCCGTGCCGAGACCTGCCGCGGCGCAGTGCGACTTCGCCTGCGTGGAGGACGCCAACTTTTGCCAGCGCTGCGTCTATCAGGGGCCCGGCTCCGGCAATTGCCAGAACGTGGGGAGCTGCGGCTGTTTTGACGTCCAGTGCTACGAGGGATTCACCGCCGACGAGAGGCTGCGGATCGACCTCGGGATCGCGCCCAAGGCGCCCGAGGTCAAGCTGTGCGCGGCCCGGACGGAGCAGCCGGCGGTGAGCCTGCCGTTCCGGCCTCTGCGCTCGTAGACGCGTCGGTGCGCGCCGCGAGTGCACCCCGCTCGCCTTGTCGGTTTCGAGCTCGCGCCGCACAACGCTAGATGGAGCACCCCGCGGCGCACCGACCTGGCACGGATCGCCGTCCTCCTACCGCCTCCGCCGCCGGGACGAGCGCCGCGTATTCACCGAGTCGCGCACCGCGGAGCTCACGTCCGCGGGAGACCTGGCCGAAAGGAGGCCCCCGTGAAGCGCTCGACGAAGCTCTCGCCGAAGACGTCGCGGATCATCCCCGTTGTCCTCTTGATCGCCTGCCTGGCGCCGGCCGCCGCGCCGGCGTGCCAGAAGAGCTATTGCGCCATCGTCCCGATCCCCGGCAATCCCTTCTGCCGGCAGTGCATCCTCGACACCGGCGAGGCCACCGCCGCCTGCCGATCGAACGGCCCCTGCGGCTGCATCTACTTCCAGTGCGCCGCCGCGACCGTCAAGCCGCCGGCCGTCACGGCCGACTGGCGGAGCTTCGTCGTGGGTGGCGAGGCCGCCCCAGGAGACGCGATCGCCTCGCCGGCGAGCCTGTTCGAGGTATCGCTGCTGGGACTCTGACGCGAGGGCCAGCCGCCGAGCCACCGATCCGACCCCAGGCGGGCCGGTGAGCTCGGTGACCGCGTCCCTCCCCTCCCCCTCCTCGCCGCACCCGCCGGAGCTTGTGGGTGCATTGCCGTCGCGCCCTCCTCGTTTTATCGCACGTTATGTTTTAGGAGAACATAGTCCGGACGGATGTCCGGAAGGAGGAGAGCGTGAGATATCCAGTGAGGTTTCCGCTGAGGATGCTAGTCGCCGCGACCGTTGCGGCCGGTCTCGCGGCGGCGCAGCCCGTCGCGGCGCAGTGCAGCGGCTATGAGTGCCAGCGGGTGGCGCCGGGCTGCCGGCAGTGCGTCTACGTTCCGGGCTCGAACGCCGACTGCATCAGCTACGGCGAGTGCGGCTGTGCCGATGCCCAGTGCTTCGCGGCGCCGAGGAACGCCCAGGAGGCGCTGCGCCGGGACACCGGCATCGTGCCCCGGGCGCCGGCGGCCGAGCTCTGCTCGGTCCCGCAGGGCGCCGAGGCCTCCGCGCCGCTGCCGTTCTTCCTCGCCGCGCGCTCCTGAGCCGAGCTCGGCTCGAAGATGCACCGAGCGACGCGGTCACGCGGAGCGGGCCGGCGGGCGCGTAGAATGGCTCGGTGAGCGCCCCCCTCCCGCCCCGCCGCGTCCGCTGGAGCTTCCTCGGCCGCGTTCCTTACGGCGAGGCCCTGGCGCTCCAGCTCGCCGCGAGCGCCGCGGTCAAGCGCTCTGAAGGCGAGGAGCGCCTGTTCCTCCTCGAGCACCCGCACGTCTACACCCTCGGCCGCAACGCCACGTCCCTCGACATTCTCGCCTCGCCGGAGTGGCTGGCGGCCCGCGGCATCGAGATCGTCGAGTGCGACCGCGGCGGGCAGGTCACCTATCACGGGCCGGGGCAGCTCGTCGGCTATCCGGTCGTCAACCTGTCGCCCGACCGCCGCGACGTGCGCCGCTACGTGCGCGACCTCCAGGAGGTCCTCATCCGCACCCTCGCCGGCTACGGCGTCGGTGCCGTGCCGGGCGAGGGGCAGGCGAACATCGGGGTGTGGACAGAGGCCCGGAAGCCGGAGCGGCCGGAGAAGATCGCCTCGATCGGCGTCCACCTTTCGAGATGGGTGACGACGCACGGCTTCGCCTTGAACGTGGCGACCGACCTCGCGCTCTTTGCCGGCATCATCCCCTGCGGCCTGACGGCGGTGCGCATGACCTCGATCGCCGAGCGGACGGGCCGCGCGCCCACGCTCAACGAGGTCGCCTCCCGCGTCGCGGCGCACTTCGGGGCGGTCTTCGGGCGCGAGATGGTCGCAGGGTCGCCCGAGCCCGGCGCCGGCGTCGCCGAGCCGGCGCCGGCCGCGACGGCGGGGATCCCATGAGCTACCGCCTCCTCGACCACACCGCCGCCGATCTTCGCTGGAGCCGTCCCCTAAGATGGGATGAGCTTTTGGGCAGGCCTCATCGCTTTGCTGCTGCCGCTGCACCCAGCTCTATAGAGAAGCGCTGGCGGTGACGAAGCGACCGAGAGGCTCCAGGGGCGGCCCGCGGTCGGCCGCAAGCATCCGTCAGGAGGTCGATTGCCCCCGCTCGAAAGGAGCGTGTCCGATGACGAAAGCATTCCCCGTTCGGAGAAGATACCTGGTGCTGTTCTCTCTCGCCGTCGCGATCGTCGCCCTCGGCTGGGTTTCGCCCGCCGCCGCGGGCGGCCTGTCCCACACCGAGGCGCCGATGCGGGTGATGACGGAGGGGCTGACCGCCGAGCAGCATCTCCTGCAGGAGGTCCAACTGAGCCAGCGGCTGGCCGGCGAGCGGCCGGCGGGGGCCCTGGAGAGCGCCATCCCCGTCCAGCTCGCCGCCGAAGAGATCGCCGCCGTCGACCAGGCCTCGCGTTGGACCACTCCGCTCAAGATCGGCCTCGTCAAGACCCTGGCGCCGGGGATCGCGGTCGACGGCCTGGACCGTGGCTCGCTCGACCGCCGGTCGCTCCTGGCGACGGGCGGCCTCGCCCGCCAGGCGGCGGACGGCGGGGTCGTATGGGCGGCCGTGATCCGGGCCGACCAGGCGGGCGCCATCCGGCTGCACGTCCAGGGGCTGTCGCTACCCGAGAACGCCGCGCTCTACGTCTACAGCCGCGGCGGCGAGGCCTTCGGGCCGTACACCGCCGCCGGCCCTGACGGCAGCGGCGACCTGTGGACCACGGCGGTCTTCGGCGGCGAGGCGATCCTCCAGCTCCGGGTCTCCGGGCCGGTCGCCGCCGCCGCTCTGCGCCGGGTGTCGTTCCGGGTGGCGGAGATCGGGCTCATCACCCGGAAATTCGCCGGCGACCTCGCCGGGATCCTGGCGACGCCGCTCGACCGGCGCGCCAGGGCGGCGGCAGCCGCGAGCTGGCCTTGCGGCAATCAGGCCTGCCTGATCGATGCGACCTGCTCCAACGTCGCGGCTGCCAATCCCGCGAAGCTCGCCGCCGCCAAGATGGAGTGGGTCCAGGGCGCGTTCATCTTCACCTGCACCGGCGGGCTCATCTCCGACAACAACCCGACCCAGAGCAACTTCCTGCTCACCGCCAACCACTGCTTCAGCGCCAACAAGACGGCGAAGAACGTCAGCTTCTACTGGCGGTTCGCCACCTCGTCCTGCGACGGCACCTGCCCGAGCAACACTGGCTGGCCCTACAAGACGACGGGCGCCACCGTGGCGGCGACCGGCAAGCAGGGCGACTTCACGCTGGTCCACCTGAACGCGGCGCCGCCGGCCGGCTCCGTCTTCCTGGGCTGGACGAGCGCGCCCGTCGCCAACACCAACGGCGCGCACCTCTATCGCATCAGCAACCCGCAATTCGGGCCCCAGGTCTACTCGCAGCACGACGTGGACACCAGCGCCGGGACGTGCACGGGTTGGCCGCGCGGCGAGCGCATCTACAGCCGCGACATCACCGGTGCGATCGACGGCGGCAGCAGCGGCTCGCCGATCCTCAACGCCTCGTCGCAGATCGTCGGCCAGTTGAGCGGCACCTGCGGCACCGCCGCGAGCGAGGTGTGCTCGAGCGGCCCCGGCGAGGCCAACGCCACCGTGGACGGGGCGTTCGCCTTCTATTTCTCGACCGTCCAGCCGATCCTCAGCCCGTAGCCCGTCGGCGGCGGGCGAGCCCGGGCACTGCGGTCGTCGTGACAAGATGGAAGCCCCCGACCTCGCTGCGGCGAGATCTGGGGCTTCGCCGTCCGCTCATGAGCGACCTGTCGATCGAACGGCTGGACGATTCCCGCTGGCGCATCCGGCGGCGTGGCGGGATGCGCGTCGACGTATCGGTCGAGCGCGCCGGCCTCTCGCACCGGGTGGCGCGCCTGAAGCCGATCGGCGTGGTCAAGGGATGACCGCCCGCCGCGCGGCGCCCGCGGCGGCCCGGGGTGCGGGGGCGAAGGACGCGGGAGCGGCGACGATCGGCCTGAACGCGGTGATCGTCGCGGTGACCGACGAGGCGCCGCGCATCCTCACCGTCCGCGGAGCGGGGGCGGCCGCCGAGGAGGCGCTCCCCTTCGGCCCCCTCGACCCCGCGACCGACCGCACCCTCGACCGCGGCCTGCGCCGCTGGGTGCGCGAGCAGACCGGCCTCGAGGTCGGCTACGTCGAGCAGCTCTACACCTTCGGCGACCGCTGCCGCGACCCGCGCGAGGCGCTGGGCGGCCCGCGGGTGGTGTCGGTCGCCTATCTCGCCCTCGTCCGCGAGCGCGAGGTCTCGGGGGCGAGCGCGCGCTGGCGCGGCTGGTACGAGTTCTTTCCCTGGGAGGACTGGCGGGTGGGACGGCCGCCGGGGATCGACCACGAGATCGCGCCGTCCCTCGGCCGCTGGGCCGCGTCGGCTCCCGACGCCTTCGCCCGTGAGGAGCGGCGGCAGCGCGCCGACATCGCCTTCGGCCTGGGCGGCGTCGCCTGGGACGGCGAGCGGGTCCTCGAGCGCTACGAGCTGCTCTACCATGCCGGCCTGGTGAGCGAGGCGCGGCGCGACCGCGACGCGGTGGCGGAGCGTGCGGCGGCCGGGCCCAGCGACCCGCCCCTCCCCGGCAGCTCCATGGCGCTCGACCACCGGCGCATCCTGTCGACCGCCCTCGGGCGCCTGCGCGGCAAGCTCAAGTACCGGCCGGTGGTCTTCGAGCTGCTGCCGCCCGAGTTCACCCTCCTGCAGCTCCAGCGGGTGGTGGAGGCCCTCGCCGGCGTCCCCCTCCACAAACAGAACTTCCGCCGCCTGGTCGAGACGGGCGGCCTCGTCGAGGGCACCGGCCGCTACGACGCCGAGACCGGCGGCCGCCCGGCCGAGCTCTTCAGCTTCCGGCGCGAGGTCCTCCGCGAGCGCCCGGCGCCGGGCGTGGGGCTGCCGGGGACGCGCCGGTAGCCGGGCGAATCCCGGAAGGGAACCGCCCGCCGGATTGTTGTTCCTGATGGGTGGATCGATCGCTCGTCACCGGATCGGCCGCCGCTTGACACGGTAAATGCTCATTCGTAGTCTAAGGCCGGGGCCGGCTGCGGCCGGCCCTTTTTAGCGAGCTAGATATACTCAATTTGAGCATAGTTGGATCTGGACGAAACGGAGGCAGCGGATGAACCTCGAGGCAGGTGGCAGCTCGGCTCCTCTTCCCTATACCCCGGAGATCGCCGCGGCGACGGCGCCCCTCTACGACAAGGTCCGGTCGGCGATCCCGGCGATCGAGTGGCCGGTCTTCGCGCCCTACGTCGCCGCCATCAACGAGCTCAAGCGGCGGAAGAACGCCGTCATCCTCGCCCACAACTACCAGACGCCCGAGATCTTCCACGGCGTCGCCGACTTCGTCGGCGACTCGCTGGCGCTCGCCCAACAAGGGGCGAAGACCGAGGCCGAGGTCATCGTCCTCGCCGGCGTCCACTTCATGGCCGAGACGGCGAAGATCCTGTCGCCCGAAAAGACCGTTCTGATCCCCGACCCCGCGGCCGGCTGCTCGCTCGCCGCCTCGATCACCGCCGCCGACGTGCGCCTGCTGCGCCAGCGCTATCCCGGCGTCCCGGTCGTCACCTACGTCAACACCTCGGCGGCGGTCAAGGCCGAGTCGGACATCTGCTGCACCTCGGCCAACGCCGTCGCGGTCGTCGAGTCGCTGGGGGCGCCGCGAGTGATCTTCCTCCCCGACGAGTACCTCGGCCGCTACGTCGCCGGGCAGACCGCCGTCGAGATCATCCTCTGGCGGGGGCACTGCGAGGTCCACGAGCGCTTCACCGGCGGCGAGCTCCGCGCCTACCGCGCCGAGCACCCCGGCACCCTGATCCTCGCCCACCCCGAGTGCGCCCCCGAGGTGCTCGCCGAGGCCGACTTCGTGGGCTCGACGGCGGCGATGATCCGCCGCGTCGGCGAGGCCGCGCCGCGCCGCGTGGTAATGGTCACCGAGTGCTCGATGAGCGACAACGTGGCGGCCGAGTTCCCCAACGTCGAGTTCCTCCGCCCCTGCAACCTCTGCCCGCACATGAAACGGATCACGCTGCCGAAGATCCTGCGCTCGCTGGAGACGATGGAGACGCGGGTCGAGGTGGCGCCGGAGGTCACATCCCGCGCCCGCCTGGCGGTCGAGCGGATGCTCGCCGTCGGCCGCCGGGAGGGCGGGCGGTGAAGGAGGGCGGCCTCGACGCCGTCCTCCGCGGCGACACCGTGATCGTGGGCTCCGGGGTGGCCGGCCTCTCCGCCGCCCTCGGCGCCGCACCGCGCCGGGTGACGCTCCTGACCAAGGTCCCCTTCGGCGGCGGCGGCTCGAGCTCGTGGGCGCAGGGAGGGATCGCCGCCGCTTTGGGCGCCGACGACGACCCGGCGCTCCATGCCGCCGACACCCTGGCCGCCGGCGCCGGGCTGAACGATCCGGAGATCGTCGAGCTGCTCACCGAGGAGGGCCCCGAGCGCGTCCGCCGCCTGCTGGCGCTGGGGACGCGCTTCGACCGCGAGTTGGGGGGCGAGCTCTCCCTCGGCCGCGAGGCGGCGCACAGCCGCCGCCGCATCCTCCACGCCCACGGCGACGCGACCGGCGCCGAGATGGTCCGCGCGCTGACCGCGGCGGTGCGCCGCTCGCCCAGCATCGAGGTGATCGACCGCGCCTTCGTCGAGGACCTGGCGCTCGCCGATCAGGGGGGCAACCACGGGGCTGTCGCCGGCGTCGTCGCCCGCCACGCCGGCGGCCGCCGCATCCTCCACGCCGCGCCGGCGGTGGTGCTGGCGACGGGCGGCAGCGGGAGGCTCTTCCTCCACACCACCAACCCGCCGGAGGCGACCGCCGACGGGCTCGGCGTCGCCGCGCGGGCGGGGGCTCGCCTGGTCGACCTCGAGTTCGTCCAGTTCCACCCCACGGCGCTCGCCGCCGGCGCCGATCCGATGCCGCTCTTGACCGAGGCGCTCCGCGGCGAGGGGGCGGTGCTGATCGACGAGCTGGGCGAGCGCTTCATGCCGGCGGAGCACCCGGACGCCGAGCTCGCGCCGCGCGACGTCGTGGCGCGGGCGATCTGGCGGCGGCTCGCCGCCGGCGGCCGCGTGTTCCTCGATGCCCGCGAGGCGGTGGGGGAGCGCTTCCCCGAGCGCTTCCCGACCGTCTTCGGTCTGTGCCAGGAGAGCGGCCTCGACCCGCGGGTGGAGCCGATCCCGGTCGCCCCGGCCGCCCATTACCACATGGGCGGCATCGCGGTCGACGCCCACGGGCGCACCTCGCTTCCCGGCCTCTGGGCCTGCGGCGAGGTGGCGGCGACCGGCGCCCACGGCGCCAACCGGTTGGCGAGCAACTCGCTGCTCGAGGCGCTGGTCTTCGGCGCCCGGGTAGCCGAGGATCTGGCGGCGGATCTCTCTCGCGCCCGGCCGCTGCCCGCCACGGGGGCCACCGCTCCCGCCCCCGTGCTCGCCGACCCGGAGGCGGACGCGGCGCTCGCCCTCGCCGTGCGCACCCTGATGTGGGAGCAGGTCGGCGTGGTCCGCGACGGCCGCGGTCTCACCGCTGCCGTGGCCGCGCTCGACCGCCTCGCCGCGGAGCACCCGCACGCCGCGGGCGAGGCGCGCAACCTCCTCGCCGCCGCGCGCATGGTTACGGCAGCCGCTCTCGCGCGGCGCGAGAGCCGCGGCGGCCACTACCGCGCCGACCATCCGGCCGCCGACCCCGCCTGGCGCCGGCACCTCTTGGTGACGCTCGCGGCGGACGGCACGGTCGGGGTGGCGGCGGGCGCGCCGGACGAGATGGCGGTCGACGGCGACCCCGAGCCGGCCGCCGCGCGAACGTCTGCGGCGCGATGAGCCGGCCGCAGGCGCCGCTCCCCACCCTCTACCCCTTGCTCTACGAGCCGCTGGTCGAGCGGGCGCTCGCCGAGGACCTCGGTCGCGCCGGAGATCTCACGAGCGACGCCGTGCTGCCGGAGGGCCTCGCGGCCCGGGCGCACGTCGCCGCCCGCGCCGCCGGCCGGGTGGCGGGTCTGCCCGCGGCGCTCGCCGCCTTCCGCCTGCTCGATCCCCGGCTGGAGGTCGAGATCCGCGCCGCGGACGGCGAGGACGTCGCGGCGGGCGCCGTGCTCGCCGCGGTGCGCGGCCCGGCGCGGCCGCTCCTCGCCGCCGAGCGCACGGCGTTGAACCTCCTCGGCCGCCTCTCGGGCATCGCCACCGCCACCCGCGACCTCGCCGCCGCCGTCGCCCCCCACGGCGCGCGGATCGCCTGCACGCGGAAGACGACGCCGGGGCTGCGCGCCCTCGAAAAGTACGCCGTGCGCTGCGGCGGCGGTGCCAACCACCGCTTCGGCCTCGACGACGCCGTGCTGATCAAGGACAACCACAAGGCGCTCGCCGGCGGCCTCGCGGAGGCCGTCCGCCGCGCCCGTGCCGGGGTCGGCCACCTGGTGAAGATCGAGGTCGAGGTCGACACGCTGGCCGAGCTCGCCGCGGCGCTCGGGCTCGGGGTCGACGTCGTCCTCCTCGACAACATGGACCTCCCGACGCTCGGCGAGGCCGTCGCCCTGGCGCGCCGGAGCCCCCATCGCATCGTCCTCGAGGCCTCGGGGGGCATCACCCCCGAGACCGCCCCCGCGATCGCCGCCACCGGGGTCGACATCCTCTCCGTCGGCTGGATCACCCACAGCGCGCCGGCGCTCGACGTGGCGCTCGACGTGGAGCTCTAGGCAGACGGCCGGGCGGTCGCGCCGCCTACGGCCCGAACACGCAGAGGTCGTCGGCCTGGAGGGCCGGATGGCCGACCTGGAACCTGCCTTCGGCGGTCATCAGGACGCTCACGTACCCCTGTGCGTGGGTGCCGTTGCCGTGCCAGAGGTCGAGCATCAGCCAGCCGTAGTTGGGGACGGCGGGGATGGCGCTCCCGCCCAGGTGGACCCGCTGGGTGGCGACGGGGAAGGCGTGGCTCTGCTGGATCTGCTGGCCGTTCTCCTCCTCGTCGAAGATCACGAGCTGGTACTCGCCCAAGGGCGCCCAGGCGGGGCCGGCGGCGCACGGCGACGGGTCGACGCCGAGCTTGCGGTTGTCGCGCCAGACGACCAGGTCGGTGCCGCCGGCGAAGGCGCCGCCGTTCAGATAGCGCGCGTAGTAGAGGCTCGACAGCGGCGCCCGGTCGTCGCGCGAGTCGAGACCCACGTAGCGGCCGTAGAAGGTGTAGTCGCCGGGGGCGAAGAAGTCCGGGTCGGCGACC
>Ga0307470_10001053_pt1 | contig 11374 bp, 9 predicted proteins | sample atmos_gasesAM3C__FD_204565 | JGI IMG/M metagenome (GOLD analysis project Ga0307470, IMG submission 204565) | Hardwood forest soil microbial communities from Morgan-Monroe State Forest, Indiana, United States - atmos_gasesAM3C_05 | ecosystem: Environmental > Terrestrial > Soil > Temperate forest... | reverse complement strand
CTTGAGCCTCGAGCCGACCCTTCTCGGCCGGCCTCATCGTCCGGCCCTCATCCTATCAAGCCCGAATCCCCGGCGTGGTAGAACGCCGCCGTGACCACCCCGCGCCGCTTCCACCGGGTGCGCGCGGTCCTCGACCGCCGCCAGCCCGACCTCACCGTCCTCCTAGAGGACGTCCAGGTGCCGCGCAACCTCGCCGCCATCCTGCGGAGCTGCGACGCCGCCGGGGTCCTCCAAGCGCACGCCGTCTGGCCGGGCGGGCGTCTCAAGCTCTCCCGCCCCGCCTCGGGGGGGACCCGCAAGTGGGTGCCGGTCGTCCGCCACCGCACGCTCGGCGAGGCAGTGGCTCACCTCCGCGGCCGGGGCTTCCACATCCTCGCCGCCCATCCCTCCCCCGGCGCCGGCGACTTCCGAGCCGCCGACTACACTCGCCCGACCGCCTTCCTTCTGGGGACCGAGGAGACCGGCGTCACTCCCGAGGCTGCGGCGGCCGCCGACGGCTGGGTGGCGATCCCCATGGCCGGCATGGGCACCTCGCTCAACGTCTCGGTGGCCGCCGCCCTCCTCCTCTTCGAGGCCGCCCGCCAGCGCGAAGAGGCCGGCCTCTACGCCGCCTCGCGCCTCGACCCGGAGACCTACGCGAGCACCCTCTTCGAATGGGCCTACCCCACCCTCGCCGCCCACTGCCGGCGCAAGAAGGCGCCTTATCCGCCGCTCGGGCCGGAGGGGGAGATCCTGGGGGAGATCCCGCGGGGGTAAACACATCAGGGAGGGTAGTATCGCGAGCGACCGCGATGAAGGACTGACGAAACCAGGCCCGCGCGCGGCCCGTCTGGCCCTGTGAGCAGCGCTGCGCCGAGCAGCGTGGCGATGGCACGGGAGATTTCGCATGGGACCGCAGGGAATGTCAGGACCCGCCGCGCGCGGAGTGGCCAGGACGCTGGGGATACTCGGACTCTGCGGGGGGATGGCGCTCCTCCCGGCTCCCCCCGTGCGCGCCGCGACGGCGCCGCCAGCGCCGCCGCCGGACCTCCAGGGAACCTGGGAGCTCAATCCCGACCTGACCGCGCAGCTCGCCAAGGAGCAGACGCGGGAGGGCTCCTCCTCGGGCCGCCAGGGCGGCGGCTATGGTGGGGGCGGTGGCGGCGGCCATCGCCGGGGAGGCGGCGGCATGGGGCGGGGCGGCGGCGGGGCGCCGCACGGCGGCTCGGCCGGGGATGCCGAGGCGGGCGACGACGTCGGACGACAGGGCGGACGCCACGCGCTCGACCGCCTGACCATCGCGCAGAAGGACGGCGAGGTGACCATCACCGACCAGGAGGACCGGGCGCGGGTCTACAAGACGAACGGCGCCAAGGTCCGCGACGAGTCGGCCTTCGGCGGGCCGGCCGAGATCCAGGCGAGCTGGGATGCGGACGGCGCTCTGGCGATCGCGGTCAAGCCCGACAAGGGGCCGAAGCGCAGCGAGTCCTACGTCGTCTCGAACGACCGCAAGCACCTCTACCTGACGCTGACGACCGGCGGCGGCTTCCTCAAGCCGGAGAAGAAGAGCGTGCGCGCCTACGACCTGGCGCCGCCCCCCGCGCCGGAGGCGGCCCCTGCGCCCGCTCCGGCGGTACCGCCGCCCGGCGCGCCGTCCTGAAGCCCGCAGGGGCGGACGGGCATCAATGCCCCGTCCGGCCCTCCCAGACGGCGCGCGAGACGGCGGCGATGGCGTCGTTGGCGACTTTTTCGTCCTGGAAGCCGGCGGTTAAGACCACCAGGACGTAGGGCGAGCCGCCCGGCGGGTAGACGATCGCGGCGTCGTGGTGGACGCCGGTGATGTCGCCGGTCTTGTGCGCCACGGGGACGCCCGGCGGGATGCCGGCGGGGATCTTCTCGTTGAACTCCTGCCCCTCGAGGATCTGGATCATGCGCGCGCTGGCGGCCGGCGAGGCCGCCTTGCCGCTCGCGAGAGCGCGCAGGACGATCATCAGGTCGTTGGCGGTCACCGTGTTGTTGAGGCCGGCGGCGAAGGCCTTGCCGTCCTCGACCCCGCGCAGGACCTGGAGGTCATAGGCGTCGAGCCCGCGCATCGCGTCCGTCACCCGCGAGGCGCCGATTCTCGCCAGGAGGAGGTTGGTCGCCAGGTTCGAGCTCTTGTCGATCATCCGCCGGATCAGCTCCTCGAGCGGGCGCGTCTGCCCCACCGCGGCATAGAGATCGGGATCGCTGTCGTCCTTGGGGTCGAGCCGGAAAGGCGAGCGGTCGACCAGGCTGGCGAACTCGTTGGCGAGCGCGACCGGCTCGTCGAGCCGCAGCTCACCGCGGTCGGCCGCCTCGTAGAGCGCCACCATCACCGGCACCTTCATGGTGCTCGCCGCGTGGAAGCTCAGGTGCTCGCCGCGCAGCAGCGTCGCACCGCTCGCGAGATCGCAGTAGGCGACCGCGACGGCGCGATCGCGCCCCGCCGCCTGGCGCAGCGCCGCGTCGACGCGCGCCGCGAGCGACGGCGGCCGCGAAGACGCCGAAGCACAACCCGACCAGACGGCCAGGGCGACCGCCAGGCCCGCCCCTGCGAGGGCTCGGGAGCGCATGCCCGAGATTCTAGCCCGCTTCGGAGCCGCGCGGGCCGGCGCCGCCGGGCGCTCCCCTACCCGACGCTCGCCACCGCGGCACCGAGCGGGTGGATCACCGTCTCGGCGAAGCGCTCCATCTCCTCGCGTTGCGGGCTGAATTGGAGGAGCAGCAGCTCGACCCCTGCCTCGGCGAAGCGCTCGACCTGCTCCTGCACCTGGTCGGGAGTGCCGACGAGGCCGGAGCGCAGGCCGCGGTTCGATACCGAGTAGTCCTCGAGCGAGATCGCCTGCTCGAGCTGAGTGCCGGCGAGCCACTGCTGGAAGTTGGCGAAGCCGGCGGCGCTCTGCCGCACGTCGGTGATGCGGGCGACCTCGGCCTCGGCCTCCTCGGCGGTGTCGCGCACCACCGCGTAGCCGGCGACGCCGAAGCGCATGGGCGGCAGGCCGAGGCGGTCGCGGCGCTCCGCGAGGTCCGCCACCTTGGCGCCGACCCGCCCCGGCGAGTCGCCGTGCATCAGGTAGGCGTCGCACTTGGCGGCGATGAGGCGCTTCGCCGCCTCCGACTCCCCGCCCGCGTAGAGTACCGGCTTCGCCGCCGGCTTCGGCTGCAGCACGTTGTCCTCGACCCGGTAGTAGCGGCCGGCGTAGGAGAAGTGATCCCGCGACCAGACGCCGTCGACGACGTCCAGCCACTCGGAGGTCCTCGCGTAGCGGTCGTCGTGCTGCTCGAAGGGCACGCCGTACATCTTGGCCTCGTCGGCCCACCACGAGGAGACGACGTTCAACGACAGCCGGCCGCCGCTGATGTGGTCGATGTTCGCCGCCTGCTTGGCGAGCAGCGCCGGCAGGTGGAAGGTCGGCCGCACCGCCACCATGATCTCGAGCCGCTCGGTGACCGCGGCGAGCGCTGCGGCGGTCGACCAGGCGTCGAGCGATGGCGCCTCGGGACCCTTGATGTCGTTCAAGTTGAGCTCGGCGACGAGCGTCACGTCCCAGCCGATCTCCTCGCTGCGGCGGGCGAGGCGGCGGACGTAGTCCCAGGTCGGCTCCATCCCCTCGTCCGGCACGTTGCGCAGCCACCCCCCGAAGACGGGGAGCCAGTAGCCGAAGCGCATCCGCTCAGCGGGCATCGAGCGCCTCCCTCTCGAGATAGTCGACCAGCGGCACGAAGGGGTCGAAGCCGATGACGCGCGGGCCGTCGGCGACGAAGTTCGACAGCGCGTTGAGGTCGTAGTAGTAGAGCTGGCCGTCGCGATCGTCGACGACGTACTCGATGCCGCCGACGTCGATGCCGGCGTGCTGCATGACGCGCTCGACGTCCGCGATGACCTCGGCGGGCGGCGCGTGGCCCTCGACCCTGAGCCCCGCCTTCGGCGCCTCGACCGCGCAGGCGCTGCCGAGCTCGACGCCGGCGGTCGTCTTGCAGATGTCGGCCGGGCAGAGGTCGAAGGTCTCGCCGTTCAAGAAGACCTTGATCGCGTAGAGGAACCTGCCCCCCACCACCTCGGCGCGCGTGATGTGGCCGCCGCGCGCCGGGATGAACTCCTGCACCAGGGCGACGCTGTCGAGCCCGAGGTCGAGCCGCCCGGCGCTCGCCGCGGCGGCCAGGTCGGCGGCCGAGTCGAAGCGCGTCACCCCGGCGCCGCTGCCGCCGACGTTCGGCTTGACCACCACCGGGAAGCGCAGCCCGGCGGCCGCGGCGGGGGCCTGTGCCCCGTCGTGGATCACCCGCGCCTTGGGGAACGGCAGCCCGAGCGACGCCAGGAGCGAGAGCTGCAGCGCCTTCGAGATCTCGTGCCGGAAGGCGCGCTCGCCGTTGATCACCCGCTTGCCCTGATGGGCGAGGTGCTCGAGGTAGGCGACGGTGTAGTGGATGCCGCGCCGGCCGCGGCGGTAGGCGGACGGGCTCATGCGGTTGAAGACGAGCGCGACCCGCTGGTCCGCCGCGAGCTCCGCCGGGTCATAGAGGTGCGCGTCGGCGTTCACCTTGAGGTAGGGCGTGCCGCGCCGGTCGAGCTCCGCGAACAAGCGGTCGAACCAGTGCGGGTGCTCGTAATAGACGGCGATCGGCGCCTGCAAATCGCGCCGGGAGGTCGCGACGGATGGGGTGAGCTGTGCGGTCGGCAAAGGCGTCTCCCGTGATTGTGATCTCTGCGGTCACAAATTTTGCGCCGGGGCGCCGTCCAGAGTCAACAGCGATAACCCTGGACAGCTTCTCTCCGTGGAACGTACAGTCCGGCCCGTGCTGGACATCGGTCTCCTCGCCGCCGGGGACTGGGACGCCGTCCGCGCGATCTACGTCGAGGGGATCGCGGGCCGCCAGGCGACCTTCGAGACCGCCGCTCCCAGCGCGGAGGCGTGGGACGCCGCGCACCTGCCCGCGCCGCGGCTCGCGGCGCGCCGGGACGGGCGACTCGTGGGCTGGGCGGCCTTGAGCCCGGTGTCGCGGCGGGCGGTCTACGCGGGGGTGGCGGAGGTGAGCCTCTACGTAGCGGGATCGGCGCGGCGCTGCGGGGTCGGCCGTGCCCTCTTGGCCGAGCTCGTCCCGCGTTCCGAGGCCGCCGGGCTGTGGACCCTCCAGGCCGGCATCCTCGCCGTCAACCAGGCGAGCCTGCGGCTCTTCGCCGCCGGCGGCTTCCGCGAGATCGGCCGCCGCGAGCGGATCGGCCGGCTCGACGGCGTCTGGCACGACGTGGTCCTCATGGAGCGGCGCAGCCCGCTCGTCGGCCGGTGAGAGCGGATCTCAGCGGCCCGTGGCCGGCGCCGGCACCCCGGCCTGCTGGAGCTGCCGGTCGAGCGCCGGGACGTCCTTGGCCTGGAGCTCGCTCCAGCGCGCGAGGAGAGGTGCCAGGCTCTTTTCGAGACCGGCCCAGGCGGCGTGCGCCTGGGTGGTCGGCGCCGCGTCGGCGCCTTCGACGACGTCGAGCAGGCGCGCGAGATCGCCGTTCAGGCGCGTCAGATTCGTCCCCTGGGAGCGCGGTCCGTCCTCCGATCCCTCCCCCAGCTCCTTGGCCTTGGCGTCGAGCGCGGCGACCGCCGGGCCGAGGGCGCCCTGTCTGGCCCCCGCCGGCAGGCTGGCGAGCCGGGCGCGCAGGGCCTTGACCCGGGCGAGCGCCGCCGCGTCGCGGCCCATCGCGTCGACGATCCCGCGGGCGAGCGCGAGCTGCTCGGCCAGGCGCTCGGGCGCCACCGGCACCCGCGGGTCCATCCGGACCGTCAGCGGCTGGGTCCAGGAGCGGCCGGCGGCGCTCAGCTTGACGTGGTACTCGCCCGGCAGCACGAAGGGCCCGAGCGGCTCGGCCGGGGTGTCGTGGACGATCGCCGAGATCGGGTGGGTGCGCTCGAGCGTCGCCGGCGGCGGGTAGCGGAGGTCCCAGACGAAGCGATGCGTCCCCGCGGCGGCCGACAGGCTCCGCGGTGGGCGGACCCAGTAGGTGGGAACGGCGAGCGCCGCCGGGTCGACCGCCTCGAGGCGGTCGTCGCTCGCATAGCGCCGCACCAGCTTGCCCGTGGCGTCGAAGATCTCGAGGGTCACCGGCTCGGCCGGCGCCGCGCGCAGCAGGTAGTCGAGGATCGCTCCGTCCGGCGGGTTCTCCCCCGCCGGCTCCTCGGGGGGGAGCGGCGTGTCGGTGTTGAGGTCGCGCCGCAGGCGGTAGGCGACCGGCGGCTTGAAGAGGTGCGCCGCGGCCGCGGTCACCGCCGGGTCGAGCTGGCGGAGAGGCGCGATGTCGTCGAGGATCCAGAACGACCGCCCGTGGGTGCCGACCACCAGGTCGTCGCCGTGCACGACCAGGTCGCGGACCGACGTCGCCGGCAGGTTCAGGCGCAGCGACCGCCAGTCGTCGCCGTCGTTCCAGGAGACGTAGACCCCGCGCTCCGTCCCCGCGTAGAGGAGGCCGCGGCGCGCCGGGTCCTCGCGCACGGCGTTGACCACCTCGTTGGCGGGGATGCCGCGGACGACCTCCTGCCAGGTGACCCCGAAGTCGCGCGTGCGGTAGACGTGGGGCCGCAGGTCGTCGAGGCGGAAGCGGTTGATCGCGGCGTAGGCCGTCCCGAGGTCGAAATGCGAGGCCTCGAGGAGCGACACCTTGCTCCACGGCGTCAGGGCCGCGGGGGTGACGTCCTGCCAGCGCTTGCCGCCGTCGCGGGTGAGGTGGATCAGCCCGTCGTCGGTCCCCGCCCACAGCAGGTCCTTGTCCTTGGGCGAGGGCGCCACGGTGTAGATGACGCCGCGGTGGGCGCCGTGCTCGGGGTCGCCGGCGGCGAAGGCGCCGAGGACTGCGGGGACCCCCGGCTTCTCGCGGGTGAGGTCGGGGCTCGCCGTCGTCCAGCTCCGCCCGCCGTCGAGCGTCTTCCACAGGACGCTCGAGCCGAAGTAGAGGACGTGCGGGTCGACCGGCGAGAAGACCACCGGCAGCGTCCGCACGTAGCGGAACTTCCCCGAGCGCACGGACTCGGGCGAGACGTCCTGCACCTGGCCGGTCGCCCAGTCGAAGCGCTGCAGCTTGCCGCCGTAGACGATCGTCGGATGGAGCGGGTCGGGCGCCACGTAGCCGTACTCCTCGGCGCCCACCGGGTGCCAGTCGCGGAAGGTGATCTGCCCGTCGTTGCCGCGGCTCGCCACCCCGGCCGAGCCGCTCTCCTGCTGCCCGCCGTAGACCCAGTAGGGGAACCGGTCGTCCGTTGCGACGTGGTAGAACTGCGCCGTCGGCTGGTTGTACCAGGAGCTCCAGGTCTCGCCGCCGTTGACCGAGAGCGTCGCCCCCTGGTCGCTGCCCAGGAGCAGGATCCTGGGGTTGGTGGGATCGATCCACAGCCGGTGGTAGTCGTCGCCGCCCGGCGCGCCCTTGATGGCCGTGAAGCGCCTGCCGCCGTCGGTCGAGCGGTAGGTCGACGTGTTGCAGACATAGACGACCTCGGGATCGGCGGGATCGACCTCCACCTCGGCGAAGTCGCCGCCCCGGCCCCAGATACGCGTCTCGGCGTTGACGCGGCGCCACGACGCGCCAGCATCGTCCGAGCGGTAGAGGCCGCCGTGCTGGACGTCGGCGTCGACCTGGGCGTAGAGCCGCCCCGGCGCCGAGGGCGCCACGGCGATCCCGATCCGCCCCAGACCCTGCTCGATGGTCGGCAGCCCCTGGGTGAGCTGCCGCCAGGTCGAGCCGCCGTCGGTCGACTTGTAGAGCCCGCTCCCCGCCGCCTGGAACGAGGCGCCGATCTCCCACGGCGCCTGCCGCGCCGCCCACAGATCGGCGTACATCGTCCGCGCGTCCCGGGGGTCGAGCGCCAGGTCGACGGCCCCGGTGTCAGCGTCCCTGTAGAGGACCTTCTCCCAGTGCCCGCCGCCGTCGGTCGAGCGGAAGACGCCGCGCTGCTCGTTGGGCCCGTAGGGGTGGCCGAGGACGGCCGCGTAGACCCGCTCTGGATCCCGCGGATCGACCCGCACGACGGGGATCTGCTGCCCGTCCGCCAGGCCCACGTGGCGCCAGGTCTCGCCCCCGTCGGTCGACTTGTAGATCCCGTCGCCCACCGAGAGGTCGGGCCGCTGCAGGCCCTCGCCGCTCCCCACGTAGATCACCTTGGCATTCGACGGGGCCACGGCGATGGCGCCGATCGACTGCGTCGGCTGGCCGTCGAAGATCGGCTTCCACGTCCGCCCGGCGTCGTTCGTCTTCCACACGCCGCCGTTGTTGACACCGATGTAGAACACGTTGGGCACCCCCGGAACCCCCACCGCCGCCACCGTCCGCCCGCCCCGGAAGGGGCCGATCATCCGCCAGCGGAGCTGGGAGTAGAGGCCGCTGTCGACGGGTTGGGCGGCCAGGGAAGCGGCCAGGAGCAGGGCGAGGCAGCACGGGACGAGCGGCGACCGGCGGGCTGGGCGCAAGTATGCACCTCCTATAGAGAGCGAGCCAGGGGCGAGTCTAGCGGATCTCCAGGAGCGGATCGGCGGCGCAAGTGCCAGGTAACTTTCAAAAGGTGCCAGGTAACTTTCCAGCGCTCTGCCGCGGGGTGTCCTCGCGGGCAACTTTCCGCCCCTTCCTGCGTAGCCGTCGCTGGAGCCTCATCCATCCACCCACGACCAGGAGGAGCCCTCATGACCGGACGCTCAGCTCGTCTCACGGCGCTCGCGGCCCCCCTCGCGATCGCCGCCCTCGCCCTCACCGGGCCGGCTGCGGCCCAGACCGGCATCACCACGCCGCCCAGCGGCGGCAACCAGCGCGCCACCGTCATCCAGCGGATCGGCCTCGTCCGCGTCAGCATCGACTACAGCAGCCCCCACGTCCATAGCCCCTCCGGCGAGGATCGCAAGGGGAAAATCTGGGGCGGGCTGGTGCCCTACGGCATGGCCAATCTGGGCTTCGGCACCTGCGGCGACCAGTGCCCCTGGCGCGGCGGCGCCAACGAGAACACGGTCTTCACCACCTCGCACGACATCAAGGTCCAGGGGCAGCCGCTCCCGGCGGGCTCCTACGGCCTCCACTTCATCCCCGGCAAGGACGAGTGGACCATCATCTTCTCCAAGGACTCGACCTCCTGGGGGAGCTTCACCTACGACGCCAAGGAGGACGCCCTGCGCGTCCAGACGAAGCCGCAGCCGAGCGAGTACCGGGAGGTCCTCACCTACGACTTCCCGGAGCGCCGGCTCGACACGGCGACCGCCGCGCTCGAATGGGAGAACCTCGCGGTCCCCTTCACCATCACCGTCGACAACGTGCCGGACCTCTACGTCGCCAACATGCGCCGCGAGCTGCGCTCGACCGCCGGCTTCTCGTGGGAGGGCTGGAACGCCGCCGCCCTCTACTCCCTGCAGAACAAGACCCATCTCGACGAGGGGCTGCGCTGGGCGAAGATGGCGGCCGACCCCTCGGGGGGGATCGGCCAGGAGAATTTCACCACTCTCAGCACCCTGGCGCAGCTCGAGGAGGCGAACGGCCAGGCGGCGGAGTCCGCCAAGACGATGGACCGCGCCCTCAAGAGCCCCGCCGCGACGCCCTTCGACCTCCACGCCTTCGGCCGCCGGCTCCTCGCCCAGAACAAGCCACAGGAGGCGCTCAAGGTCTTCGAGCTCAACGCCAAGCTCCACCCCAACGTCTGGCCCGTCCACGTCGGCCTCGCCCGCGGCCACGCCGCAGTCGGCCACACCAAGGAGGCCCTCGCCGAGGCGAAGCTCGCCGTGGCGCAGGCGCCCGACCCGGCGAACAAGAAGTCGCTCGAGGACATGGTGCAGAAGCTGGAGGCCGGGAAGGGCGTGAACTAGGGGACGGAAGGGAAGGGGAAGGGGAGGGGACGCCAGCCCCCTCCCCCGAGATCTCACCCGCAGCTCGTCTCGACGTAGCGCTTTCGCCAGCCTGCCGCACCATCGTTTTCAGGCGCTTACTCGCTCATTTCTATATCGCGACTCGCAGGACCGCCCCTGGAGGGGTGTAGCCGGGGTAAAGCCCGTGGTGTCCGTCGTTTCGGGGCTGGAGCTTCGCCGATCGAGGCCCGCAGGGGCAGCTCGTGCGATCTCGGAGCGAGGTCCCTTTTTCGTCGAAAGGAGGACAGGAGATGAAGCGATTGCAGTCGAAGTGGACGCGGCGTTTCACGATCTACGCTGGGCTGGTGGTGGTGCTGCTCGGGGCCTCGGTGGTGTACGCCGTGACCGCGACCGAGGCGCCGGCCGGGTTCGACAACCTGACCAACGGCTTCGAGACCCAGGCGCAGATGGACGCCGACCGCGCGGTCTTCGATGAGATCGAGCAGGTCGCCGACGGTCTGGGTCCGATCTACAACGCCCAGTCCTGCCGCGAGTGCCACCAGAACCCGGTCTCCGGGGCGACCAGCCAGATCACCGAGCTGCGGGTGGGCCGGTTCGACGGCTTCACCTTCACCGATCGGCCGGGCGGCTCGCTGATCAACGACCGCGCGATCAACCCCAACATCCAGGAGCGGGTCGCCGGGCTCGACAACGTCTCGACCTTCCGCACCTCGCTCAACATCCTGGGCGACGGCTTCGTCGAGTCGATCGACAGCAACACGCTCGCCGCCATCCAGGCCGGCCAGAGCTCCTCCTTCAGGGGCGCCTTCATCACCGTCCCGGTCAACGAGGCCGGCGGCGCCCTGCGAGCCGGCCGCTTCGGCTGGAAGAACCAGCACGCCAGCCTGATCTCCTTCGCCGCCGACGCCTACCTCAACGAGATGGGGATCACCAGCCCGCTGCAGCCGACCGAGAACACCTCGAACGGCGTCTCCACCGCGGCGTATGACACGGTGGCGGATCCCGAGGACCACGCGAGCCCGACCAGCCCCAACGGCATCGACGTCGAGACCTTCGCCCGCTTCATGCGGTCGACCAAGGTCCCGCCGCGTGACACGGTGGCGGCGGCCACCTCGGACGCCATCGCCGGCGCCTCGCTCTTCAACTCCATCGGCTGCAACATCTGCCACGTGACCTCGATCACCACGGCGCCGGCGGGGACCGTCATCAACGGCGGCGCGTTCACCGTCCCGGCGGCGCTCGGCAGCAAGATCATCCACCCCTACAGCGACTTCCTGCTGCACGACGTGGGGACCGGCGACTTCATCGTCCAGAACGGCGGCCAGGGGACCCTCACCCTGATGCGCACGCCGCCCCTCTGGGGCCTGCGCACCCGCTCGCGCATGCTCCACGACGGCACGGCCCTGACCCGCAACAACGCCATCCTGTTCCACACCAACCAGGCCGAGCCGGTCATCCAGAACTACATCAACCTGAGCCTCACCCAGCAGAACCAGCTGATCGCGTTCCTCAACTCGCTGTAAGCCTCGACGGACCGGCCGGGCCCCACTCCCGGCCG
>Ga0307470_10001052_pt1 | contig 11378 bp, 6 predicted proteins | sample atmos_gasesAM3C__FD_204565 | JGI IMG/M metagenome (GOLD analysis project Ga0307470, IMG submission 204565) | Hardwood forest soil microbial communities from Morgan-Monroe State Forest, Indiana, United States - atmos_gasesAM3C_05 | ecosystem: Environmental > Terrestrial > Soil > Temperate forest... | reverse complement strand
TATGGAATCAGTCCTGCGCTCGGGACCAGATTCCGTGTATCCCTGAAGGCGCCCGTTTGGGAGAGCAGCGGCGGGATCTTGCCGGCCGCCAGGGGCGGCATGCGCAAGTACGCCGCCGGCGCAATCAGGGCGGAAAGGCCGTACGGCAGAGGCGTATTCTTGCTTTCCGCCCGAGCCGGCGGCGGGTTGGCGAGAGTCGCAGCGGCGACGATGAGCGCGAGCAGCGCTCGGTATTTGCACACCACGCGGAGTTCAGACCAGATTCCCGCTCGATGGTTCCAGCCGCTGATCGCTTCCAATTCGTTCGTCTCCGGCGCCGCCGAAATTCGCCGGTTATTGTCAAACTACCGCTGTTTTCAGCGGTAATCGCACGCAATGGCCGTCCGCTGCCGCGGCGGCTGCCGTACACTTCTCGTCTCCTACAGCAGCGGCCGCAATTGATAATGAGCCGAGACGACGAAGACCGGATCTTGCACGGACTCTACTACTATCGCGAGAGCATTGACGAGGAAGTGCCGGTCACGAGCGAGCAGATGCTATGGCTCGCGATGCATCCGCTGCGGGAGGGTGAGTCCTGGAACAAGGAGGGCCGGCTGCAAAGCGTCGACACATCGGCCTTTCCGGATGAAATCCAATCCAAGCTGATGACCGCGAAACTGGAATTGCCTCTGCGTTACCTGCAGTACCGTCGGCTGGTCAAATACACGCGCGGCGACGACGCGACGATCTCGATCGCCGTGACCTTCGCGGGCGCCGATCGGGCGATTCGTCTGCACACGCTGCGCGGGCGCATGGACCTGTGGTACCGGGAGCACAAGGACGGCATCCTCGGCATGGTCACCACCGTCGTCGTTGCCTTCGTGACCGCTGTGATCGCGGTGCTGCTCATGAGGTGACGGCGGGGCCGAGTTCGAAGCCGCAGCGGCTTCATCGGCCGCGGCAGTTACCGCCGTGACCCGCGCCAACCGCCGCCCAACGCCTTGAACACCGCGACCTGATCCTGGGCCAGCGCGGCATCGGAGGCCGCGACCGCCGCGTCCGCGGCAACCAAGGACTGCTCCGCGGTCAACAGATCGAGATTGGTCAGTGACCCTGCGACGAACTGATCATGGGCCAGATCGAACGCCTGTTGGGCGCTGACCTTTGCGTCGGCGAGCGCCTGGCGGCGATCGAGCTCCGCGCCGTAGGTTGCCAGGGACTGCTCGGTCTCCTTGAGAGCCTGCAGGATGACGGCGTCGAAGCCGGCGAGCGCGGCCGCAGCACTGGCCTTCGCCTGGGCGACGCGCGCTCTCGGCAGTGACTGGTTTGGGAAACTCCAACTGACGCTCGGACCCACGCCCCAGGCGCGCGCCGCATTCGTGGTGATCCGGTCGAACTGTACGGTGACGCCGCCGTAGAAGCCGGTGAGACTGATGCGCGGATACAGGTCGGCGGTGGCGACGCCGATACGCGCCGTGGCGGCGGCGACGCGCCGCTCGGCCTGACGCACGTCGGGGCGCCGCTTGAGGAGCGCGGCGCCGTCTCCGATGGGGATGAGCGCATCGAGGCGAGGCGGCGTCGCGCATGCCGCAACGTCGGTCGGGGCGCGAGCGGGAGTACGGCCCAACAGGGAGGCGAGTTGGTATAGAGCGGCCTGCCGCCGGCCCTCCAACGGTGGAATGCCGGCGCGCACCTGTGCGACCAATCCATCGGCCCTCACGACGTCGAACTGCGAGTTGGCACCGGCTTCATGGCGATGCAGGGTGATGTCCGCCTCACGGCTGACGACGTCGAGCGAATGGCGGGCCACGGCAATCTCTTCGCCGAGGGCGCAGATCTCTGCATAGGCGCGCGCGGTCTCGGCGGCCAACGTGACCTTGACGCCGTCGCGCACCGCGGCATTGGCTGCCGTGTCCGCGCGCGACGCTTCGACGGAGCGGCGCACATGCCCGAATAGGTCGACCTCGTAGGAGACATCCAAAAGCGCGTCGAAAATCCAGGTGTTCTCGGGGCGATGGCCGCCGAGTTCCAAAATTTCCTCCGTAACCGGGTCGCGGCCATAGATGCCCGCGGCCTCGGCCTTCGTCTGCGGATAGCGGGCGCTCTTCGCCGCTTCCAGCAGCGCGCGAGCCGCCGAGAGATTCGCTTCGGCCACCCTGAGATCGGCGTTGGCGGAGAAAGCCTCCTGCAGCAGCCCATCGAGCCGCGCATCATGGTAGAGACGCCACCAGTCGTCGGGAGGCTCGGCGGTTGTTTCCGCCGTCGGCGTGCGCGCGATCAGCGGCGAATCCGCGCCGTCAGCAAGCTGCGGCGGTTGATAATTGGGTCCGAGTGTGCAGCCGCCCAAGATCGCGAGCGCCGCCGCGAGTCCGAGGCCGCAGGAACGGCGGACGGCGGGACGCGGGCTCATGGGACCCGCGGCGCAAATGGCGGCACATGGGAAGCGGGTCCGGGCGGCGCGGCTTTGCGGGTCACGAGAATGACGAGCGTCACGGCGGCGAGAGCCGCGATCGCGACGAAGGCGTCCATGATCCCCTGGGTTACCGCCATGCTGTGGACCACGCCGCCGAGAACGGCCGCGCCGCGCGCGGGGCCCGAAGCGGAATTGCCCGCAGCCGCCGTGACCGCGGCGTAGGTCTGCAGCCTGTGAGCCACTTGTCCGTCCCCGATTTGCACATGCAGGCCAAGAAGATTGGAGGCAATCTGGCTGCGTACCCGAATGAACGTGACGATGAACGCCGAACCGACTTCACCGCCCATGAGACGCGCCACCTGCGTCGCGGCGCCGAAGGTGAGCGCATCTTGTGGGCGCAAGTGCAGGACGGCAAAGAATATCGTTGCGGACAAAGCGAAGCTCTGGCCGACGGCCTGCAGCAGCGAGGATGGGAGAAATTGGTCCGTCCCCCACTCCGGCGTGAGGCCGTAGGCGACCATCAGGCAGGCGCAGCAGATGAACATGAAGCCGCAGGAAGCGACCAGCCGTGGGTCGATTCGGCGCAAAAGATAACCGGCTGCGAAGCACACCAGCAATTGGGGCACGGCGATCCACACCAAGGTCTGGCCGACCTCGAGTGCTCGGAAGCCGCGCACGACTTGGAGAAACTGCGGGATGGCGTACGACGTGGACAGGATGGTGAGCCGCAGGAAGGCGATCAACAGCAGCAGGCGCGGCAGCGGCGATGCGAGGGCGACCCTGAGATCGACGCCGGGGTGGGGTGTATGCAGCTCGTGCACCAGAAACGCGGTCATCAGCACCCCGCCGGCCAGCATCAGACCCCACACCAATCCCGAATGGGTCCAGTCGAGCCGGTTGCCCTGGTCCAAGGCCGCATAGATCAGGGCCAAGCCGATGCCGCCGGAAGCGAGGCCGAAAATATCGGCGCGAGGCCGATCGGGGTTGATGGGATCGGGACGGACGCCGAGACCCAGGCACAGCGCCATACCCGCGGCGAGCGGTATATTCTGCCAAAAGATCCAGGCCCATGAGAGATGTTCCAGGTACCAACCCTCCAGGGAAGCGGAGACATTCAGCGACACCTCCAAGTTCAGGGCGTAGATGGCGATGCCGTACGCCCACGCCTTCGGCGGAGTGTTCCGCAGGATGAAACTCAGCGTCAGCGGCACGAAGAAGCCCGAGGCCAGGCCTCCTGCAAATTGCAGGCCCAGCAGCATGTGCAGATTGGGCGAAAACGGCTCGATCAAGGAAATGACTGCCAGCGCCGTTGCCGCATCTATCAGCACCCGCCTGGGTCCGAAGACGCCGCCGAGCCAGATCGCCAGCGGCGCGACGAGCATTTGACCCGCGGTTTGCGCCGTCGTGATCCAGGCACCCTCGTCGAAACCGGCATGCACGGCGCCGCGAATGTCGGCGAGGCCGAACGAAGAGAGCCGAGTATTCAAGGTGGAGATGAACGTGCCGAGCAAGACGGCCAACAGTCCCATCCACGGGATGGTGGTGGCTGCCGCGGGCATCGAGGCGGGTGCGCCCGGAGCTGGAGCCTGATCCGCCGCGCTCATCGACGATCGCGTGACCGAGTGTCGACCCGGGCCACGACCGACATGCCCGGACGCAGACGATCGAGGAGGCCGTCGGCGTCGTCGATCGAGATCTTGACCGCGATTCGCTGCACCACCTTGGTGAAGTTTCCCGTGGCGTTGTCGGGGGGCAGGAGCGCGAACTGCGAACCGGCGCCCGGTGCAAATGCGAGCACGTGCCCGCGCAGGCGGTGACCTGGAAACGTATCCACGGTGATCTCGGCCTGCTCGCCGACGGCTATGTGCGTCAGCTGGGTTTCCTTGTAGTTCGCGATCACCCAAACGTGCGGCAGGGGAGTGAGCGTCGTGACCTGTCCTCCGACCCCCACGTACTGACCCGGTTTGATTTGACGCTGTCCGATGACGCCGTCCTGTGGGGCGACGATGCGCGTGTAGCCCAGGTTGATCTCGGCGATCCTGAGACTGGCCAGCTGTGCGGCGACGGACGCCTCGGCCTGAGCCTGCTGGGCCGCGAGAACCGCGAGTTGGCGGGAGGCTGCGGTGGCTTGGGCGCGGTTCTGGGCGAGCTGCGCCGCGAGTTGGGCTCGGACGGTTTGCAGCTTCTCCGCGGTCTCGGTCGAGGAGGATCCTGTCTTCAGCAGGCGCTCCTGGCGCGCGACATCCCGTGTGTTTTGCTCGGTGTTGGCGATCGTGGCGTCGATGGCCGCCCTGGCCGCCAGAACATTGGCTTCTTGAAGCTCGCGCTGCGCCTTGAGCGCCTGGACCTGCGCGGTCGCCGACGCAACGCTCGCTTCGAGCTGCGCGACCGCCGCAAGATAGTCGTCGTCGACGATTTGAGCCAACACGTCGCCGGCGTGCACCCGATCGAAATCCTGCACCGGCAGCGCGCGCACGTAGCCCGCGACTTTGGCCGCGATCGGGGTCAGGTCCGCCTGAAGATAGGCGTCATCGGTGGATTGCCATTCCGCGTTCCCTTCCCAACGAGTCCAGCGGGTGGAAACGATGAGCAGGATGGCGAGGGCAAATATCAACACGCCCGCCCGCCAGAACCAGTCTGGGGCCACGTGCCGTGTCAGCGATCTGAGACTTTCCCACGATGGCGTCACGGTGTTCCCCGAATCCCCCTGGACGGCCAACTTTAAACCAAGCCTTGGCCTGCCCGCGATCTTGGTGGTTGGAATGGATGATATCAATATAATCAATTTGCCTGCTGGGTGCCGGATTCTCGTGTAACGGACCTGCGTCCAGGATTCGGGAACCGGCTTCCCCGTATCATTCAAACGCTCGCACGATTACCTCCGGATTTCTCATGCCCAGCGATACATTGATCGAGTCGATGCCCGATCTCGTGGTACTCGTGCAGCGCAACGGCGTCATCTTGGGGCAGGGCGGCGGTCGGGGCTTCTCCGGCTCCAGCTTCAAGCTGAGCGCAGAGTCGGTCGGCAAGCGGCTCGATGCGGTATGGCCGCAAGCCGTGGCGGAACTGGTCATGCGGCTGTCCCGTAGAGCCATCGCGCTGCGGGCGTCGACCGAGGCCAGACTGCAGGACGGCGGACATCACTATGATGTACGCCTCATTGCTCAAGGCCCCGACCGCACCCTGTGCGTCATCCGGCAGGAGTTGGCCGTTGCGCCGGAAGACACGCTCGATATCACCGGTGAGCGGCCCCGGCCGCAGCTGGATCGGAGGGGATTCCTGCGCCGCTTCAAGGAGTCCATGTCCTTGGCCACGCTGTGCGAAAAGCCCGCCGCCGTTGCCGTCATACACGTCGACGGCGTGACGGATGTCGCGCAAAGCATCGACGCCAAGATCGCCGAACTGCTCATGAGTACGGCCATTCTGCGCCTGCCGGCAAACTCCGCCGGCGTCGACGGCCAGGAATCTCCGTGGTTCCTCGGACAGCTCAACGACAACCTGCTGGCACTGGTCCTCGAAACGTCCGATCGGGATGCCATCGACGCCGGCGTCTCGGCGCTATGCGCCAGTCTGCGCGAGCCCATCAGCGTCGGCGACGCCGTCTTTCAACTGACGCCCTACGCGGGCGTGGCCGTGCTCGGCCAGGATGCGACCTCGCCCAAGATGTTGCTGGATCACGCGCGCGCCGCGGCCATCGAGGCGCAGCGCCGCGGGTCCGCCGAGGTCTGCTTCTTCACCGACACCGTGAGACTGCGCTCGCTGGCGCGGCTCGACATCGCGCGCGAACTGAGCGAGGCCATTGCCAACGGCGATATTCGTCTGCGCTACGCCGGCCGCCATGATCTTGCGACGGGTCGGCTGGTCACATGGGTTGGATACCTGCGTTGGATCCACCCGATTCGAGGCGAGGTGCGCCCGGTCGAGTTCTTACGCGTGGCGGAATCCACCGGTCTTGCCGCCGACCTGTCGCGAGCGGTCCTCCGATGCCTGCAGCAAGACTTCACCGCGCTCGCCCCGCAATGGGATGACGACGTGCGTATTTCGTTCGGCGCGCTCCGGCATCACATTCTGCATGACGATTTCGCAGCCGATATCCTGCGTTTCCTGGACGAGGGCTCGGTGCCGGCCGAACGCTTGGAGCTGCGGATCGCGGAGAAGACCTTCGTCGCCAGCGGTCCGGCCGACCTCGAGGACCTGCGGCGGCTCGGGGTACAGATGGTGGTGGACGAAGTGGGACGCGGATTGGGTTCGCTCGACGGCCTGGCCAGAGCGCCGATCTGGGGCCTGCAACTCGACCGTGCCTGGGTAACCGCGCTGCGCGGCGATCCGGTGGCGCTCAAGGTGTGCCGCGCGGGAATCAGCATGGCGAAAGCGCTCGGCCTGACGCCGATCGCCACCGGAGTCGACGATCAGGGCCAGCGCGAGCAGCTGCTTGCCCTCGGCTGCCGCCACGGCAGCGGCGACATATACGACGTGCCCGGCGCGATGCAGCCGTATCGGATGGTCGTTTCCGACGCTTGACCGCGCCCCGGCTGCCGTCGGCCGCCGCCGATTTGACGGCCGGATTATGCGACGCTCGTCACATTCGACGCCCGGGGCCGCGGGACTCGAACGACCGCATACGGCCCCTGTTTGCTCTTAAATGCGCATCACGCGGCTCGCCATGAGACCGCCACACAGGAACATCCGAGATGCGAACGCCACAGCTATTCCTCCGCAACTTGATTGTGCTGGCCGCGACCCTGGCCATGAACGCCGCAGTTCAAGCGGCTGCGGCCGCGCCCACCGACGCCCAAGTTCAGGCGGCTGCGCTCGCACCCGCCGGCACCGGGGCGCGCTACATCGTTCAAGCGGCTACGCCGGATGCTGCCGATCGAAACGTCGCCCGCGTCGGTGCGAAGTCCGAGCAGAGTCTTGCGATCATCAACGCCGTGTCGGCGTATCTCAACCCGTGGCAGGTTGCGCGTCTGCGCAAAATCGCCGGCGTCCGTGTGTTCGACGACCGCTCGCTCAAAACCGACGGACTGCTCGGACTCTTGAGCCCGGTCACCTCGCCGGTCGTCAAGATCACGAGCAGCCTGCAGACACCCCAGGACGGCCAGGGCATGCTGCTGCCGTCCCTGCTGTATCAGACCAACTACCCGGCGCTGGTCGGTGCCGATTCGCTGCAGAAGGCCGGTACGACCGGCAAGGGTGTGACGATAGCGGTGCTCGACTCAGGGCTCTGGAACGACCCGAGCCAGAACTACGGCTCGCGGTTGCTGGCGAGCATCGATGTGCTCAACGGCGGCTCGGGCCCGGTGCGGGCCGATCCCTACGGGCATGGCACGCACGTGACGTCCATCGCGGCAGGCGGTGCCATGAATCTGGCCGGCAGCTATCTCAGCATCGCGCCGCAGTCCAATCTCGTGGTCGTGCGCGCCTTCGACGGCACCGGCGCCGGCCGTTACGCCGACGTGATCGCCGGCCTCAACTGGGTCGTCGCGAACCGCACAAAATACAAGATTCGCGTCCTCAACCTGTCGTTTGGCGCGGCGCCGGAGTCGTACTACTGGGACGATCCGCTCAATCAAGCCGTCATGGCCGCCTGGCGCGCCGGCATCGTCGTGGTGGCGGCCGCGGGCAATGAGGGCCCCACGGCGATGACCATCGACGTGCCCGGAAACGTGCCCTACGTCATCACCACCGGCGCCCTGACCGACAACAACACCCCCTACAACTTGAGCGATGACCGCCTCGCCTCGTTTTCTTCGACCGGCCCGACGTACGAGGGCTTCGTAAAGCCCGAGCTGGTCGCGCCCGGCGGCCACATCGTCGCCTCGATGCCGAGCAACAGCTACCTCGCGAACATCGACCCCGGTTCGATGCTGCTGACGGAACAGATGTTCACCATGTCCGGTACCTCGATGGCGGCGGCTGTGACCACCGGGGTCGTGGCACTGATGCTGCAGTCGGACCCGGCGCTGACTCCCGATGCGGTGAAGTGCCGCCTGCTGGCGTCGTCGCGGCCCGCGGTCACGCTGCAAAAGACGCTGGCCTACAGCGTGTTCCAGCAGGGTGCGGGCCTGATCAACGCAGTCTCGGCGGTCAACAGCTCGGCGACCGGCTGCGCCAACGTGGGCCTCGACATCAACGCGGATCTCGCGGGGACGGCGCATTTCGGCGGGCCGGCCAATCAGGATGCCAAGGGCAACTACTACATCATGAACATGACGGGTTCGACGTGGGGCACGCCGCAGGTCGCCGACGGCTACACCTGGTCTCAGGGTTATGCGTGGAACCAGGGCTACAACTGGAGCGAGGGCTACCTCTGGTCCCAGGGCTACACCTGGAACAAGGGTTATACCTGGAACAAGGCCTACACCTGGAACAAGGGCTACACCTGGAACAAGGGCTATACCTGGAACAAGTCGGTGCCGTGGTGGAACTCGAGCGGATCCACGGCGGTGTCGACCACGCCGGCGTCGATCGAGAATTGGGTTCCGAATCAATAGCGGGACTGTGACGCAAGTCGCTGCCGCTCTGCCTGCCGTGGCGCCGATCTGACGTTGGTCAACAAATTCGGGACCGACTTCGTGCATCTTAGACGAGTGAGTACCAACACCGATGCAAGACGCCGGCGCTGGCCGATGCTGGTCGGGTGGCTGTGCCTCATGGGGGCGCCGGCCGCGCTCGGGGCGATCGATGCGCAGCCGCTCATTCTCGAGCACCTGACGACGAGCGAGGGTCTGCCCCAGGGCACCGTCTATGCCACGCTGCAGGATTCGCAGGGCTTCATCTGGCTGGGCACAGAAGATGGACTGGTGCGCTTCGACGGCCACGACTTGGTCCGCTATGCCTACTCGCCCAACGCCCGTGGCGGCTTGCCGGGAAATTTCATCTGCCAGATCGCCGAGGATGCGCACCACGACCTATGGATTGCAATCAAGGACGTGGGCGTGGCGCGCTGGAATCGCGCCAGCGACACATTCACGGTCTACCGCCACGATCCGGCGAATCCAGGGTCGCTGGCCAGCGACGCCACGAACACGGTGCTGGTGGACGCGCGCGGCCGGATTTGGGTCGGGACGCGCGATGCCGGTCTTGACATATTGGATTCCGCCTCGGGACACGTCGAGCATCTGCGCCACGATGCCGGCAATCCCGCCTCACTGACCGATGATCGAATCTATTCTCTGACGCTCGATCGCTCCGGGAACCTTTGGGTCGGCACCGAGGCCGGACTGGATCTACGGCAGCCCGGCGGCGGCTTCATCCACTTCGGCCGCGCGGCGGCGGACCCGCGCTCGCTGAGCGGCAACCAGATCTCGAGCGTGCTGGAGGACCGGAGCGGAGCGCTCTGGGTCGGCACCCACGATGGCGGCCTCGACAGAATGGAGCGCAGCGGACGCGTCACGCAGAGCTTTCGCCACGACCCGCTCCGCAAGACATCCCTCAGTGCCGACGATGTGCGCGCCGTGCTCGAGGATCAGGCCGGTCACCTGTGGGTCGGCACCGCCGAGGGCTTGGATCTGCTCGATCGCTCGACCGGTGAGTTCAACCACTATCGCCACGACGCAAGCGACGCCGAGTCGCTGCGGGACTCGTTCGTGATGTCGCTGTACGAGGATGCGGCCGGCCTCGTCTGGATCGGGACTCGCGCCGGCGGCGTCAGCCGCTGGGATCCCCGCAGCTGGGAACTCGGCGCCCATCGGCCCGCGTGGCTCGGAGACAAGCTCGTCACCGCGTTCGCCGATGCGCCCAACGGCAAAGTCTGGATTGCGTCTCTGGGCGGCGGTCTGGTGCAGTTCGACGGATCCACCGGCGAAGCCGCCGAAGTCGACACGCTGGTCGGCCGGCGCAATGCCGTCGGCGATCAGCGTGTGATGTCGCTGCGCCAGGATGCTCGAGGCACGCTGTGGATCGGCACCATGACGAGCGGACTGCGCAAGTTGACCGCCGATGGGCGCGTCGAGTCGATTCCGGTCAAGCCGGGCGATCCGCGCAGTCTGAGCGCGGCCGGCATCATGACGATCTTCGAGGCCCGCTCCGGCCGGATCTGGATCGGCACCAACGGCGGCGGCGCCAATGTGCTCGATCCCGGCACCGGTCTGATACGCCAGCTGCCGTACGGCACGCAAACGGGCGCAGTAACCGCGCCCAACGTGACCGCGATCGCAGAAGATCCGAGCGGAGATTTCTGGGTGGGCACCGACGGCGGCGGTCTCGTCCTGGTGCGCGCCGACGGCACCCTGATCAAAGCATTTCGGCATGACCTCAACGACTCGGCATCGCTGCCGGCCAACACCGTTTGGGCGCTGGCGGTCGACGAGCGGGGCCGCGTCTGGATCGGTACCGATGGCGGAGGCCTGGCTCTGGCGGTCGGTTCGGCCGCGTCCCCGAATGCGATCCGCTTCCGCAGCGTATCGCACGATGACGGTTTGTCGAGCGACACCATCTATGGCGTGCTCACCGACTCCGCCGGCCGCCTGTGGCTCAGCGGCAATGCGGGGCTGATGCGCTTCGATCCGGACAGCGGTGCGGTCAAGACGCTGCATCGGGAGCGCGGCCTGCAGGGAGAGGAGTTCGACTTCAACGCATTCCATCGGCTGCGCGACGGACGCCTTTGCTTCGGCGGCCCGGGAGGCTTCAATATCTTCGATCCGTCGCGCCTGTCCGACAACCGGCGCCCCCCGCGTCTGGCGCTGACCGGACTCGAGGTTCTGGGTGTGCCGGCCCCGAGCGCCGTGCCCTACTGGCTGCTGGACCGGATCGTGGTCGATCATCGGGCCAGCGTCATCTCACTGAATTTCGGCGCGCTCGACTTCACCTCTCCGAAGCGCAATCGGCTTGCGTACCGGATGGTGGGCCTGACCGATCGATGGATCGATCTGGGTTCGCAGCACCGGATATCGCTGACCAACCTGGATGCCGGCGATCATCTGCTCGAGGTACGCGCCGCCAACGCTGATTCGGTGTGGAGCGATACGCCGCTGCGCATCACCAT
>Ga0307470_10001051_pt1 | contig 11388 bp, 8 predicted proteins | sample atmos_gasesAM3C__FD_204565 | JGI IMG/M metagenome (GOLD analysis project Ga0307470, IMG submission 204565) | Hardwood forest soil microbial communities from Morgan-Monroe State Forest, Indiana, United States - atmos_gasesAM3C_05 | ecosystem: Environmental > Terrestrial > Soil > Temperate forest... | reverse complement strand
CAGCTGCTCGGTGTCGGAAGCCGCGAGAAATTGCGCGAAGGTTCGATGTTCGCCGCGCGCGCGCGCCTTGCCGGTATCGAAGTAGTTCTGCAGTGAAGCGAGATAGCCGATCGGGGCGTCCAGCCATACGTAGAAATATTTGCCGGGCGCGTCGGGAATCGGAATGCCGAAGTAGGGAGCGTCGCGGGAAATGTCCCAGTCGTCGAGTGCCTCGTCGCCTTTTCCCAGAAGCCATTCGCGCGCCTTGTTGACCACTTGCGGCTGCAGCCGCCCCGGCGTGTCGAGCCATCCGCTCAAGAATTCGACGCATTTGGGATCCGACAGCCGGAAAAAATAGTGGTCGGACGTCTTCATGAGCGGCTTCGCGCCCGACAGCGTCGAGTAGGGTTCGATCAGATCGGTGGGCGAATTGACGATGCTGCAGACCTCGCATGCGTCGGCGTACTGGTCCTTCGCGCGGCAGTTCGGGCATTCGCCCTTGATGTAGCGGTCCGCCAGGAACATGCCCTTGACCGGATCGTAGAACTGCTCGACCGCCTTGACGTAGACGAGCCCCGCGGCCTTCAACCGGCGGTAGATGTCCTGCGACAGCGCCGCGTTCTCCGGCGAATCCGTCGAATACCAATGATCGAAGCCGATGTGAAAGCCTTGCAGGTAGCGGGGCCGATCCGCGGCGATGCGCGCAACCAGCTCCTGGGGGGAGATGCCCTCGGCCTCGGCCTTGAGCATGATCGGCGCGCCGTGCGCGTCGTCTGCGCTGACGAAATGCACGACATTGCCGAGCATCCGCTGGAAGCGCACCCAGATGTCCGCCTGGATGTATTCCATGATATGCCCGATGTGAAACGCGCCGTTGGCGTAGGGCAGTGCTGTGGTGACGAAGAGTTTGCGGGTCATCCGAACAGTTTACAGGGCGCGGCAGCTTTTCGCAGGCGCGATCACGCACCCGCGATCGCAGCGGCCATGCTGGTCACGGCGGCTGCGCCGGCCGGGCCGCGATGCCGCCGCGGCGCGCTACGACGCCTCGCGGAACTGCTCGAACCGGGATTTGTTGATGGCTTTTTTGAAGGCTTCTTTGCCGGTGATTTGCCGCTGATCCATCAGCGCTTGAATGGCCGTATCCATCAGCCGCATGCCGACCGCCGCGCCGCTTTGCATGGCATTTTCCAGCTGATCCATCTTGCCCTGGCGTATCAGATTCGCGACTGCCGGCGTGTTGATCAGGATTTCGAGGGCCGCGACGCGGCCCTGTTTGTCCGATTTGGGGATGAGCTGCTGGGAAACGACGCCGCGCAGGCTGGTCGAGAGCATGGTGCGGACATGCGGTTGCTTGTCCGCGGGGAAAGCGTTCACCAATCGATCGACCGTGGCCGCGGCGCCGTTGGTATGCAGCGTACCCATCACGAGAATGCCCATCTCCGCGGCGGTCACCGCGATGCTCATGGTCTCGAGGTCGCGAAGCTCGCCCACCAGAATGACGTCGGGATCTTCGCGCAACGCCGACAGCAGCGCGGTCGAGAACGAGGCCGCGTGCACTCCGATCTCACGCTGGCTGATCAAGCAATTCTTGCGCAGGTGCACGAACTCGATCGGATCCTCGATGGTGAGAATATGGCCCTTCTCGCGGCTGTTGATATCGTCGATCATCGCCGCAAGCGTGGTCGACTTGCCCGATCCGGTTTTGCCGGTCACCAATATCAGGCCGCTGTTGATCTTGCACAAGCGCATCACGGCTTCCGGCAACTTGAGCTCCGCCGCCGTGCGGGCCTTCGAGGGAATTGCGCGAAATACCGCGCCCATGCCGTTCAGCTGGCGCATCACATTGACCCGGAATCGGGCGACGCCCGGCATGCTGTAGGCGAAATCGGTGCCGTCCTTGGCTTCGAAGCGTTCGACCGACAATTTCGGCATGATTTCGTACAGCGTCGTCTTGACCATCTCCGCCGCGAGAGGCGCGGGGTCCAAGGCCTTCAGCTCGCCGAACTGCCGGACGCGCGGCGGGTCGCCCGCCAGAAAGTGCAGATCGGACCCGTTGAGCTCCAATACTTGGGTTAGATATTTGTCGATGGCCGGCACGGAATTCTCTAGGTGCTCGCAGGCTCGGGGGGCGGCGCGCCCGCCATATCGGACACGAAACGCTGGAATTGCCGTTTGTCGGAAGCGTACGCGTAGGCGTGTTCCGGATCGACTTCCTTGGCGTTGATGGCCGCGAGCAATGCCTGATCCATCAATTGCATGCCGTATTCCTTGCCCATTTGCAGCTGGCTCGGAATCTGGTGCGACTGATCGGTCATGATGAGCTTGCCGATGGCCTTGGTGAGCACCATGATCTCGCAAACCGCGCGCCGCGCGCGCTGATCGGGACTCTTGATCAGCACCTGGGTGATGACGGCGATCAGACTCTGCGACAGGAAGCTCTTGGTTTGCTCGCGCTCTTCCGTGGGCAGTGCGTCGATGATGCGATCGATGGTCTTGGTGGCACTGGTCGTGTGCAGGGTACCGAGCACCAGGTGGCCGGTCTCGGCGGCAGTCATCGCCATGGAAATGGTTTCGGCATCGCGCAATTCGCCGACCAGGATGACGTCCGGATCCTCGCGCATGGCCGCGCGTACGCCCTCGGCAAAGGACGGCAAGTGGGTGCCCAACTCGCGCTGAATGACCTGGCTGGTCTTACTGCGATGCACGAACTCGATCGGGTCTTCCAAACTGATGATGTTGAGCGAGCGCGTCGAATTCAGGTAGTCGATCATCGCGGCCAGGGTGGTGGACTTGCCGGTGCCGGTGGAGCCGGTGACCAGGATCATTCCTTGATGGTAGTCGCAGAGCTTGCGGACGATGGGCGGCAATCCGAGCTGTTCAATGGTCGGCATCTGAGTGGGAATGGCGCGAAAGGCAGCGCCCATGCCCGTCTCCTTGCGATAGACATTGACTCGGAAGCGGCCGCCGTCCGCCGACACATACGAGAAATCGATGTCGTTGCCTTCCCGCAGGTGCTTCTGCTGGTTCTGGGTCAGCACTTCGGTGATATAGCCCTCGAGTTCCGCCTCACCCAGTTCGCGAAACTTGATGGGCATGAGATCCCCGTGCATCCGCAGCATCGGGGGCACCCCCACGGCCAGATGCAGATCCGAGCAGCCCTGAGCCACGCCGAGTTTGAGAAATGCGTCGATTCTTGCCATAACGCATAAGGCTACCCGTAAGCGATTGGTTTTTCGAGCGTTTAGGCCGGAAATGGCCCATAAACGTGAGGTCCGTCAACCCCCAATGTCCTGTCCCTTCGAAACCCTGCTCGCTGCGCGGGCGGATCGAGCCGGTCATCCGGTCAGGACACTAGAGGAATTTTTCGAGCGATAGCCGCAGTTCGTCCATGCTCTGCGCGCGCTTGGCCTTGTCGAGCGCCATGCATTTCATGACCAGGTTGTTCAATTCCACGGGCAATTCCTTGTTGATATCGATGGGCGGACGCGCCTTGCCCTGCACGTGCTGGTACATGACCGACATATGATCGCCGCGCGAGTAGGGCGGTACGCCGGCCAGCATTTCGTACAGAATGACGCCCAAGCTGTAGATATCGGCCCGTTCGTCCACCTTCTTTCCGAGAATCTGTTCCGGCGCCATGTACTTCGGCGACCCGATGACATAGCCGGTCTTGGTCAGCTGAGTGTCGCCCTGGGTCTGCGCCGCCGCGACGCCGAAGTCCACGATCTTGAGCAGACCGTCGTTGTCGATCAGGATGTTGGCCGGCTTCAAATCCCGGTGCACGATCCCGGCCTGGTGCGCGACCGCCATGCCGGTCGCGATGTCGATGCCGAACTTGATCGCACGCTTCAGCATGACGGGCTTCTCGTTGACGATCTCGCCGCCCAGCGTGTGGGAGGGAAAGTATTCCATGGAGATGGCGTAATTGCCGCGGATGTACAGAAAGTCATAGATGCGGATGACGTTCTTGTGGGTGATCTTGCGGCTGTAGCGCAGTTCGTGCACGAAGCGCTTCATCATCTCCTCGTCCGCCGACACGTTCGGGTTCAAGAACTTGAGGATCAGCCGCTCTTCGACCACGGTGTCCTCCATGAGCAATACCGTGCCGAACGCGCCCTTGCCGATCTTTTCGATGTATTTGTAGCGGCCTTCGATGATGTCGCCGGTCTTCAGGGTCGCGATATCCAGTCTGGCGGCCTGGACCTCGTGATCCTGCACGACTTTGGCAAGATCCTGATTGTCGATGAGCAGCGTCTTGGCCGGTTCCTGCATGCGCTCCGCGCGCTGATTGGCGGCGATTTGTTGAGTCGAAAACCGGTTGTCGAGTTCCGTCATGGCGCGGGCCACGGCCTGACTGATGGTCGCGTCGGCGCTGGCCGAGGCCGCCTGCAGCCGCACCCGGATCGTGTCGGCGCGCCGTTCGTCCGCGAGCTTGGCGAGCGCCGCGATCGCCTCCACTTTGATTTCGTTTTCCGGCCGCTGCAGCATGGGCAACAAGTGCTCGATGCACTTTTGATCGCCGATCTTGCCGATGGCGCGAATCACCGTCGGCATGGACTTGGGCTCGCCCGCCGACAGCATTTCGATGAAGCGCGGCAAGGACTTGGTGCTGCCGATCTCCGCCAGCGCATCCACGGCCCGTTCGCTCACCCACCAATCCGGGTCCTTGGTGGCTTCGATCAGCTGCGCCACCGCGCGTTCGTCCTTGGTCTGATTGAGAATTTCGATGGCGGCGCGGCGAATGTCCTGATTCTCGTCCTTGACGAGAGTGAGCACCGCATCGACCACCCGCGGACCGCCGATCTTGCCGAGCGCGTCCGCTGCCCGTGTGCGCACCCACCAATCGCTGTCGGCGATCACTTCCAGCAGGTACTTGACCGATTTCGACGTACCGACCACGTTCAACACTTCGACGGCGGCGCGCCGGGCGTATTCGTTCTCGTCCTTGAGCACGTCCACCAGGTACTTGATCGTTTCCGGATGATTGGCATGCACGACGACGTCGACCGCCTTGTTCTGCACCTCGATCTCCGGATCCCGCAGCATGCCGCACAGCACCGCCATGTCGAAGGGCCCATCCATCCGCGAAAGCGCGGACAGAGCGGCGGAGCGGATGAATTTGCTGTTGTCCTTGAGCTGCTTCTGCACCGCTTGCTGTACTTTGGGCGTATTGAAGCGTGCCAGCACGTTGATGATATGCAGCCGGGCGACCGGATCCTTGCCCTCGATCCGGGCGATCAAATCGTCGATGGAAGATTCGTCGGCGATTTCACCGATGATCTTGAACAATCCGGTGCGTTCGCTGGGTTCCTGGTTGTACGCGGCGTTCAAGAGTTCGCGCACCGTGAAGCGCGTCTTCTGCGCGGCAATGACGTCGAGAATGGTCTGCTTGGGCATGGACGGCTTGCTCAGGGCATCGAGCAGCGCATTCGCCGGATAGTTTTTGCTCGACGACAGCGCCCATGCGATCCCGGACATCGCCCGGCCGTTGGCCTCCGCCATGATCTTGAACAATTGCGGCAGTGTTTTGCCGTCGATCAGCCGCGTCAGCGCCTCGACGTAAGCCACGGTCTCGCGCTTTTCCGCCGTCGTCAAGGCGTCGACGATGGGTTCGATGGCGCTCGGTCCGAGCGCAACCAGTTTTTCCAAGGCCTTTTGCGCCAGGGGGCTGCCTGGGTTGCCGCTCGATTTAACCTCGGCGATGAGCCGATCGGCACGATAGTTGGCGAATAAACTCATTCGGTGCCTTTTTTGCACATCCCTCGGCAGTCATCCATTCTCACCGTAAGCGTTGGGGTCCACTGCGGTCTTGACCCCCAGATTATGCCACACCGCACGGCCTTGTCCGCCTGCGGTACAATGCCTAGCTTATATGAACCAACCTGCCGCCACCGACAACGCAATTCGCGAAAAACTAGGGACATATACCGATCCCTATCTGGGCCAGACTCTCGCGGCGGCGAAAGCTGTGGAGTCCGTCACAGTGCGGGGCGGAACGGTGAACGTGGATCTCGTGCTGGGCTTCCCATGCGTGGATTACGTCCCCGAACTGGAGGCCGCATTGCAGGACCACCTGCAGCCGCTGCTGGGGCAGTCCCGATTGGAGCTCAACTTGCGGGCGCAAATCACGGCGCACGCGGTGCAGCGCACGCTCAAACCCTTGGCGAACGTGAAGAACATCGTCGCGGTGGCCTCGGGCAAGGGCGGGGTGGGCAAGTCCACGACCGCGGCAAATCTGGCGCTGGCCTGGACCGCTCAAGGCGCCAAGGTCGGCTTGCTGGACGCCGATATCTATGGCCCCAGCCAGCCCCTGATGATGGGGTTGACCGGCGCCAAACCGGTCAGCGTCGACGGCAAACATTTGACCCCTTTGCGTGCGCACGGCGTCGAGGTGATGTCCATCGGTTTCATGATCGATCAAGAGCAACCCATGGCGTGGCGCGGGCCGATGGTGACCCAAGCGCTGACCCAGCTGTTGGGCGAGACGAATTGGGGCGAACTGGACTATCTGGTGGTCGACATGCCGCCGGGCACCGGCGACATACAGCTGACGCTGGCGCAACGGGTGCCCGTGAGCGGCGCCGTCATCGTCACCACCCCCCAGGATATCGCCCTGCTGGATGCGCGCAAGGGCCTCAAGATGTTCGAGAAGGTCGAAGTCCGCGTGCTCGGGGTGGTGGAGAACATGAGCGTGCATGTGTGCAGCCAGTGCGGCCACGTGGAGCACGTGTTCGGCAGCGGCGGCGGCGCGCGCATGGCGAAGCAATACGGCGTGCAGCTGTTGGGCGAGCTGCCGCTGGACATCAAAATTCGCGAGGATGCGGACGGCGGCGCTCCGACGGTGATTGCCGAGCCCGGCAGCGCGCGCGCGCGGGCCTATTTTCAGATGGCGCGCCGTACGGCGGCGCGGCTGGCGACCTTGAACAAGGATTACAGCCGGGCATTCCCCAAGATCACCGTAGAATCGACCTAGTGAGCATCAAGAGCGATCGTTGGATCAGGCGCATGGCGCGGGAGCACGGAATGATCGAGCCGTTTGCACCCGAACAGGTGCGGATGAACGACGGCCACAAGATCGTGTCTTACGGCACCTCGAGCTATGGATATGACGTGCGCTGCGGGGACGATTTCAAGATCTTCACGAACATCAATTCCACCATCGTCGATCCGAAGAAATTCGACGAGAAGTCATTTGTCGATTTCAAGGGGCCGGTGTGCATCATTCCTCCGAACTCTTTTGCACTTGCGGGTACGGTGGAATATTTCAGGATTCCTCGGAGCGTATTGACTGTTTGTCTGGGGAAATGCGTCACCGGGGATACCCGCCTGGTCGACGCCGACACCGGCGCCTATGTACCGATCACTGAGATGCGCTGGGGCAAGAACACCCTGGCCTGGGACGGCTCGCGTTTGAGGCCGGCGAAAGTGTCGGCCTTCGTGCCGCAGGGGAAGCGGGAGATCTTCGAGCTGCGCACCCGGACGGGGTTGCGCATTCGAGCGACGGCAAATCACCCGTTTCGAATGCTGAAGCGGTGGGTGCCCTTGGGCGAATTGCGGCCCGGCGATCGTATTGCGGTTGCCCGCGAGATTCCGATATTCGGAAAAACGCCCATCCCTGAATGGGAAGCGACTCTCGCGGGCTTGATGATCTCGGAAGGGCAGTGCAATACGCCCGGTCACAGCCCGACGTACACGACCGCGGATCCGGCCCTGGTCGCTCTACTCGAGTCCGCGATGGCGGCCTCCGGCCTGGGAGAGATCACTTACAAGGGTCGTTACGGCTATCGACTGGTTAATCGAAAGCGAAGAGGCGGAATCGCGGAGCGAAATCGCGCGCACGAGTGGCTGCGAAATCTCAAGCTCAATGTTGGCGCCGCCGACAAGTTCGTGCCGCAGGTCATCTTCACGGCGCCCGAGCCCTCGGTTCGCCTGTTTCTGCAGGCGCTCTTCAGCGGCGACGGCAGCATTTATCACTCCGATGCCGGCGTCTTCCTCGAGTATTACTCGAAGTCGCGGCGGCTGATTGAGGATGTGCACCATCTTCTGCTGCGATTCGGAGTCTTCTCGCTAATCCGCGAAAAGACCACTGCAATCGGAACTCAGGCCTGCAAAATACAGATCACGGACAAGGATCAGATTTTGCGTTTCGCCCAGAGAATAGGCTTTTCGCCCGGCTCGTTGAAGCAGCGACTACTCCAGGAGCAGGTGCTTCCGATGATCGCCGCCCAACCAAGGCGTAAGAGCAACTTCGACACGCTGCCCAAGGAGGCCTGGGCGGTCGCCGTCACCGCCGCGCGGGTTGGCGGACTCAGCTTGAGCGCGCTCAACATTTGCACCCAGCCGGATCAATCCATGCCGATGTCCGTCGCGGCGCGGGTCGCCCTCATGACAGGCGATCAGTATGTCAGTCCGCTCGTCGACGGACCTGTGTGGGATGTGGTCGAACGAATCGAGCCCGTTGGATCCGAAGAAGTTTATGACATCACCGTGCCGACACTGCACAACTTCGTCGCCAACGATTTCATCGTCCATAATTCGACATACGCGCGTTGCGGAATCATATGCAATGTCACGCCCTTGGAACCGGAGTGGGAAGGGCACGTGACGCTGGAATTCTCCAACACCACGCCCCTGCCGGCGAAGATCTACGCCAACGAGGGCGTGGCTCAGATGCTGTTCTTCGAATCGGATGAAGTCTGCGAAACCTCGTACAAGGATCGCGGCGGCAAGTACCAAGGCCAGCGCGGCGTGACGCTGCCGAAGACCTGAGCGGCTAACGTTTCAGCGTCTTGATCCGCATGGCGAACTCCAGTTTTCCGTCGCGAGTCCGTTCCGCCTGAACCGGCACGAACCCCAAGGACGGCGCAAACCACATCCGTAGAATGCGATTGTTTCCGGCCTGCTGGCTCGCAACGATCACGGTGTCGAGCTGTCCCAGGGCGGTTCTGACACTGGCGGTCCCTTCCTGGCTGTAGATGAATTCCTTGGGTTTGTCCTTGTCGATGATCTGGAAAGTCTTCGGCAAATTTCCCTTCTTCAGAGCGAGCATGACTTCGACCTGAATGGACATCACGTCCTGGGTCCCCTCCTTGACCTTCAAGTCGACCGCTTTGTCCTCCGACGTGCCGTGCACGCGACCGGCATCCCAGTCGAAATCCAGGCTGACGCTGGATTTGCCGTCTTCGGCGCGGTACTTTTCCGGGCGGACGTGGTCGGCATCGATGCGGAGCCAGCTCTTTTGAGTCACCTCGTCGCGGTATAGCCGGAAGATGCCGTGCGCCGTGATCGTCCATGTGTAGACGTAATGGCCGGGCTCCCCGTCTTGCTTGAGTTCGAGGTCGCTGGTGCCCACGTTGATGCTCTTCCAGTCCGCTTGGTAGTGGGCGGAAAAGGGCGTGACGCCGGCATCGGCGGTGGATGGCGCGGCAGACGGCGTCTGTGCGCCGGCCGCGGGGCCGATGATCGCCAGCGACAACGCCGTGAATCTTCGAACCGCGGTGAATCCTCGAACGCTCATGAGGGCCGATTATCGCTCGCCGCCGGTGAACTGCACAGGCTCGCGCAGCAGCCTGCCGTCCAGCCACGCACAGCCTGCGTCGTAACGCAATCGACCCTCGCAGAACCAGCGCACGGCGACAGGGTAGATGCGGTGCTCCAGCGCCTGCACCCGCGCCGCCAGGCTAGCCTCGTCGTCGTCCGCAGCCACTGCAACGCTCGCCTGGATGATCCGCGGACCGCAGTCGAGCCGTTCGGTGACGAAATGCACCGTCGCGCCGTGCTCGGGCTCGCGTGCCTCCAGAGCGCGCCGGTGGGTATGCAGCCCCGGAAATTTGGGCAGCAGCGAGGGATGAATGTTCAATATTTTCCCGGCAAAGTCCCGCACGAACTGCGCCGATAGGATGCGCATGAACCCGGCGAGCACGATCAACGACGGCGAGTAGACCTGGATCGCGGCGGCCAGGGCGCGATCATACGCAGCGCGATCCGCCGTTTCGGCAGCGGACAGCGCTTGCGCCGGAACGCCGAGACCGCGCGCCAGATCGAGCCCTGCGGCATCGGTTCGGTCCGAAAATACTCTGCACACCGTATAGGGCGCGCCGGGCTCGAGACTGTGCTCGATGAGAGAACGCATGTTGCTGCCGCGTCCCGATATGAGGATGACGACCTGCCGCTGGGTCAACGAACGCTTCACGCGATGACGACACCGCGCGTGCCGGCGCGTACTTCGCCGATGATGAGCGCCTCCTGGCCCAATTCGCGCAGGATACCGATGGCGCGATCGGCATTGCCCGGCTCCAAGTGAATGGTCATGCCGATGCCGCAATTGAATACGCGGTACATTTCCGCATCGGCAACCTGACCCTGGCGCTGCAGCCAGTCGAATACCGCTTCGCGGCGCCAGGCCTTGCGTTCCAATACCACCTCCAAACCATCGGGCAGCACGCGCGGTATGTTCTCCACGAGGCCGCCGCCCGTGATGTGCGAAAGTCCGTGCACCGGGAGCTCCGCGATCAGCCGGAGCAGGGGCTTCACGTAGATGCGGGTCGGCGCCATGAGCCGATCGATGAGGTTCAAGCCGTCAACCGAGGTCTCGAGGGCGGCGCCGCTCACCTGGAGTATTTTGCGAATCAGCGAAAAACCGTTGGAATGGGGTCCCGAGGAGGGCAGCCCGAGAACCACGTCGCCGGCACGCGTGGCCGATCCGTCGATGATGGCGTCTTTTTCCACGATGCCGACGCAGAACCCCGCCAGATCGTAATCCTCGCCATGATACATGCCCGGCATCTCGGCCGTTTCGCCGCCCACCAGTGCGCAGCCGGCCTGTACGCAGCCGTCGACGATGCCGGCGATGAGACGCTCGCCCACGCCGACGTCGAGTTTGCCCGTCGCAAAGTAGTCGAGGAAGAATAGCGGCTCGGCGCCTTGAACCACCACATCGTTGACGCACATGGCCACCAAATCGATGCCCACCGTGTCGTGCCGGCGAGTGTCGATGGCGAGGCGCAGTTTCGTGCCGACTCCATCGGTTCCCGACACGAGCACAGGTTTGCGGTATCGGTCGAGCGGCACCTCGACCAAGGCGCCAAAACCGCCGATCCCGCCCAGCACCTCACGGCGCATCGAGCGCTTGACGTGGGGCTTGATCCGTTCGACGAGTTCCTCGCCGGCGTCGATATCGACTCCAGCCTCGCGATAGGTTACGGGAGCTCGTTCAGTCATTCAAAACCCTCAATGGTGCGCCAACCCGGCCGTTCGGCGTCGGGGAGGCCGGCTGGTCCGAGGCGGCAGGTCCGCCAGCTGTGGTATTTTACATCAGGGGACTTCAGGCTTCCGCGATAACACCATGGCAGAGTATTTCAAGGTCTTTTCTCTACGAAATTTGCGTCCGGCAGTGATTTTGTGCTTGAG
>Ga0307470_10001050_pt1 | contig 11393 bp, 8 predicted proteins | sample atmos_gasesAM3C__FD_204565 | JGI IMG/M metagenome (GOLD analysis project Ga0307470, IMG submission 204565) | Hardwood forest soil microbial communities from Morgan-Monroe State Forest, Indiana, United States - atmos_gasesAM3C_05 | ecosystem: Environmental > Terrestrial > Soil > Temperate forest... | reverse complement strand
GGAGAGATTCCAGATAGAAGCGGTAATAGTTGTTATCCGCCACGATCATATCCACGCGATCGGCGCCGCGAACCAGCTGGACCCAGAGACGGTTCATATAGCTCTGGATATTGGCCGAAGAAGCCGCCGAACCGCCCGTGGTAACAGACTGGAACACCTTGTTCTGCCAGAAGGTATAGGTGGAAGCGTTAATGCCGCCAACCGTGTTGGTGTTGGTATTGGCGACGATAAGCTGCAAACCACCGATCTGGCGCCCGCCGTCAGCCGTGCCATCCGAATAAATGTCTAGCGCCACATTGTTCTGCATGGTGCGCTCGGCATTCTTGATGCGGCCGGCCAAAAGCTGGATGGAGGCTTCCTCACCAGCATTCTGGATCATTTCCAGGCCGGACATCGATATCGCCACCGCCGATTGCGCGTAATTGAATTCCGCGAAGGTAAAGATATCGGAGGGAGCGATATTCAGGGCTTCATAGCCAGAATAGCGCTTATACGTGCCATTCTCAGCGTATTCGATTTCCTGCATGATCGTGCGACCACCGGAAACCGTCTTGACATTGCCTTTTTTGCGAAGGCGCATAAGCAAAGCATTATTTTTCGTCACATTGTCGGCGGCCTTACCCGTGCGATTCCGCAGAGTGGTCGCTACAATTTCACCGGCTGTTACCGGGTTTGCCAAAGCCATTGTCTAGTCCTTCACCGTTGAGGGCTAGACGCGTCCTGAATGTTCGCGCATCGCAGCCCTGAGATCATCCTCAATGCTGCCTACCGATCCGGTGCCATTTAACGGTCTAGATGACCCTGGCCCACCGGTAACCGACACAGCAGCGCTCTTGGCGCGTTCAGTCTTCGCATTTAGCTCGGTGAGACGCTGTCCTGAAGCCGCAGACGTTTGCGCAGCTAGAAGGCCGGAGCGAATTTCAGGATCGGCATATACGGCCTGCTGGTAAGCATCTTCCAAGTCGTTCGCCAGACCATTTTCCAGTAGGACGCCCATGCGGACGCGAACGTGGTCGAAATGCTCATGGCCAGGTTTGGAGGAAAACTCGTCAATCTGGCTGTTTAGGCTATGCGTTTCCTGTAACTGACGCTGTTGGATTTCCTCTTGCCGCTCTCGTTCCATCCGGTCAATTCGCTGCTGGAGCGATTCGATGGCCGGGTTGAACTGAGCCTGCTGGAAAGGCTGTCCGGTATTACTATTACCACCCTGTAGAATAGAAAGCAACGTGTTGGGATTGACGTGGAATTGCGACATCACGGCGGCGATGCTTTGGGCCTTCTGATGGTCCGTCCCAGAACGAAGTACATGTGCTGTCTGTAGATAGTCCTGAAATGCCTTCTCTACCGTGGCACCCTCCGCCCGAATCGTCGGGAGGTAGGGGTTGGCCATCTCGTTGACCTTGCGGCCGAGCAGGCGCTCCTCGTCCTGCTTGGTGAGGGCCTTATGGAAGTCTGCTTCGCGCCGAGCTACCTCCGCCTGAACGTCAGGCGGCAATTCCGCGAACTTAGCCTTTATCTCGGCCTTCCATCCCTCAGGGGCTTTGATAGCCTGTGCGGTCGGGGTTTGGATCTGTTGTGAAGCATCGACTTGGACGCCGGCAGCTTTAGGATCCGGGACCGTCAGCGTCTCACGCTTAGACTTTTCCTTAGGTGCCTCAATAAATTTGCCATCTTCGGCCCTGGCGCGTTCAGGCTTATCGATGGTAACCGGCGTCTCTTTGGGGACTTCCAGCTTCAGCTCGGCAATTGCGCTTCTCAGATCACCGTCGATATCGTCTGTTTCAGGCTTTTCAACCTGAACCGCAGAACCTTGCTCGCTCACCTTTGACTCCTCAGTTGCTCTATTGTTCGTTTGATCTCGCGTGGTGATATATCGCCATAATCCACGGGTTTAGGCTTTATGCGCTCATTACCAAGCTCTATGTAATTGTTTCGCTTGAGAAATTCACGGTGCTGGGAGCGGGAGCTAATATGCGGAGGCTGCCCCGTTGCAACATCAGCCGCCACCGCTTGGTAGGGCTGGATATCACGAATGACTTGGATGGAGGCCGCAGTCTTGGGACCAAAGTGGTCATAGCAAGCCTGAGGCCAATCTTCGGAAAGATCGTGCCAACCAGAGCATACTTTGCAGAATCGTATAGTCATGGGCTCTTAGCACAAACCGCGCTATCGCCAGCAGGAAGGGGGAATGTTGCAGTAGATCCATCGTAAAGACTTACGTTCCGCGCTATTGTCGGATTGGTGTAGCCTGGCGCGATAACCCATCCAGTCGAACTCGCTACTGTCTGCGGCGGCCCGTCGAAGGTGTACGTTCCTGAACCAAGAGACGTTCCGCCGGTTTGTGCCGTAATAGTGGCATCTGTGAAACCTGTTGGCTTGGTGATAATAGAACCGACCATGACACGATTTCCAAGTGCGGCGCCCACAGTCAGCGTGAGTGTGTTTCCGCTTGCCGAGGCTGTATTCTGAGTACCCTGCCCAACGCGGCCATTGTCCCAGCAGATTCCCGTTCCTGTGAAGTCGAGGTAATTATCGGTGACTGTTAGATTTCCGAGGTTCGCCCAACCACCTGTCCATATACCATGGCCCCACTGAGTGGCTCCGGTCGTGCTTTTATTGGTGATGATTGTATTGCCAATGATGGAGGTATTGGCAGAGCTTATACCGTTAAGAGCACCCGTACTGGGGTAGAAAACCGCGTCACCAGCTTGGTTAGGCGTTTGGTACAGCCCAATGAAATTGAACTCCCAATCAACATTGGCAATCGGACCTCCTGCACACCCACCCTGACCGCCGTAAAGGTCAATCTCGGCATGATCGAGATTTCCAGCGTTCAAGGTATTGAGATAATTATACCGGAATGATCGTGATGCGCATCCACGTACACCACCAAAAATGCGCGCGTATCCAACATTTAGAAAAACGTTGTAACGAATATCAACTGTATCGGCAGTTCCGCTACTGGTATCATTAAAGAAAAATATGTTCGCACTTACGGTAGGCCAGTTTGCATCATATATATTATTGTAAAGCTGAATTGGCGCGTTGCTAAGTTTAGTTATTACCGCTGGGCATCCAGGCAGTAATTTGAACTTGCTGTTTTTTATAGTAGTGAGAGCAGTCGTCGTGCCGCCCAGAGAGATCACAACGCATGTGGTTCCACCAAGCGTCATATCGTAACCGTCAATGGTGAACGCAGCCGACGAACTAGAACAGCTAAGTAATGGCCCTCCCGCAGTATTTCCGGTCGGGTTATAGCTACAACCAGTTGGCGTAGGATCTACACCTAGAATTTTATATGCTGCTGCTGCCGCTGCGCTAGGTCCAAGCGGATAGTCATATCCAGCGATATTGAAGCCCTGAGGATGCGTGGGAAGAATGCTAATTTGTCCGCTTTGCTGAAACTGCGTCAGTGCGTTAGGATCTGTGAATGTGGCCGTCTGGTCTGCAGCAGCGCAACCGTCTGCGAAAGACGATCCGAACGGGCACGTAGCAGGAGGCGCTGCGCCCGATCCCGGATGCAAATAAGCTGACACTCCGGTAGAGAACAAAGACAAAAATACGAGGGACCGAATCAGATGCTTAATCAATTTGTCACCCCAAGAAGCGGCTGAAATCTCCCCGATCCAGATACACCTGAAACAGATGATTTAAACGCCGACAGAAACGCGACAAATGCGCCTGTCGTACCGTTCGTAACCGTGTATGTAACTGGCGTTGAAGCGGCAACAATCTCGTAGCTCATATGCATGAATCCTTGCGTACCTAGACCTATGAAACTGCCATTTTCTGTCAGTGTTCCAGCCTGAACTTCGGACGTCATACCAACTAGAATTTCGCATCCTGCGGCGCCGCTTGGGCATGCAAGCGTTCCACTGACTCCGGGAGACATGGCGGTACCGCTTCCGGTACCTGATACGCTTGCGGCATCTAGCGGGCTCGCAACAGCGCCAGAGAACGCAACCGCTATCATGTCTTTACGAAGCGCGGACGAGCTGCCAAAGGTGCATGTTATCGTTCCACCGTTGGGTAAATCTGTAGTCGTTAGCGAATAGAATGGACCACCTGCTGCGGTACTGTTCGATAGGGCTGTAAGAGACGCCGCATATGTATTTGGTGTCGAAGCATTATCCGTACAACTAGTTGGGAGGGCGCCACCGGAAGCATGTATCGCCGCGCCAACTGCAATAAGACTTCCTGGCGGTACATCAACTGTAGTTGTAAGAGTTAATGTATTTACTCCAGTGCTGATTGTAGCTGTACCTAGAGCGCCATTAGTTCCTGTACCTGTAATGATAGCGCCTATCGCGAATGCGTGACTCGACATAACACCAGAAATAAGCGCTATAGAAGCGAGAAGTCGCCTCATTATTTATACCCGATATTGATATCCATCGCCGAGGCCGTCGCATTTGTCGTGGTCGTTTGACCATAGGCGCTTACCACGCAATAGCTAATGCCCGTCGAGAATGGCAATCCAGTTGGGACACTCAGAACAAATCCAGCGTCCGATGTGTTTCCGGGAATATGAACAACCGCCACAAGATTGGTAGCAGAATTACAACCGTTGAAGCCAGTAGCTGCATTATAGAGCCTGAGATAATTGATGGTAGCTGAATTGTTAAATGCCGTTATCCAATAAACTTGCCCAGCCCCATTCTTGAGATTGGTATGATTGTCAGAGGCCGCTGGCTCGAATGTGGACACAGTTAAGCCGCCGGCCGTCATGGGCACTTCCGCGATATTACCAATCTGCGTTGTACACGGAGTCGCGCCACAAGCTGGAACAGGAAGTGCGCTATTAGTCGCAGTAGTCGCGGTACTGGTTTGAATCGCAGCAAGTGCAGAATTTGCTGTCGCTTGGTTAGCGGCCGTGGAAACGCCGGCAACCGTGACAGCTACATTTCCAGAAGCATCGACTTTAGCATTTTGCACAGTGCCAGTAGCCGTTCCGTCGACGGTGCCACCAACCAGTATAGGTGGATTCGCGGCCGGACTTCCATTAGCGGTAGGTCCATAAACGGCGCCCCCGCCTCCGCCTCCGCCGGTAGCATTCGTGCAAAGATCACCTGTATGGTCGATGTAAGTCCCTGACGATGTCGTTCCGGCCCCAATTGTTGCCGTTCCACAAGTCGTGATCACGGTGGATTGCTGCGCCTGCACAGTAGGTGCTTCCGCACATGCGAATAGGGCTATAAAAGAGACGCCGACCAGATATTTCATCATATTATTCCCCTGAGGCTTCGCGTGCTTCGGCTTCCGCGCCGTCATCCGCTTTTGCGTTGATACGTGCGACCTCGATTGAGGCCGCTGCCATGATATGAGCCTTTTTCAACTGCATGTCGGTTTCCGCCGCGATACGGATCTGCGCAAGCTGTAGTTCCTGCGCAAGTTTCGCATGTTCACGCTGGGCTTCAAGTTCGTTCTGCTGTTGCGCCTGCGCGGCCTGGGCTGCCTGTTGCTGCTGTGCGATCTGCGCATCGGCCTGCACTTTGGCGTGCTGGACCGATATTTCCCCCTGAACCTTCGCTTGCTGAAACTGTGTCTCAGCCTGAAATTTCGCCTGTTCCATCTGCTGATCCGATTGCATCTTGGCTTGTGCCAATTGCTGTTCGCCCTTGACTTTGACCATGGCCGGGTCTGGACGCGGCTGGGGATTAGCTGCCTGTTTCTCAAGCTTTTGCATCGTGGAATTGAAAGCGCCCTCCAATTCCTTGCCGACAGGAAAGGCGCGAATGCCGAACATCATCATCTGTGTAAGAAGGGGGACCATCTCTGGCGAAGCTTGGCCGGCCGCTGTGGCTTGCTGGAGAAACCCGCCAGCCGCCTTGAGGAATTCAATGCGCGAGGATTTCTCCGCTTCCTCATCCGATTTGATCGTTGAGTCCGTCTCGATGTCGATGCGGAAGCAGCGAAGCGCCTGGTTGCGGATAAGCTGTTCTACATCCTCCCAAGACGGATCCTGGAGCATCTGCTCCATTTGGTCTGGCGTAATGCCTGGAGGAAGTGGAGGGGGCGCCTGGGGAGGCATTGGGGCTTGGGCTGGAGGTGCTGCCCCAGGCTGAGACGGCGGAAGAGGGGGACCGCCGTTATGGCCCATCATAGGCGATTGAGCCTGTGAATACAGTTCCTTTTCCTGGTTGGTCAGGAGCCTAACCCCGGAAATCTGCTTGATGGTTTCGATCTGAAAGTGATTGGCGATGACATCCGTCATAATCCGAATAGTTTCACGCACAAAACGCTGTACATCCCGTTGCATGTCTGAGATGCGCTGGCTGGCATACCCGGACTTGAGCTTCTGGGCCGATGCCGTCTCGTTGGGGTCAGTCGTGCCCCGGATGATATCGGACATACCTGTGATTTCGTCTAGATCGGCCTTGACCTTGTCGCGGGCCGAATAGGCATCCAGAAGCGCTGCGGCTATCATCTTGATATCAAGAAGCTGCATGGCACCGGCAATTCCGCCCTTTTCTGCAAAGATCGACCATTGCTGGATGGGGATGAGTTCGTTCTCTGTCCCCTCGTTGAACATGCGGTTCAAACCCTCGGCGCTGGCATCGTAAACGCCAACCACCTTGAGATTCTTGGTCATGGCCGCAATGCGCGCCGTAAGCAGATCAAGCTCGGCCGCTTGGTCCTGGTACTCGACGTAAAGCGGGACGGGGATCAGGCTCTCATTGACCAGATTTGTCAGTAAGGGCTTGGGAAAGGGAAAGAACTGCTCCAGCTTGAGCGGATCTGGCCTAATATCGAGGCAGTCCGGCACAGACTTGTTGAACCATACTGCAGCTCGACGCGTCTTATCCCATGCCTCATAGATGACAGATTTTGATACCCCGTCATCGAGAGTTTTGCCGTCTGCCGTCTTGTCCTTGTAATCGAGAGGAGGAAGCGCGCCTTTTTCCTCCCCAAACCGGGTCAGAAGCTCTTTCCGGGTCATGTAGACCTTGCGCCAGCCTAGCCAGACCTCATCCCAAGTGCGACAGATGTTATGCCCGAAGTCATCCCTGTGGACGTAATCTGGTATAACTTCCTCATAATCAATGACTTGTGGAGCTTCAGCCTGATCTTCCTGATCGTCTCCGGGGCCTATATCGTCCGTGATCTCTGCCGGCGCATCCTTGAAATGCGGGACATAGCGGACCCATACAGTACCGCGGCCAGGTAGAAGATAATCGAGAACAGACTGACGGCTGACGCCAGCAAAATGATCGGTATCACAGAAATAAGTAACAGAGCGCTCCAGAATATCGCTCGTAACACGTCCAATTGGATCAGCATCCTTAAAACGGCGCTGGATGTCTGGCTTCGGATTGCGGGCATAGAGAGCGGGTAGAAGGTTCTGGGTATTCGACCATAGAACATTGAACCGCCTTTCCTGGCTTTCGATCGTTCCATCGCCGCCACGGTCATCACGGTAGCGTTTGATAATGCGCTTGGATTGGCGATTCCATTTTTGCGTTTCTTTTTCGTAAAGCTCTATTTCCTCCACATAGCGGGCGATCTTGGTGTCGTCGCTCTTGGAGGCGTTACCAGAGCCTTGGGATTCTGAAATGGCCGTTTCTACATCATCGGCCATTGGTTTTGGCCCAAGTGGAAATAGCATCGATAAGTGCGTTCTCTCTTTGCAAATAGGCTAATGCTTGGATACGGGTGATGTCCTCTTCTGTCCATTTCAGCCCCAATTTGATAAGAACATCCAATAGGTATGCTCTCTCGCTGGCCTGATTTTGTTCTGAATAGTCAGACATCTTTCACCAATATGGGAATACCTCGCATAGTCATGGACCCGTCACGTATTTGCTTTTCAATTTCGCAGACCTGCACGCCAGAACTTTGGCGCATTTCACCAATTTCAAAAGCTAACGGCCAGGAAGCTTCCAGGGGAATTTTAACCCGAGTGACTCGACCAGCCTTCGAGGCCCCCATAAGCGCAAAAAATAACTTCTTAGAGATTTGCCCCATCAGATGCGCTCAATCCGCTTATCGACGCCTTTGGGGAAGAATAGGTATTTGGATGGCTGCTCATGCCAGAATTTAGGCTTTGTTTCCCCGACTGGCTTAGGCCGCACATAAGGCCGCGACATGCAGGCATAGCGCCATTCGTCAGCTGCATGATCCTCCATATCCGAATTTACGTCCTCTACCCTGTTCTCGTCATGCTGAAGCATTGGTATTGTACGAATGCTGTCTGTACAATTAGAGAAGGTATAGATCATGGGGAGACCATCCTCACCGAGCATGCGCGACCGCATCTGATCCCAGCCACCCATAGCCCCTTTCGATGCCACACGGGCGTTATCGGCCTTGCGGAACATCAGCTTATTCCCAGATCCGATATATAGACGCTCCGCAATCGATGGTCCCCCATCGCTTGAGAAAGCCGCAGGATCTAGCACACCATAACTTATCTTTTCACCGCGTTCTAGGTGTATAATATTCTGTCCAACCTCTTCGGCCGGTAGCTTAAGTCCTACATTAGGATTCTTTACGGTATCGTCGCAGCCATAGTATTCCCGATATCGAATCAGCGCGCCGCGAGGAATGAATGGCCCGTCGGGATGCTCGAAATCATCTCCGGCAATCGCCCACCAACCAAAGCTGAACGGCCTGGCCGATCCCCAGTCTCCGGATCTGAAGCGCGTCCACCATTCTGGTAGCTCAACAGGCCGCAGGACCATCTGGCTGGACCAGCAATTGAAGAACGCGCCGGCGACAATGTTCCAATCTCCCTCCAGCCATGCTTTCCGAAGGGCTTCGTTGCCATAAGTCGCGGCTAAGATACGGTTGCGGTATCCTGGGTCGCTGTCTAGGAGGATCGCGTTGTCTTGGAGCCTGCTGGGGATGAACATCCGGGTAAAGCCCGTCTCCGGGTCAGTGAACGGATGACGAGGAGGGCCCACGTCAATATACCTAGATTTAACCCAGCTATGACCAACGCCGCCCGGGTTGCCGGTAAGCCGGACAGTACAAGGAACACCAGCAGCAGAACGGAGAGTGCTGAGCATACGCAAAAGGCCCGAAGGAGTAGCATATTCAGTGACCTCGTCAAAAGATATTCCGGTATTTTTGTTGACAAGTCCGGTTTCTGATACATAGTGATTTACACCTTCTATGGTGAGGTCACAAACATATGCATCGCCGCAAAACTCAATTTGAGCAATCCCCGATTCCAATGGAATTACTCCATGCCGCGGCTCTTTGGTATAGGGATGGATATACGTGTAAAGCGCCTGGCGGTTATATTCGGGAATATAATCCATTCCATCCGCAAGGTAGCTGTCGTGGCTTGGTCTTACAACATAGGCTGGTAATGGAACGTCATTTGGGCCGGCTTCTCGAAGAGGGAGAGGTTGTGCATCATAAGGACGGGAATCGTTCTCATAATGCTTTGTCAAATCTTGAATTAATGGTTTCACAAGGCGCGCACATGCGCCATGAACATAAGCAAAGACGCTCTTTGCGAGATCCTGCGCTCGTGCAAGCAATTCTAGCGGCGGCCAGCGATCAAAATAGGACGATGAAGTCGCTAACGGATATTTCCCCTCATACAATTCGTGCTGTTTGTCGAGAGAATTCTGTAACTTGGCTTTCTGGTCCGCAGCTAAATGAACTAATTGTGCGACGAGCGCTACAGGGACGCTCGACCGAAGAAGCGGCCCATTTTTTGGGAGTTCATCCCCAGACACTGAGAAATGGGTTTGACCACTTGCTGCTGAAGCGACGGAGCCCTGGCTATTACGATAAATATCGTAGTCAGATTGAGCAGCTAACCATGTCTGAGGCTGCGCGGCAGTTCGGGACCCATCGGGGAGTAATCCGACGGTGCATCCAGCGTTGGAAAGCACTGGATGCCAAATTGGCTGAATCTGTTCGCCATGAGGTAGCTTGAGCTTTACGCATGGCGCTTTATAGCGAGGAACAGTCCGCAGCACGCGCCGCGGTCCCTCTAAAGTGGCAACTAGATCGCCAGCCACAACGTCTTTTATCGCTAGTAACGATCCATCGGACATCCAAATTCGTGTGTTCTCGCCTACGCAATATTGATGCCCATGGTATCGCCCATAATCTCGCTCATTCTCGATATATCGCATCTTCACACTGGCGCCTGACGGCCAATACCAGCAGTTCGAATACGGATAATCTACACTCGCATTGCTCTTAAAAAAACCGCCCGACTGCGGGAATATATCCATAGCCCGGCCTTGGAGTTCTTCAAGTTCCGCGTATGTCTTGCGGAACATGATGCCACGCCAGTTTTTACCATAACGGAGCGCGCCATCTTCCTGATAGCCAAGCTGAAAGTCCGATTTCCCGCCGCCGCGCTCTCCGCCATAGAAAAGCTCGTCGCACCAATCGCATTCGAGGGCCGCCATCTGGGGGCCAAGCTGGGGAAACCATGTCACTTAAGACATATTCTTTCGTTTAGATTCCGACGAACTGACATAATATTGCTAAGAAGTGATCATTGCCAATCCAGCCTTAACCACGTTTGTGGTCGAGGAAACCGCGAAAAAGATCATAGCGACGGACGCGGCGCCCGTGGAATGGCCCATCACGGCGTGGCGCGTTCCGCTGTTCGATAAGGCATCCTGCGCCATATTGTACATCGCCGTAATGTTGGAACCTGTTCCTTCTATCAAGCCCATCCCAAGAGCTAAGACATTGGAAAGCCCAGGCATAAATGGGGAGGCAAGATAGTTGACCGATGTGGATGGTTGATCGGTTATGCCGGCGAAGATAACAGGCGTTACGGCCTGCCCATGCAGCTCCCACATGGCAATAGCCGCGGCAGATGGGCTCACACCCAGCGGCGTCTGTGTCGCGCTTTCTCCGGCTCCAGCTAGCTTAGTGAGAATGTGGAACCAATCTGTCCCATTTGAACTCAAGGCTTGCTGCGTCCAGCCAGAACCAACTGTTAATCCAGTGTTATTTCCCGTTAGGGCCACCAGCAAATTGCCGTTGGTAGGCGGTGTCCCGAGCGTAATGCTGGCCGAAGCGGCTGTTGATAATCCAGATTGTACGATCGTCGGAGGCGTTCCAGGCACATTGCTGACGGTCGAGATGACGCCGGATGAGGCTGTGATTGTGACTCCATCAACCTTTACGAGCCCAAATTGGCTGTTCGATGCCTTTTGGATTGCCGGTGCACCATCCGATCGCATGAATGATGCGGCCGAACCATTTACCGCGGTATCCTTGGCTGTGGCCGTAGGATTGGCGCCTACTGGCAAGGTCTGATCGCCAGTGTTTGTACCGGACAGGTTAGAACCACTCACAGCGCCACTTGCAGCCACGCTGGTGGGAGTTATGGCGCCAAGTGACAGCGTAATAGCCGGGGTTGTCGTCGGGCTTGCAACAGAGCCTGAGACACCATTGGCGGAAACCACGGA
>Ga0307470_10001049_pt1 | contig 11398 bp, 11 predicted proteins | sample atmos_gasesAM3C__FD_204565 | JGI IMG/M metagenome (GOLD analysis project Ga0307470, IMG submission 204565) | Hardwood forest soil microbial communities from Morgan-Monroe State Forest, Indiana, United States - atmos_gasesAM3C_05 | ecosystem: Environmental > Terrestrial > Soil > Temperate forest... | reverse complement strand
CAACTCGAAGGGGTTACCCTCGCCTCCATCGGTCCCGTGACATCCGCAACCTTGAGTGAGTTGAAACTCGGTGCTGACATCGAAGCCAAGGAATACACCATTCCCGGGCTCGTCGAGGCCATCATTGGCCGCGTGCGAAAACAGGGACGGTAGCGCCAAGTCTCGGTGGCTGCGCTGGGCGTGTTGCCCTACTACTGAACCTTCAAATCGCAACTGCAATCTGCCGGCAGGACATGCGCCCGGATGAAATCCGAAACGCGCTTGTACGCGTCGATCTGGTTCTCTACTCGCGAAAATCCGTGCCCCTCATTTTCGTAGATCTTGTAATCGGCGACGCCGCCATTTTTCTTGACCGCCTCCACCACCTGCATTGTCTCTGACTTCGGACAACGCGGATCATTGCCACCCGCCAGCAACAAGAGTGGTGCTTTGATCTTGTCGACGAAGAAGATTGGCGACCGGTCCTCGAACAACGCCTTGTTCTTTACTGGATCGCCCATCGTTGCCAGATCCATCTCCCGCAATACCGGATCCTCGTTCTCGATTTCTGTGAAGTAATTGACGAACGGCACAATCGGCACGCCTGCGGCCCAAACATCCGGAGCCTTGGTGATAGCCATCATGCTCATGTAGCCGCCATAGCTGCCGCCCATGACAATTAACTTTTTTGGATCGACGTATCCGGTTTGCTTGATCCAGTCGGCGGCGGAAAGCACGTCCTGCAGGTCGCCACCGCCCATATCAAACAGGTTTGCGTGCTGAAAATCCTTCCCGTATCCCGTCGATCCGCGATAATTCGGAGCGATCACGATGTATCCCTGATTGGCGACGTGCTGAACGAAGCGGTTGAACGAATTCACCGTCTGCGATGTTGGACCTCCGTGTACGTAAACAATGGCCGGATGTTGTCCATTGCGGGGAAGATTGAACGGCACATACACGAATGCGGATATCGTCCACTTGCCATCCTTGCTGGGATAGTGCACGAGATACGGCTCGACCATATCCTGCGATTGCATTCCCGCAATAAGCGAATGCGTCACCTGGTGCGACTTTCCGGTGGCCATCACGTGAACCCACAAGTCATTCGGAGCCGTGGGGCCATTGTGGTAGTAGAGCAACCGCGTGCCATCCTTGCTGAACGCGGAAGCTTTTCCCCCAGGGTTATTAACGCCTTTTGGCAGGGGAATGGAACTGGTCTTTCCGGTCGCAAGATCGTGGACATAAATGTCTGTATTTCCATCCACGTTCGCTGTCCACGTTACGCGCCTGCCGTCGGGCGAGAACTCGCCACCATTGATCTCCCATTTGTCCTTCGTCAGCCATGAGATCTTCTTGCTGGCGACGTCGAGTAGCGCAACATTCTCATAACCGTTCTCTGCATTCGATGTGATCAGCAGCTTCTTTCCGTCGGGAGAAAAGTCGTTGACCATGAAAATCTGCTCGCCTTCATGTTCGGTCAGCAGGCTGCTCTTCCCGGTAGCAACCTCCGCTACGAAAATGTTCGAGTCGGTTCCCTTGGCCTGTGCCTGCGTGTATGCGATCCATTTCCCGTCTTTCGACCAGACTACCTCTCCGTTCATCTTGTCCTTGGGAGTATCGGTGGTCAGATGCTTCGCCTTGTGCATCAGCATGTCGTACACGTCAATCTCAAATACGGACGACGTCTTAGGTTTCACCGTGTACGCCAGAAAGCGCCCGTCAGGCGACCACGTTGGATCCTCTTCCGCCACCTCTCGCGTATTCGTCAGATTCACCAGTTGCCCCGTTTTTGGCGAAACGATAAAAATGTCCCATTGCTCGTCGCCGTCGTAGTCCGACTGATATGCGATCCACTTTCCGTCGGGCGACCAGGCGGGCGCCGTCTGCCGCTGATCGCTGAGCGTCAACTGGGTGGGCCAGCCGCCTTCCGCCAGCACCAGCCACAGGTTGTTGCGGCCGCTCATGTTTGAAACAAAAACCACCTGCTTTCCGTCGGGCGACCAATCCGATCGCCCCACCTGCCTTGTCGAATAGAGTTTTTCGATCGAGAGGTTTTTCTCCACCGTTCCATTCGGCTTACTGGCGATTTGTTTCGGATCGGTGACCGCTTGCGGGACGGGCAGGGATTGAGTCTCGGCAAGAATGCTCATGAAAACGACGATAGCAAACAAGACGACAGTGCGCATCGATCTCCTCGGATACGATCAGAAAAATTCTAGCAGAGGCCCCGGCAGAATCGGGGCATGCTAACGGAAAGTCACCTCTTGCGAGCATCTGGACTGAGACTACGCGGTTGTATAACAATTCTTGAATGACGGGATCTCCCAACACCAATCTCTGGACCTCCGCGGAGCACGCACTCGATTACCTTCGCCGCGCCGACTCCATTCCGCATCGCGTCGAAGGCGAAGCCACGCTGCTCGAGTGTCTTCCGCAAAATCCGGCGCGTGTTCTTGATCTTGGGAGTGGTGGAGGGCGTCTGCTAAACCTCGTAAAAGCATCATGTCCGCAAGCCGAGTTTGTCGCGGTCGACTTCTCACCAACCATGCTTGCGGAATTGAGGAGTCAATTTGCGGCGGATCCGCGGGTATCGGTCGTAGCGCATGACTTCAATGATCCGCTCCCTGATCTCGGCCAATGCGACGCCGTTGTCTCGAGCTTCGCGATCCATCATGTTCCGCACGATCGCAAGCGCGCATTGTATCGGGAAGTCTTCAACTGCCTGAATTCGTCAGGAATCTTCTGCAATCTCGAACACGTGGCTTCGCCGACCGCACGACTGCATCATGCGTTCCTGAACAAACTCGACATCGAACCCTCTGCGGAGGATCCCTCCAACAAACTACTGGACCTTGAGATTCAACTTTCATGGCTGCGCGAAATCGGCTTTATGGATGTCGATTGCCTGTGGAAGTGGCGAGAGTTGGCGCTGATGGTCGGGACCAAACCGGCCTAAAACAGATCCACTCGTTAAGACTTGTCATTCTGACACGCGATGGCGGCGAGCAAAGAAGAAATCTGCAGTTTCAAATGATTGCGTGAATTAGTGGTCCTTGATCTTCAATTGCCGTACGACGCTGAACCCTACGCCTTGGCTCCCTTGTGCACCTCCACGGTGGTCCAGGTTTTATCCTCCGCGTGGCAATGCGGCTCGATCAGACAATCCGCGCATTTCGGCTTGCGCGCAACGCACAGACTGCGACCATGATGAATCACCTGGTGCGAGAACAGAATCCAGCGGTCTTGAGGAATCACCTTCATCAAATCCTGCTCGATTTTCACGGGTTCGTTGTTCTTGGTGAACTCCCATCGCCGCGAAATACGATGCACATGTGTATCTACGACGATGCCAACACCTTGACCGAACCAGCTCCCCAGTACGACGTTAGCCGTTTTCCGGGCAACGCCAGGTAGGGTCAGCAGCTTATCCATCTCATCCGGGACCTGGCCGCCGAAATCGCTCACAATCTTCTTGGCCGCACCGATAACCGATTTCGACTTGTTGCGAAAGAATCCGGTCGACCGGACGTCGGGCTCGAGTTGTTCCGGAGAGAGTGCGGCAAAATCCTGTACCGTCGGATATTTCGCAAACAGCCCCGGCGTCACCCGATTCACATTGGCGTCAGTCGACTGCGCGGAAAGAATCGTCGCCACCAGCAATTCCCAGGCACTGGAGTGGTGCAGTGCGCACTTCACGTCGGGATAGAGTTGATCGAGATCCTTGAGGATCGCCTCGATTCGCTCAGGAGCGAGCGGATTGTAGCCCTTTGTCTTGCTTGTCGTTGGCCTGGAAGATTTCGCTTTAGCGCAGGCCGACGACTTCGAAGACTTTTGCGCACGTGGCTTCAACTTCGTTCTTGTGCTCCCGGTTGCTCCGCGTGCCGCTCGTCGCGCGCCCTCTTGCTTCCCAGATTTTGCCGGCCGCCTTGGACTCACTCCTCTTGCCATCACTCTCTCCTGAACATGAACCGTAATGTTACCAAGGACTCTCCTCCATTGACGCCCCTCTCACCTCCCGTTACTCTGGATCAGACCTTCCAAGGAAAACCCAGTGGCCGTGAAATCCATTCAACTCGGACAAGTCTGGCGTCAGGACGCGACTGGCCAGGACTTCCTCATCACCAAGGTGTACAACGAAGTTTTCACGCAATATGCGACTCTGCGTCCCGCGGAAGTCACAGCGCCAGACGCGCCCACGGTCAAGGTAAAGGTTACGAAGTCCGCCGATGGCGTCGCACTTCCTGGCTTCACCTTCACCCAAGAGGGTTCTTTTTAAGCGTGTACCAGAAGGGAACTGTCGTTCCCCGGCGTGCTTCCGGTGTTCAAGAATCAGTTCGACATCGCTCGGCACAACCTTCGTATCGTTTTCTGAAACTTATTACCGCTCATGACTGAAAAGATTCTGGCCGCCCTTTTCCTATTCATCAAGTCGATCATTGCTGTCACTGGCTATGCTGGAATCACGTTGCTGATGGCGATCGAGTCCGCGTGTATTCCGCTGCCCTCTGAGCTGATCATGCCGTTCGCGGGATATCTGGTATACGAAGGCGCCATGCGCCTGTTCTGGGCCGCAACCGCAGGAGCAATCGGATGCAACCTCGGTTCACTCATCGCCTATGAAATTGGGCGCTATGGCGGACGCCCACTAGTCGAAAAATATGGTCAATGGATTCTCATGGGACGCCGGGAGCTCGATTGGGCCGACCGTTTCTTCGACCGTTGGGGCCAGGCGGCTGTCTTCGTCGGCCGCCTCCTTCCCGTGATCCGCACCTTCATCGCCCTTCCCGCCGGGGTCGCGCGCATGCCCCGCGCCAAGTTTCACATCTACACCTTCCTCGGTTCCTGGCCGTGGTGCTTTGCGTTGGCGTACTTCGGGATGAAGCTCGGAGAAAACTGGCGCAGCCTCGGGAAATACTTCCACCAATTCGACGCTGTGATCGGGGTTTGTCTGGTAGTCGGGATCGGCTGGTTCATCTGGTCGCACTGGCAGCACCGGATGCGCGCGGCCGAGTAATCCACTGCGGTCTATCGAGTCATCCGGCAGTCTTTCTGCTACTAGCTAAGCGGGCCCCTCGGATCGTTCCTACAGTCTCACCAACTGCGAGCCCACGATCTGCCACCGCCCCCCGCGCTTCACGCAAACGTCCATGTACAGGTATCGAATCGAAGATCGCTGTCCCCCCGCCTCGACTTCATCAGTTTCTGATCCGTGCACGATGGCCATGTCCCCGAACAGCCTAATTTTTCGCCCGGTTGACACAATCGCCGGATAACGCACCGTGGCACTCCGCAGGTTCGCTAGCACTTCGCGCTTCGGAAACGGCCTACCCGCCGCGTCGTACTGCACATAGTCCTCTGCGAAAACCTCAGCCAGCGTATCGATGTCCGCCGCTATCAGGGCCCGGTCGCCCCTCTCGAACAGCGCATGGATCTGTCGTTCGTCATCGTTGGTTTCAGCCATTGATCCTCCCAACCTAGCGTAAAGACGCGGCTCGCAGCCTCTGGTTCTAACATTCCACTGCTCCAACTTTTGACCACGAAAACCAGTTAGTGTACAAGCAGTGGATTCCGAAATTTCGAGGAGGCTTCTTGAACCGCATGTCACGTGCCCTTGCATTGACCGTACTCCTTTCCGCCGTTCTGATCACTCCGCTCATTGCCCAGTCCCCTGCATCCAGCGACAAGCCCTTCGTCGTCGAGTATTACTACAAAGCGCGCTGGGGATATGCCGACGAATTCCTGAAGCTCTTCAAGAAGAACCACTACCCGCTGCTGAAGAAAGAAGTGGAGATGGGACGCATGCTCAAGGTCTGGATGGACCAGCCGCGCTATCACACCACCGAAGATGGTCGTTGGGACTATCGCGTCACCATCGTGTTCAAGAACGCCACCGTCGCCAACGAGTCCTTCGACGAAGATGCCCTCAAGAAGCAACTCTTTCCAGATCAGGAAGCCTACCAGCACGAAGAGCAGCGCCGGTTCACCATTCTCGAAGCGCACTGGGATTTGCCGATCAAAACCGTCGAACTCGACAAATAATGCCTTGACTGCCGTGTGCGCTACATCACTGCATTCCTGTTTGCCGCGGGTGTCTACTCAGAGTGGGCTGAGCATCGATGCTCGTAGGCTCGACGCCCAGCAGGGGGTTCTCATGCGACCTCTCATGAACGTCAAGCACCGGGACGACCAGACTTTCCACCCGCATCCTTTCCAGAGTCTGTTTGCTCTGGTGGGCTGCGTCACGCTGGGCGGGCTGATCCTGTTGGTGATGGTCGTGGCCCTTGATCACTGAATTGTGGAGCACGGGCGCCCTGGCCCCGCGTAGCTTACTGTCTTTGATTTCGAGGCGCTGTCAACGACCCGGGGTCGCAATTTAACCTTCAGATTCGCGCATCAGCCGCTCTCTGTCGCCACTCAGGCCCGCCATATTGCCAAAGCCCTCGTCATTACGAGAACATATTCGTTTGCCCAATCTATTTCAGCCTCCTAAGGAAGCGTCGTAATATGGCGAAGCGCTCGAAGTCTGCAAAGTCCGAAGCACGCGTCGAACTGAAGGAAGCCAGTATCCCGAAGAAAGCCAGCTATGGGGACCTGCAACCCACGAAAGGGAAGCTCGGCGTGATGATCCCGGGGATGGGCGCCGTTGCCACCACGTTCGTGGCCGGCGTGGAGGCCGTGCGTAAGGGGATCGCCAAGCCTATCGGTTCGCTGACCCAGATGGGCACCGTTCGCCTCGGCAAGCGTACCGAGGGCCGCTCGCCCAAGGTAAAAGAATTCGTTCCCCTTGCCGCTCTCGACGACCTGGTCTTCACCGGTTGGGACATCTTTGAAGACAACATGTATGACGCCGCCACCAATGCCGGCGTTCTCGACCGTTATCTCCTCGAGCAGATCAAGCCCTTCCTCTCGAAAATCACGCCACGCAAGGCCGTATTCGATCACAACTACGTCAAGAAGATCGATGGACCCAATGTCAAGAAGGGCAAAAACAAGATGGATCTCGCCGAGCAGGTCCGCGACGATATCCGCGAATTCAAGAAATCGTCCGCCGCCTCGCGCCTCATCATGATCTGGTGCGGATCGACTGAATCGTTCATTCAGCCGACAGCGGCGCACCAATCTCTCAAGGCCTTCGAGAAGGCTCTCGCGGAAAACGATGAGAACATCGCCCCATCGATGATCTATGCGTACGCTTCCCTGATCGAGGGCGTCCCCTTCGCCAACGGTGCGCCGAACCTGACGGTCGACATTCCCGTGATGCACGAGCTTTCTCGCGAACACGAGGCGCCAATCTGCGGGAAAGACTTCAAGACCGGCCAGACGCTGATGAAGACGATCCTGGCTCCCGGATTCAAGGCACGACTGCTCGGAGTGAGCGGTTGGTACTCGACCAACATACTTGGTAACCGCGATGGCGAAGTTCTCGACGATCCGGGCTCCTTCAAAACGAAAGAAGAGTCCAAGCTGGGCGTGCTCGACCACATCCTGCAACCCGAGCTTTACCCCGATCTTTACAAAGATATCTTCCATAAAGTTCGCATCAACTATTACCCGCCACGTGGTGATAACAAAGAGGGTTGGGACAACATCGACATCTTCGGCTGGCTCGGCTACCCGATGCAGATCAAAGTCGATTTCCTTTGTCGCGACTCAATCCTTGCCGCTCCTATCGTTCTCGACCTTGTGCTGTTCCTCGACCTCGCTCAGCGCACCAAGGAACTCAAAGGCATTGGCATCCAGGAATGGTTAAGCTTTTACTTTAAGTCTCCGATGACCGCGCCCGGCCTCTATCCTGAACACGATCTCTTCATCCAGGCAATGAAGCTGAAGAACACGCTACGTCACCTGCGCGGGGAGGAACTGATTACGCACCTGGGCCTCGAATATTACGACTGAGGATCGGCGACGGCCTGTGTGGCGCGGGCACTCTTGCCCGTGTTGGCTAAAAAACCAAATCCTCAGAATGCCCCGTCGAAGCTCCGCTATGGGCGGATTTGTTCTTATGGCGTAATGACCCCTGACATCCTTGTTCATCTCTCTACGCTAAAATGGCCGAGTGGCTCCCGCCATCCAGTGCCGCGATCTGCGTAAGACCTACGATGGCAAAGTTGAGGCTGTCCGCGGGCTGAACCTGGCCATCGAAAGCGGCGAGTGTTTCGGACTTCTGGGGCCCAATGGCGCAGGCAAGACGACGACCATCGAAATCCTCGAGGGCCTTTCGCAACCCACCTCGGGAGAGGTCACGATCCTGGGCCAAACCTGGCAGACTCACGACCGCGAATTGCGCGAGAAGCTTGGCATCTCCCTCCAGGAAACCCGCCTCTCCGAGAAACTCAGTGTCCGCGAGACGATCGAACTTTTCGCGAGCTTCTACGAGCACCCGCGCTCAAGCGACGAGGTTCTCGAAAAACTTCAGCTCACTGAGAAGGCGGACTCCTGGGTTGGCAAACTCTCTGGCGGGCAGCGGCAGCGCCTTGCGGTCGCCACCGCGCTCGTCGGCAATCCAAAAATCTTGTTTCTCGACGAGCCGACCACCGGCCTCGATCCCCAAAGCCGGCGCCAGCTCTGGGACATCATTCGTGTCTTCCAGCGTTCCGGCGGCACAGTACTGCTTACGACCCACTACATGGACGAGGCCGAACGCCTTTGCGATCGCCTTGCCATCGTCGATCACGGACAGATCATCGCCGAAGGTTCGCCGACCGATCTCATCGATCGTCTCGGCGGACATCACGTGGTTGAGTTCAGCGTGAGCGAGACCGCTAACGGCCACTCCAACGAGCATTGGCGCGTGCTTCCCGGAGTTGAAAGCGTCCGCGACGATAATGGCGTCTGCTCGCTCACCGTGCGCGAACCGCATCTGACCATTCCGGCTCTGCTCGAGGCCGTCGGCAAACGGGGCGCCGAGCTTCTGCACCTCACGACCCGCCAGGCAAGTCTTGAAGATGTGTTCGTGAACCTAACCGGCCGCCATTTGCGGGAGGATTGATGACCGTTGCCCAGCAAACGCCGCCCGCCGAGATGCCGAAGCCCGCGCCTGCTCCGCAGCGCACCAACGGACGCTGGGCCGGATTTAGTCATCTGCTCGTGGCTCGCATGCTCGAACTGAAGCGCGAGCCGGAAGTCGTGTTCTGGGTATTCGTGTTTCCGATTCTGTTGGCACTCGGGCTGGGTATCGCCTTCCGCAACAAACCCGCCGATATCACCTCGATTGCGATCATGCAGGGCGCGGGCGCCAACGATGCGCTCTCGATGATCCAGCAATCTCCGCGAAGCTCGTCGATTCACGCGCAGGTGCTCGATCGCGACGCCGCCCTGCTCGGACTGCGTCTCGGAAAGTTCGACATGGTGGTTGTCTCTGATGGCAAGGGCGGATTCGAATACCGCTATGATCCGGCGCGTCCTGAGAGCGTGCTCTCGCACGCCGAAGTCGACGATGTCCTGCAGGCTGCCGCGGGCCGCAAGGATCCGGTGGCGACCACAACCGTGGCTTCTTCGGAACCCGGCTCGCGCTATATCGACTTCCTGGTCCCTGGTCTACTCGGCATGAATCTGATGAACTCCGGCATGTGGGGCGTCGGCTTCTCGCTCGTCGACATGCGCCAGCGCAAGCTGCTCAAGCGGTTCGTGGGAACTCCCATGCGTCGCAGCGACTTCCTGCTAGCCATTATGTCGAGCCGCATCATGCTGATGATCATCGAGGTCGGCCTGCTCCTGGCATTCGGTGTCATTTTCTTTCACATGCGGGTATTGGGCTCGTTCGCGACCATCGCGTTGTGGGGCGCCATTGGATCGCTTTCCTTTGGAGGCCTCGGTCTGCTCACAGCCAGCCGCGCTCAGAAGATCGAAAGCATCAGCGGACTGATCAACCTGATCATGATGCCGATGTGGATTTTCTCCGGCGTTTTCTTTTCGTACGAACGCTTTCCGGCAGCGGTTCAGCCATTCATCAAACTCCTGCCGCTCACTGCGCTCAACGATGCACTTCGAGCGACCATCAACGAAGGCGCCCCGCTCGCCTCACAAACCGGCCGCCTCGCGGTGCTGTTGTTGTGGGGCGGGATCTCGTTCATTCTTGCGCTGAAATGGTTCCGTTGGACGTAGCCGGGTGGCGCGGACACTCCTGTCCGCGTGTAGCACCGGCGTCTCGCCGGCTGCACTGAGGGTGTGCTCCCCAACTCAACTCAACTCAACTTTGCGTCAACTTCGCTGTCGGTAGGAACGTCGGCGTCTTCCGTACCTGCGTCGCCTGTTCGAACGCGTATGCGATCTTCAGCAAGGTCGGTTCACTCCACGCACGTCCAAAGAATGAAATCCCTACCGGTAAACCGAACATCCATCCCGTCGTGACATTAACGTTCGGATACCCCGCCACCGCCGCTGCATTCGAACTTCCGCCTCCGAAATGATCGCCGGTCACCAGATCGGTGACCCACGCCGGGCCGCCCGTCGGCGCGATCATCGCATCCAGATGATTCTTATCCATCACAGCATCGATGCCCTCGATACGAGCCAGCCGATGATTCTTCTCAAGTGCGTCGATATACTCACGCGTAGTGAGCGGCCCTTTCTCCTGCGACTTGTAAAACATGTCTTGCCCGAAGTATGGCATCTCTTTCCCGGCATTCCGGTTATTGAATTCGATAAGGTCGTGCAGATTCTTCATCGGAGACTCCGGTCCCAGGCGCGCGAGATATTTCTCCATATCCGCTTTCAATTCGTACTGCAGAACGAGCGTCTCCGTGTCGTCGAACTTGCCCAGCGTCTCAACATCCGCCGGATCCACCATCGTCGCGCCCTGTTTCTTCATCACGTTGATCGCTTCTGCCATGATTGCGTCCACCGCGTCGCTGAATCCGAAAAACTTCCGTGCTACCCCGATGCGCGCGCCCTTCAATCCGTTCGCGTCCAGAAATTGCGTGTAGTCCGTGTACGACTTTCCGTTGCTCTCCGCCGTATACGAGTCTTGCGGATCCACGCCGGTCAGCACTCCAAGCAGGATCGCCGCATCCCGCAGCGTTCGACACATCGGCCCCGCACCATCCTGGCTGTGCGAGATCGGTACGATGCCCGCGCGGCTCACCAAGCCCACCGTGGGCTTGATTCCCGCCAACCCATTCGCCGACGACGGGCAGACGATCGACCCGTCGGTCTCCGTGCCGACTCCGGCCGCTGCCAGATTTGCCGATACACCTGCGCCGGTGCCCGAACTTGATCCACATGGATTGCGATCGAGCACATAAGGGTTGTGTGTCAGTCCGCCGCGGCCGCTCCATCCGCTGGTCGAATGATTCGACCGGATATTCGCCCACTCGCTGAGATTAGTCTTCGCCAGAATCACCGCGCCTGCTTTGCGCAGTTGGGCCGCAACAAACGAATCCTCCGGAGGCTTCGGGGCGCCCACCAATGCCAGCGA